>Ga0247823_10000291_pt1 | contig 43397 bp, 44 predicted proteins | sample 13C_PalmiticAcid_2_FD_192426 | JGI IMG/M metagenome (GOLD analysis project Ga0247823, IMG submission 192426) | Soil microbial communities from agricultural site in Penn Yan, New York, United States - 13C_PalmiticAcid_Day30 | ecosystem: Environmental > Terrestrial > Soil > Agricultural land... | reverse complement strand
TCTCGCGATTGGACGAGGGCAGGAAGTCGATCAGGCGGCGCACCTGGGTCAGGGCTTCCAGGTCGTTCTCGAAAGCGCCTTCGGCCACCCCCGACTTGGCCGCATGCACGCGGGCCCCGCCCAGTTCCTCGGCGGTGACCACCTCGTTGGTGACGGTCTTGACCACGTCCGGACCGGTGACGAACATGTAGCTGGTGTCCTTCACCATGAAGATGAAGTCGGTCATGGCCGGGCTATAGACGTCGCCGCCGGCGCAGGGGCCCATGATCACGCTGATCTGCGGGATGACGCCCGAGGCCAGGGTGTTTTCCAGGAAGATGTCGGCATAGCCCGCCAAGCTGTCGACGCCCTCCTGGATGCGCGCCCCGCCCGCGTCGAACAGGCCGATGATCGGCGCGCCGGCCTTCATCGCCTGGCGCTGGACCTTGACGATCTTGGCCGCGTGGGCGCCCGACAGCGAGCCGCCGAACACCGTGAAGTCCTTGGAGAAGACGTAGACGACCTTGCCGTTGATCGTTCCCCAGCCGGTCACCACCCCGTCGCCGGGCACCTTCTGCTCGGCCATGCCGAACTCGGTCCCCCGGTGCTCGACGAACATGTCGAACTCCTCGAACGAGTCTTCGTCCAGCAGCAGGTCGATGCGTTCCCGCGCCGTCAGCTTGCCTTTCGCATGCTGGCTCGCCACCCGCTTCTCGCCGCCCCCGGCCCGCGCCTGCTCCCGACGACGCTCCAGCTCTTCCAGGATGTGTTGCAAGGCTTACTCCGACCGAGCTGTGAACGTCGCAAAGAGGAGGTTTTGCGTGGCTTCGGGCGCGTGGCTCAAGGAAATTGAGGCTGCGGCGAGGGCTTGCGAACTTGCATCTTGTGAAATAGCAAAGTTGCGAAATGGGAGAAAAGCTGTTCATCGGGCCGCGCCTGCGGCTGCTGCGCCAGGCCAAGGGCTGGAAGCTGGAGGCCTGCGCGGCGCAGCTTGGCCTCTCGGCCAGCTATCTGTCGCAGATCGAGGCCAACCAGCGGCCGGTCACCGCCCGGGTGCTGATCGACGTCATGCGGGTGTTCGAGGTGGACGCCGCCTCGCTGGACGCCGCCGACGACCAGCGACTGATCGCCGACCTTAGGGAGGCCACGGCCGACGCGCCGGTGGGCGGTGACGCGCCGGCCCTGTCGGAGATCAAGGCGGCGGTGGCCAATACGCCCAACCTCGCCAAGGCGTATCTCGACCTGCACCGCGCCTATCGCCGCCTTGACGAGCGTCTGAAGGCGACGGAGGAGGCCGTGTCGCTGGACGAGCGCGGGGCGGCCAGCGCGCTCTTGCCCTATGAAGAGGTCCGCGACTTCTTCCACTACAAGAACAACTACATCCATAGCCTGGACGTCGCCGCCGAGGCCCTGGCGGTCGAGATCGGCGGGGGCGGCGAGCGGGCGCTGGAGACGTATCTCGCCGACCGCCTTGGCGTGCGGGTGGTGCGCGGCGACGAGCCGGACCTGCTGCGCCACTGGGACGCCGCCAGCCGGACGGTGACCATCGGCGCGGCCCATCCTGAGGCGACGCGCAGCTTCCAGCTGGCTTACCAGATCGCCGCCCTGACCCTGCCCGACATCGTCGAGGCCGAGCTGGCGGCTGCCGGCTTTCGCAGCGACAGCGCCGCCAAGGTCTGCCGCACGGGCCTGCTGAACTACGCCGCCGGCGCGCTGGTCCTGCCCTATGAGCGGTTCCGCGAGGCGGCGCGGGCGGCAAGGCACGACGTCGAGCGGCTGGCGCTCTCTTTCCAGACCAGCCTGGAGCAGGTGTTCCATCGGCTTTCGACGCTGCAGCGGCCCGGCGCGCGGGGGGTGCCGTTCTATTTCGTGCGGCTCGACAGGGCCGGCAACATCACCAAGCGCCACAGCGCCACGCGCCTGCAGTTCGCCCGCTTCGGCGGGGCCTGCCCGTTGTGGAACGTCCACGACGCCTTCGCCCGGCCCGACGCCTGGCTGGTGCAACTGGCGCAGATGCCCGACGCCGTCCGCTATGTCTGCATCGCGCGCGGGGTGGTGAAGCCGTCGGGCGCCTATCGCCAGGCCGAGCGGCGCTACGCCCTGGGCCTGGGCTGCGAGGCCCGCTACGCCGACCAACTGGTCTATGCGGATGGATTGGACCTCGCCGGGCCGTCGGCGCCGATCGGGGTCAGCTGCCGGATCTGCGAGCGGGATGATTGCTCCCAGCGGGCCTTCCCGCCGGTGGACCGCGCCTTCGAGGTGTTCGAGGACGACCGACGCTGGGTGCCGTTCTCGCTGCGCCCCTGAAACGAAGAAGGGGGCGCTTGCGGCGCCCCCTTCCGAGAAGTCAGTCGAGGTGATCAGGCCTCGATGTCGACGTCCTTGGTTTCCTTCAGGAACAGCATGCCGATGATCGCCGTCACGGCGGCCACGACGATCGGATACCAGAGGCCGTAGTAGATGTTGCCGGTGGCCGCGACCATGGCGAAGGCCGTGGTCGGCAGGAAGCCGCCAAACCAGCCGTTGCCGATATGGTAGGGCAGGCTCATCGAGGTGTAGCGGATATTGGTCGGGAACAGCTCGACCAGCATGGCCGCCACCGGGCCGTAGACCATGGTGACGTAGATCACCAGCAGGGTCAGGACGAAGATCACCAGCGGCTTGTTGATCTTGGCCGGGTCGGCCTTCTCGGGATAGCCGGCGGTCTTCAGAGCTTGCGCGAGCTTGGCCTCCCAGGCCTTCTTCTCGACGGCGAACTGCTCCTTGGAGAGGGTCTCGCCGCGGAAAGAGGGCAGGGTGGTCTGGCCGATGCGGACCTCGGCCACCTCGCCCGTGGCGACGGGCTGGTTCTCGTAGTTGACGCCGGCCTTGGCGAGATACGACTTGGCCAGGTCGCACGAGGTGTTGAACACCGTCTTGCCCACGGGGTCGAACTGGAACGAGCAGTCGGCCGGATCGGCGATGACTGTCACCGGGGCCGAGGCCGTGGCGGCGGCCAGTTGCGGATTGGCCGCGGCGGTCAGGGTCTTGAACAGCGGGAAGTAGGTGAGGGCGGCGAGCGCGCAGCCCAGCATGATGATCGGCTTGCGGCCGATCTTGTCCGACAGCCAGCCGCAGACCACGAAGAACGGCGTGCCGATCAGCAGGGCGATGGCGACAAGGGTGTTGGCCACGGCGCCGTCGACCTTGAGCATCTTCTCCAGGAAGAACAGCGCGTAGAACTGGCCGGTGTACCAGACCACGGCCTGGCCGGCGGTCAGGCCGACGAGGGCCAGGATCACGATCTTCAGGTTGCCCCAGCGGGCGAAGCTGTCCTTCAGCGGCTGCTTGGTGCCCTTGCCCTCGCTGACCATCTTCTGGAACGAGGGGCTTTCCGACAGCTGCAGGCGGATCCACAGCGACACGCCCAGCAGAGCGATCGAGATCAGGAACGGGATGCGCCAGCCGAAGGCCTGGAAGGCGTCCTCGCCGACGGTCGAGCGGGTGGCCAGGATCACCACCAGGCTCAGGAACAGGCCGAAGGTCGCGGTGATCTGGATGAAGCTGGTGTAGAAGCCGCGACGCCCATGCGGGGCGTGCTCGGCCACATAGGTGGCCGCGCCGCCGTACTCGCCGCCCAGCGCCAGGCCCTGGAGCAGGCGCATCAGCACCAGCGCGATGGGGGCGGCGACGCCGATCTGCTCGTAACTGGGCAGCAGGCCGACCACGAAGGTCGACAGGCCCATCAGCAGCATGGTGACGAGGAAGGTGTTCTTGCGGCCCCAGAGGTCGCCGAGGCGTCCGAACACCAGCGCCCCGAACGGGCGCACCGCGAACCCGGCGGCGAAGGCGAGAAGGGCGAAGATGTAGCCCGTGGTCTCGTTCACGCCCGAGAAGAAGTGATGGGTGATGTAGGTGGCCAGGGAGCCGTACAGGTAGAAGTCGTACCACTCGAAGACCGTGCCCACCGACGCCGCGCCGATGACCAATGCGTCCTTGCGCTGAACGGTCTCTCCGTTCTTTGCGCCTGACGTCGCGACGGCGTCCGCCATACTCGTATCCTCCTCGAAAGCGTCGCCGCTTTGCGCGGCTGATCGTTGCGGGGGATGATGGCAGGCGCCTCGCGACCTACGTAAAGGGGAACTTTCGTGGAACGCAGGGTTGCGAACGACGATTTTCGGGGATTGAGCGGGCCGATGCTGCCACCGGTGGCATGACGAGCCCGCCAGGAGGTCAGGCCAGGACGTAGATCCAGGCCTCGACCGAGCTGGCCTCGGTTTCGACCGTGAGGCTTACCCTGCGGTAGCCGGCGCCCTCGAAGGCGTCGAGGCGCGACCAGTGCGCCTCCAGCGCGTCGCTCTCGAACACCTGCACCGCGATCGCCTCGCCCTTAGGATCGGGCGCGAGGCCGGGAAAGCCGATGGCCGCGCCCCAGCCCTCGGCGACCAGGCGGCCGCGCACGACGCCCGAGGTCCAGGTTCCGCCCAGCGGCGCCAGGTGATGGTGGTTGGGGCGGCCGGGCGCCAGCGAGCCGTAGACCGCCAGGCGCTGGACGGGGCGGTCGGCATAGCGGCTGATCTCGATCAGGTTCTGGTCGGGATCGCGGAAATAGACCGAGGTCATGGGGCCGAGCGCGCCGTTGCGGTCGACGGGCCCCAGTTCTACGGCGACGTCGCAGGCGGCGAGGTGGGCCAACACCATGTCGAGCGGCTGGCGGGTGATCAGGCAGAAGTCGCCGGCGCCGGCGATCGTCCGTGCCGCCTTCGGCGTGAAGGGCGCGTCGGCCGGGTGCAGGTTGATCTTCCAGCGGCCGAACCGCACGGCCGTCGGCTTGCCGGGCGTCGTCACCCGCTCGGCGCCGAGCACGCGCTCGTAGAAGGCCGCGCTGGCCTCGACGGAGGCGACGGTCAGCACGAAGTGGTCGAGGCGGTCGATCTGGATCATCTCAGGCCTTCGTCAGCCAGGCGCGCAGCAGGGCGGTCGTCTCCTCGGGGCGCTCCATGGCCGGCAGGTGGCCGCAGGCCGTGAAGACGTGCAGGCGCGAACCGGGGATCGCTGCGTGGATCGCCTGGGACTCGGCGGGCGGGGTCAACTGGTCGGAGTCGCCTACGGCCACCAGGGTGGGGACCGTGATCGACGGCAGCAGCGGGCAGGAGTCGGGCCGGCCGAGGATGGCGCGTTGCTGGCGCAGGAAGGCCGGGCCGCCGACGCGGGCGGCCATCGCCTTGACCTCGGCGCCCAGCGGCTCGTCCAGGCGCGAGGCGTGCAGGAGCTGGGGCAGCATCCGCTGCGTGACGCCCAGGAAGCGGCCGACTTCCAGCGCGGCCATGGCGCGGCGGCGGTTCTCGGCGCGGGCCGTGGTGTCGGGCGCGGCGCTGGTGGCGAGCAGGGCCAGGCGTTCGACGCGTTCCGGCGCCTGACGCAGGATCTCGAAGGCGACGTAGCCGCCCATGGACAGGCCGGCCAGGGCGAAGCGTTCGGGGGCGGCGGCCAGCACCCGGGCCGCCATGGCCGCGACGCTGTCGTCCAGGGTCAGGTCGGCGATGATCGGGTCGGCGAGATCGGCGAGATCCCGGGCCTGGTCGCGCCACAGGCGGGCGTCGCACAGCAGGCCGGGCAGGAAGACGAGAGCTTGGCGATCGGTCATGACGGGTCTTCCCGGGGAATACGCAGGGCCAGGGCGACGCCGGCCAGGACGAGGACGGCGGTGAAGCCGGCGACGGCGGGCCAGGCCCCGTGCCGCCAGAACCAGCCGCCGGCCGCGCCGGCCAGGCTCGAGCCGGCATAGTAGAACAGCAGGTACAGCGCCGCCGACTGGCTCTTGGCCGGTCCGGCGAGGCGTCCGACCCAGCCGCTGGCCACGGCGTGGGCGATGAAGAAGCCGGTGGTTACCAGCGCGATGCCGGCGATGATGGCGACCAGGCTGGTCGGCAGCGTCAGGGCGATCCCGGCCAGGATGACGGCGAGGCCGACCAGCAGCAGCCGGCGGCGGCCGTAGCGCTGGGCCAGCCGGCCAGCGGTCGACGAGGACCAGACCCCGAAGGCGTAGACCAGGAAGATCAGGCCGACTTGGGTCTGGCTGAGGTGATAGGGCGCGCCCTCAAGGCGGAACTCCACATAGTTGAACAGGGCCACGAACACGCCGGTCAGGCAGAAGCCCAGGCCGAACAGGGCCAGCAGGCCGGAGCGGCGCCAGGCCTCGTTCCAGGTTCGCAGGCGGTCGGACAGGCGCTCGGGCGCTGGCGCACGCACGTGGCGGGGTTTGGGCAGCAGGGCGAAGAAGGCGATGGCGGCGACGAGGTCGATGGCCCCGATGGCGGCCATGGCCATGCGCCAGTCGAAGGTCGCCAGCAGCAGGCCCATGCCGACCCGGCCGGCCATGCCGCCGAAGGCCGTGCCGGCGACATAGAGGCCCATGGCGGCGGCGAGGTCCGAGGCTTCGGTTTCCTCGGCCAGATAGGTCATGGCCACGGCCGGCACGCCGCCCAGCAGCAGGCCTTCGGCGGCTCGGGCGAGCAGCAGCAGGGGCCAGGTGGGGGCCAGTGCGGCCGCGAGGTTGCAGGCGGCCGCCAGAACCATGGAGCCGAACATCAGCGTCTTGAGGTTCAGCCGCTGGGCCGCGCCGCCGGCCAGCAGGATGGCGATGGCCAGGGTGGCGGTGCTCAGCGACAGGGCCATGGCGCTCTGGGCGGGCGACAGGCCGAAGGTGCGGGCGAAGGTCGGCAGCAGGGGCTGCACGCAGTAGAGCAGGCTGAAGGTCGAGAAGCCGCCGAGAAACAGGGCCAGCGACATCCGGCGCAGACGTCCCGTGTCCCGGGCGGGCGAGGCGGCGATGGCGGCTGAAGCGGTCATGGCGGTGATCTAGAACTCCGCCTTTCGACAGTCCAATATATGGCGAACGGATTTTCGATAGCTTTTGGAGATGATGTGGAACTGCGTCACATCCGTTACTTCCTGGCCGTCGCCGAGGAGGGGCACTTCACGCGGGCAGCGGCGAGGATCGGCATCGGCCAGCCGCCGCTGAGCCAGCAGATCAAGGACCTGGAGGCCGAACTGGGTGTGAGCCTGTTCAAGCGCCTGCCGACCGGGGCCGAACTGACCGAAGCGGGCAGGGCGTTCCACGCCGCCGTCCGCAACATGCCCGACCAGGCCAAGATCGCCGCCGTCCAGGCCCAGAAAGCGGCGCGGGGCGAGAGCGGGTCGCTGCGCCTGGGTTTCACGGGATCGGCCGTGCTGAACCGCGCGGTGCAGGCCTCGGTGCGGGCCTATCGCCGGCGCTATCCGGACGTCGAGCTGTCGCTGACCGAGACCAACAGCACGCACCTGGCCGTCGAGGTCGCGCAGGGGGCGCTGGACGCGGCCTTCCTGCGACCGGGGGCCGTCGATCTCGCGGGCCTGCGGATCCACGACCTGGACGGCGAGGAGATGGTGGCGGTGTTGCCCGTTTCGCATCCGGCGGCGGCCGGTGAGGCGGTCGATCTTCATGATCTGCGAAGCGAGGCCTACATCCTGACGCCGCGCGGCCTGGGGCCCACCGTGTTCGACGCCGCGGTCGAGGCGTGCCGGCGCAGCGGCTTCGAGCCGATCCTGGGCCAGCCCGCCCCGCAGATGCTGTCGCTGGTGGCCCTGGTCGCGGCCGAGCTCGGCGTGTCGATCGTGCCCGTCTCGATGGCGCGACTGGCCCTCGACGGGGTGGTCTTCCGGCCGATCGCCGGCGGAACGCCGATCGCGCAACTCAGCCTGGTTACTGGGAAAACGCCGTCACCCGCCCTGCAAAACTTTGTCAGGATCGCGCTCGGCTCCGAGGGTTGATTTGTAATATCAATACGAAGATATTCCGCCCCGAAAATCCCGGCCGGGCCTTCATCGCAGCCGGGAAGACAGAACGGGAGCATTCGCCATGTCGGGACATCTTCGGAAGCTGGGCCTGAGAAAACTCGGCCTGGGACTCATCGCCGGCCTGATGGCCTCCACCACCGCCGTCGCGGCGGAACCGAAGACCTATCTCGGCGTCGACATCTCCTACGCCAACGAGATGGACGACTGCGGCGCGGTCTATCGCTCGGGCGACAAGACCGTCGAGCAGTACCAGTTCTTCAAGGACGCCGGCTCGAACATCGCCCGCATCCGCCTGTGGAACGACCCGAAGTGGACGAACTACTCCAACATCGCCGACGTCACCAAGAGCATCAAGCGCGCCAAGGCCGCCGGCCTGCAGGTGCTGCTCGACTTCCACTATTCGGACGACTGGGCCGACGGTGAGAAGCAACTGGCCCCCAAGGCCTGGGAGAAGCTGTCGACGCCCGACCAGGCCAAGGCCCTCTACGCCTTCACCTACGACACCCTGGTCAAGCTGGACGCCCAGGGCCTGATGCCCGACCTCGTGCAGGTGGGCAACGAGACCAACGGCGAGATCGTCTCGACGCTGGCCAAGGCCAAGGACCCGATCAACTGGGAGCGCAACGCGCTGCTGTTCAACGCCGGCATCAAGGCCGTGCGCGACGCCGGCGCCAAGGGCTCGAAGAACCCGCGGGTGATGCTGCACATCGCCCAGCCCGACACCGTCGAGGACTGGTTCGCGGCGGCGGCCAAGGCCGGGGTCACCGACTACGACATGATCGGGATCAGCTACTACAGCAAGTGGTCCAAGCGCTCGATGGCCCAGCTGGGCGAGTCCATCAACCGCCTGCGCCACACCTATTCGGCCGACGTGGTGGTGGTCGAGACGTCCTATCCCTTCACCACCGAAGGCGCCGACAGCTCGCCCAACCTGCTGGGCGAGGACTCGCTGATCCCCGGCTATCCGGCCACCCAGGAAGGCCAGAAGAAGTACCTGATCGACCTGACCCAGCTGGTCTTCGCCAGCGGCGGCACGGGCGTCTTCTACTGGGAGCCGGCCTGGGTCTCGACCAAGTGCAAGACGCGCTGGGGTACGGGCTCCAACTGGGAGAACTCGACCCTGTTCGACTTCAAGGGCCAGCCGGTCGAAGGGATCAAGTGGCTGTCCTCGACCTACGTCATGCCCGTCGAGACCACCTTCAAGGTGGCGGCGGGCGACAAGAGCTCGGCCTTCATCGACGGCGACTTCCTGGGCGGGGCGGGCCCGCGCCCGATGGTTCGCGAGGGCGCCGACTTCGTCTATCGCACCCGCCTGATGCCGGGCGCGTCGGTGACCGTCGCCACCGCCCCGACGGCGGAAGCGGTCGAGGCGGCTTCGGCTGTTACCGCGACCATCTCGGCCAAGCCCAGCGCTGTGCGGCTGCCCGTCCAGCCCTGACGACTTGTCAGATGTGATTGATATGATAAATAGCCCTGGCGTGCCGGTCCGCAGAGCCGGCGCGCCAGCGCCCGTCAGAGGCGCGGCTCTCCTTTCGGCGCGGACCGTCGCGCCTCACTGATCCGGCCGTTTGACGCCGGTCCTCTCCGCAAAACCAGAAGACAGCCACGCCCGCAGAAGGCGTCGCGTCCTAATTGGGGGAACTAGATGACCCGACAATCCATGCTGCTCGCCGCCGCCAGCGGTCTGAGCCTGCTCGCCGTTTCGTCCGCCGCCTGGGCGCAGGACGCGGCTCCCGCTTCCGACACTCAGGTCGAGGAAGTCGTCGTCACCGGCGTGCGCAAGAGCCTGCGCGACGCCCTGGGCGTGAAGCAAGGCTCCGACAAGGTGGTCGAGGCGATCTCGGCCAAGGACATCGGCCAGCTGCCTGACGTGACGATCGCCGAGTCGATCGCCCGCCTGCCCGGCGTGAACGCCACCCGCGACCGCGGCAACGACAGCCAGGCGGTGGTCCGCGGCCTGGGCGCCCGCCTCGTGCTGGGCACCATCAACAACCGTGAAGTCGCCTCGTCCGAGCCCGACCGCAACGTCCGCTGGGAAGTCTATCCCTCGGAAGTCGTCCAGGGCGTGCAGGTCTACAAGTCGCAGTCGGCTGACCTGATCGCCGGCGGCGTCGCGGCCACCATCAACATCCAGACGATCGACCCGCTGGACTACCGCGGTCCGTCGGTCGTGCTGCGCGCCGGCCCCGTCTATTACGACGGCGGCAAGGACATCCCGGACTACGGCCAGACCGGCTACCGCGCCAGCGGCTCGTTCGTGCACAAGTTCAACGACGACCTGGCCATGGTGCTGGGCCTGACCTCGCAGAAGCAGAAGAACGGCTACGTGTCGTTCCAAGGCTGGGGCTGGAACGACTCCAACATCCGCACCCCCGTCGGCGCCAGCGACTACAGCGGCGACCTGAACGGCGACGGCAAGACCGACGCCACCCCGTGGGGCCTGCAACTCGAGGTCAAGAAGCTCGAGCAGAAGCGTGACGGCGTTTCGACCGGCCTGCAATGGAAGCCGACCGACAACTTCGAACTGAAGTTCGACGCCCTCTACTCGAACATCAAGATCCGCGAAGACCAGGATCAGGCCGTCTACGCCCGCAACCGCGGCAACTGGAACAACGGCAACTGGGGCGACTACAACGGCGCCGGCGCGTCCTACACGCTGGAAAACAACACCGTCGTCGCGGCGACCCTGCCGTACGCCTCGATCACCTCGATCCTGGCCCGCTACACCGAAGACAAGACCCTGTTCGCCACCGGCCTGAACGGCAAGTGGACCAAGGACCTGTGGACCGTGGCCGGCGACATCTCGTACTCGAAGGCCGAGCGCGAGAACAACTGGCGCGCCGTCCGCATGGACAGCTGGCCCTCGTCGCTGAGCTATGACGTGCGCGCCGGCGCCAAGCCGTTCGTGACCGCCTCGCAGGATCCGATCTCGCTGGCCCAGACCGTGCAGAGCGGCTCGGCCGGCAACAACGGCGGCCAGAACGACGGCCTGGAGCACCTGAACGACGAACTGGTCGCCGGGGCCCTGGACTTCACCCGCGACCTGCAAGGCACGTTCAAGAGCGTGCAGTTCGGCTTCCGCGTGTCGGACCGCACCAAGGACCACAGCCAAGGCCAGTGGTTCGTCTGCGCCAACCCGTCGAACCTGAGCAACATCTACGACGCCAGCCTGCAGGACGAGTGGGGCAACTGCCTGCAGTCGACCACCGTGCCGTCCAGCCTGCTGACCTCGTACAACATCGGCGGCTTCAACGTTCCGGGGGTCATCACCGGCGACCTCGACGCCGTCGCCCGCGCGATCTACGGCGACAACGCTTTCAACTACGCCAACGCCCGCGACAACCTGGCCCAGCGCTGGAAGGTCAACGAGAAGGTCGGCGAGGCCTACGCCAAGCTGAACTTCGCCGCCGACAGCTTCGCCGGTTCGTGGCTGACGGGTAACGTCGGCGTGCGCGTGGTCACCACCAAGACCAGCAGCGACGGCTACCGCCAGAACGCCGGCGCCAGCACCTTCAGCGCCGTGACGGTCGACAACGACTATACCGACGTCCTGCCCTCGGCGAACGCCAAGTTCGACTTCGGCGAAGGCAAGGTGGTGCGCGTGGGCCTGGCCCAGGTCGTGGCCCGTCCGCCGCTGGACGAGCTGCGCGCCAGCAAGACCCTCAGCACCTGGGCGCCCTACACCGGCTCGGGCGGCAACCCGAACCTGAAGCCGTTCAAGGCCGTCCAGTTCGACCTGTCGGGCGAATGGTACTTCCGTCCGGAAGCCCTGGTCGCCCTGGCCTACTACTACAAGGACGTCGACACCTACATCGGCTGGACCCAGACGCCCGAGACCTACAACGGCACGACCTACGCCGTGGCCACTCCGGTCAACGGCGGCGGCGGTTACATCCAGGGCGTCGAGGCGACCTTCCAGACGCCGTTCTTCTTCCTGCCGTCGGGCCTCGACAAGTTCGGCATCTACTCGAACTACGCCTTCGTCGACTCGGACCTGAACGAGATGACGCCGTCGACCAAGCCGCTGTCGCTGACGGGCCTGGCCAAGCACACCGCGACGGTCGACCTCTGGTACTCCAACGGTCCGATCGAAGCCCGCCTGGGCTACAAGTACCACAGCCCGATGACCGTGATTTACGGTTGGAACGGCTCGGAACTGCAGACCCTGGGCACCGAAAAGACCCTGGACTTCAGCACCTCGTACCAGATCAACGACATGGTCGGCGTGCGCTTCCAGGCCAACAACCTGACCAACCGCGCCATGCGCACCTACCGCGACGGCGACGAGAACCGCCTGGGTCGCTACGACATCTATGGTCGTCGCTTCCTGATGGACGTCACGGTGAAGTTCTAAGGCGTTCAGAAGCCTTGCGTGGACCTCGCCCTTCGACAAGCTCAGGGTGAGGTCCATGGCATCGCTTCGGCATTCGAAATCCTCATCCTGAGCTTGTCGAAGGATCAGGATTTCGCACTTTTCCCAGGACGTCACTCCTCCCCGACGATCCTTTGCTGGGGGAGGAAACCTCGCCGGTTTCCTCCCTTCTTTTTTGCTTTGAGAGGTCCCCGATGGTCGAGTTCAGCCGCCGGCAAGCCCTGGCCGCCACCGCAGGCGTCGCCGCTTTCGCCGCCGCGTCTTCCGCCCACGCCGCCCGAGCCGCCAAGCCCGCCGCCGCTTCCGCCAAGAAGGCAGCCCCGGTCGTCGTCGATCTTGGCCCGCGCGAGCGCACCAGCCTGGACTTCGACTGGAAGTTCCACCTCGGCCACGCTCAGGATCCCGCCCGCGACTTCGGCTACGGCGCCAACCAGCGCACCTACGCCAAGGCCGGCGCCGACGCGCCCAACTGGTGGGTGGCCGCCGCCGCCCAGAAGGACTTCGACGACAGCGCCTGGACCCCGGTGACCGTGCCGCACGACTGGGCCGTCACCCTGCCGTTCGAGAACAACCCCGACTACAAGCCCAGCGGCAAGCCCGACGACGAGGACCTGCGCGCCGCCCACGGCTACAAGGCCATCGGCCGCGAGTTCCCCCAGAACAGCATCGGCTGGTACCGCAAGAAGTTCACCCTGCCGGCCGTCGAGACCGGCACGCGCCTGTCGATCGAGTTCGACGGCGTCATGCGCGACGCCGTGGTGATGGTGAACGGCTACGTCCTCGAGCACGAGGAAAGCGGTTACGCCAGCTTCCGCGTCGACATCACCGACATCGCCAATGTCGGGGCTGAGAACCTGATCACCGTGCGCGTCGACGCCAGCCTGGGCGAAGGCTGGTTCTACGAAGGCGCGGGCATCTATCGCCACGTCTGGCTGGTCAAGACCGCCCCGGTGCACGTGCCCCAGTGGGGCGTGTTCGTGAAGTCCAAGGTCGACGGCACGCTGGAGATCGAGACCGACCTGGCCAACGAAGGCGACGAGGCCGTCGCGTTCGAGCTGGTCCACACCGTGCTGGACGGCGCGGGCAAGCCGGCCCTGGCCGTGGCCCCGGCCGCCGGCCGCCTGCCGGGCTGGCAGCGCCAGTCGCTGTCGCAGACCGTGACCCTGGCCAATCCGGTGCTGTGGTCGCTGGAGAACCCGCACCTCTATACCCTGGTCACCGAGGTGAAGGTCGGCGGCGCCGTGGTCGACCGCTACGCCACGCCGTTCGGCGTGCGCTCGGTGCGCTTCGACCCGAAGGAAGGGCTGTTCCTCAACGACAAGCACGTCAAGCTGCAAGGGACCTGCAACCACCAGGACCACGCCGGCGTTGGCGCGGGCATCCCCGACACCCTTCAGACCTGGCGGATCGAGCAGTTGCAGTCGATGGGCTGCAACGCCTATCGCGCCTCGCACAACCCGGCCACGCCCGAGCTGATGGACGCCTGCGACCGCCTGGGCATGCTGTTCATCGCCGAGACGCGCCGCATGTCGAGCGATCCGACCTCGCTGGACGAGATGGAGCGGCTGATCCGCCGCGACCGCAACCACCCGTCCATCATCCTGTGGTCGATCGGCAATGAGGAGCCTCAGCAGGGCACGGCGCGCGGCCGCAAGGTGGCCAAGACCATGCGCCGCCTGGTCAACCGCCTCGACCCGACCCGCGGCGTCACGGCGGCCATGGACTCGGGCTTTGGCGACGGCATCACCGCCGAGCTCGACGTCATCGGCTTCAACTACCGCCACGAGAAGATGGACGACTTCCACGCCCGCTTCCCGAACCTGCCGATCATCGGCAGCGAGAGCGGCAGCACGGTCACCACGCGCGGCGAATACCTGCGCAGCGACGCCAAGAGCTACGTTCCGGCCTACGACACCGACCACCCCTGGTGGGCGACCACGGCCGAGAAGTGGTGGAGCCACGCGGCAGACCGTCCGTGGATGGCCGGCGGCTTCATCTGGACCGGTTTCGACTATCGCGGCGAGCCGACGCCCTTCAACCGCTGGCCCAGCATCAGCTCGCACTTCGGCGCGCTCGATACCTGCGGCTTCCCGAAGGACAACTATTACTACTATCGCGCCTGGTGGCGGAAAGAGCCGCTGCTGCACCTGTTCCCGCACTGGAACTGGGAAGGCCAGGAAGGAAAACCCGTTCCTGTCTGGGTCCACAGCAACTGCGACAAGGTCGAGCTGTTCCTGAACGGCAAGAGCCAGGGCGTGCGGGAGGTGAAAGCCAACCACCACGTCGAATGGTCCGTGCCCTATGCCCCGGGCGTGATCGAGGCCCACGGCTACAAGGACGGCAAGGTGATCCTGCGCCAGCGCCGCGAGACCGCTGGCCCCGCCGCCGCCGTGCGCCTGACCACTGAACGCGCGGCCCTTGCGGCCGACGGCCAGGACGTGGGCATCCTCAAGGTCGAGGTGGTCGACGCCAAGGGCCGCGTGGTTCCGAAGGCCGAGGATCTGGTCACCTTCGCGGTGACCGGCCCGGGCGAAGTGATCGGCGTCGGCAACGGCAACCCGACCAGCCACGAGAGCGACGTCGCCAGCCAGCGCAAGGTCTTCAACGGCCTGGCCCAGGTGATCGTCCGCACCAAGCGCGGCCAGGCCGGCGAAGTGCGGGTGCTGGCCTCGGCCCCGGGCCTGAAGCCGGCGTCGCTGGCGCTGAAGGCGGGCTGAGGCTTCCGCGCAAGATCCTTGCGCGAGGTGCGGAATTAGGGGTGGACGCTGGGCGTTAGCGCGGCAGTATCCACCCCTTCTTTCGCAAGCTTCGCCAGGATCGCCCATGCGCCGCCCGACCAAACTGCTGCTCGTTTCGCTGCTGGCCCTGGCGGCGGCGAGCCCGATGGCCGGCGTCGCCGCCGTGCGAGAGGCGCCCCAGGCCCTGTTCACCGGCCGTGATCTGTTCGGCCTGGAAGTCGCCTCCGATCCGCAGATCCGTCCCGACGGCGACCTGATCGCCTATGTCCGGGCCTCCAACGACATCATGGTCGACCGCGCCGTGCGCTCGATCTGGCTGGTCGACGCGAAGACCGGCGCCCAGACGCCGCTGGTGGCCGGGCAGGGGTCGGCGATGTCGCCCCGCTGGTCGCCGGACGGTCAGCGACTGGCCTATGTGCTGGTGACGCCCGACGCCGGCGCCCAGCTCTATGTGCAATGGGTCGCCACCGGCCGCACCGCGCGCCTGGCCACACTGGTCGAGGCGCCCAGCGATCTCACCTGGTCGCCCGACGGCAAGACCATCGCCTTCACCATGCTCACCGCCGACGACGGCGCCAAGCTGGGTTCGGCCCCGGACGGCAAGCCCGAGAACGCCAAGTGGGCGCCGCCGCTGACCGTCGAGACCCGGGTCACCTTCCGTGGCGACGGCGAGGGCACGCTGAAGGCCGGCTTCTCCAAGATCTACACCGTGTCGGCCGAGGGCGGCGCGCCGCGCCAGCTGACCTTCGGCAAGTTCGATGATCGCGGGCCGCTGTCCTTCACCAAGGATGGCCGCTACCTGCTGTTCTCCGCCAATCGCGCCGAGGGCTGGGAGCGCAATCCGGCCGAGGCCGAGATCTGGCGCCTGACCCTGGCCGACGGCGCGCTGAAGGCCCTGACCACCCGCGTGGGCCCCGACGCCAATCCGGTGGTGTCGCCCGACGGCCGGCAGGTGGCCTATGTCGGCTATGACGACGCCCGCCGCCGGGGCTACGAGAACACCCGCCTCTACGTGATGGACATCGACGGCGGGAACAGCCGCGTGCTGACCGGCGACCTCGACCGCTCGATCGACAACCCGGTGTGGTCGGCCGACGGCCGCGGCCTCTATATCTCCTACGACGAGAACGGCTCGGTGCGCGTCGCCCGCGTGGACCTGTCGGGCAAGGTCGAGACGGTGGTCGGCGGCCTGACTGGAGCGGGTCTTGACCGTCCCTACAGCGGCGGCGCGTTCAGCGTGGCCCGCGACGGGACCGTGGCCTTCACGCAAGGGACGGCCAGCCGCCCGTCCGACATCGCCATCGCCCGCAAGGGCGGCGAGGCCAGGCGCCTGACCGCCCTCAACGCCGACCTGCTGGGCGCCAAGACCCTGGGCAAGGTCGAGCCGCTGCCGGTGAAGTCGTCCTTCGACGGCAAGGACATCGGCGCCTGGATCGTCACCCCGCCGAACTTCGACCCGGCCAGGAAGTATCCGCTGATCCTCGAGATCCACGGCGGGCCGTTCTCGGCCTATGGCCCCAGCTTCTCGACCGACAACCAGCTCTATGCGGCGGCCGGCTATGTGGTGGTCTACGCCAACCCGCGCGGCTCGACGTCGTACGGCGAGGCCTTCGCCAACGAGATCGACCGCAACTATCCCAGCCACGACTACGACGACCTGATGAGCGCGGTCGACGCGGCCGTCGCCAAGGGCTTCGTCGACAGCGACCGACTCTACGTGACGGGGGGGTCGGGCGGCGGCGCCCTGACGGCCTGGATTGTCGGTAAGACCAACCGCTTCGCCGCGGCCGCCACCCAGAAGCCGGTGATCAACTGGTCGAGCCAGGTGCTGACCACCGATGCGTACAGCTTCATGGCCTCGTACTGGTTCGGCAAGATGCCGTGGGAGGACCCGCAGGGCTATTGGGCCCGCTCGCCGCTGTCGCTGGTCGGCAACGTCAAGACGCCTACCCTGGTGGTGGTCGGCGACCAGGACCTGCGCACGCCGGTGGCCGAGTCCGAGCAGTATTACCAGGCCCTGCAATTGCGCGGCGTGCCGACGGCGCTGGTGAAGGTGCCAGGCGCCAGCCACGGAGGCCTGGCCGTTCGGCCCTCGCAGTCGGCGGCCAAGGCCTCGGCGATCCTGGCCTGGTTCGAGAAGTTCCAGACGCCGCCGAAGTGAAGATCCTCCCCCTGAAGGGGGAGGTGGCCCGAAGGGCCGGAGGGGGAAGTTCCTGACGAGGTCCAAGCGGCTGCTGACATGCCGCTATCACTTCCCCCTCAGTCGCTCCGCGACAGCTCCCCCTTCAGGGGGAGCATCTGGCGCCCAAAGAAAAAGCGGCGGGGCCTTTCGACCCCGCCGCCTGATCTTGTCCTGGACCCGAAGGCTTAGAACTTGGCCTTCACCGCCACGTAGAAGCGGCGGCCGAGCACGTCGTAGGTCGACGGATCGGTGTTGGCCTGCACGTAAGAGGTGAAGTACGGCGGCTGCTTGTCGGTCAGGTTGGTGACGCCGCCCCGGATCGAGTAGGTGTCGTTGATCTGCCAGCTGCCGTTCAGGTCGAAGTAGTCGACGGCGTCGATCTTCTCCGAGGAGTCGGCCGCGTCGACCATCTCGCCGATATGGCGCCAGCGCACGCCCACGTCCACCGGACCCACGACCCAGCTGGTCGAGGCCGCGAACTTCCACTCGGGGTGGGAGACGGCCACCGAGCTGATCGAGGTGTTGCCGATCGTGCCCTTCAGCTCCTGGAATTCCTCGCCGGCCAGGCTCTGGACCTTGAAGCTGTCGAGGTAGTTGCCCACCACGTTGAACTTCAGCATGCCGTATTTGTCGTCGAGGCCGACCGCGCCCAGGCCGAAGGCCCAGTCCGCCTGGAAGTCGACGCCCGTGGTCTTGTAGCGAGCCAGGTTCAGGTTGGTCAGGGTGAGGGTGTCGATCTCGCCCGTCGAGCTGTTGCGCGAGAACAGGCTGCAATAGTAGGCGCTGTTGGCGTCGCCGTTGTAGCACTTGTCCAGCACGGTCGAGGCGTCGATGGTGCCGATCGCGTCCTTGATGTCGATCGAATAGTAGTCGACCGACAGCGACAGGCGTTCGAACAGCGGGTTGTCGAAGCGCGGCGACCAGACGAAGCCGACATTGTAGGTGTTGGCGGTCTCTTCCTTCAGGTCCGGGTTGCCGCCGGTCAGGGCGTTCACCTGGCTGTTGGCGTAGGTGTAGCTGTCGATGATCGCCGACGGCACGCCTTGCGACAGGCAGAGCGTGCGGACGTTGGCGGCGTTGGCGCCGGTTCGGTAGCTGCTGTTGTAGGCGCAGGGGTCTTCGCTGATCGACGGGTAGTCCTGGTTCTGCGGCGAATACAGCTCGCCGATCGACGGGGCGCGGACGGCGCGTTGGTAGCCGCCGCGGATGCGGAAGCCGTCGACGACTTCCCAGTCGCCGTCGACCTTGTAGGCGCCGACGGTGCCGATGGTCTGGTAGTCCGACATCCGGTAGCCGGCGTCGAGGTTCAGCGACTTGATGAACGGCAGGTCCTTCAGGACCGGCACCAGGATTTCGCCGTACAGCTCGTAGACGTCGGTCGAGGCGTCGATGGCGTCGGCGGCGTTGAAGCCGACCACGTCGCCGGTCGAGAGCAGGCTGTCGGGCACGTACTGGAAGCTGTCGAACTTGTAGTCCGCGCCCCAGGCGCCGCGCACTTCGCCGGCCGGCAGGTTGAACAGGCCGCCCTGGAAGTTCAGCTCGACCATGCGCTGTTCGGCGGCCGTCCAGTTCTTGGTCGTGCGCGAGATGTACGAGCGGCACGAGTCCGACAGGGCGTTGTTGCCGAACGGGTCATAGCCGCCGGTGCAGATGCTGGCGCCGCCGTCGGCCGCGTCGAGCAGGGTCTGCACCGCCGAGTGGCTGACGTTGCCCGACTGGGTCTCATTCTGCTCCGAGCGGCCGAACGAGGCGTACAGGTCGTAGGTCCAGTCCTTGAAGCCGGTCGCGCCACGGACGCCGCCGGCCAGCTGGAAGACGTTGAAGGTGGTTTCCGAGATCCGTGAGCCGACGTCGGTGAAGCGCTTGCGCAGCAGGAAGTCGGCGGTCGGGTCGGCGCGGCTGGCCAGGATGGTCGACAGGTCGGTCGGGATGAAGGGGTTGGTGACCGGCACCGAGAAGCCCGTCGAACCGGCGGCCGGCGACGGGGCCAGGATGGTGCGCGAGTCGTAGTGGGTGAAGTTGAACGAGCCGTAGACCTCGGCGTGCTCGTTGACCTCGTACTCGGTGGCCGCATAGGCCGAATAGCGGGTCAGCGGCAGCTGCAGCAGGTTCAGGGCGCCGGTGTTGTAGGTGCCGTTCACGGTGATCGTCGAATAGTCGATCGCGTCCGAGCCGGTGTAGTTGACGCCGTTGTAGAACAGCGTGCCGTCGTCGTTGAAGCCGAGGTTGGCCGAGCGGCCGACCGAGCCGGCGGCGTAGCCGTACTTGGCGAACACGGCGTCGATGGCGGCCTGGCTGGGCAGGTTCGTGCCGGTGGCGTCATAGCGGCCGTACGGGGTGGTCGACGAGGCGCCGGAGACCTTCGCGAAGTCGCGGGCGGCGTTGTAGACCTCGCCGCGCTGCGAGTAGCTGACCGAGAACACGGCGTGGCCCTTGTCCTCGGCGTACTTGCCGCCGGCGGTCAGGCTGAGCGAGCTTTCCTTGCCGTCGCCCTGCTCGGTGATCCCGTACTGGGCGTCCATCTGCAGGCCGGTGAAGTTCTTGTTCAGCTTGAAGTTCACCACGCCCGACAGGGCGTCCGAGCCGTAGGTCGCCGAGGCGCCGCCCGAGATTACCTCGATGTTCTGGATCAGGGCCGAGGGAATGATGTTGACGTCGACGGTGCCGTCCGAGTTCGACGGAACCACGCGGTGGCCGTCGATCAGCACCATGGTGCGCTGGGTCCCCAGCCCGCGCAGGTCGATGTTGGCCTGGCCGCCGTTCGACGGATTGTTCGAGGTCGACGACACGGCCGGCACGAACTGCGGCATCTGGTTGAGCAGGGTGTCGACCGTGACCGAACCGGTCTTCTCGATCGCTTCCTGGCCCATGGTCACGATCGGGCTGTTGGAGACGTAGTCGCGGCGCGCGATGCGCGAACCGGTGACCACCACTTCTTCGACGGCGGAGGCGTCGTCGCTCGTCTGGGCCTGCGCCAGCATCGGCGCGGTCGTCATGGCGATGACGAGCGCGGAAGCGCCCAGCAGATAGGTATTTCTAGCCATTCATAGTCCCCAGTATTCGCCAAGGCTTCGCGGCCAAGGCCATGGTGGCGGAATAAAATTTCGCCGTGGGGCAGGGATGGGCGGGGTTTGTTTCGCGATTGTGAGGTGAAAGTTCTGTAACGTTCCGATGAATTACCAGAACGTCGGGATGTGGTTTGTCTCCAATCGTATACCGCAGGCTTTCGGTTGGATCGGATATCTGGCGGAAACCTAAGGCGCGATCTTTGAAGTAAATCGCCGTTTTGTGTTGTGCTTGACGCAAACTGGCCGCGTGGCCCGGCAGCCACACCCCGTGTTCGTCTTTCGCCATGGCGGCGGCGGCGCCCAAACTGTAGTCTTCGCGCCATGTCCGATGCTTCCGCCCGCCTCCGATCCGCCCTGGAATGGCGCGCGCCGGGGCGCGCCGCGCCGACCGACCGCTGGACCCCCAAGGAGGTCGCCGTAGGCCTGTCGTTCGACGGCCGGCCGCACACCGTGCTGATGGCCACGCCGGCGCAGGTCGAGGACCTGGCGCGCGGCTTCACCATCACCGAGGGCGTCGCCCGCGCCGACGAGATCGTTTCGGTCGAAGCGCGGACGGAAGATCTCGGCATCCTGGTCGATGTGCGCCTCGCCGAGGGCGTGGTTCGCCGCAAGGCCCGGCCGCGCAATCTGGAAGGCCGCTCCAGCTGCGGTCTGTGCGGCGTGCAGCGCCTGGCCGATGCGGTCCGGCCGCTGCCCCCCGCCGTCGAAGGCGCTCGCATCGCTCACGCGGCGGTGCCGGCCGCCCTGGCCAACCTGGAAGTCGCCCAGGCCCTGGGCCGCAGCACCCGCGCCACCCACGCGGCGGCCTTCTGCGATGTCGACGGCCGGGTGCTGCTGCTGGCCGAGGACGTCGGCCGCCACAACGCGCTGGACAAGCTGGCCGGGGCCATGGCGCGCGAGGGTCGCGACGCCGGGGCTGGATTCGTTCTGGTCACCAGTCGCTGCTCGTTCGAGATGGTCGAGAAAGCCGTGCGCATGGGCGCGGGCGCGATCGTCGCGGTGTCGGCGCCGACCGACCTGGCAGTGAGCCGGGCCGAGGAATCGGGCCTGACCCTGGTCGCCCTGGCTCGGGCCGACGGTCACATGGTGTTTTCCCGTCCCGACCGCCTGGTCGAGGCGGCGCTGGAGGTTGCGTGATGGCCGATGACAGCAAGATCCCGGGCGTGAAGCCCTATGACGCGCCGGCCGGCGGCTGGGGCGCGCTGAAGGCCGTGGCCGGCGCCCTGGCCGACCAGGAGGCCATCGTCGAGGGCGGCAAGACCCTGATGCGGGCCAACCAGCCGGAGGGCTTCGACTGCCCCGGCTGCGCCTGGCCCGATCCCAAGCACACCTCGTCGTTCGAGTTCTGCGAGAACGGCGCCAAGGCGGTGGCCTGGGAGGCGACGACGAAGCGCGCCACGCCCGAGGTCTTCGCCGCCCATACCGTCAGCGAGATGCTGACCTGGAGCGACCACGCCATCGAGGACCTGGGCCGCCTGACCCATCCGATGGCCTATGACGCCAAGAGCGACCGCTACCTGCCCATCGAGTGGAGCGAGGCCTTCGCCCGCACGGGCGCGGCCATCCAGGCGCTGGAGAGCCCGCACGAGGCCGAGTTCTACGCCTCGGGCCGCGCCAGCAACGAGGCGGCCTTCCTGTTCCAGCTGCTGGGCCGCAAGGTCGGCACCAACAATTTCCCCGACTGTTCGAACATGTGCCACGAGCCGACCAGCGTCGGCCTGCCGGACTCGATCGGCATGGGCAAGGGCTCGGTCAGCCTGGAAGACTTCGACCACGCCGACCTGATCCTGTGCTTTGGCCACAACCCCGGCACCAACCATCCGCGGATGATGGCGACCCTTCGTGAAGCGTCGCGCAGAGGCGCGACGATCATGGCCTTCAACCCGCTGGTCGAGCGGGCTCTGGAGCGGTTCGCCTCGCCGCAGGACCCGGTCGAGATGGCGACCCTGTCGTCCACCCCGATCGCCTCGCGCTATTATCAAGTGAACGTGGGCGGCGACGCGGCCGTGGTGCAGGGGCTGATGAAGGCCGTCCTGGCCTTCGACCACGCGGCGCGCGCGGCCGACGAGCCGGCCGTCCTCGACGACGACTTCATCGCCGAGCATACGGCGGGCTTCGACGTCCTGGCGGCCCACCTCGACGCCCTGTCCTGGGACGAGATCGTCGCTGTCGGCGGCCTGTCGCGGGCCGAGATCGAGGAGGCCGCGGCCATCTGCGCCCGGTCCAGCGCCACCATCCTCTGCTACGGCATGGGCCTGACCCAGCACCGCAACTCATCCAGCACCGTGCAGCAGCTGGTGAACCTCTTGCTGCTGCGTGGAAACATCGGCCGGGCGGGAGCGGGGATCTGTCCGCTGCGAGGCCACTCCAACGTTCAGGGCGACCGCACGGTCGGCATCTGGGAGAAACCGTCGGCGGCGCTGCTCGACTCCCTGGCCAAGGTGTTCGGCTTCATGCCGCCGCGCGATCACGGCCACACCGTCGTCGAGGCCATCGAGGCCATGGGGGCGGGGCGGACCAAGGTGTTCGTCGGCCTGGGCGGCAACTTCGCCGTCGCCGCGCCCGATCCGGTCCGCACCCACGCGGCCATGCGGATGGTCGACTTCGCGGCCCACATCGCCACCAAGCCCAACCGCACGCACCTGCTGGTCGGCCGCGAGGCGCTGCTGCTGCCGTGCCTGGGCCGCACCGAGATGGACCTGCAGGGCGGGGTGCGCCAGTCGGTGACCGTCGAGGACTCGATGTCGATGGTCCACGCCTCGCGCGGCCTCAACCCTCCCGCCTCCGAGCACCTGATGTCCGAGCCGGCCATCGTCGCCGGCGTCGCCCGCGCGGCCCTGGGGGCTGATGATCCCGTCGACTGGGAGGGGCTGACGGCCGACTACGACCGCATCCGCGACCTGATCGAGCAGGTCTTCCCGACCCAGTTCACCGACTACAACACGCGCATCCGCCAGCCTGGCGGTTTCCGCCTGCCGGTGCCGCCGGCCGAGCGCAAGTGGACCACGCCGTCGGGCAAGGCCAACTTCCTGCCGCACACGGGACTGGACGATCCGCGCCGGGGCGACGCCTCGGTGATGCTGCTGACCACCCTGCGCAGCCACGACCAGTACAACACCACCATATACGGCGAGAACGACCGCTATCGCGGGGTGTTCGGTCGGCGCGACGTGGTGTTCGTCAATCCGGAAGACCTGGCGGTGCTGGGCGTGGCGGAGGGCCAGCGCATCGATCTGGCGGCCGCCTTCGATGAAACCGGGGCGCGAGTCGTGCGTGGCTTCACGGCCGTGGCGCGAAAAATTCCGCGTGGGTGCGTGGCCGCATACTATCCGGAAACCAATGCTCTAGTAGCACTTGAGGATCACGACCGGCGTAGTGGCACGCCGGCCTACAAGTCAGCGCCTGTGCGGTTAACCCTGCACGGCGGCTGACTGAGGGCCGCCGATCCACGCCCGGCGTAGTCCGCAAGGACGGGGAGCAGGGTGCTGGATACGGGATTGCAGGCGCGGGTCATCGAGGTCGCCGACCTCAACACCGCCGAGCGCGCGCGCTGGAACGCCCTGCGCGCCGCCGAGCCGGTGCTGGGCGGTCCGTACTTCGATCTCCGCTATGTCGAGGCGGCCGCGGCCTGCGCGCCCGGCTCGCGGATCGCCGTGCTGGAGCGCGGCGACCGCATCGTCGGCTTCCTGCCCTTCCAACGCCGCGGTTCGTCGATCCAGCCGCTCGGCGCGCCGATGAGCGATTTCCACGGCCTGATCGCCGAGCCCGATGTCTGCCTGCCCGCCGTGCTGGCGCTGCTGGGCGTCGAGCGCATGCGGGTCAGCGGCCTGATCTCGCCCGTGCCCCTGCCTGAACTTTCCGTGCGCTATGCCATGGCCGCCGACCTGTCGGCCGGCTTCGAGGCCTATCAGGCCACGCGCAGTTCCGCCTTCCTGAAGGACAAGCGCCGCCGCGCCCGCGCCCTGGAGCGCGATCACGGCCAGATGGTCTTCACCTTCGAGCGGCCGGCGCTGGATCTGCTGGCCTGGCTGGTGGCCCAGAAGCGCGCCCAGATCCGTCGCACCCACCAGCACGACATCTTCGCCTGCGGCTGGACCATCGATCTCCTGAACCGCCTGGCCGAGTCCGAGGCCGATGACTTCGGCCTGCGCCTGGCCGTGCTGCGCGCCGGCGGGACGATCGTGGCGGCCGAGCTCGGCCTGACCGCCGGCGACCGTCATCACCTGTGGTTCCCGATCTACGACCCGGCCTTCGCGCGATACTCGCCGGGCGCTCTGATGACGCTGGAGACCCTGCGGGTCGCGGCCGAGCGCGGGATCGCCCGCGTCGACTTCGGGCCCAGCGAGGAAGCCTACAAGGAAGACTTCGCCGTGCCGATGGAGCCGGTGCTGGAGGGCGCGGTGGCCATGCGGCCGTCGCTGATGACCCACCTGCGCGGCGCGCCCGGCGTCGAGCGCATCGACGAGGTCGGCAAGCGTCTGGCCCGCCGTCTAGATCGCATCGCCGCCTGCGAGCCTGGCCTGATCGGCCAGGTCAAGGGCGGCGCCAGTTTCGTCACCGGCCTTGGCCGGCGTCACCCGGCCGTCGGGGCCGGGATCGGTGTCGGCATCGGTCTCGGCTTGAGTCTCGGCCTGCTGGCCGACTGAGGGAGGAGTAAGGCTTATGACCCGTCTCGTCGCGCCCTGGTCGGACGACCAGATCCAGGCCTTTCGCAAGGCCCCGATCACCTTCCGCCACAACCTCGCCGAAACAGGCCTGTTCGACGACGACGCCCTGGCGCGCCTGCTCGACGCCTATCCGGCCGAGCTCTACGACATCAACCTGTTCGACTTCGACGCCGAGGGGCAGGCGACCATGCGCACCGGCGCGCGCGGGCGGTTGCCGGGGCGCGAGGTGCTGGAAGGCGTCAAGCAGGGCCGCATCTGGGTGCAGCTGCGCCGGGCCGAGGCCTGGTATCCGGCCCTGACCCCGCTGATGAAGCAGGCCTTCGACGAGATCGCGGGCGAGGCGAGGGGCTTTTCGCCCGTCCAGCTGAACGGCCAACTGATCATGTCGGCCCCCGGCGCCAAGGTGCCGTTCCACGCCGACGCGCCGGGCGTCATCCTGTTCCACCTGCGCGGCCGCAAGCGGATCTGGATCTATCCGGTCGACGAGGCCCACATGCCCCAGCAGGGCATGGAGAACATCATGCTCAAGCAGCAGACCGAGGACCTGCCGTACAGTCGCGACATGGACGCGGCCGCGGCGGTGTTCGACCTGGAGCCGGGCATGGCCGCCAGCTGGCCGCTGCATGCGCCGCACCGGATCGAGAACCTCGGCACCTTCAACGTCTCGCTGTCGGTGGACTACCAGACCTGGGGCTCGCGCCTGACCAACGGCGCCCTCTTCGCCAACGGCATGCTGCGCCGCTGGGGCCTGCCCGTGGCGGCCATGGACAAGACGCCGATGGCGGCGCGCGCGGGCCTCTGGGCGGCTTCGCTGGGCCTCAAGCGGCTGGGCCTGGTCGAGGACAGGATCAAGGGTTTCGAGCGCAGCTTCGAGATCGGCGACACCCAGAAGGCGGCCTGACGCGGTTCGTGACAACAGCGTCATGACCTCGAATTAAGTCGTGCGGCGCGGCCTCGCCGACTAGCGTTCCCTCAACGCAAAGCCATCCGAGGGGACTTAAAGATGCGCGCAATCATCAGCCTGGCCGCCGGCGCGGCCGTTGTCGCCCTGGCCGGCGCAGCCGCCGCCGAGCCGACGGTCAAGATCAAGGACGCCGTCGCCCGCGTCACCATCATTCCCGAAGCCCGAAGCGACGTGAAGGTCGAGTTCCTGACCACCAATGGCGGCCTGCCGCTGGAAGTGCGCAAGGTGGGTAGCCAGACGATCATCGACGGCAACCTGCGCCTCAAGCGCATCCAGAGCTGCAACAGCCGGGGCGAGGGCTCCGCGGTCCGGGTGCGCGATCTCGGCGAGGTCCAGTGGAAGGATATCCCGCAAGTGGCCATCCGTGTGCCGATGAACGTCTCGGTCGGGGCTTCGGGCGCGGTCTACGGCAGCGTTGGCCGTAGCGACAGCGTCGAGCTGGCCAACGCCGGCTGTGGGGATTGGACCATCGCCAACACCCGGGGCAAGCTGGAGATCAGCCTGGCGGGCTCGGGCGACACCAAGGCCGGCAGCGCCGCCAAGGCCGAGATCAACCTGGCCGGCTCGGGCGACATCAGCCTGCAGGACGTGTCGGACCTTGAGGTTTCGATCGCCGGCTCGGGCGATGTGAAGGCCGCGTCGCTGCGCGGCGGCGATCTCGACGTCAGCATCGCCGGTTCGGGCGGGGTGAAGATCACCGGCGGCCGGGCCCGCGACATCGACGTCAGCATCATGGGCTCGGGCGACGTGAACTTCGGCGGCGAGGCCGACCGGGTGTCGCTGTCGGTGGCCGGCTCGGGCGACATCCGCGTGGCCAAGGTCAATGGCTCGGTCAAGAAGTCGGCCATGGGCTCGGGCAACATCTATATCGGCCAGTAGCCCAGCGAACCGGGGGCGCCGTTCGGCGCACATCGGTACGTATATATAAAGAGAACGCCCCCGGAGCTTTCGCTTCGGGGGCGTCTTGCTTTCGTCGGAACCCGCCCGGGTAGGAGGGGGAGGGCGGGTCCCTTGAAACGCTGTCCGTGATCTTCCGGTGGGCGCCGGAAGATCACGAAGCTTCCGGCTTAGCGGACCAGGAAGCCGAACAGGTCGCTGCCGGTGGCCAGGTCGGCGCCAGCGGCGTTGCGGGCCTTCAGGCTGCCGCCGAAGGTGTAGCGCAGGCCAACCTTCACGGCGTCCGACTTCAGGTCGGCCAGGTCATCGGCTTCGCTGTGGGTGTACTTGGCGAAGGTCGACCAGCCGGTGTTGGCGAACTTGTATTCGCCACCGACGTTGATGTCCCAGATGTCGGCGTCGACGAGGCCGTCGACGTTCGACCAGCCGAGGCCGGCGTCCAGACGGAAGTCGTCCGAGACGAAGTAGTTGGCGCCGGCGCGGACGGTCCACAGGTCGGCGTCCAGGTCGTTCGACTGACCGTAGGCGGCGAGACCCGTCAGGGTCACGTTGCCGAGGTACTTCTGGGCTTCGCCGCCGACGGCCCACAGGGTGTCGTTCGACGGGCGCGACAGGGCGGTGAAGCCGCCGATGCGCAGGCCGTTGCCGACGACGGTCGTGGCGTGCACGGCGCCGGTGGCGACGGTGCGTTGCGAGACGTCGCTGTCGGCGATCGAGACGTCGGCGGCGCCGGTGATCGTCCACGAACCGGTCGGGATGGCGACCGAGCCGTCGATGACGACCGAGGTGCCGTCGGCGTCGCCGGCGCGGGTGTCGATGTTGTTGTAGTCAACGGCGGCGCCGACCGAACCGATGTTCTGGGCGAAAGCGGGAGCCGAGACGGCGACGGCCAGCACGGCGGCGGCGGCGAACAGTTGGGTCTTCATAGTGGGTAATCCCCTTACTCATGTGGTCTCGACGGCGGGCGGTCGTTTTGGGGAGGGCCTCCCTACCGTCGAGCGGGGCGGATCTATGAAGGTTCGATGACGGCCGCAAGGCTCTGTCAGACCGTTCGAGGCGTTATGGTGCGCAAATACTACACTTGCGGGAACGAATTGAGTTTCTATACGCGCGGGTCGCGCACAAAGATTGTGTGTATCGGGCTCAAGTCGGTGAACATTGCTTTTTTGTCAGCCGCGTTTTGGCCATAAGTGTTAAGCCGCCGTGGTCGAGGCGAGGGCTTTACGTCTTGTTAAACAAGCCGTCGCGAAAGCCCGTCGGGACCGCTTGACGAAACCGATTCAGGCACGTAAAAGCGCCCCTCTGTTGGACCGGCTGTGAGCTCTAGGGCTCAAACGCGGTTCGCAAGCGACCCGTAACCAGGCGTCCTTCTCATCCAGAGGAGGGTTCTCCTCGGAGGACGGCGTGGTTGCGGATCACCGGCCCTCGCAAGCGATTGCGCGGGCCAATTTGTTTTGCGGACGCTGCGTTCGGACGTCTCGAAAGAGGAGTCCGGGTTGGTCTTTGAAATGGTTCGAGACGCGGGCGCAGCCCACTAGGAAACCGAGCGATATGGATCGTCAGAACATCCGCATCCGGCTCAAGGCCTTCGATCACCGCGTGTTGGATCATTCCACGCGCGAGATCGTGAACACGGCCAAGCGCACGGGTGCGACGGTGCGGGGCCCCATCCCCCTGCCCACGCTTATCGAAAAATTCACCGTCAACCGTTCGCCGCACGTCGACAAGAAGTCGCGCGAGCAGTTCGAGATCCGTACGCACAAGCGCGTCCTCGACATCGTTGACCCGACTCCGCAGACCGTGGACGCGCTGATGAAGCTCGACCTGTCGGCCGGCGTTGACGTCGAAATCAAGCTGTAAGGAGGGCCGAACTGATGACTCTCCCCGCTAACCGCACCGGCCTGATCGCCAAGAAGCTCGGCATGACCCGCTTCTTCGACGACGCCGGTCAGCACGTGCCGGTCACCGTCCTGTCGCTCGACGGTTGCCAGGTCGTGGCTCAGCGCACTGTCGAGAAGGACGGTTACACCGCCCTGCAACTCGGCGCCGGCGCCAAGAAGCCCAAGAACACCTCGAAGGCCGAGCGCGGTCACTTCGGCAAGAACTCGGTCGAGCCCAAGCGGGTCGTCGCCGAATTCCGCGTCGACGAAGCCGCTCTGATCGAAGTGGGCGCGGAATTCACCGCCGACCACTACGTCGCCGGCCAGAAGGTCGACATCCAGGGCGTCACCGTCGGTAAGGGTTTCGCCGGCGCCATGAAGCGCTGGAACTTTGGTGGTCTCCGCGCCACCCACGGTGTCTCGGTCTCGCACCGTTCGCACGGTTCGACCGGTAACCGCCAGGATCCGGGCCGTACGTTCCCGGGCAAGAAGATGGCTGGTCACCTCGGTCAAGAAACCGTCACCACTCTCAACGTCACCGTCTGGAAGGTCGACGTCGAGCGCGGCCTGATCCTGGTCAAGGGCGCCGTCCCGGGCCACGAAGGCAGCTACGTGAAGATCCGCGACGCCGTGAAGAAGGCCGCTCCGGCCGATCTGCCGCGTCCGGGCGCCTTCCGTAAGGCTGGCGAAGCCGCTCCGGCTGCTGAAACCCCCGCTGAAGAGGCCCCCGCGGCGACGACCGAAGAGGGCGAAGGCTAATGAAACTCGACGTCATCAAACTTGACGGCGGCAAGGCCGGCTCCCTGGATCTCGACGACGCCATCTTCGGCATCGAAGACATTCGCGGCGACATCCTGCAGCGCGTCGTCACCTGGCAGCTGGCCAAGCGCCGCTCGGGCAACCACAAGATTCAAGTCCGCAACGAGGTCTCTCGTACGGGCAAGAAGATGTACAAGCAGAAGGGCACCGGCGGCGCTCGTCACGGCTCGCGTCGTGCGGCTCAGTTCGTCGGCGGCGCCAAGGCTCACGGCCCGGTCGTCCGCAGCCACGCTTTCGACCTGCCGAAGAAGATCCGGGCCCTGGCTCTGCGCCATGCCCTGTCCTCGAAGGCCAAGGCCGGTTCGCTGGTCGTGCTCGACAGCGCCGTTCTGACCGAAGCCAAGACGGCCGCCCTGCGCGCCAACTTCGACAAGATCGGTCTGAAGAACGCGCTGGTCATCGCCGGTCCGGAAGTGGACGCGAACTTCAAGCTCGCCGCCCGCAACATTCCGAACGTGGACGTGCTGCCGAACGCCGGCCTGAACGTCTACGACGTGCTGCGTCGCCACACCCTGGTCCTGACCAAGGACGCGGTGGAAGCGATCTCGGCTCGTTTCGCTGAGAAGGAAGCCGCGTAATGGCCGCTACCGCCCGCCACTACGACACGATCCTGTCGCCGGTGATCACCGAAAAGACGACCCTGCTCAGCGAGCAGAACAAGGTCGTCTTCAAGGTGGCCGCCGATGCGTCGAAGGACGAAATCGCCGCCGCAGTCGAAGAGCTGTTCAAGGTCAAGGTCACCAAGGTCAACACCCTGGTCACCAAGGGCAAGACCAAGCGCTTCCGTGGCATCGTCGGTCGCCGCACCGACGTCAAGAAAGCGATCGTGACCCTGGCCGAAGGCCAGTCGATCGACATCACGACGGGGCTCTAAGACATGGCCTTGAAGCACTTTAACCCGACCAGCCCCGGCCAACGCGGCCTGGTGCTGATCGATCGCAGCGAACTCCACAAGGGTCGCCCGGAAAAGAAGCTCGTCGAGGGCCTCTCCAAGTCGGGCGGTCGTGGCGGCAACGGCCGTATCGCCGTTCGCTTCCGCGGCGGCGGCGCCAAGCGCCTCTACCGTCTGGTGGACTTCAAGCGTCGTAAGCAAGGCACGGCCACGGTCGTTCGCCTCGAGTACGATCCCAACCGCACCGCGTTCATCGCCCTGATCAAGTATCAGGACGGCGAACTGGCCTACATCCTGGCCCCGCAACGCCTCAAGGCCGGCGACGAAGTCGTCACCGCCGAAAAGGTCGACGTGAAGCCGGGCAACGCCTCGCCGCTGCGTACGCTGCCGATCGGTACGATCATTCACAACGTCGAGCTGAAGCCCGCCAAGGGCGGTCAGATCGCCCGTTCGGCTGGCGCCTACGCCCAGCTGGTCGGTCGTGACGCCGGCTACGCCCAGATCCGCCTGAACTCGGGCGAGCTGCGCATGGTCCTCGACACCTGCATGGCCACCGTCGGCGCGGTTTCGAACCCCGACCACATGAACGAAAACCTCGGCAAGGCCGGTCGTGTTCGTCACATGGGTCGTCGCCCGCACGTCCGCGGCGTTGCCATGAACCCGGTCGACCACCCCCACGGTGGTGGTGAAGGCCGCACCTCGGGCGGTCGCCACCCGGTGACCCCGGCTGGTAAGCCGACCAAGGGCGCCAAGACCCGCGTCAACAAGGCCACGGACAAGTTCATCATCCGTTCGCGCCACAAAGCGAAGAAGGGCCGCTAAGCCATGACCCGCTCCGTCTGGAAAGGCCCGTTTGTCGACGGGTACCTCCTGAAGAAGGCCGACGCCGCTCTCGCGTCGGGCCGCAAGGACGTCATCAAGACCTGGTCGCGTCGTTCGACCATCATGCCGCAGTTCGTCGGCCTGGTGTTCGGCGTGCACAACGGCCAGAAGCACGTCCCGGTCTCCGTGTCGGAAGACATGGTCGGCATGAAGTTCGGCGAGTTCGCTCCCACGCGTAACTTCCCGGGCCACGCCGCCGACAAGAAGGCCAAGAGGAAGTAATCATGGCCAAGCAAAAGCAAGCTCGCCGCCTGGAAGGCGTTGAGGCGATGGCTAAGGTGCGCACCCTGCGCACCAGCCCGCGCAAGCTGAACCTGGTCGCTCAGTCCATCCGTGGCCTGAACGTCCAGCGCGCTCTTAACGAGCTCGAATTCAGCCACAAGCGTATCGCCCAAGACGTCCGCAAGGCGCTGTACTCGGCGATTTCGAACGCCGAGAACAACCACAACCTCGACATCGACTCGCTGGTCGTCGCCGAGGCCTATGTGGGCAAGAACCTGGTGATGAAGCGCTTTTCGCCCCGCGCCCGCGGTCGTGCGACGCGCGTGGAAAAGCCGTTCTCCGAGATCACGATCGTGGTCCGCGAACTGGGTGAGGCCGCCTAATGGGTCAGAAAGTCAATCCGGTCGGGCTGCGGCTCGGCGTGAACCGCACCTGGGACAGCCGTTGGTTCTCCGACGGCGACCAGTACGGCAAGATGCTGCACCAGGACCTGGCCATCCGCGCCGCCCTGAAGAAGCGCCTGTATCAAGCTGGCGTCTCGCGCATCATCATCGAGCGTCCGCACAAGAAGTGCCGCATCACGATCTATGCCGCTCGTCCGGGCGTCATCATCGGCAAGAAGGGCGCTGACATCGAGAAGCTCCGCAAGGACCTCTCGGTGATGACCGAAGGCGAAGTCCACCTGAACATCGTCGAGATCCGCAAGCCGGAAACCGACGCTCAGCTGGTCGCCGAGTCCATCGCTCAGCAACTCGAGCGCCGGATCGCCTTCCGTCGTGCGATGAAGCGTTCGATCCAGTCGGCCGTGCGTCTCGGCGCCAAGGGCGTCCGGATCAACGTCTCGGGCCGCCTCGGCGGCGCCGAAATCGCCCGCATGGAATGGTACCGCGAAGGTCGCGTTCCGCTGCACACCCTGCGCGCGGACATCGACTACGGTTTCGCTGAAGCCAAGACCACCTACGGCATCATCGGCGTGAAGACCTGGATCTTCAAAGGCGAAGTGCTGGAGCATGACCCGATGGCGCTGGACAAGCGTCTCGCTTCCGAATCCGGCCCGGCCGGTGAAGGCGGTGGACGTGAGCGCGGCGATCGCCCGGACCGCGGCGACCGCGGCCGCCGCAATCGGGACTAAGGATAGAGCGCTATGCTGTCACCGAAGAAAACCAAGTTCCGCAAGCAGTTCAAGGGCCGCATCCACGGCGCCTCGAAGGGCGGCACCCTGCTGAACTTCGGCTCCTACGGCCTCAAGGCCGTTGAGCCGGAGCGCATCACGGCTCGCCAGATCGAAGCTGCTCGTCGCGCCATCACCCGCCAGATGAAGCGTCAAGGCCGCGTCTGGATCCGTATCTTCCCGGACGTGCCGGTCACCGGCAAGCCGGCCGAAGTCCGGATGGGTAAGGGCAAGGGCGCCGTCGACTACTGGGCCGCTCGCGTGGCCCCCGGCCGCATCATGTTCGAAATCGACGGCGTGCCGGACGATATCGCGCGTGAAGCGCTGCGCCTCGGCGCGGCCAAGCTGCCGATCCGCACTCGTGTGGTCACCCGCCTCGACGCGGGCGTGGCCGTGGAGGCTTGAGGCTCATGAAGATCGCCGAAATCCGGGGCCTGACCCCCGATCAACTCGCCGAAACCCTGATCAACCTGAAGAAAGAGCAGTTCAACCTGCGCTTCCAGGCCGCCACGGGTCAGGTCGAGAAGACCCACCGCGTGAACGAAATCCGCAAGGATATCGCGCGGATCAAGACCGTGCTGCGCGCCAAGGCCGCGGCGTAAGGAGAACGATATGCCCAAGCGTATCCTCGAAGGGGTCGTCGTCTCCGATAAGGGTGACAAGACCGTTGTGGTGAAGGTGGAACGCACCATCGTTCACCCCCTTCTGAAGAAGATCGTGCGCCGCTCTAAGAAGTACCACGCGCACGACGAAGCCAATGTGTACAAGACGGGCGAAACCATTCGCATCGTCGAGTGCGCTCCGAAGTCCAAGCTGAAGACCTGGGAAGTGCTTCCCAAGGCTTCGGCCTAAGTCTGGAAGGTCTAAACCATGATCCAGATGCAAACTAACCTGGACGTCGCCGACAACTCTGGCGCTCGCCGGGTCATGTGCATCAAGGTGTTGGGCGGCGCAGGCCGTCGCTACGCCAGCGTTGGCGACGTCATCGTCGTCTCCGTGAAGGAAGCCATCCCGCGCGGTCGCGTGAAGAAGGGTGACGTTCTGCGCGCCGTCGTGGTTCGCGTGAACCAAGGCCTGAAGCGCAAAGACGGTTCGATGATCCGCTTCGACAAGAACGCGGCCGTCATCGTCAACAAGCAGAGCGAGCCGGTCGGCACGCGGATCTTCGGCCCGGTTCCCCGTGAACTGCGCGCCAAGAACCACATGAAGATCATCTCCCTCGCGCCGGAGGTGCTGTAATGGCTGCTAAGATCAAGAAGGGCGACCGCGTCGTCGTTCTCGCCGGCAAGGACAAGGGCAAGCAAGGCGCTGTGACCCAAGTCCTGCCGAAGGAAAACCGGGTTGTCGTGGAGGGCGTGAACATGGTCGCCCGCCACACCAAGCCGACCCAAGCCGACCCCCAGGGCGGCATCAAGCACAAGGAAGCCGCGCTGCACGTCTCGAACGTCGCCGTCGTGGATTCCAACGGCAAGGCCACCCGCGTCGGCTTCAAGATCGAAGGCGACAAGAAGGTGCGCGTCGCCAAGACGACCGGCGAGGTGATCAATGGCTGATCAAGCTTACGAGCCCCGGCTGAAGACCGTCTACCGCGAGCGCATCCGCGCCGCGCTGAAGGAGCAGTTCGGCTACACCAACGAGATGCAGATCCCCAAGCTGGACAAGATCGTCCTGAACATGGGTATCGGCGAAGCGGTGGCCGACTCCAAGAAGGCTCAGCTGGCCCTGAAGGAACTGGAAGCGATCGCCGGCCAAAAGCCCGTCGCGACCCGCGCCCGCAAGTCCATCGCCGGCTTCAAGCTGCGCGAAGGCATGGTGGTCGGCGCGAAGGTCACCCTTCGCAAGGACCGGATGTTTGAATTCCTCGACCGCCTGGTCACGATCGCGCTGCCGCGCGTGAAGGACTTCCGTGGTCTGAACGGCAAGAGCTTCGACGGCCGTGGCAACTACGCCATGGGCCTGAAGGAGCACCTGGTGTTCCCGGAAATCAACTATGACCAGATCGAACAGATCTGGGGCATGGACATCATCGTCTGCACCACTGCGAAGTCCGACCAGGAGGCCAAGGCTCTCCTGAAGGAATTCCAGTTCCCGTTCGTCAACTAAGAGAGCGGGAAGGGAAAGAAACCATGGCCAAGAAAAGCGCCGTCAACCGCAACGAAGCCGTCAAGGCTCTCGTCAAGCAATACGCCGAAAAGCGCGCCGCGCTGAAGGCGATCGCCAACGACGAGACCCTGCCGCTCGAGGAACGCTTCGAGGCTCGCCTCAAGCTGGCTAAGCTGCCCCGCAGCAGCTCGCCGATCCGCATCCGCAACCGCTGCGAAGTCACGGGCCGTCCGCGCGCCTATTACCGCAAGCTTAAGATGAGCCGTGTGGCCCTTCGCGAACTCGGTTCGCAAGGCCTGATCCCCGGCCTCGTCAAGTCGAGCTGGTGAGGACGATCAGATGTCGATGAACGACCCCCTGAGCGACATGATCGCTCGCATCAAGAACGCCGCCCTGCGCAAGCGCAACAAGGTCTCGACGCCGGCTTCCAAGCTGCGCGCCCGCGTCCTCGACGTGCTGGCCGACGAGGGTTACATCCGCGGCTACTCGCTGGTCGAGAAGCCCGGCGCGTTCCCCGAATTCGAGATCGAGCTCAAGTACTTCGACGGTGAGCCCGTGATCGCCGAGATCAGCCGCGTGTCCAAGCCTGGCCGTCGCGTCTATTCGTCGATCAAGGACCTCAAGCCGATCAAGAACGGCCTGGGCATCTCGATCCTGTCGACGCCGAAGGGCGTCATGTCGGACACCGCCGCGCGCGACGCTAACGTCGGCGGCGAAGTCCTCTGCCGCGTCTACTAGGCGCGGGAGGGAAAGAGCATGTCACGTATCGGTAAGAAAGCCGTCGCAATCCCCTCGGGCGTGCAAGTCACGCTCGCGGGTCAGACGGTCACGGTAAAGGGCCCGAAGGGTCAGCTGTCGTGGACGATCGCCGACGAAGTCGAAGTCAAGCAAGAGGGCTCCGAGCTCCTGCTGACTCCGCGCGTCGACACGAAGCGCGCCAAGGGCATGTGGGGTCTGTCCCGCACGCTGGTGGCCAACATGGTGCACGGTGTCACCACCGGCTTCGAGGAAAACCTCGAGCTGGTCGGCGTCGGTTACCGCGCGGCCATGAAGGGCACCGCCCTCAGCCTCCAACTCGGTTTCAGCCACGATGTGGACGTTGAGGCTCCGGCCGGCGTCACCTTCGCTGTGCCGAAGCAAACCGAAATCAAGATCGCCGGCATCGACAAGCAGGCGGTCGGCGAGATTGCCGCGAAGATTCGTCGCATTCGTCCGCCTGAGCCCTACAAGGGCAAGGGCGTGCGCTATGCTGGCGAGAAGGTTCGCCGCAAGGAAGGCAAGAAGAAGTAAGCCATGGCGCTCTCTCCTCGTGAATCGGCGGCCAAGCGCGCTCAGCGCAACCGGACCCGCCTCAAGTCGCTGGCCAACGGCCGTCCGCGTCTGTCGGTCTTCCGCTCGTCCAAGAACATCTACGCCCAGGTCATCGATGATGAACGCGGCGTGACCCTGGCGTCGGCTTCCACCCTGGAAGCCGAAGGCAAGGGCGCGGATAAGGACGCTGCGGCCGCCGTCGGCAAGCTCGTCGCCGAGCGCGCGATCGAAAAGGGCGTCAAGGACGTCGTCTTCGATCGTGGCGGCTACATCTTCCACGGACGGGTGAAAGCCCTGGCCGACGCCGCGCGCGAAGCCGGCCTGAACTTCTAAGGGAAACACAATGGCTCGTGGTGACCAACAGCGCGGTGAAGGCGGTCAACGCCGTGACCGTCGCGACCGCAACGCCCCCGAAGAGCGGGTCGACAGCGACATCGTCGAAAAGCTCGTCCACATCAACCGCGTCGCCGCCACCGTGAAGGGCGGCCGTCGCTTCAGCTTCGCCGCTCTGATGGTCGTTGGCGACCAAAAGGGCCGCGTCGGCTTCGGTCATGGCAAGGCGCGTGAAGTGCCGGAAGCCATCCGCAAGGCGACCGAAGAAGCCAAGAAGACCATGATCCGCGTCCCGCTCCGCGAGTCGCGCACCCTGCACCACGACGGCGCTGGCCGTTGGGGCGCTGGCAAGGTCATGATGCGCGCTGCCCCTCCCGGCACGGGCGTCATCGCCGGTGGTCCGATGCGCGCGGTTCTCGAAACCCTGGGCGTCCAGGACGTCGTGGCCAAGTCGACGGGTTCCTCGAACCCGTACAACATGGTGCGCGCCACGTTCGAAGCCCTGAAGGTGCAGTCGTCGCCCCGCCAGATCGCCGCCAAGCGCGGCAAGAAGGTTGGCGACATCCTCGGCCGTCGCGCCGACGGCGCTTCGTCGCCGGAAGCCATCGAGGGCTAAGTCATGGCTGAAGCTAAGCAAGTCACGGTCCGCCAAACGGGCAGCCCGATCCGTCGTGAAAAGGACCAGCGCGCCACGCTCGCCGGTCTGGGTCTCAACAAGCTGGGCCGCGTGTCCACGCTCGAAGACACCCCGTCGGTCCGCGGCATGATCCGCAAGGTCGCGCACCTGCTGGAAATCGTCGAGTAAGTCTGTTACACGACGACCCAAGATCGCCACCCCGGTGAAAACCGGGGTGGTTTTCGTTTGAAGAAACCGCCCGAAAGGGCAGCCGAGTCCGGCCATCTGGCCGGGCGCAGATCTCCAAGGAGAGGCACATATGACCAAGCTGAACGAACTGGCTCCGGCTCCCGGCTCCACCAAGGGCCGCATGCGCGTCGGCCGCGGCCCGGGCTCGGGCAAGGGCAAGACCGCCGGTCGCGGTGTGAAGGGCCAGAAGGCGCGCTCGGGCGTCGCCATCAACGGCTTCGAAGGCGGCCAGATGCCGCTGCACATGCGCATGCCGAAGCGCGGCTTCAACAACCCCTTCCGCCTCGAGTTCGCCGAAGTGAACCTGTGGCGCCTGGAGCAGGCCGTCGAAGCCGGCAAGCTGAAGGCCGGCGCTGAAGTCTCGGTCGCCGACCTGGTCGCCGCCGGCGTCATCCGTCGCGAGCTCGACGGCGTGAAGCTGCTGGGCAAGGGCGAGATCAAGTCGGCCCTGAAGCTGACCGTCTACTCGGCCACCGAAGCCGCCATCAAGGCCGTCGAGGCCGCCGGTGGTTCGGTCACCGTGACCAAGAAGGCCAAGGCGCAAGCCGAAGCCTAAGACCACAGAGTCATCCCGGGCCGTCTCGCCAGATCGTCCTGGCTGACGGCGCGGGAGCCGGGCGGGGTAGGGGCCTTTGCGCACCAATCCGCCATAAAGCCCCATCGGGATGACGTTCTTTCGAGGCTCGCCGTGACATCACGGCGAGCCTCACCTATGTGTGGCTCCGCACTGGGGCCTAAGCCATGAGCGTCGGCGATTCCGCCGATCTCCGGCCGGGCCCCGTACAATACTTGGAGCGCGCTTCGCTTCGTCAGTTACGACGAACCGGCCGCGCTCTCGTCGTGGGGAATTGAATGGCCTCGGCCGCCGAACAGCTCGCAGCCAATATGAACTTCGGGTCCTTCCAGAAGGCCACCGAACTTCACAAGCGCATCTGGTTTACGCTTATCGCCCTGGTGGTGTTCCGCCTGGGCACCTACGTGCCGATCCCGGGCATCAACCCGGACGCCTTCGCCAGCGCCTTCGCCGGCCAGTCGAAGGGCATCCTGGGCATGTTCAACATGTTCTCGGGCGGCGCCGTCGAGCGGATGGCCATCTTCTCGCTGAACGTGATGCCCTACATCAGCGCCTCGATCATCGTGCAGCTGATGGGTTCGGTGTATCCGCCGTGGGAGAAGCTGAAGAAGGAAGGCGGCGAAGCCGGCCGCAAGACCCTCAACCAATATACCCGCTACCTGGCCGTCATCCTGGCCCTGGTGCAGTCGTTCTCGATCGCCGTCGGCCTGCAGAGCCAGCCGAACCTGGTCTATTCGGAACTGCCGGGCTGGTTCTTCGTGCTGTCGACCGTGGTCTCGCTGACCGGCGGCACCCTGTTCCTGATGTGGCTGGGCGAACAGATCACCAGCCGCGGCGTGGGCAACGGCGTGTCACTGATCATCTTCGCCGGCATCGTCGCGGCCCTGCCGCGCGGTCTTGGCCAGCTGTTCGTGACCGCCCAGAACACCGGCAACTACTTCCCGCTGATGGTGATCTTCGTGCTCGCCGTGGCGGTGATCTTCGCCATCGTGTTCATGGAGCGCTCGCAGCGCCGCCTGCTGGTGCACTATCCCAAGCGCCAGCAAGGCAACCGCATGGTCGGCGGCGACAGCTCGTTCCTGCCGCTGAAGATCAACACCGCGGGCGTCATCCCGCCGATCTTCGCCTCCAGCTTGCTTCTGCTGCCGACGACCGCCATGCAGTTCCTGAACCCGGCCAACCTGCCAAACTGGGCCCAGTGGCTGCCGCCCGTGGTCGGCGCCATGCAGCACGGCCAGCCGCTGTTCATGGCCAGCTACGCCGGCCTGATCATCTTCTTCTCGTTCTTCTACACCTCGGTGGTGTTCAATCCGGACGAGACGGCCGAGAACCTGCGCAAGTACGGCGGCTTCCTGCCGGGCATCCGTCCGGGCAAGCGCACGGCCGAGTACCTCGACTACGTGCTTACCCGCCTGACGGTGATCGGCGCGGCTTACATCACCGCCGTCTGTCTTTTCCCGGAAATCCTGATGGGCGCTCTTGGCAACAAGAACTTCGCCCTGGGCGGCACCTCGATCCTGATCGTCGTGACCGTGACCATGGACACCGTGGCCCAGATCCAGTCCCACCTGCTGGCGCACCAGTACGAGGGCCTGATCAAGAAGTCGAAGTTGCGCGGCGGCCGCGGCGGCCGCTGACGCAAGCGTGAAACCACCCGGAAGCCGGATTGTCACAATCCGGCTTCCGTTTTCTTTGAACGCATTCTAGGTCTGCCCTCGGTGAGGGGCGTCAGACCCTGGGAAACGCGTGAAGGGGCTTTTATGAACTTGATCCTGTTTGGCCCTCCCGGGGCGGGCAAGGGCACCCAGGCCAAGCGACTGGTCGAGCAACGCGGCATGGTCCAGCTGTCGACCGGCGACATGCTGCGCGCGGCCATCGCCTCGGGCTCGGAGCTCGGGCAGAAGGTCAAGGGCGTGCTGGATCGCGGCGACCTGGTCACCGACGAGATCGTCATCGCTCTCATCGAGGAGCGCCTGCCCGAGGCCGAGGCGGCCGGCGGCGCCATCTTCGACGGCTTCCCGCGCACCGTGGCGCAGGCCGAGGCGCTGGACGTCATGCTGGCCAAGCGCGGCCAGAAGATCGACTCCGTCGTGCGACTCGAAGTAGACGAGCCGGCCTTGATCGAGCGGATCACCAAGCGATACGCGGAGCAGGGGCGGTCGGACGACAACCCCGAGACCTTCGTGAACCGTCTGGCCCGCTACAACGCCGACACCGCGCCGTTGCTCCCGTACTATCGCGAGCAGGGCAAGCTGGTGGAAGTGGACGGCATGGGGGCGGTGGAAGCCGTCGCCGCTTCGATCGACGCGACCCTTACGGTCGTGGCGTAAGTTTTAATGGAATCCGTCCTCATGACGGATTCCGCCATTGACGGATGCGCAACGATCCCTATAACGGGGCGCTTCCGCGAAAGGGCGCGATCTGTGCGCGTCGGTCTGGGTCTTCGGATCGGGCCGAGCGCGCCGTTCGCGTCTTTGGTGCGTGACTAGGAGAACATTAGACGTGGCCCGTATCGCAGGCGTCAACATCCCGACGAACAAGCGCGTTGTCATCGCGCTTCAGTACATTCACGGCATCGGCCCGAAGTCCGCTCGTGACATCGTCACGACGGTGGGCATCGAGGACGCCCGTCGCGTCAATCAATTGACCGACGCGGAAGTCCTTCAGATCCGTGAGACGATCGACCGTGATTTCACCGTGGAAGGCGACCTGCGTCGCGAAAACTCGATGAACATCAAGCGTCTTATGGACCTGGCCTGCTACCGCGGCCTGCGTCACCGCAAGGGCCTGCCGGTCCGCGGCCAGCGCACCCACACGAACGCTCGTACCCGCAAGGGTCCGGCCAAGCCGATCGCCGGCAAGAAGAAGTAAGGTAGCCTGACCGATGGCCAAGGAACCGGGTCGCGTTAAAAAGCGCGAACGCAAGAACATCACCTCGGGCGTGGCGCACGTGAACGCCTCGTTCAACAACACCATGATCACCATCACGGACGCTCAGGGGAACACCATCTCCTGGTCGAGCGCCGGCATGATGGGCTTCAAGGGCTCGCGCAAGTCGACCCCGTACGCCGCTCAGATGGCCGCCGAAGACGCGGGCAAGAAGGCTGCGGAACACGGCGTGAAGACCCTGGAAGTCAACGTTTCGGGTCCGGGTTCGGGTCGTGAATCGGCTCTGCGCGCCCTGCAGGCCGTTGGCATGACCATCACGACGATCCGCGACGTCACGCCGATCCCGCACAACGGCTGCCGTCCGCCCAAGCGCCGTCGCGTCTAGTATTTTTTAGATCCAATTCTCCTTCGCCGGCTGCGTCAAACGCGGCCGGCGAGTCGCGTTCAAGGGACACCACGTGATCGAAAGAAACTGGAACGAGCTGATCCGTCCTGAGAAGCCGCAGATCGAAACCGGCGCCGACGCGACCCGCAAGGCTCGCATCGTCGCTGAACCGCTCGAGCGTGGTTTCGGTGTGACGCTCGGCAACGCCCTGCGTCGCGTTCTCCTCTCGTCGCTGCAAGGCGCCGCCGTCACCGCCATCCAGATCGATGGCGTGGTGCACGAATTCTCCTCGCTCGAGGGCGTTCGTGAAGACGTCGTCGACATCGTTCTGAATATCAAGCAACTCGCCGTGCGCATGCACGCCGAGGGCCCCAAGCGCATGACCCTGCGCGCCTCGGGCGCCGGTCCGGTCACCGCTGGCCAGATCGAAACCCCGGCCGACATCGAGATCCTGAACCCCGACCACGTGCTCTGCACGCTGGACGAGGGCGGTTCGGTGCGCATGGAATTCACGGTCAACACCGGCAAGGGCTACGTCCCGGCCGACCAGAACCGTCCGGAAGACGCGCCGATCGGCCTGATCGCCGTCGACGCCCTGTACTCGCCGGTCAAGCGCGTGGCCTACAAGGTCGAGCCGACCCGCGAAGGCCAGCGCCTGGACCGTGACAAGCTGACCCTGGAAGTCGAGACCAACGGCGCCGTCACTCCGGTGGACGCCGTGGCCTACGCCGCTCGCATCCTGCAAGACCAGCTGCAGATCTTCATCACCTTCGAAGAGCCCAAGGCCAAGGCCGCGGACGAAACGAAGCCCGAGCTGCCGTTCAACCCGGCCCTGCTCAAGAAGGTCGACGAGCTGGAACTGTCGGTCCGTTCGGCCAACTGCCTGAAGAACGACAACATCGTCTACATCGGCGACCTGATCCAGAAGACCGAAGCCGAGATGCTCCGCACCCCGAACTTCGGTCGCAAGTCGCTGAACGAGATCAAGGAAGTTCTCGCCGGCATGGGTCTGCACCTCGGCATGGACGTGCCGAACTGGCCGCCGGAAAACATCGAAGACCTGGCCAAGAAGTTCGACGACCAGATCTAAGACACTATCGCGCTGAATCCGGGCCGCCTTCCTGTCCTTTGGGACTGGAGGCGGCCTGGGCCTTTTGAAGCCGCCTAGCGGTGGAGGGCCCCGGCGCTTCGTTCTGACCCGGCCGGGATGCGAGCTGGGACTGGTGACAACAGGCGCTTCTTTCGCGCCGCTCGGGCCAAGAGCCCAGGAGATACAAAATGCGTCACGGTTACGCCCACCGCAAACTCGGCCGCACCTCGGCTCACCGCACCGCCATGTTCGCCAACATGTCGGCCTCGCTGATCAAGCACGAGCAGATCGTCACCACCCTGCCGAAGGCCAAGGAACTGCGCCCGATCGTCGAAAAGCTGGTCACCCTGGCCAAGCGCGGCGACCTGCACGCTCGTCGTCAGGCCATCAGCTCGGTCCGCGACGTCGAACAAGTCGGCAAGCTCTTCGCCGTGCTCGGCCCGCGCTACAAGGACCGTCAGGGCGGCTACATCCGCGTCCTGAAGGCCGGCTTCCGCTACGGCGACAACGCCCCGATGGCCGTGATCGAGTTCGTCGATCGCGACGTCTCGGAAAAGGGCAAGGACTCGGGTCCGGTCTACGCCAACGAAGCCGAAGACTAATCTTCAGCCCAGGCTGAAACGAGAAGGCCCCGGAGCGATCCGGGGCCTTTTTGCTGTCTGGGGTACCGGGTGTTCAAAACCCTCTCTCTTTGAGAGAGGGAGGGGCCCGCCGCGCAGCGGTGGGAGGGGGAGAGGTTACGAGGTCGGACGATGCGCCGGCGCTCCGTCTGACACCGTAACCCCTCACCCCGACCCTCTCCCTCTGGGAGAGGGAGCATGCGGTCACCGGCTGACGATGATCCCGTCGAACTCGGGCAAAGCCAGTTGCAGCTTCTCGCGCGCGAAGCCGCCGGCCGTCAGCGGACCATGCACCGTTCCCGGACCGTCCTTTGCGGCCTCCACGAAGTAGAAACGCGGCGTCTCGTCGGGCAGCTCGCGTCGGGCGATGACGACGTAGCGCTCGTCGCCGCCGTACTGGTCGATGCGTGGTCCCAGTACGGTGTCGCAGGTCAGGGCGTCGCGCTCCCAGCACAGGCGCAGGGCCTCGCCGCGCGCGTCTGACGCCAGCCGATATCGTCCGGCGACGATCTCGTAGGTCCCCTGGAAATCGAGCCAGCCCACGCCGCCCGCGCCGCGCACGTAGCGGACGTCGCGCTCGACCCACTTGCCTTGCAGCCGCACCTTCTCGCGGCACAGGGCGACGTCGGGGGTCGAGGTCATGCGGCAGGCGGCGGGCTTGCGCTCTGTGGGGGAG
>Ga0247823_10000290_pt1 | contig 43424 bp, 45 predicted proteins | sample 13C_PalmiticAcid_2_FD_192426 | JGI IMG/M metagenome (GOLD analysis project Ga0247823, IMG submission 192426) | Soil microbial communities from agricultural site in Penn Yan, New York, United States - 13C_PalmiticAcid_Day30 | ecosystem: Environmental > Terrestrial > Soil > Agricultural land... | reverse complement strand
GCCTTGTCGCGCGCCCAGGCCGATGCGGCCGAGGAAACCTGGCGGCAGCAGGAGAACGCAGCGCGTGAGCAGGCGCAGACCCTGCTTGCCAAGGCGCGCGACAAGGCCGCTGCGGCGACCGCCAAGTCGCTCGCCGGCGCTGCCGAGAAACTGAATGCCAGCCTGGCCGAGGACGAGGCGCGCATTGCCGCTTCCACCAAGTCGGCGCTGGCGGAAATCGAATCGGTCGCTGCGGACGCGGCGCAGGACATCGTCGCGCGCCTGTCGGGCGTGAAGGCGACTGCCGCCGAAGCGCGCAGCGCGGTGAAGACGGTGATCGCCAATGGCTAATACGCAAACCCTGTCTCCGGCTTCGGCCGAGGTCGCGAACCGGCTGGAAAACGCCGACAAGCTTGAGGGCATGCCGCACGCGGGCACCGAGGCAAAGGGCGCCGAGCATCATGCGGAGCCGACCGCGCTTGGCCTCGACGCGACCATGTGGGTCGCCGGGGCGATGGCGATCCTCATCCTTGTCGCGATCTGGAAGGGCGTGCCGAAGCTGATCGGCGGGATGCTCGACAAGCAGATTGCGGCGATCCGCACGCGTCTGGCCGAGGCCGAGCAGCTGCGTACCGAAGCCGAGGCGCTGCGCGACGAATATGCCGCCAAGCTTGCCGGCGTCGAGACGCAGGCGGCGGCGATGGTCGCGCATGCGGACGAAGAGGCGAAGGCGCTGGTCGCCAAGGCCAAGGCGGATGCGGACCAGCTGGTGAAGCGTCGCGCCAAGATGGCAGAGGACAAGATCGCCGCGGCCGAACGCGCCGCGCTCGATCAGGTTCGCGCCCATGCCGCCGATGCGGCGGCCCGGGCTGCTGCAGCGATCATCGCGCAGAAGCACGATGCCGGGGCAGACAAGCCACTGGTCGACAGCACGATCGCGGGGCTTTCGCGCCTGAACTGAGCGTAACGTAACGCTGGTGAAACAAGGGGGTGTGGCATCTTGCCGCGCCCCTTTTTTCGCGTAGTCTCAAGCGCATGGGGGATGTGCGCCGCGACCGTGGGCTGATTGCGCTGATCATCGGCTTTGCGGTGATCGCGGCGGCTGTGCTCGGCACGCTGGTGTTGTTCAAACGGCAGCAGATTGCCCAGCGCATGGTGGTCCATACGCTACAGGTCCAGGAACAGCTGAGCACGATCCGCTCGCGCCTGCAGGACGCCGAAACCGGGCAGCGCGGCTATCTGGTGACGCGCGACCCTGTCTATCTCCAGCCCTATTTCGATGGCCGCCGGCAGCTGGGCGGCGATCTTGCCGCGCTCAAGCCGATGGTGGCGGATCACCCGGCCCAACTCGCCGCCGCGGATCAATTGACCAAGTGCGCCACCGCGCGTGTCGAACGCCTGTCGGTCGGATTGGATCAGGCGCGTGCCGGGCGTTTCGACCGCGCCGCTGAGGTCGTTCGGGCCGGCGTCGGCAAGGGGTTGATGGACCGTTGTCGTACGATCATCGGTTCGATGAAGGCTGAGGAAGGGCGGCTGCTGACGGCGCGCTCGGAGGATCTGGGCCGCTGGTCGGCATGGCTCACGCTTTGGCTGATCGCGGGTGCGCTGGCGGTGTTCGCGCTTGCCGCCTATGCTGCACGCGACGCGCGCCGTCGCGCCAGGGCCGCGATCGAAGTGGGCGAGGCGCTGCTCAAGGCCAACCGCAAGATCACCGAAGAGGCGGAGAGCCGCGCCGCGGCGGAAGCGCAACTGCGCCAGATGCAGAAGATGGAATCGATCGGCCAGTTGACCGGCGGCGTGGCGCACGATTTCAACAATATGCTGGCGATCGTCATCGGCAGCCTCGACATGGCCCGGCGGCGATTCGACAGCAATCCGGAGAAGGCGCGCGAGGGGATCGGCAACGCGATGGAGGGGGCCGAGCGCGCGGCGCAGCTCACCGCGCGGCTGCTCGCCTTCTCGCGCCAGCAGCCGCTCGCGCCCAAGGCGCTCGACGCGAACAAACTGGTTGGCGGCATGTCCGAATTGCTGCGCCGGACGATCAGCGAGAATATCAGGATCGAAACAGTGCTGGCGGGCGGGCTGTGGGCCAGTTTCATCGACGGCACTCAGCTTGAGAATGCTCTGCTCAACCTGTGCGTCAACGCGCGCGACGCGATGCCGGGTGGCGGGCGGCTGACGATCGAGACCGCTAACACGCATCTCGACGATGCTTATGCCGCGAGCCATGCGGAAGTTGTTCCGGGGCAATATGTGATGGTTTCGGTCACGGACACCGGTACCGGCATGCCGCCCGAGGTGATCGAGCGCGCCTTCGACCCCTTCTATACCACCAAGGGGGTCGGCAAGGGGACCGGGCTGGGGCTCAGCCAGGTGTTCGGCTTCGTCAAACAGTCGGGCGGGCATGTGAAGATCTATTCGGAGCCCGGGGTCGGAACGACGGTGAAGCTCTATCTGCCCCGTCATTTCGGCGAGGCCGAAGTGGCAGGCACGCCGCTGGCGCCGGACGCGCTGCCGCGCGCAAAGGGCGACGAGATCATTCTGGTGGTCGAGGATGAGGACGGCGTGCGGCACATGTCGGTCGATGCGCTGCGCGAGCTCGGCTATGTCGTGGTACAGGCGTCGGACGCCAATCAGGCGCTGACCGTGCTCGAGATCCAGCCGCGGATCGACCTGCTCTTCACCGACATCGTCATGCCCGATATGAACGGCCGCGTCCTGTCGGACCGGGCGCGCGAAGCCCGGCCCGGACTCAAGGTGCTCTACACCACCGGCTACACCCGCAACGCGATCGTCCATAACGGGATGCTCGACCATGACGTCGCCTTCCTGGCGAAGCCGTTTACGGTGCAGCAGCTCGCGCTGAAGGTGCGCGAAGTCCTCGACGCCTGACACCTGCCGTTGATCTGAGGTTCAGCGTTGCGGCGGACGAAATTCCGCGCGCCATAATTCGGGCAAACTTCGGCCCGGCTCCGAAACGACCACCGGTTTCGGCCGATATGCAGCGGCCGAGTTCGCTCTAGGAGCAATCGCGTATCCCTTGCCGGCTCCCCTTGCCGGCATTCCCAACCATTGAGGAGCAAGACCATGCGAAATTTCGCCAAAGCTTTGATTATGCCTGTCGTTCTCGTTGCGGTTCCCGCCGCGGCGCAGGAAGCCGAACCGTTCACCGGCCCCAGCATCGTTGCGCTCGGCGGTGTTGATCACTCGTCGGGCGGCAGCGGCGATCCTACCGGCTTCGTCTATGGCGGGGCGGCGACCTATGATCTCGCGGCAGGCAATGTCCGGTTTGGCGCAGAGGTTGAAGTGACCGGTACGACGACCGGCGGGTGCCAGACCTCCACCGCCGGAGGGAGCAGCCAGCGCAACTGCTACGATATGGGGCGCGATCTCTACGCAGGCGGCCGCCTCGGCGTGGTCGTGGCGCCGAATCTGATGCTCTATAGCAAGGCCGGCTATACCAATGCCCGCATCACGGAGACTTATGACCAGCTGGCCACGCCCGTGTCCCCTGATCGGAGGTTTGCGGGGAACAGCGATGGCTATCGCGTTGGTGCGGGCGCGGAACTCGACATCGGCAAGTTCCTGATCCGTACCGAGTATCGCTATTCGGACTATAACTGGGGTGGCCACCGCCATCAGGGCACTGTCGGTCTGGGCGTTCGCTTCTGACCCGCTCGCCCGCGCGGTTCATGCCGCGCGGGCGATATTTTTTCGGAGCGCGTGTCGAAATCGACGATCGCCGTTCGTCGTCCCCTTGAAGGCGCACAGGATTTGCGCGCCGGAACAGGAGACAAGACATGTTCGCACGCTTCCGCTCGCATCTGCTGATCGCCGCCGCCATCCTTGCAATGCCGCTCGTCGCGCAAGCCCAGACCTCGGCATCGGTGGCGCCTGCCACCCAAATTGCGCCTGCTCGCAGCGGCACGGTCGAGGTCGATGGCATCGCCTATTATTACGAGATTCGTGGACAGGGCGAACCGCTGCTCCTGCTTCATGGCGGCCTTGGTTCGATCGAGATGTTTTCGCCGATCCTCCCTGCGCTTGCCGCCGGGCGTCAGGTGATCGCAGTCGACCTGCAGGGCCATGGTCGTACTCTGCTCGGCTCTCGTCCGATTTCGATCGAGGCGATGGGCCGCGACATGGACGCGCTGCTCGGCAAGCTCGGCTTCAAGCAGGTGGACGTCATGGGTTACTCCATGGGGGCCGGCGTCGGCTTCCAGCTCGCCGCGCAGCATCCGGGCCGCGTGCGCCGCCTCGCGCTGGTGTCGATGACCCTCTCCACGGCCGGCATCCAGCCCGAGATGGTGCCGATCCAGCGCCAACTCACCGCCGCGATGGCGCCGATGATGAAGGATACCCCGATGTACAAGGGCTATGCCGCGCTGGCGCCGAAGCCCGAGGATTTCCCGCGCTTGCTCGACCAGATGGGCGACCTGATGCGCCGCGACTTCGACTGGTCTGCGCAGGTGAAGGCGCTGACCATGCCGGTGATGCTGGTGGTCGGCGATGCCGATATGTGGCGGCCGGAGGCTACGGTCGGGTTCTTCAAGCTGCTCGGCGGCGGCCAGCGCGACGGCGGCTGGCAGCGCGAGCATGTGACCAAGCACCGTCTCGCGATCCTGCCCGGCCGCACCCATTACGACATGTTCCTCGCGCCGGAACTGGTGCCCACCGTGCGCCCGTTCCTCGACGGCAAGGAAGCCCGCGCCGACTGGCAGTGACACCTTCCTCCTGGGCGCCGCTCCCGCACGGGGCGGCGCCCTAGGGCGTCTGCTGCATCAGCCGGTCGACCAGCGGCATCAGCGGCTTGGTGCCTTGTCGTGTCGTGACGGTGCCCAGTGCAATCCCGCTCGCCGGGGCATAGGCGGCATAAGTGCCCCAAAAGCCGCTATGCCAGTAGCGTTCGCCCTTGGGCGTCTGCTGCACGAAGATGCCGAGGCGATAGGTATCCGCGTTCCTGTGCGGCCCCTTCCACAGCATTTCCCGGATTGTCCCGGGCTTGTCGAACACCCGTCCCTCGAACAGCGCCTTGAAGAAAATGGCGAGGTCGCGCGCCGACATCAGCTGCCCGCCGCCGCCGAACAAGTCCATCGACGGATCGACCGCGGTGACGTCCTTGTCGCCGATATATTGCTTCGCGCGACCCTCGGCGCCTTTGGGCGGCGCCTCGTAGATTTCCCACCACGTCGCCTTCAATCCCAGCGTGTCGAGCTTGAGCAGCTCGCGCACCGACGTCGCCAGCGTCTTGCCGGTGATCCGCTCGACGATATCGCCGAGCAGGATATAGCCCGTGTCCGAATAGCGGAACTCGGTGCCCGGCTTGCTCTGCGGATCGGCATAGTCGGTGGCGAGCTTCACCAGCGCCTCGCGTGTCCATACCTTGTCGGGATTGGTCATCAGCGATTCGACGAAGCGCTTGTCGCCGCCATGATCGTAGAGTCCGCCGCTATGGCTCAGCAGGTGCCGCACCGTGATCGCCGCCGTGTCATAGCCATCGCCGCGCAGGATGCGGTCGAGCCGCGGATTGACCAGCAGCCCGATCGGCGCGTCGAGATCGATCCGCCCCTGTTCCCACAGCCGCAGCACCGCCGCCGCCGTAAAAGTCTTGGTATTGCTCGCGATCCGTACCGGCGTATCGACCGTCAGGGCGCGGCCGCTGTCCGCATCGGCAAGCCCCGCGGCATAGCCCCGATCGGCGCCGTCGCCGGTTACGAAGATCGCGGCGGGCTTGCCGACCGCCGCAAGTTCCGCCTCGACGCTGCTGTTCGCCCACGCCTGTGGCGCGGCCGCGAGCACGACCGCGGCGATCGCCGCCCGCATCATCGGTCGTGTCACCGGACGCGCGGCCGTACGAACTTGAACACGAACTGGTCGGTCTTGCCGCGGATTGCGGCGTCGAACACGTTCGCCGTGTGCGGATCGCTGGTGTTGCGCAGCAGGTCGAGCTTGCCGGCATAGCGGAATCCGGCCTTCTCGATCTCGCGCCGCGCCACGTCCGGATCGATGCGGTGCAGCGTGTTCGGCGCCTTGTTCTCCGGATCGGCGTTGGCGACGTGATCGACCACCAGCAGCACGCCGCCGGGCTTCAGCGAATTGTAGAGCTTGCGCGTCACCGCTTCGCCCGTGCCTTTGGGAAAAGGGGCCAGGAACATGTCGTGGTAATTCTGCACCGTGACGATCGCGTCGAGCTTCTCGGGAAAGCTGAATGCCGCCAGGCTGTCGCTCAACGCCACGGCGTTGGCGAGGCCGGCCACCGCCGTCTTCTGTTCGTCGGCATAGGCGGCGCGGAATTTGATGAACTCGGCGGGCTGATAGGCATAGACCTTGCCCTTCGCGCCGACGAGCGGCGAGAGGATGCGCGTCCAGTATCCGCCGCCCATCACGAAATCGGCGACCTTGTCCCCCGGCTTGATTCCGGCAAAGGCCAGCAGCTCGCCCGGCTTGCGCACGGTATCGCGCGCGCGCTGGTCGGCTGGGCGCGATTCGTCGGCGAGCGCGGCGGTGATGGCAGGCGTGGCCTTCTGCGCGGCGAGCGGCGCGGTGGCGGCAAGCAGGATCGCTGCGGTAACGGCAAGCTTCATGGCATCCTCCCCAGTCAGGGGGCAGAGGCTATGAAGAGGTCCGGCGGCCTGCAATCGCCTTTCGACGAACGTCCCGCCGCCGGACCGCGGCTTACTTCTTGAGCAGGTCGAGCACCGCCACCGTCATCGCGGTGGTGCCCAGCGTGACCGAGGGCTTGGGATCGATCTTGAAGAAGGGCGAATGGTGGCCGGAGACCGGCTTGCCGCCATTCTTGCCTGCGTCGATATCGGCCTGCGGCGTGCCGCCGACCACGAAATAGGCGCCGGGCACGCCGGTATCCTTCTGGATGAAATAGGCGAAGTCCTCCGCGCCCATTCCTGCCCGCTCCTCGAAATGGATGATGCCGTCGCCGAACGCGCCGGTGAACGCGCCGCGCACGCGCTTGGTCAGGGCGGGATCGTTGAGCGTCACCGGGGTCGATTCGAAGCCGACCTTGACCTGGGGCAACTTGTCCTCGGGCATGCCGTTCATGCGGCCGACATTGGTGGCGATGCGCTTGATCCCGTCGATCAGCTTCTTGCGCGTGTCCTCGTCGTCCGACCGCACGGTAAGCTGCAGCTCGGCCTTGTCGGAAATGATGTTGTGCTTGAACCCCGAATGGAACGAGCCGACCGTGACGACGCCGGGCTTCAGCGGTGCGATCTCGCGGCTGACCAAGGTCTGCAGCGCCATCACGATCTCGGCGCCCATCACGATCGGGTCCTTGCCCATGTGCGGCGCGGCGCCGTGCGTGCCGATGCCGGGGATGGTAATATCGACGCTGTCCGACGACGAACTGCTGATCCCCGGCTCGAGCCCGATCTTGCCCGTCGGGATGCCGGCGGTGACATGGAAGGCAACGGCGTAATTGGGCTTGGGGAAGCGGGTGTAGAGGCCGTCGGCCAGCATCCGCCGCGCGCCGTCGATCCGCTCCTCGCCGGGCTGGACGACGAATACCACCGTGCCCTTCCACCGGTCTTTCATCTTGGCGAGCTGGCGTGCGGTGCCGATCATCGACGTGATGTGCACATCGTGCCCGCAGGCGTGCATCACCGGCTTCACCACCCCGTCGATATCGGTCTGCGTCACCGTCGACATATAGGGCAGGCCGCTGTCTTCCTTGAGGGGCAGGCCGTCCATGTCGGCGCGCACCAGCACCACCGGGCCGTCGCCATTCTTCATCACGCCGACGACGCCGGTCCCGCCGACGCCCTCGGTCACCTCGATTCCGCCGACCGCGCGCAGTTCCTTCGCCATGATCCCGGCGGTGCGCGTTTCCTTGAACGACAGCTCGGGGTTCTTGTGGAAGTCGAGGAACAGCTTCTCCAGATGCGCGGCATAGTCCGCATCCACCGCCGGAGCGAAGTCCGGCCCGGCCAGCGCGGGCGCGGCAAGAAGGCTCGTGGCGAGCAGAGCGGTGAGCATACGCATGTGACAAGTCCCCCGATTGGTATCTGTTTTACAGGCTAACAGATGGCGGGGACGACGCAATCTGTTCGCAATGGGCCGTTCGCCGGGGCGTGAATCAGGCCGGGAACAGGTCTTCGCGTTGCGCCGGGGTCATCGCCGCATAGACCTTGAGCAGCCGGTCGAGCTGGCTGCGGGTCGAGCGGCAATAATCGGCATTCGGCAGCGCCAGCGTGCCGTTACTCGCGACATTTTCATGATGGCAACCGCCGCCGCACAGGTTGCGGGCCCAGCACTGGCCGCAATGGTCGCGCGCATCGATCGCGGATTCGGCGATGAACGCCGCACGCTTCTCCTCGCCACGGCCAAGGCCGCCGAGCACGAACCGTTTGTCGCCGACGAAGCGGTGACAGGGATAGAATTCGCCATCCTTGTCGACTGCCATCATGTTGGTTCCCGCGCCGCAGAAATGCGTCTTGCGGCGCCCGCTATGGATTCGTTCGAGCAGCGCATAGATGTTGCGGAGCCGGGCGGCCTGCGCGAACTGGCCGGCTTCGACCAGTCCGGCGAAGCGATCGATCAGCCGGTCATAGGCGGCATCGAGCTCGGCAAACGCCTCCGGCGTCATCATGTCGAGCGCGGGGGAAAAGGCGACGCCGCGGAAGCCGAGCTTGAGCAGATGGTCGACCTGCCGATCGATCGCGGCATTGTTCGGCGTGACGGTGGCGCGCGCCGACAGCTTGCGCGCATTGCGCAGCGGCTCGGTCTTGCTGACGATCTGCGCGTGCGATCCGCGGCCGCCCTTTTGAGGACGATTGCCGTCATGCGCCGCGGCGTCGCCGTCGATGCTGATGAGCACACTCACGCGGTTGGCGACCAGAAAGTCCGACTTGGCCGCGTCGAGCAGGGTGCCGTTGCAGGTCATCGAGAAACCGACCCGGATACCGGTCTCGGCTTCGCGCGCGCGGGCATGTCCGACCACGGCTTCGACCACCGGCCAGTTGAGCAAGGGTTCGCCGCCGAAGAAGGTGATGCTGACCTCGGGTGCGTTCCCGGCGCGGTCGAACAGATGGTCGACCGAGGCGAGCGCGGTCTCCACCGACATGCGGCCGCGATTCTTGTATTCGCCCTCGCCGCCGTAGCAATAGAGGCAGGCGAGATTGCATTCCTGCACCACCATCAAGGTGAGCGACAGCACCGGGCGCGCGGGCGCGGCCGGCGCAGGAACGGGGATCGCGTCGGCTGGGCGGGCATTGCCGCGCGCAGCCTCGATGGCGATACGGTCTTCGGCGTCGATCTCGAACAGCGCGTTGCGCGCCGGAAGATAGGCGAAGTCGCGCCCCTCGACAGCGAACAGCCGCGTGTCCGGCTGCACCAGCTGATCGAGCACCCTCAGCTATCCACGAGGGTGCAGTGATCGATGTCGCACGTGTCCTGGTGGCACGAGTCGATCGTGCAGGTATCGTTGTTGCAGCTGTCGAAGTTGCACGAATCGCTCAGCGAGCATTTGTCATGCACGGTGCATTTGTCCTGCAGCGTGCAGCTCGGGCTGTCGTGCGTGGTGCAGACCGGCGTCGGATCTGGGCCACCGTCATGACCCGCGGACAGATGTTCCATCCGCTCCGCGCCGAGATTGATTCCCCGAATCATGTATTGTCTCCCCCAAGACTGACCCAGCGTCTCGCGAAAAGCCTTTCGACGCAAGCTTTTCATCCGATGCGTTACGATCTGCCCCGGTGCGGTTGCATGGACCGGGGTGCTGGCGAAGTCGGCGGCTGCTCCCTATTCAAGAAGGCGATGTCCGACCCCAATTCCCCCAATCGCTTCAACGAAGAGACCGCAACCTATGCCGTGCGCGGGTCGGAGACGCCCGATCTCGACACCGGCGTGGCGGCGATCCGCAATGTGCTGAAGACCTTGCCTGCGCGGCCCGGCGTCTACCGCATGCAGGATGCGCGCGGCGATGTGCTCTATGTGGGCAAGGCGCGCGCACTCAAGAATCGCGTCGCCAACTACACCCAGCCGGCCAAGCTCTCGAACCGTCTGCGCCGGATGATCGCGCAGACCCGGTCGATGACCGTGGTGACGACGAACAACGAGGCGGAGGCGCTGCTGCTCGAAGCGCAGCTGATCAAGCGCTTCCGCCCCGCCTACAACGTTCTGCTGCGCGACGATAAGAGCTTCCCCTATATCCTGTTGCGCGGCGATCATGCCTTTCCGCGCGTCCAGCTCCATCGCGGCGCGCGGCGGATCAAGGGCGATTATTTCGGCCCGTTTGCGGGCGCGGGGCAGGTACGCAAGACGCTCAACGCGTTGCAGAAACTGTTCCTGCTGCGCTCGTGCACCGACAGCTTCTTCAACACCCGCGACCGGCCGTGTCTGCTTTACCAGATCCGGCGCTGCTCGGCGCCCTGCGTCGATCGCATCGACAAGGCGGGCTATGAGGAACTGGTCGGCGACGCGCGCGATTTCCTGATGGGCAAGTCGACCAAGGTGCAGGCCAAGCTCGGCGAGCAGATGCAGGCTGCGGCCGAGAATCTGGACTTCGAGCTGGCGGCGGTGCTGCGCGACCGGCTCAAGGCGCTGACCTTCATTCAGGGCAGCCAGGCGATCAATGCCGAGGGGGTGGGCGACGCCGACATCTTCGCACTCGCCGCCAAGCAGGGCACGATCGGTATCCAGGCCTTCTTCATCCGCGGCGGCCAGAATTGGGGGCATCGCGCCTTCTTCCCGGCGCACACCGCCGAGGTGCCCGAGGAAGAGGTGCTCGCGCAGTTCCTGATGCAATTCTACGAAGAGGTTCCGCCGCCGAAGACGGTGCTGCTCGACCGCGACCTGACCGAGGCGCCGCTGGTGGCCGAGGCACTGGGCGAGCGCGCCGGGTTCAAGGTCGAGATCTCGCGTCCGCAACGCGGCGCACGGCGGCGGCTGATGGAACAGGCCGAGCGCAACGCGGTCGAGGCGCTCGACCGGCGGCTCGCCGAATCGACCACTCAGGCGAAGAATTTGCGCGACATCGCCGACCTGTTCGGGCTGGCCGAGCCGCCCGACCGGATCGAGGTCTACGACAACAGCCACATTCAGGGGACCAATGCGGTCGGCGCGATGATCGTCGCCGGGCCGGAAGGGTTCCGCACCAGCCAGTATCGCAAGTTCAACATCAAGAGCGCAGCGACCGACGACGATTTCGCGATGATGCGCGAAGTGTTCACGCGCCGCTTCAGCCGTGCGCAGGAAGAGGATCCGGACCGCGACAAGGGCGTGTGGCCCGATCTCGTCCTGATCGACGGCGGACGCGGCCAGCTCAATGCCGCGCGCGGGGTGCTGGAGGAGCTGGGGATCGAGGATGTTTGCCTGGTCGGCGTCGCCAAGGGGCCGCATCACGGGCGTGAGGGGCGCGAGGTGTTCCACCTGCTCGACGGCAGCGAGCGGATGCTGCCGGTCAATTCGCCGGCGCTGTTCCATATCCAGAAACTGCGCGACGAAGTTCACCGCTTCGCGATCGGCGCGCACCGCCAGAAGCGCGCCAAGGCGCTCACCGCCAGTCCGCTCGACGAGGTGCCGGGTATCGGCCCCGCGCGCAAAAAGGCGCTGCTGATGCATTTCGGCACCGCGCGCGCGGTACGCGGCGCGAGCCTCGAGGATCTGCGCAAGGCACCGGGGGTCAGCGCGGCGGTGGCGCAGCAGGTCTACGACTTCTACCACGCACGATGATGCGCGGATTTGGGATTTCTTCACGCGGTAAGGATAATGCGACGTCATGCCGACTCGTGCGTTCCTGACCGTCGATACCGAACTGATGTGGCGTCATCACGCCGCTGGGCTGGACATCGACGTCATCTCCGAACGGTCGCTCGAACCGGCCGGGGTCGGGATCGGCTATCAGCTGCGCAAGCTCGCGGAACACGATCTCAAGGCGACGTTCTTCGTCGATCCCATGCCCGCGGTCGCGTACGGGATCGAACCGATCCGGCGCGTCGTCGGCGCGATCCTCGAGGCGGGGCAGGAGGTGCAGCTGCATCTCCATCCCAATTGGGCTGCCGCCAGCGCGGAGGACCGGACGAAGCACGCCTCGTTCGAGCTGATCGACTTCACCCTTGCCGAGCAGCGCGAGCTGATCCGTGCCGCCTCGGACCTGCTGGTTGCGGCGGGCGCGCCGCGGCCGGTCGCCTTTCGCTCGGGCAGCTATTCGGCGAGCGACGATACGCTCACCGCGCTGGCTGAATTGGGTATCCGCTATGACAGCAGCCATAATGGCTCCGAGCATCCCTGGCCGAGCGCGATCGGGCTGCACGAGCGCCAGATCGCGCCGGTCGAGCATCGCGGCGTGATCGAGTTGCCGGTGACGCTGATCGAGGATCGCGTGGGGCATCTGCGGCATTTCCAGATATGCGCGCTCTCCACCGGAGAGATGCGCGATGCGCTCGACCATGCCGTGCGCGCCGGGCACGCGGCGGTGACGATTGTCAGCCACGGGTTCGAGCTGGCCAATCGTGCCGGCACGCGCGCCAACGCGGTGCATGTCCATCGGTTCGAGGCGCTGTGCCGGATGCTCGACGAACGCCGCGGCGCGATCGTCACCAGCCATTTCGCCAAGCTACCCGGTCTGCCACTCGATCATAATGACACCCCCCTAGCCCCGAACCTGATCCGCACGCGCATTCGCCAGGCGCAGCAGCTCTGGTCGAACCTCGTGTCGGAACGCGCCGCGTGACCCATGTCGCCGCGGCTGCGCTCAATTTTCGTATCGGCGCGCGCACGGTGTTGCGCGTCAAGCGGACGCTGGTGCCGGTGGCGATGAGCCTCGATGCGGCGCGCGAGGGACGGTTGCCGTCGCTTCCGCCGCTACCCGACGAAGCGCAGGGCTATGTCGTCACATCGCTGCCAGAGGACCGGCTGGAGGCGATGACTCGCGCCTCGGGCGGGATGATCGGCTTCGTTCGTCAGCGCTATATGCGATATTTCGCGGACCTGACCGGTACCTATGACGGCTATCTCGCCATGCTCTCGTCGAGTGCGCGGCAGGGCGTGAAGCGCAAGGCCAAGAAGGTGGCGCAGGCTTCGGGCGGGAAGCTCGATGTGCGGCGTTTTCGCACCGCCGCGGAGCTGCAGGAATTCCACGGCATCGCGCGCGGGATTGCGGTCAACACCTATCAGGAAAAGCTGATGGGCGAGGGACTTCCGGGCACGCCCGAGTTCGTGCGCACGATGCTGGAGAAGGCGGCGGCGGACGAAGTGCGCGCGTGGCTGCTCTATATCGGCGGCCAACCTGTGGCGTATCTCTATTGTCCGGCGCATGGTGAGACCCTGATCTACGAATATGTCGGGCATGATCCGGCCTTCAACGATCTGTCCCCAGGCGCGGTGCTGCAGATGGAAGCGTTTCGCGAGCTCTTCGAAGAGCTCAAATTCGCGCGCTTCGACTTCACCGAGGGCGAGGGGCAGCATAAGCGGCAATTCTCCACCGACGGGGTCGCCTGTCTGGATTTGCTGCTGCTTCGTCCCAGCCTCTCCAATCGCGCGGCGACTATGGCGCTGGGTGGATTCAACCGAGCGGTGGCGGGCGGCAAGGCGCTGGCCGATGCGGCAGGTCTGGACGGGCTGAGCAAGAAGCTGCGGCGAGGCTGATTTGCTCGCGGCCTCTCCTCCCGGAGAGGGGCTGGAAACCGCCTGCGTTGCGCCTACACAGCCCTAATGCACCTCGCCACCACCGCCATCGTCCTCGCGATCCGTCCGCACGGCGAATCGGGGGCGATCGTACGTGCGCTGACCGCGGAAGCGGGGCTGATGGCCGGCTATGTGCGCGGCGGACGGTCGCGGCAGCTGCGCCCGGTGCTCCAGCCGGGGAATGTCATCCTCGGCGACTGGCGCGCGCGGACCGAAGAGCAACTGCCTGCACTCACCACGGAGCTGGTGCATAGCCGCGCGCCGATGTTTCGCGAGCCGTTGCCTGCGGCGGCGTTCGAATGGGCGACCGCGCTCACAGCCGCGTCGCTGCCCGAAGGCCAGTCCTATCCGTTGATCCATTCGGCCCTCGAAGGACTGCTCGATGCGATCGAGGCTGCGCCGGCCGCTCGCGGCTGGGCGGCGGCGCTGGTGCGATATGAGCTGTTGATGCTTGCCGAGCTGGGGTTCGGTCTCGACCTCGACCGCTGCGCCGCCACGGGGGTCAACGACGACCTCGCCTTTGTCAGCCCGAAGAGCGGGATCGCGGTCAGCCGCTCGGGTGCGGTGGGCTATGAATCCCGATTGCTGTCGCTGCCGCGTTTCGTGATCGCGGGCGGGGCGGCGGAGTGGAACGATATCTTCGCTGGCCTAAAGCTCACCGCGCATTTCCTCGAACGCGATCTCCTCCACGGCAAGGCCGCCGAGGTGCTCGCGGCGCGCGCCCGGCTGGTCGACCGGCTCAACAGGGCGGTTGCGTGACGCGGCCAAGGCGGTAAGGCGCGCCTGACCTCACGATTGGAGTACCCATGCCGCTGATCGCAGTTCTTCCCGGTGACGGGATCGGCCCCGAAGTCACCGCGCAGGCGCGCCGGGTGTTGCACGCACTCGATCTCGGGCTGAGCTTTGAGGAAGCACCGGTCGGTGGGGCGGCCTATTTCAGCGATGGGCACCCGCTTCCTGGGCACACGCTCGATCTGGCCAAGCGCGCCGACGCGCTGTTGTTCGGCGCGGTAGGCGATCCGCGCTGCGACAATCTGGAACGTCACCTGCGCCCCGAACAGGCGATTCTCGGTCTGCGCAAGGAACTGGAGCTGTTCGCGAACCTGCGGCCTGCGCGCCTGTTTCCCGGACTTGAGGACGCGTCGGCGCTCAAGCCAGAGGTCGCCGGTGCGATCGATATGGTGATCGTGCGCGAGCTCAACGGCGACGTCTATTTCGGTGAGAAGGGGATGCGCACGACCGCGGGCGGCCGCCGCGAGGGATATGACATTATGTCCTATAACGAGGACGAGGTCGCGCGGATCGCCCGGGTCGGGTTCGAGACCGCACAGGTGCGCAACAAGAAGCTCTGTTCGGTAGACAAGGCCAACGTCCTCGAAACCTCGCAGCTGTGGCGCGACGTGGTGATCGAGGTGTCGAAGGACTTCCCCGATGTCGAGCTGACCCACATGTATGTCGACAACGCCGCCATGCAGTTGGTGCGCAACCCCGGTCAGTTCGACGTGATTGTCACCGGCAACCTGTTCGGCGACATCTTGTCGGATCAGGCGAGCATGTGCGCGGGTTCCATCGGGATGCTGCCCTCGGCCGCGCTCAACGGCAGCGGCAAGGGGCTGTACGAGCCGATCCATGGTTCGGCGCCCGATATCGCGGGACAGGGCAAGGCCAATCCGTGCGCGACGATCCTGTCCGCAGCGATGTTGCTGCGCTATTCGCTGGGCATGGATGAGGCAGCGGACCGAATCGAAACCGCAGTGACCGCGGCGCTGGTCGGCGGCGCACGCACCGCGGATCTTGATGGATCGCTGTCGACCGATGCGATGGGCGATGCGGTGCTGAAGGCGCTTGCGTGAGCGCTGGACCGCTCGAACTGGCGGTCGTCATCCCGACCTTCAACGAGCGGTGCAATGTGCCGATTCTTGTCGCCGCGCTCGACAAGGCGCTTGAAGGGCGGCGTTGGGAGGCAATCTTCGTCGATGACGATAGCCCCGACGGTACCGCCGAGGCGGCGCGTGAGCTGGGCCGGGCGGACAGTCGCGTCCGGGTGATCCAGCGTATCGGGCGGCGTGGTCTTTCGTCGGCGACGATCGAGGGGATGTGCGCCACTGCCGCACCGCATGTTGCGGTGATCGACGGCGACATGCAGCATGACGAGACTCTGTTGCCCAAGATGCTCGATGCGCTTCAGGCCGATGCGGGTGTCGACGTCGCGATCGGATCGCGCTTCGTCGATGGCGGCGGGACAGGCGAGTGGGACAAGGACCGTGTCGCCAAGTCGGCGCTGGCCACGAAGCTGTCGCGCCGGGTACTCAAAGCCGAGCTCAGCGATCCGATGAGCGGCTTCTTCATGATCCGCAGCGACGTGGTGCGTGAGATGGTGCCGCACCTCTCGGCCATCGGCTTCAAGATCCTGCTCGACATCATGACGGCGAGCCCCAGGCCGCTCAAGTTCGTCGAGTTGCCCTATGTCTTCCGCACGCGGCAGGAAGGGGAGAGCAAGCTCGATCACGTCGTCGCGATGGAATATCTGATCGCGCTCTATGACCGGATGTTCGGCCGCGTGATCCCAGTGCGGTTCGCGATGTTCTCGGGCATCGGCGCACTCGGAGCGGGGGTGCATTTCAGCGCGTTATGGCTGTTCTATCGCCTGTTCGGGTATAGTTTCCTGACCGGTACGATTGTCGCCACGCTTGCGGCGATGACATTCAACTTTTTCCTGAACAACGCGCTGACCTATCGTGACGCGCGCTTGAAGGGGTTCCGCCAGTTGCTCGACGGCTGGATCGGCTTCTGCCTCGTCTGTTCGGTTGGCGCGATTGCCAATGTCGGCGTCGCGGCGTTCCTCCATGACGTTCAGCAGGCGCAATGGGCGCCCTCCGCACTGGCGGGGATCGTGGTGGCCGCGGTGTGGAACTTCGCGCTGTCCTCGCGCTTCGTGTGGGGCAGATATTAGAGGCTGCCTTATTCGCGCTTTGATCGCGCGCGAGGAAAGCATGATGGCCTCTTCCCGCTCCCTGCTTCTTCCTCTCGCTCTGCTATCGGCGAGCGCTGTGTTTCCCGTTGCCGCGCAGGTGGCCGCACAGGATCCCGAGGAAGAAGTGGTTGTCACCGCGCGGCGTTCCGGGGCGCCGATGTGGACGATCGAGACGCCGTCCGGGGTCGTGTTGCTTGTCGGTGAAATCACCAATGTGCCGCAAACCGCACCGTGGCGGCCAGAGCGGTTGGAAGCGGCGGCCGCAGGGGCGCAGCGCATCGTCCTGGGCACCAAGGCCAAGGTTTCGCCGGGCGATATCCTGCGGCTCATCTTCAAGGGTGGCAAGCTCACCAAACTGCCCGACAAGGGCGTTGCGGCCGACTATCTGGATGCGAAGCGGCTGGCACGCCTGCAGGCGCTCGAAACGCGGTATGGCCAGAGCTACGACCGGCGCAATTTCCTGATGACCGCGTTCGACCTGCTCTCGAAGCGGCTGGCGTTCAGCAAGGACACGACCGACGATGCGACCGATGTGGTGCGCAAGTCCGCACGTCGTGCGGATGTCCCGACCCGTCCGGTTGGCGAGGTGCGGGGCGAGGATATGCTCGACAATCTGTTCGCGGCGGCTCCGGCCAGTCACCTCCCATGTCTCGACGCCGCGATGAGCGCAGCCGAAATCGGTCCCGATATCGTGACCGCGCGGGGCAAGGCATGGACCAGCTTCGATGTTCCGGCGGTCATGACGAACCCACTTGAGACTGCGCTTGGCCGTTGCTGGCCTTGGACCGACGGCAGCTTTGGCCCGGCGCTTCGTGGGCAATGGATCGATGCGATCGGTGAAGCGATGGCGCAGCCGGGTGTGACGCTTGCTGTCGTACCGCTGCGGGTGCTTGCGGAGCAGGACGGCGTACTCGATCAGCTCGAGCGACGTGGTTTGCCGGTCGAGGGGCCGGCCTGGCGCGTAGCTCGCTAGCTCAGGGCCAGGTCGGGAACCACATCCAGCGTTCGAAGCCGCGTTCGCCGGGCAAGGCCAGCGCGGCGAGGATCGGGTAGAAATAGGCGAACAGGCCGACGCAGAGTACGAGATACCACTCGTCGTTGCGCTTCACCCGCGCGGCATAATGCTGGAACGCGACGGCCAGCACGACCGACAGGATGATGCCCGGCAGATAGTAGTAATAGTAGAAGCCAAGCGACTTGGGGATCACCGCCCAGACGCCGAGCGAAAAGGTCCACAGGATCGCGGCGGCGAGCGGCACGCCTGCCTTTTCGCGCAGCCCAGCCCACCAGCAGGCCGCGACGGCGATCAACCCGCCCCACATGATCGCCGGATTGCCGATCAGCAGCACCCCGCGCGTCGCGCCCTGATCCGGTTCGTAGAAATACCAGATCGGGCGGATCAGCAGCGGCCAGCTCCACCAGTCGGACTGGTAACTATGTGGGGTCAGCGCCTGGGTCTGGAGCTTCCACATCTCGACCTGGAAGGGAAACAGCCTGGCCAGCGTGAGCGGATCTGTCGCGTAGAAGAAGGCCGGCGCGAATGTCAGGAAATACGTAGCGATGCTGACACCGCCGAGGATGGCGAGGCCTGAAATCCAGCTGATGCCTCCAAAACGTGCGGGCCGCCCGTGCCGCAGCCAGAGGAACGCGGCTCCGGCGAACGCGACATAGGGTATTGCTGCCCATTTCACTGCGACGGCGCACCCGAACAGCACTGCGCATGCCGCCCAGCGGCGGTAGATGCGCCGCGAATCGCTCTGCATCGCCCACAGGAAGGTCGTGCCTGCCCATACCAGGAACAGGCCTAGGAACGCGTCTAGCATTCCGATGCGCGCTTGGATGAAGACCAGTTGGCCGAGCAGCGCGAACAGCGCTGCGAACAGGGCTGGCCGCGTAGCGCGGGTGATGAGCAGGGTGAAGCTGTAGACCCCGACGATCGTCAGCGCCCCTGCGATGACCGACATCGACCGCCAGCCGATCGGATTGTCGCCGAAGATGAGCATCCCGAGCGCGATCAACGACTTGCCGAGCAACGGGTGCTCGGTATTTACCGGATGCGACAGGTCGAGCAGAATCCGCGCGGCGGGGACGTAGTGGACCTCGTCGAACATCAGGATGCTGGGGCGCTCCACGCCTATGCCGAACAGCAGCAGCGCAGCGATGCCGATCAGCAGCGCCAACAGGACGGGGCGTTGTTCGAGACGAGCGAGCATCCGGACCATGCGATAGCGCAGCTTTGGATGTCCGTCACCCGCTCGCCCTTGCGCGCCTGTGGGCAACGCTTCTAGAGGGTTCGCCATGAAGCGCCGTACCGGACAAGATCGCGAGATCACCAAGAACTGGAAGCCCGCCACGCTCGCCGTACGCGGCGGGACCGCGCGCAGCGAATGGGGCGAGACGAGCGAAGCGCTCTTTCTGACCTCGGGCTATGCCTATGATTGCGCCGGCGACGCCGCCGCGCGCTTCGCGGGCGATCAGCAGGGCATGACCTATTCGCGCCTGCAGAACCCGACGGTCGAGATGCTCGAGCATCGGATCGCCCTGCTCGAAGGTGCTGAGGCTTGCCGAGCGACCGCATCGGGCATGGCAGCGATGACCGCGGCATTGCTGTGCCAGCTTTCGGCGGGGGATCACCTGATCGGCGGACGGGCCGCCTTCGGCTCGTGCCGCTGGCTCACCGACACACAGCTTCCCAAGTTCGGGATCGAGACGAGCGTTGTCGACGCGCGTGACCCGCAGCAGTTCGTCGATGCGATCCGCCCGAACACCAAGGTTTTCTTCTTCGAGACTCCCGCCAACCCGACGATGGACGTGGTCGATCTGAAGGCGGTGTGCGCGATCGCGCGTGAGCGTGGCATCGTCACGGTGGTCGACAACGCCTTCGCCACCCCCGCGCTGCAGCGCCCGATGGATTTCGGTGCGGATGTCGTCGCCTATTCGGCGACCAAGATGATGGACGGACAGGGCCGTGTGCTCGCCGGTGCGGTGTGCGGGACCGAGGATTTCATCAACAACACGCTGTTGCCGTTCCACCGCAACACCGGGCCTACGCTGTCGCCGTTCAACGCCTGGGTGGTGCTCAAGGGGTTGGAGACGCTTGACCTGCGCATCCAACGCCAGAGCGAGAACGCACTCAAGGTCGCGCGCTTCCTTGAAGGCCGTGTGCCGCGCGTCAATTTCCCCGGCCTGCCGAGCCACCCGCAGCACAATCTCGCCATGAGCCAGATGGCGGCGGCGGGGCCGATCTTCTCGTTCGAAGTCGATGGCGGCCGCAAACAGGCGCACGGCCTGCTCGACGCCCTCGGCCTCATCGACATTTCGAACAATATCGGCGATTCTCGTTCGCTGATGACTCACCCTGCGTCCACCACCCATAGCGGCGTCGCTGAAGATCAGCGTCTCCTGATGGGCGTGGACGAAGGCATGCTTCGGCTTAATGTGGGTCTCGAAGACCCGGAGGACCTGATCGCTGATCTCGATCAAGCCCTCGGTTCGGTCGGGTTGTGAAAGCGCTCTTCTCTCAAGAGGAAGTAACGCGCGACATCGTCGTGCGCGTATCGGTGAGCTATCTGCCCGAACAGTCCGAGCCCGATCGCGGCCGCTGGTTTTGGGCCTATCATATCCGCATCGAGAATGAGGGGCGTCAGGCGGTTCAACTGCTCACGCGCCATTGGGTCATCACCGATGGCCGCGGCTCGCAGCATTCCGTCGAGGGCGAGGGCGTGGTCGGCGAGCAGCCGATGATCGCGCCCGGCGCCAGCTACGATTATGTCTCGGGCTGCCCGCTCGCGACGCCCACCGGATCGATGCAGGGCAGCTATCGCATGATTGGCGCCGACGGCATGGAGTTCGATGTGGCGATCCCAAAATTCTCCCTTTTGGCACCGGCGGTTGCGGAATGAAGCGGACTCATCTTCCCCTGAATGGCCTGCGTGTGCTCGACGCCGCGGCACGGCATCTGTCCTTCACCCGCGCTGCGGACGAACTGGCGGTCACCCCGGCCGCGGTCGGTCAGCAGATCCGTGCACTCGAGGATACGCTGGGCGTCGTACTGTTCCGCCGCACGACCAAGGGGCTCGAGTTGACGCCCGAGGCTGAGGCCGGTCTGGCCGCGTTGCGTGCCGGTTTCCTGCAGTTCGAGGAATCGGTCCGCGCGATGCAGGCGGGACAGTCGTCCAAGTCGTTGACCATTGCCGCGCCGCGCGACCTGACCGAGAAATGGCTGATGCCGCGTCTGGCAGAGATCGCACGCGACGATGCCGAGCTGCGCTTCGTGCTCGTGACCGCGGACGAAGCGATCGACTTTACCGAAGCGAACCTAGATCTCGCGATCCGCTGGGGCGAGGGGCCGGGCGAGCATGAAGGCGAGGCGCTGGAGAGCGACGGAATGGTTACCGTCGGTCGCCCCGGCTCCAATGCCGATACGCCGATCGCCTGGCCGGGTTGCGTCGCTGAGGATGGGGTGGCTCTGGTGCGTGTCGGCGATGCCGGACTTGCGCTCGATGCCGCCGCCGAGGGGCTTGGCCGCGCGACCGTGCCCGAACTGCTTGCCCGCACGGATATCGAGGCGGGCCGGGTCGCGGTGCTGGGCGATCCGCGGCCCTCGCGACTGGGATATTGGATGGTCGCCCCACTGCCGCAATGGCGGCAGAAGAAGGTCAAGACGCTGGTCGAGGCTCTGGGCGAAGCGTGAGCCTTCCACCACGCGAGACGGTGGTGCTTGAGACTGCGCGGCTGATCTTGCGGCCGCGCACGCTGGACGACGCCGAATCGCTGCACGCTGCGTTCGCCGACCCCGAGCTGATGCAATATTGGTCGGGACCGCCGCATGCGAGCGTCGAGGAGACACGTGCGGATTTGGCGCGCGACGCGCCGGAGTGGCGGCGCTGGGCGATCACGCTCAAGGGGGACGACGCTGCGATCGGTGTCGTTGCCGCGGGTGAAAAACGGCAGGGCAACGTTACCGAGATCGGCTACATCCTCGCACGCGATCATTGGGGTAGCGGCATTGCCCGTGAGGCCGTGTCGGCGGTGATCGACCGAATCTTTGTTGAGGGTCAGCGCCGCGTGTTCGCCGACACCGATCCCGACAACAAGCCATCGCGGGCAATGCTGGAACGGCTGGGCTTCAAGCTGGAGGCGCTGTTGCGTGCGGAGTGGGAAACGCATCTCGGCGTGCGCGACACGACGATCTACGGTCTGTTGCGTGACGAATGGATCGGTCGCTGAGCGCTATCGAGCGGCCACCTGCGCCAGCAGCCGGCTCATCAGCATCGCGAACCCGCGCTCGTCCACGGCGGCATCCTGACGTGTCCAGCCGCCGGTAACGGCGTACCAATTGCCCTTCTTCGTCTTCACCAGCCAATTGGTGAAGATCACGCCAGGCTCTGACCCGCCCTTGAACCCGGCATAGTCGAATAGCGCCGCGCTCGGCGTGCCGGGGTTCACCGCGAGTATCGCGAGCGCCTGATCGCCGCCGCTTGTGCGCAGCCAGTTGAGCACGAAGGCCTCGTCGCGCGGACTCGCGAACCATTCGACATCGAGCGCCAGCGGCTTGTCACCGAACATGCTCGGATCAATCCTGGTCGCCGCCAACCGATCCTGGTTGTCGGCGAGAAGCTTGCGGCGGCCGTCCGGTCCTGCGGCTTTCCACCTTGCGGCGAGATCGGCATTGGCAGGCGTCTTGAGCTGGAACAGCTCCATGGTCGTCAGTACGGGGAGCGTCGCGGCGGGATCGGCGACGCCGGTTTGCGCGACCATCGCATCGACCTTGTCCCGTCCGAGCGCGTGCAGCAGCGCGTCGGTGGCGGTATTGTCGCTGATCGAGACCATCAGCGTCGCCAGCGTGTGAAGGGTCACCGGCGCGCCGGCGGGCCAGCGCTGGGAAATGCCTGAGGGCAGCGAGCGTGCGCCCAGTGTGATGACATCGCTCCATTTTCGCGTTCCCGCGTTCACCTGCCGCGATGCCTCGGCAAGCACCCATAGCTTGAATGCCGATCCGATTGGCATCGGCTGGCCGCCGGCCAGTTCGGTCACCGGCGTTACGCCGTTGCCCAAAGCGTAGATGCCGAACGCGGTGGAGCCGGGCAGCGCGCGGATTTCGGCCTCGATCTTCGCCACCGTATCGCCGCGTGGTTCGACGCGGCTCAGCAACAGGCCCGTCACACGATGCGGCGGGGCCGGGTCGATCACGATATCGACAATGCCGACGCCTTTCTCGAACCCCAGCTCGACCGTGGCGGCGTAGGTGGAGACCGGCGTGATTTTCTCGACCTTCATCGCTGCGCCGAATTGTGCCTTCAACTGCTGGCCGATCTGATCGAACTGGACCTTGGACACCTGTGCTTGGAAAGCGGGCGCGAAAAATTCCCCAAAATCGCCAGAGCCGTTGATCATTCCAGGCAGGGCGTCGATCCGCGCCTTCAGTCCCGGCACAATCTCCGCCTTTGCAGGGATCTCCTGTCCGGCCGGCTGAGCAACCGCCGGGGCAGAGATCGCCGAAAACAGGCAGCAGACGGACAGAATGAGCGTTCTCATCAAACGTCCTTTCGATGGCAGGTCAGTTGATAGCGGGATCGCCGGCGGCGTCGAGAAGCTCGATTTCCGTGGCGATGGTGCGGGCGGCGCTGCGGTTGAGCCAGAATACCGTCCCGAAGATGAGTGCGATCACCGCCGTTGCGATGCCGCCGTTGAGCAGGGCGGCCGCAAGCGGGATTGTTTCTGCCTGCGCTCGGACGGTTGTGGCGATGAGCAGGATCATACCGGGAAGGAACGGAGCGAGATACCACCGGGCCACGCTGGCCAGCGTGCTCTGCTGGGCGACGAGAAGCCCCCGATAATAGCCAAGCGCGTTTTGAGAGAGCGCTGCAGGATCATTCGCCGGGCGGCGGCGCCACAGGTTGCGCATGACCAGACAGGTGCCCGCGATGAGCACGAAGCTGGCGATGCGAACACCCCAGTCCGGCGCGTCGATCGCGATATGGCCGAAGACAGCGATCACCAGCCCACCGGCGGCATATTCGATTCCGTCACGCATAAGCAGACGGCGGCGGAACGATGCCGCGCGTTCGGCTAGTTCGGCGACGGTAGGTGCACGCGCATCGGATTGCTGAGCTGTCCAAAGGTTGACGATCGGATCGGTCATGCCGGCGTTCCCGTTGTGAAATGGCTGGCGAGCAGTGCCTTGATCCGGTGCACCTTCACCGCAACGTTGCCGGTCGAGAGCCCGGCGATGTCGGCGATGACCGACGCCTCCATTCCTTCGAGGTAGAGCAGGATCACGCTGCGGTCGGTTGGCTTGAGCGCTGCGATCAGGCCGTGCAGGCGCGTCAATATGTGGGCGTGATCGATCCTCGCCTCCGGATCGTCGGTCGCGATGATCGTCTCGGCTTCATCGAGCGAAACGAGGCGTGCACCGCGTCTCGCACGTGCGACGTGCGTGGCGGCGATGTTGTGGGCGACGCGATAGGCCCAGGTCGAGAGGGCGCAGCGGCCGTCATAGGCGCCAAGACTGCGCCATAACCCCAGATGGATATCCTGTTCGAGATCGCGGGCGCGGTCGGCATCGGCTTCCACTGCGCGGGCGAGACGGGCGATTGCTGGCGCATGCGCAGCGGCGGCTTCGGCATAGAGCCGGTCCGGCGCCGCTTCCGCACTCTCGATCCGGGCCATTTCCGCGTTCATGCCCCTTTAGTCGCGGGCGGCGGGGATTTCTTACACGCCGGCGGAAAATACCTCAGGCGTCGATTGCTTCCTCGTCGAGCCGCGCTGCATTCTCCTGGATAAAGGCGAAGCGGTGAGCGGGGTTGGTGCCCATTAACCGGTCGACCAGATCCTTCACCCCCGCACGCTCCTCATATTCCTGGGGCAGGGTGATACGGATCATGCCGCGAGTCTTCGGGTCCATCGTCGTTTCGCGCAGCTGGCCGGGGTTCATCTCGCCCAGACCCTTGAAGCGCGAGACCTCGACCTTGCGGCCCTTTAACTCGTTCGCCTCGATCTCGGCGCGGTGCGCGTCGTCGCGTGCGTAGAGCGATTTGGTACCGGCGGTCAGGCGATAGAGCGGCGGCTGGGCGAGATAGAGATGCCCGCGGCGCACGATGTCGGGCATTTCCTGGAAGAAGAAGGTCATCAGCAGCGTGGCGATATGCGCACCGTCGACGTCGGCGTCGGTCATGATGACGATGCGTTCGTAGCGAAGATTGTCCACAACGCAGTCCTTGCGCGTGCCGCAGCCCAACGCCTGGATCAGGTCGGCGATCTCGCTGTTCGCGCCGATCTTCGCGCTGGTGGCACTGGCGACGTTGAGGATCTTGCCGCGGATGGGGAGGATCGCCTGGGTCTTGCGGTCGCGCGCTTGCTTGGCGCTGCCGCCGGCCGAGTCGCCTTCGACGATGAACAGTTCCGTCCCCGCCGGATCGTCGGCCGAGCAGTCGGTGAGCTTGCCCGGCAGGCGCAGCTTGCGGCCGCTGGTGGCGGTCTTGCGCTTGACCTCACGCTCCTGCTTGCGGCGGAGGCGGTCGTCCATGCGATCGAGTACGTAACCGAGTAGCGCCTTGCCGCGGTCCATGCGGTCGGCGAGGAAATGGTCGAAATGGTCGCGCACGGCCTTTTCGACCAGCGCCGTCGCTTCGGGCGAGGTCAGGCGATCCTTGGTCTGCGACTGGAATTGCGGCTCGCGGATGAAGACCGACAGCATCAGTTCGGACCCGACCATGATGTCGTCGGCGGTGATGTCCTTGGCTTTTTTGTGACCGACCAGCTCGCCGAACGCGCGGATGCCGCGCACCAGCGCCTGACGCAGCCCCTGTTCGTGCGTGCCGCCGTCGGGCGTCGGGATGGTGTTGCAATACCAGCTGTAGCTGCCGTCGCTCCACAGCGGCCAGGCCACCGCCCATTCGACACGACCCTGACCCTCGGGAAACTCCTGGCTGCCCGAGAAGAATTCGGCAGTCGCCCCCTCGCGCGTACCGAGCTGTTCCTTGAGGTGGTCGGCGAGGCCGCCGGGGAACTGGAACACCGCCTCGGCCGGCGTATCGTCGGAGATCAGCTCGGGCGCACACTTCCAGCGGATCTCGACGCCCGCGAACAGATACGCCTTCGACCGCGCCAGCTTGTAGAGCCGCGCCGGCTTGAAGTTCATCTCGCCGAAAATCTCGGAATCGGGGACGAAGCTGACGAGACTTCCACGCCGGTTGGGGGTGCCGCCGAGATGTTCGAGCGGACCCAGCGTCTGGCCCTGGCTGAAGCGCTGGCGATAAAGCTGCTTGTCGCGCGCGACCTCGACCACCGTATCGACCGACAGCGCGTTGACCACGCTGATGCCGACCCCGTGCAGGCCGCCCGAGGTCGCATAGGCCTTGCCCGAGAATTTGCCGCCCGAATGGAGCATCGAGAGGATCACCTCGAGCGCCGACTTGTCGGGGAACTTCGGGTGCGGATCGATCGGGAAGCCGCGGCCATTGTCCGTGATGGTCAGCCGGTTGCCGGCGTCGAGCGTCACTTCGATCCGGTTGGCATGGCCCGCAACCGCCTCGTCCATCGCATTGTCGAGCACTTCGGCGGCGAGGTGGTGCAGCGCGCGCTCGTCGGTGCCGCCGATATACATGCCCGGACGGCGGCGGACCGGCTCAAGCCCCTCGAGCACCTCGATAGACGAGGCGTCGTAGCTGTTGGCTGGGATGGCGGAGGAGGGCTGGAACAGATCGGAGGACATTGCCTGTTGCTATATCGTTCCGCGGGGTGCGGGCAAGCGGGGCTGTTGCTGCAATGCAACACAATCGCCGGTTTCGGCCGATACGCGGGATAGAATGGCGCAACCGGTCGTTATCCCGCCGCTAGTAACCAATGGAGTACCCCCCATGCGTATGCGTACCCTGCTGGGCGCCGCCACCGGCGCCCTCACCCTCGCTGTCGCCGCTGCCCCGGCTTATGCCCAGGATAGCGCGACCGGCGACGAATTCACCGGTTTCTATGTCGGCGGGTCGGTCGGCTACACCGTTCAGAAGAACGATGTCGGCGAATCGATCCTGTTCGATGCGGGCCGCAACGGCAGCTATGGGGACACGATCGCGACCTCGACCGGCGGCAACGCCTTCGCGCCGGGCTTCTGCAACGGCGCCGCGACGTCGAGCGCCAATGTGGCCTGCAAGAACGACAAGGACGGCGTCGAATATTACGCCCGCCTTGGCTTCGACAAGCAGATGGGCAAGGTCGTGCTCGGCGCGGTCGCCGAGTTCGGCAAGTCGGAAGTGAGCGACAGCGTCTCGGCGTTCAGCACCACCCCGGCCTTCTACACCATGACCCGCGAGCTGGACTGGAACGCAGCGCTGCGCGCCCGCGCCGGTTACACGGTCGGTCCGAAGACCCTGGTCTATGCGACCGGTGGTGGCGCCTATGCCAAGATCGACCACAGCTTTGCGACGAGCAACACCGCCAACTCGTTCGCGCTGTCGGGCAAGGATCATGCATGGGGCTGGCAGGCCGGCGGCGGTCTGGAGCAGAAGCTGAGCAAGAACGTCTCGTTCGGCGTCGAGTATCTCTACAGCCGCTACAATGACGACGATGCGCGGGTGAATGTCGGCACCGGCACCGCCGGTGCGACCAACCCGTTCGTGCTGGCTGGCGGCGCCGATTTCGCGCGCAGCCAGAACCGGTTCGACATGCATTCGCTTCGCGCGACGGCGGCGTTCCGCTTCTAATTCGCTTGTGAGCGAGGGCGACGGCCGGCGGAGCGATCCGCCGGCCGTTTTCTTTGTTTGTCGAGATGCGCCTTGCGGTGCGGCTTACAACCGAATCGCTCAGGCGGCGGCGATTCCGGTCACGAATTGCTTCGTGGCGTCGTCGAGGCGGCGTGCGGTCGCCGACAGGCTGCGCGCGGCGCCGGCGACGCGGTCCGACAGCGTTTCGGTCTCGCTGGCGATCGAGGCGATCTCGACCACGCGATCGGCCATCGCCTCGACCCCGAGCGCGGTGTCGCGCGCGGAAAGCTCGATCGCGGCGGCGGTCTGGCGCTGGGTTTCGACGGCGGAACGGATCGCGTTGGCAGCGGTGGCGAGATCGGCGACCATCGCCGAAATCTGGATCAGGGCGTCCTGTGCGACGTCGGCGCCCGAATCGACCGATCCGGCGAGCTGACGGATCTCGTCGGTCGCGGTCGCGGCCTGACCGGCCAGCATCTTCACTTCGTGCGCGACGACGGCGAAGCCGCGACCGACATCGCCGGCATGTGCAGCTTCGATCGTCGCGTTGAGCGCGAGCAAGTTGGTGTGTGCCGCGATATTGTGGATCGAGTCGGCGAAGCCGGCGATGCTGTGCGACTGCTCCGTCAGAATGCGGACGGCATCGCGGCCCGCGGCGGAGATGCCGTTGGCGTCGTCGCTGCGGCGGGCCTGCTGGTCCGCGCTGGCGGCGATCGCGGTGATCGATGCGGCCATGTCGTGCAGCCGGGCTGCAAGCACATCGGCGCTGGCCGAGGCCTGAGTCGCGCGACTGGCGGTGTCGGTCGATTCGCGGCTGCCCCGCCGCGCCATGTCGAGCAGCGCATGGCCGAGACTGTCGAGCTCGGCCGCGGCATCGCCGACCGCGCGGACCACGCCGGAGACATTGTCCTGAAAGTCCAGCGTGAGACGGTGCATCTGTTCGCGCGCGGCGGCGGCGCGTTCGGCCTCGGCTTGATGCTTGCGCTCTTCCGCCTCGCGGCGCGCGGCTTCGGCGGCGGCGGTCATCGCATTCTCGGCGGCGCCGCGGCGCGCCTCCGCATCCTCGGCCACGCGCTCGCTTGCCAGCCGGGCATCGGCCTGGCGCTGCATCAGGCCGCGCAGCACATGGATGATGTAGATCAGCATCGCCGCCTGCATGACCACGGCGGCGGCGTGGAAGATCACGCGGCCAAGACCGCTTCCGTCATAGAAGACCCAGGCCGGGGCGATGAACTGCAGCACCAGATGGTGGACCGCGATCAGCGCCGAGGCGACGATGATCGCGCGCCAGTCGCACAGGATCGTGAGCGCGGCGAGCGCCACGAAGAAATACATATGCGCGTCCATCTGCCAGCCATGGCCGCTGAGCGCATAGACGCCGAGCGCGGGCTGGATCGCCGCAAGCGTGCTGACCGTGATTCGCGCCGCGCCGTCGGTGCGTCCGCGCACGGCCATCCAGGTCGGCAGCAGGTTGGCGGCGGTGCCCAGTGCGAGTACGGGCAGCGCCTTGTTGTCGGTGAAGATCGCGGTGGCGATGGCGATGAACAGCGTCACCGCCCAGCTCGCCGCAACGAGGATCCGCATTCCGCGCTGGCGGAGCTGCGTCACCTCGGGCGGGGTCATGCAGGCTGCCTTTGCGCGCCGCACCATTCTTCGGGTGCCGCGATGACGAGTACCCCGCGGGTCAGCATCGACCACAACAGGCGGTCGCGCCGACCGTCGACGATGAGGATGTTGGCGCGCGGTCCGCGGGCGAGCAACGCGGCGCCATTCTCGATCGCCGGCCCCGCGAGCTTTCCCGCGTCGCGACCGTCGAGCGCGATCAGCGCCATCGGCCCTTTTTCTGCCGGGAAGAAGGAAAGTGTGAGCAGGCCGGCCACAACCACCCCGATCTGGAGCGAGGGCAACGAAACGCGAGAGGAGGGAAGCCGCGCGATCACATGGCTTTATTACCAGCCATTACTTATCGAGCGGTAAACCGAGCGATACCGTCGGCAAGCTGTGCTTGCGGGTTATGCGTGTGCGGCCGCGATGGTGGAGCGGAGCGGCAGTATTTCTTGGATCCATGATGGCGTCGTTTCGACGCGCACTTGTCATCGATTTGCGATAGATTGGTATCGCAGGGATTGTTGGGGGAGCATATCATGCCCTTTCTGGACGATGACTTTGTCGATATGCGCTGCGACGACGGCAGCATCTGGCATCTCTATTGGGGCGACGAGGTCGAACTGGTTTCGTCAAGCGCCGCCGGCCACCGTATCAAGGCGCTGGAACATGGCGGCAAGGTGCGGCGCGAAGGGCTGGTCAAGGCATCGGCCAAGTTCCGCGACACCGCGCTGTTGCGCCTGTCGATGATCGACGTGCAGCAGGGCGACGGCCTGATCCTGGAGACGCCGGGACGCAAGACGATCTTCATCGACGGCGGCGACAACAAGTTGTTCGCGCGCCATGCCGCCTTCCGTTTCCGCGGCACCACCGCCGCCGATCCGCTCAAGGTCGACCTGTTGCTCGTCACCCATGGCGATGCGGACCATTTCGAAGGGCTCAACATCCTGCAAGGGACCGAGACCGAGGACGGGATCGACGAGCGGCAGCGGCTCTTCATCGCGCCGCTGCGCTATTACCATAACGGCATGGTCAAGCGGCCGGGAAAGAAGCCCGACGGTACGACGCGCAAGGATCTGGAGATGCTGGGTACGACGACGGAGGTCGACGGCGTGCCGTTCGTCACGGGTCTGGTCGACGACCCTGCCGATGTGGCCGAGGCGGAGCGCAACAAGCATTTCAAGCCCTGGGTCGAGGCGCTCGAGACCTGGGACGCCCGCACCGAAGCGCTGACCGGGGCGCCGATGGTCCGCCGCCGCATCGATCACCTCAGCACCGACGCGTTCGACTTTCTGCACGAGGACGGGGTGACGGTCGAACTGCTCGGCCCGATCAGCGAGCCCACACCGGCCGGGCCGGGGCTGCGCTTCCTGCGCACGCCGCCCAACGACGCCGACATGATGCTCGGCACCTTTCCGCCGCCGGGCAAGGGAAGCTGGTCGGACAGCCACACGATCAACGGCCATTCGATCACCTTCCGCCTGCGCTACGGCAATGTCCGTTTCATGTTCACCGGCGACATGAACCAGGAATCGATGGCGCGGATGCGCGCGGCCTTGCCCAATGCGGCGCTGCGGTCGGAAATCCTCAAGACCCCGCATCACGGCGCGGCGGATTTCGACATGGAGTTTCTGAAGGAAGTCGGCGCGGTCGTGTCGATGATCTCGTCGGGCGACGAGAGCAGCGCCAAGGAGCATATCCACCCGCGTGCAACGCTGATGGCGGCGCTGGGCAAGGCGGCGCGGACCACACCGGCGGTGATCTTCTGCACCGAACTGGCGGCGTTCTTCGCGATGCGCGGTCCCTCGCGCGATCTGGAGCCGGGGGCGGGCGAGAAGCCCGTCTATTTCGGGTTCGAGCGCACCAATTACGGCATCGTCCATGTGCGCACCGACGGCATGCGCGTACTCGCCTTCACCCATTCGGGCGAACGCGGGACCAACGAAGCCTATCGCTTCGCGGTATCGGCGAACGGCGACATCGCCTTCGCGCCCCGACCGGTATCGGTCAGCGCGCCGAAGGCGAGTTAGCGAGCCTTAGCGGACGCGGGGTCCGCCATAGGGCATCGGCGGCGGCGGACGGCGATCGCGGCGCGGGAGCTGCGCCTGATAGGCGTGGCCGCAATGCGCGACGCAATAGGGGAAGCCGGGGTTCACCTTGTCGCCACAGAAATGGAAGTCGGGCTCGCCGGGATGGCCGAGCGGCCACTTGCAGATCTTGTCGTTGAGATCGAGCAGGCTGGTCTTGCCCGCGATCGCCTCGCTCGGCTTGGCGGGCACGAGGCGGCGCGGCGGCGCCGGCGCGATCGGCGGAGCCTGCTCGCCAGGGTTCTGGCGGATGAAACCGCCGGGGCCGACCGAGCGCAGCACCGGGCCTGCAGGCTTGGCAGGCGCGGGTTCCGCGGCCGTATCGGCGGCAGGAGCGGACTCGCGCGGTTCGGGCGCCGCGGCAACCGGCGGGGCGGATACGGGCTTGGGCGCGGGAGCGGGCCGAGGGGGTGGCGCTGCTTCGGCGGCAGGTGCAGCCGCGGCGGCCTTCGCCTCGGGCGCGTTGGGCTTTACGGGCGAGGGGCGCGAGGCAAGGCCGAGGCGGTGCGCCTTGCCGATTACGGCATTGCGGCTGACTCCGCCCAGTTCCTCGGCGATCTGGGTCGCGGTCAGGCCGCTGTCCCACATCTTGCGCAGCGTCTCGATCCGTTCGTCGGTCCAGCTCATTCAAACGTCCTTCATCATCCCCGTTGCGGGGGGCAGCGGGAGCCATTACCCGGCCTAACCATGGCCGAACAACCCCAGTCGCATGAAACCATCGTCGCCGCCCCCGGCGTTCCGGTGATTCGCAACGTCAATTGGGGAGGGCTTTGGACGCTATATGTGAAGGAGGTGCGCCGTTTCTTCAAGGTGCAGCTCCAGACGATCTGGGCGCCGGCGGTCACGACGCTGCTGTTTCTGGTCGTTTTCACCGTCGCTTTGGGCGGCGGCGGGCGCACTGTCGTGCTCGACGGCAAGCCGATTCACTTCGCCGATTTCATCGCGCCCGGGCTGATCGTGATGGGGATGCTGCAGAACGCGTTCGCCAATGCCAGCTTCTCGCTGCTGGTCGGCAAGATCCAGGGGACCATCGTCGATTACCTGATGCCGCCGCTATCGACGGGCGAACTGCTCGCGGCACTTTGCGCGGGCGCCGTCACGCGCGCCTTCTGTGTCGGTTCGGCCGTGTGGCTGGCGATGGCGCTATGGCCGGGGGTGAGCGTCACCCCGCATCATCTGTGGGCGATCCTGTGGTTCGGCTTCCTCGGAGCGCTGTTCCTGTCGCTGCTGGGCGTCATGACCTCGATCTGGGCGGAGAAGTTCGATCACGCCGCCGCGGTCACCAACTTCGTGGTCGCGCCGCTCGCGCTGCTGTCGGGCACCTTCTACTCGGTCGACAAGCTCGCCCCGGCGTTCCAGGCGATCAGCCACGCCAATCCGTTCTTCTACATCATCTCGGGCTTTCGCTACGGCTTCCTCGGCGTCGCCGATTCGCCGATCGCGCTGGGCAGCGCGGTGATCCTGGGGCTCGACATCGTGCTGGCGCTCGCCTGCTACGCGCTGCTGCGCTCGGGCTGGAAGACGCGGAGCTGACATGCCGATTCCGGAAATCGCAATCGGCGCGATCGTTGCTGCCTGTATCGCGGGTTTCCTGTCGTTTCTCGGTTTGGTCGCTGCGAAGGAGCATAAGACGTCCGAGTTCCGGCAAGCGTGGATCGATGCTGCGCGCGAGGATGTCGCGCTGTTGATTGGCGCCTGTCATGCCATCCTGGACGAATATCGCGTCAGGGATGCGGACCTCTCGACGGCCTGGCAGAGCCTTCGAACCGACCTTTTGACCGCCAATGTCGCCTGGGCGCGGCTGCGGATGCGGTTAAATCCGCAAGAGGCCGAATCTCAGCTGGTTATCAAACTGATTGGCGAGATCGAGACGCGGCTCAACGAAATGCCGGATCAGGACGATGATTCGGCCATGGCCGAGCTGAGGCAGTTTGTATTCGGTCACACGGCTTTGCTCGCCGACGCTGCCGGGGCGATTTTCAAGACCGAGTGGAAGCGCGTCAAGCGAGGGGAGCCGATCTTCCGGATCTCGAAGTGGGTGGCGCTGGTAGGTGGCCTAACCGTCGCTTCGGGGCTTGGCGTGCGCCTGATGATCCTCGGCTGAAATGCGCTGACTGGCCCGGCTCTCCGGCGCCGAATCCGGTTTTGCCGGCCGGCGATATTGACGCTTCCTGCTGTCGCCGGGTAAATGCCCGCTCCGGGCGGTCCGGTTGGGCCGCCTTTGTTGTTTCCGGAGCCCAACCCCAGTTTTTTGCAAGGAGGAGCAGTCAATGTCGATCACCCCACTCATGCCCGTCTACCCGCGGTGTGATGTGCGTCCGGTGCGAGGCGAGGGCTGCTATCTGATCGGGGAACGAGGGGAACGATATCTGGACTTCGCCGCGGGCATCGCGGTGAACGCGCTGGGCCATGGCCATCCGCACGTCACCAAGGCGATCGCCGATCAGGCCGCGACGCTGATGCACGTCTCCAATCTCTACGGCTCGCCGCAGGGCGAGGCGCTGGCGCAGCGCATCGTCGAGAATAGTTTCGCCGACACGGTGTTCTTCACCAACTCGGGCGTCGAGGCGATCGAGTGCGCGATCAAGACCGCGCGCCGCTATCACTATGTCAACGGCAACCCGCAGCGTCACAAGCTGATCACGTTCAAGAACGCGTTTCACGGCCGTTCGATCGGCGCGATCAGCGCGACCGACCAGCCCAAGATGCGCGACGGGTTCGAGCCGCTGCTGCCGGGCTTCGACTATGTGAAGTTCAACGATCTCGAAGGCGCGCTGGCCAAGATCGACGACGAGACCGCAGGTTTCCTGGTCGAGACGGTGCAGGGCGAGGGCGGGATGACCGCAGGCACGCACGAGTTCATCACCGGCCTGCGCAAGGCCTGTGACGAGCATGGCCTGCTGCTGATCCTCGACGAGATCCAGTGCGGCTATGGCCGGACCGGCAAGTTCTTCGCGCATGAGCATTACGGCATCACGCCCGACATCATGACCGTGGCGAAGGGCATCGGGAACGGCTTCCCGCTCGGCGCGTGCCTTGCGACCGAGGAAGCGGCCAAGGGCATGGTGTTCGGCACCCATGGTTCGACCTATGGCGGCAACCCGCTCGCCATGGCGGCAGGGCAGGCGGTGCTCGACGTGATGCTCGAGCCGGGCTTCTTCGAGCGTGTCGAGCAGATGGGCGAGCGTCTTCGTGCCGGGTTCGAGCAGTTGATCCCCAATCACGATCACCTGTTCGACGAGATCCGCGGCAAGGGGCTGATGCTCGGCGTCAAGCTCAAGGAGCCGGCGGTGGCACGCGATTTCGTGGCGCATCTGCGCGACAATCACGGGCTGCTCACGGTCGCCGCGGGCGAGAACGTGTTCCGCGTCCTCCCGCCGCTGGTGATCGAGGACAGCCATATCGCCGAGTGCATCGAGAAGCTGAGCGCAGGCGCGCGCAGCTACGTGCCGCCCGCTGACGATTGATTCCTTCCCGCCGGTGCCGTTGGCGCGGCACCGGCGGTGAGGGGGGAGCCATAACATGACCTATCGTAACTTCCTGTCGCTTTCCGACGCGGGTGCCGATGGCATTGCCGCGATTCTCGCCGACGCGATTGACCGCAAGCGCGCCCGCGCCGGCCTGCCCAAGGGTACGCCCGACGCCGACGCGCCCCTCGCCGGGCGCGCACTCGCCATGGTGTTCGAGAAGAGCTCGACCCGCACCCGCGTCAGTTTCGAGATGGCGATCCGCCAATTGGGCGGTACCGCAGTGGTGCTCGACGCCGCGACCAGCCAGCTCGGCCGCGGCGAGACGGTGGCGGATACCGCGCGCGTCCTCTCCGGCTATTGCGACGCGATCATGGTCCGCACCGACGACCACGCCAAGCTGCTGGAGATGGCGCAATATGCGACCGTGCCCGTCATCAACGGCCTGACCGACGACAGCCATCCATGCCAGATCATGGCCGATCTCCAGACGATTCTGGAGAGCGGCAAGGCATTGCCCGGCCTCAAGGTCGCCTGGCTCGGCGACGGCAACAACGTCCTCGCGTCGATCGTCGAGGCGGCGGGCCTGATGCATTTCGACGTGATCGCTGCCTGTCCGCAGAGCTTCGCGCTGCCAGAGGAAGCGATGGCGCTGGGCAACGGCCGTGCGCGCACGGTCAACGATCCGCTCGAAGCGGTCGCGGATGCCGATGTGATCGTCACCGACACCTGGATCTCGATGGGACAGGCCCATGCGGAAGCGAAGCTCGCCGCGCTCGCGCCCTATCAGGTGACCGAAGCGCTGATGGCGCAGGCCAAGCCCGACGCGAAGTTCCTCCACTGCCTTCCCGCGCATCGCGGCGAGGAAGTGACCGACGCCGTGATCGACGGGCCGCAGTCGCTGATCTGGCCGGAAGCAGAGAACCGCCTCCACGCCCAGAAGGCGGTACTACGCTGGTGTTTCGGGCAAATCGGCTGAACTCGGCGACGAGTTGAAGCGGAGCTGCGGCTCCCCATATTCGGCGAAATCTGACAATCCATTCGCTTCCTGACCCGGGATCGGCAACGGTCCCGGGTCCGGTATGAATGGTGGAGACACGACCATGACGACCCCCGCCACCGATCTCGACCGCACGGTCAACTTCACGATTCCGGCGCGCCACGCGCGCGGCCGCGTCGCGCGTCTGGGTCCGGTACTCGACCGGATCCTGGCGGCACACGCCTATCCCGCGCCGATCGAGCGCGTCCTCGCTGAAGCACTGACGCTGACGGCCTTGCTCGGCTCGACGCTCAAGGATTCGGGCGGCCAGCTCACCTTGCAGGCGCAGGTTCCGGAACAGACCGGTGGCGGCATCATCCGCCTGCTGGTCTGCGACTATAGGGGCGGCGAGCTGCGCGGCTATGTGCAATTCGATGCCGATCGGCTGGCGGAGTTGGGCTCGAACCCCTCGCTCTACGCGCTGTTCAACCAGGGCTATCTCGCGGTGACCTTCGATCAGGCGGCGACGGGCGAGCGCTATCAGGGCATCGTCCCGCTCGACGGCGGATCGCTGGCCGAGGCGGCGGAGAACTACTTCGATCAGTCCGAGCAGATTCCGACGCTCGTGCGGCTGGGCGTCGGCCATGACGTGCATGGCAAATGCATCGCCGGCGGCCTGTTCCTTCAGCACCTTCCCGAAGGCGAGGAGGGCGGTGAGCGGCTGCACACGCGCGAGACCCATCCCGAATGGGAGCATGTCGAGGCGCTGGGGTCGACAATGGGTGCGGACGAGCTGGCCGATGCCGCGCTGCCGCTCGAGAGCCTCGTCTGGCGGCTGTTCAACGAGGAAGAGGAGGTTCGCGTACAGGGCGGGGTCGATCTCGTCCGCGGCTGCCGCTGCGATGCCGCCTATATCGAATCGGTGCTGGCCAAGTTCAGCGTCGAGGACCGCGCGGAGATGGCGGAGGACGGCGTAATCACGGTCGATTGCGCCTTCTGCGCCCAGAAATTCCCCATCGCGGTCGGCGCCGCCTGACTGCAGCCGCAATTGGCGGCTGTAATTGTCAGCCATGCGAAAGCCGAATCGTGCTAGAGGAGCGGTGAAATGAGCAGAATCGCTTTCATTACCGCCGCGCTTGCCCTCTCGATTGGCGGCGGTGGCTATGCGCTGGCTCAGTCCGGCACCCTGTCCGCGCTCGCCCAGCTCGAGCGCGGCGAGTGGACGCTGCGCGCCTCCGACGGCAGCACGCGTGCGATCTGTGTCACCGACCCGCGCGTGCTGCTCCAGCTGCGCGACCGTTCGGCCGGATGCACCAATTTCGTGGTCGAGAACGGCCCGAATGGCGGCCGCATCTCCTTCAGCTGTCCCACCGGCAAGACCGATACGCGCATCACGGTGGAGACGCCGCGCCTGGTTCGCATCGAGACGCAGGGGATCAGCCGCGGGTTGCCGTTCACTGAGGAATATGAAGGCCGCCGGACCGGGATGTGCAAGGCCGCGACCCGCTAAACTTGCCGCGCTGCGGCAAAGCCGGTAGCCCGACGCGATGACCGACAGCAAAATTGCAGTCGCCCTTGTTTCGGGCGGCCTCGACTCGTTTGTTTCCGCTGCCAGCGCACGCGCCGACGGCTATCGCCTGCTCGCGCTCTCGGTCGACTATAACCAGCGCCACCATGTCGAGCTGGCCGCGGCACGGCGCATTGCCCATGCGCTCGGCGCCGAGCGGCATGTCGTGCTGCCGCTCGACCTGTCGCAATTCGGCGGATCGGCGCTGACCGCCGATATCGATGTGCCCAAGGGCGGGGTCGGCGACGATATCCCGGTCACCTATGTTCCTGCGCGCAACACCATCTTCCTCAGCCTGGCGCTCGGCTGGGCCGAAGCTGCGGGCGCGCGCGACCTCTATATCGGGGTCAATGCGCTCGACTATTCGGGCTATCCCGATTGCCGTCCCGAGTTCGTCGAAGGGTTCGAGAAGCTGGCCGATCTGGCGACCAAGGCGGGGGTCGAGGGCGAGCCGTTCCGCGTCCGCGCGCCGCTGCAGTTCATGAGCAAGGCGGACATCGTTCGCGAGGGGATGCGGCTGGGCCTCGACCTGGGACTGAGCTGGTCGTGCTACGATCCGGCGCCGGGCGGGCTGCATTGCGGCCTGTGCGACAGCTGCCGGCTGCGGTCGAAGGGGTTCGAGGAGGCGGGCGTGCCCGACCCGACCCGTTATGCCGAAACCCCGCGGTAGGCGCCGGTCATGAGCTATGCCGTCAAGGAGATGTTCCTCACCCTGCAGGGGGAGGGGGTGAATGCCGGCGCGCGCGCGGTGTTCGTGCGCTTTGCCGGATGCAATCTCTGGTCGGGCCGCGAGCAGGACCGCGCCGATGCGGTATGCAAATTCTGTGACACCGATTTTGTCGGCACGGATGGGCTGGGCGGTGGCAAGTTCGCGGATGCGCCAGCGCTGGCGCTGGCGGTTCAGGGCTTCTGGGGCGCAGGGAACGAGAACCGCTTCGTCGTGCTCACCGGGGGCGAGCCGATGCTGCAGGTGGACGATGCGCTGGTCGACGCGCTGCACGCGCGCGGTTTTCGCATCGCGATCGAGAGCAACGGCACGTTGCCGGCGCATCCCGGCATCGACTGGGTGTGCATCAGCCCCAAGGCGGGGAGCGAGGTCGTCCAGCGCAGCGGCGACGAACTCAAGCTGGTCTGGCCCCAGGCGGGCACCGATGTCGAGGCATTGGAGCAATGGGACTTCGCCCATTTCCTCGTCCAGCCGATGGATGACGCGAACGCCGCTGCCAATGTGCAGGCGGCGGTCGATTTCGCGCTTGAGCGGCCGCGCTGGCGCCTGACGCTGCAGGCGCACAAGACGCTGGGATTGCGTTAGCTTTCAGGGAAGCGGCCCGGTGCCGCTTCCGTCCAGGCGAAACAGCCTATCGCTTCGGCTGGCAGCGCGACGGGGTATAGATGTCCTTGCGCCAGCACTTCTCGTTGCCGAATACCGGCGCCGCCACCGGGACATAGTAGAAGTGGTAGCCAGGGAACTGGTACTCACCCCATTTGGTCAGGCTGTTGCGCAGCGTGCGCAGCCGTTCCGCCGCGACCTCGCCGAACTGGCCGCGGGGCGCGAAGATGACCTCACCCGCAATATCGTCCGCCGTTGCGCAGAAAGTAAGCTGGGCATGAACCGCCGAGAAGCTTGAATAGACCCGCGTGCCATATTGATCGAGCGCCATCTGGCCCGCTTTGGGGGTCTTGCTGGTCCGCACGAAATATTTGGTGAGCGTGGCATAGGAGCTGTTCAGCTCGGCGGCGTGATCGTGAAGGATGGTGTTGTAGTTGGGCAGCGTCAGCAGGGTCTTGGCGAACTGGCACTGAAGCGCGGCGACGTTTAGCGCGGCGCGCAGGTTCCACACCATCGCGGCGCGGAGCTCGCTCGGGTTCGCGCCCGGCAGCGCCTGGGCGAGAATGCCCGGCTCCTCTCCGGTGACCCGCGGGCCGGCGATATCCGGTCCCTTAAAATAGAACTGTGCCGATGCGGGTGCCGCACCGAACAATGCCGCCGCTCCCGCGGCCGCGCACATCAAACGCGAAACCAGCATCCTGACCCTCTTGAACGCAATACCAATGATAGACTGGGTTACGGATTTTTTACCCTGCGCCCAAGCGCTTTTTGCCCTCGATCTTCGTCGCTGTCGTTGTGACCGCGCAAGAAGCGCCGGAATTACAACAGCTTGAATCGAAAGGGCCGCCCGGTTGCCCGGGCGGCCCGAATCCGAATTTCGCCGGAGCGAAACTTACATGCCGTTGCCGGCAGTCTCGTTGCCGGCCGGGGCGGTCTCGTTCGCCATGCCCATGTCGTTGCCGGTGGCGCCATCGACCATGGTCATGTTGTCGCTCATCGTGCCGTCGAGCACCGGATCGGTCGCGTTCACGTCCTGGATCGCGGTGTTGTCAACGGTGGTTCCGGCCTTCTCGCCGCAGGCCGAAAGCAGCAGCGCGGCGCTGGCGATCATCGAACCGGCAACAGCCTTGGTGAAAAGTGCACGCATCTATGAGGCTCCCTAGATATGGATATTGGGGGCAGCTCCGCCGCAATTCCCCAAACCGGCGGGGACATTAGTCGCTAAGCGCCAGCCCCTCAACCCTGCTTGTCGATGGCGCACGCGCCGCCCAGCGCATCGAGGAAGGCGGGGAGCGCAGATTCGAGCGCGGCGTCGAAGGTCGCGGGCGAGATGTCCTTGCCCAGCGCGGCCGCGCTCGTCACCGGGAACTCGGGCAGCCCACACGGGACGATCCCGCCGAAATCGGCCAGGTCCGGGTCGAGATTGACGGCGAAACCATGCATCGTCACCCAGCGCCGCACGCGCACCCCGATCGCACCGATCTTGGCCTCGCTCCCGCCGTCGCGCGTCCAGATGCCAATGCGGCCCTCGGCGCGGAAGGCGTCGATCCCCAGCTCGCCCAGCGCGGCGATCACCCAGCCTTCAAGCGCGTGGACATAGCAACGCACGTCCTTGTTGCGGCGGCTCAAGTCGAGCATCGCATAGCCGATCCGTTGCCCCGGCCCGTGATAGGTGTAGCGCCCGCCGCGTCCGGTCGCGAAGACCGGAAAGCGCGGGTCGATCAGTTCGGCGGGATCGGCACTGGTGCCCGCGGTGTAGACCGGCGGATGCTCGAGCAGCCAGATCAGCTCGCCCGCCTCGCCGCGCTGGATCGCTGCGACACGCGCTTCCATCGCTGCCAGCGCATCGGGATAGGGTATGCGCCCGTCCGCCACGCGCCATTCGATGCCGTTCTTCGTTTCCCCGGTCTTCACGTTCATTTCGCGCAAATGGCCCGCCGCGCGCCGCTTCGCAACCAGTGGCGCGCCGTTTCGGGATCGGCTAACGAATTGGGACAAGGGGTGTGATATGGTCAGCATGGGTACCGTCTGGGATCGGACGGCGGAATTTCTGAGCGACAATCTGGGCACGTTGCTGCCGATTGCGTTGGGCGCGATCTTCGTCCCCGCGGCAGTCAGTGGCAGCCTGTCGGGGCTGCAACACGGCGCCGCGCCGGGCCTGGCCACCGCGCTCGGCCTGGCATCGCTGCTGCTTGCGATCGTCACCTTCTGGGGCCAGCTCGCGGTCACCGCACTTGCACTGGATCCGGCCATCGGCCGCGGCGCTGTGAATCTCGCGACCCGCCGGCTGCCTGCTGCGCTGCTGGTCACGCTCGTGCTGTTCGTCGCGCTGTTCCTGCTCGCCATCCCGGTCGGGATCATCCTGGCGGCGAGTGGCGCGGACCTGAGCGGCGCTGCCGCCGGCACGATGCCTGCGGTTCCGCCTGCCGCCGGACTGTGGATGCTGCTCTATTTCCTCGTGCTGGTACCGGTCCTGCTCTGGATCGGCGCGCGCTTGATCGTGGTCGCTCCGGTGATCGTCGGCGAGCAGGCGATGTTCGGCGCGATCCCGCGCAGCTGGTCGCTGACGCGTGGTTCGGCGTTCAAGATCGCCGGTGTCCTGATCCTCTATGGTGTCGTGGCGACGGTTGCTTATCTTGCGGCGACGACCGCGTTCGGCGCAGTCATTACGCTGATCGCCGGGCGGGGCGAGGACGGTTTGTCGCTGGCGACGGTGCTGACGATGATCGTCGGCGGTGCGGTATCGACCGCGTTCACCGTGCTCGGCGCCGCCTTTACCGCCAAGCTTTATCTCGCGCTGCGGGCCGCCAGAGAGCCCGCCGCGGCATAATGCGACTGGCATTTGGAACCATCTTTGCCGACGCGGCGGCGATCTGGCGCGCGGATCGCGATCTGCTGATCGCGCTCGGCGCGTTCTTCTTCGTGTTGCCGGGGCTGGCGCTGACGCTGTTCATGCCTGCAGCCGCGCCCCCGCCGGAGGGCGAACGGCTCGCGGGCGAGGCGCTGTTCGCCTATATCGCAGCCAATTGGCACTGGATCGCGATCCAGCGTGCCGCCGAGCTGTTCGGCGTGGCCAGCCTGTTCGCGCTTTGCCTCGATCCGGTGCGTCCGACGCTCGGTACGGCCATGCGCGCGGCGCTGCCGTTGTTCCCGCTGTTTTTCGTCCTGTCGGTGCTGATCATGATCCTGACCTTTGGCGGGCTCATGTTGTTCATCCTGCCGGGTTTCTACATCATGGGGCGGAGCTTTGTTGCGGGTGCGGCGATGCTTGCGGAGCGGCGGAGCGATCCGTTCGCCGCGCTTGCCCGCGGGATCGCGCTGACCCGGGGCTATGGCTGGATGTTGTTCACCGCTGCCGCTCTGGTGTCGCTGCCGGGGCAGCTTGTTGCAATGCTGGCAAGCTCGCTGCGCGGTCCCGAAGCGGGGATCGTCGCAATTGCGGCGACCGGGCTGATCGCGGCGCTGGCGGGCGGCGCGGTGACGCTGGCGACAGCGCTGCTCCAGATCGCCGCTTATCGCCGGCTGGCCGGATCCAGCAACGGCACGTGAGGCGCGGCTTCCCGCGGCAAATGGCCTGACAGGCGCGGATCGGGAAAGGTCTCGACCGCGCGTGCAAACGGCACGAAGCCCGATGCGCGATAGAAGCCCAGCGCCGATGGATGGTCGAGCGTGCAGGTGTGAACCCACACGCGCGTGACGCCCTGTCGCCACGCGCGCATCAGCGCGTGCGCCATGAGCCAGCGGCCATGCCCCTGTCCGGCCAGTTCGGGCACCAGCCCGACGAACGATAGCTCGCAGGTCGCCTTCTCGCGATAGTCGAGTTCGAGCAGCCCGATCTCGATTCCGCGCGGGTCGGCGACCGCGAAGATCTCGATCGCGGGATTGTGGATAATCCCGGTCAGCCGCGCCTCGTCCATGATCAGGCGCGAGAACCACAGCCACGGTTCGCCGATGCGGCGAAACAGCGCCCGGTACTTCTCGGGCGCCGGCTTTTCCCATTTCACCAGTCGCAGCGGCGATTCGGGCAATGGCCGGGGACGGGGCCGCTCGAGCATCTCCAGGCTGGTGACGATCGTCGCCACCTCGCCCGGCTTGACCGGGATCAGTGCCATGCGATCAGGACCAGGTGGCCAGCGGCGGCAGGCTCATCAGGATTGCGTCGATATTGCCGCCGGTCTTGAGGCCGAACAGCGTGCCGCGGTCGTAGACGAGGTTGAATTCAGCATAGCGCCCGCGCCACTCGAGCTGCTGCGCCTTGTCCGCTTCGGTGAAGGGCGTCGCCATCCGCCGCCGCACGATCGCCGGGAAGGTTTCAAGAAAGGCGCGGCCGACATCCCGAGTGAAGGCGAAATTCGCGTCCCAGGCATCCCCCTCGCTGTCGAGGTGGTCGTAGAAGATCCCGCCGACGCCGCGATGCACCTTGCGATGAGGAATGTAGAAATAGTCGTCGGCCCATTTCTTGAAGCGCGGATAGTGTTCGGGATCGTGGGCGTCGCACGCCGCCTGCAACGTCGCGTGGAAATCGGCGGTGTCGTCGGCATAGGGAATCGGCGGGTTGAGGTCCGCGCCGCCGCCGAACCAGCGCTTGGTCGTGCACAGGAAGCGGGTGTACATGTGCACCGCGGGCACATGCGGATTGGCCATATGTGCGACCAGACTGATGCCGGTGGCGAAGAAGCGCGGATCCTCGCCCGCACCGTGGATCGTCTTGCCGAACTCGCCCTCGAACGTACCGCCGACGGTGGAGACGTTGACGCCGACCTTCTCGAACACCTGGCCTTTCATCACCCCGCGCACGCCGCCGCCGCCCGGCTCGCCCGACGGATCGGCACGGTCCCACGGGGTGTAGTCGAATGCGGCGTCCGATCCCGCCTCGCGCTCGATCGCCTCGAATTCGGCGCAGATCGAATCGCGCAGGCTTTCGAACCATGCGCGCGCCTGCGCCTGCTGGGGGTCGAGTTCGATCATTCGGGGAAGCCTTTGGTCTGTCTGAGCGCCTCGGCGAGCGCGATGCCCGCCGAAACCGCGAGGTTCAAGGAGCGCATGCCCGCCTTCATCGGGATTCGCACGCGCAAATCGGCGCGGTCGTGGACGAATC
>Ga0247823_10000288_pt1 | contig 43652 bp, 34 predicted proteins | sample 13C_PalmiticAcid_2_FD_192426 | JGI IMG/M metagenome (GOLD analysis project Ga0247823, IMG submission 192426) | Soil microbial communities from agricultural site in Penn Yan, New York, United States - 13C_PalmiticAcid_Day30 | ecosystem: Environmental > Terrestrial > Soil > Agricultural land... | reverse complement strand
GTGGTGGCCCACCCCGCCGCCGGGCATCAGCTCGTGCGGGTCCGGCCGCCCGCTCCACCTCTCGCTCGCGCCCCTGCCCCTCCCCCTCCGCCGATGGAGCGACGGGCTCCCGCACCACAGCCGCACGTCCTCCCACAGCATGCGGCACGCGCCCCAGGACGTGACGAAGTAGATGATGGCGTTCCAGAAGCCTTGGAGGGGCAGCACGAAAGAGGACATGTACTCGAGCGGGAGGGAGGCCTGGCCCGAGTGGATGACGCTGTAGACGCGGTTGGCGCTCGACGGGATCCAGGTGACGAGCATGGCGGTGAAGAAGAGGATGGCACACTTGGTGTAGGACCAGGTCGCGTTGTTGGCTTCGTAGGCCGCGCGCCGGCGGAGGGACCCACCCGAACCCCCTCCGCCGCTGCCGCCACCGCCGCCGGTGGAGGTGTTGGTGATGGTGGGCGCGGTTTTGGCGTGCGAGATGCTCGTTGCGTTGGTCGCGATGCGCGCGAGGTTGGGGATCGTCGTGCTGGCGCTGGTGCTGCCTGCGTCTGCGGCGGCGGCTTGGGAGTCGGTTGCCATGGTGGACTGGAGGTAGTTGTGCGTGCCTGGGAGGGTGTCCGGGTGGGATTGGCGGTTGCGGTTGGAGGAGATGGTGACCGAGTACGCGGCTTTGGCCGGTTTCTGGGGCGGTGCGAGGGCCTGGGATCGGCGGCGCTCGGCCAAGGGGGCGAGGTCGATGGTGCCGTTCTTGTCGATGACTTCGCTCGTGACAAAGACTTCGGTGGTTTTGGTGGAGCTGAAGAGGTCCTCCGCGGGGCGGAGGGGCTCGGGGTCGTTGTGGCTGGTGCTGAACTCTTTCAGTTGCTTGTGCTTCTTGTAGATCTCGCGGCCGGCGCGAATGTAGATGAAAAAGGTGATGAGAATCACGATCCTGGAATCGGCGGTCAGTTTGGGAGCCCCTGGCTCAGGGGCGAACCACGCTTACCAGACAGGCCCGTAGAAGATAGCAATGCGATAAATGTCCCATTCGGGGGCGATCCAACACCACAGCGTTGCGTTGCCGTACATTTTCCCCTTCTCCGGCGTCGAGATGAAGACCAAGACCAGGGCGACGATAAAGGGGGTGCCGTAGCAGAGCACGAGATAGGGGATCTCCATCTTACGCAGCCGCTGTGCGTCAAACTTGAAGTAGAAGGTAAGATAAACGTTCACGGCCATGGACAATGTCCAGAAGGCGTCGGCAGGCATGAACCTGGCCAAGCATGTCAGTCTGAGGCTGGGCCGGGAAACGACCGAGGGAGCGTACATCTGGATGAGGAACGCCTGGAACTGGCAACCGGCCGAGTCGACGTCGTTGATAAAGGCCCGGGCCATCAACGTGGCTACATTTGTCATGAGGTTGCCAAACGATGCGTAGAAGACCAGCCGGTTGATGGGCTTGTGGAAGGCCTTGGAGATGGAAAAGGTGGTGATGACCAACAGGGATCCCAGAAGCGAGAAGACGGAGCATGTGCGTTCCAAGACGCTGACGACGTCTATCTGCGAGTTTTGAAGGCCCGTGTTCGCGTCCATGTTTGCGGCGGGGCGTCACTCGACGACACGGATGGCGGAGAGGGATATCAGGCGCTCCGGTATATTGCAACGAGTCTGCTGCGGCCTGGTATCTGGGGGGCCGCCCAGTGTTGCGCCCCGGGGGCAGGCTCGAAAACACGGCGGCCTGCAATGTTGAATGTTGTGCGAGACTGCCTAAACACACAAGACAGGCGATGTTGATGGTGGCCGCGTTGGAGGCGGTCCGCCGCGGCCCTGGTACTGCTTCGAAAGTTGGCACGAGTGGGCGGTGTCGCTGGACTGGCGGTGGTTCCAGGAATCTGGTCACGACCCGGGGAGTGGGACCTCGTCTGGCATGGACGAGGGGAGTGGGGATTCAAGTACTTGGCTGTGGGAGGAGCAAACGGGCAGCAAGCCGGATCCAGCAAGATGATACTCGAGAAAGGCTAGCCGGGGTGTTGGAGCGTCATCCTTTGCCTGAGCACGGCCAGCGTCCAGGGTTCCGGGATCACATTTCTGAAATGGGCCAAAACCTTGACAGGCTGTTGAGATCTTTATGGATCTCATGCGGACCACACCGACCAGGTCCCTTGGCAACCGTGGAGCCCCCTTGCACGTCTGGAGAGGTGCAGGGGAGGATGCAGCAATGAGCTCACACTAACCAGAGAGGGGATGTGTTTCCGTTTGCCCAGCACTGGCCAAGATGTGAGGGGGACAGAGAGTCTGGCCAAGAAGCGGCTTGCCATGGTAAAATGCGCCCAGGTCGAGGACCAAGAACCTGGGGAAGACAACCTGCAAGCTGCGCAGCCGAAGAGGGATAGGAGACGGGTGATTGGCTGCGCTCTGTGCAACAGGATGGGGGTGGCAACGAGCAGGGAGGGAATCTGTTACTGCTTCCGATAGGAAGCTGGGAGATCAAGCCGGCGAGGCCGGGGATGAAGTGCCGTGTCACGTCGCCGACGCACCTAAACCCCAACAGAGGAACTTCCCGTCTGCTCTGTACCTTGTGTCTCCACGGCAGCTTGCGGCGAAGGGCATCTCGCCGAGATTGGGGGAGCTGAGGCGCGATGATGGCTCTGAGCTCCGCTGGTGCTGATCGCGGGGATGTTGCGGTAAACGGTTGGGGTCCTGGGGGCTGGGCTCCATCCATTTCCCCATTTTCCCCATCTGTCCAGAGAAACCAACAGCCCCTGCAGGCAGGGGACCCTGTGGAAACGAACGACCCCTGCACAACTGGAGGCCATGCGAGTCAGGCTTGGCGCACGCACGCAAGCTCTTGTCGGCCCCCGGCCACGGTTGCACTCATCGTGACGGAGGGTCACATTTGTGCCCAAACGAGAAAACCGGACCTCATCAGCTTCGACGCTTCTCATCAGAGCGTGTGGTGCTCCGAAGGACAGGAGTTGCAAGAGACGAAGATCGAAATATAGGCGGTGCTTCATGTACTGTCCAGGGCAGACGGGACTCGTGGCGATTTTCGCTCCTGAAATCGCGGCTGTTTCGTTGTTTATCCATCGCGACTCGAGTGTTGCCGTGCTCCTGCATCAAGAGGGGAAGTCCCGGTGCCGTGAGACAGACACCCAAAAACCAGGGGGCGCCGAGATTGTGCGTGCTAGGCGACTTGAACTTTGTGCACCTGAAAACTCGCAATGAAATCGAGATGGGTTTTGGAAGGGGACTGGATCTGAGGCTTGGAGAAACTGTGGATGTGCGTGGTCCATTCCCACGTGGGACCCCACCTGGCCGACTTCCGTTTCTTGGCCACCGTTTTCTTGGCGCCTTTCCAAACACCACACAACCAAAAATCTGCAACGTCGAATCCAATCTCAGCCTCATCAACTGCTCCGTCCCTCATGGGGCTAAGACCAAAACAATCCACACCCAAAATGCTCGTCGCTATCTCCCAGTGCCACTAACTCACCAATGTCCTCACTTTCAACTTCCACTTCTCATGCCGAGCCTGCCTGCCTGCCCAACAACACAAATAGCACTGAACAGTAACCACGCGACAAAGTGTTCCCGATTTCCAAGATCTAAACGTCACACTTCCGGAATTCGGATGCCGAGACTTCGTCTGCTCGCGCCGTTGCCAGCACAGTGCCGTCGACAACGAGCCTTTCGACCAGATGACGTCCTGCTTATCACCAGTGGCGACTGGAAGCTAAACCCGGCTTGTCATGCTCTGCAGTTGTCAATTGGAGAGAAGGGCAAAGATTATCCAACCGGATCATTCTGGCTCCGGCATGTGCGAATCGACTTCCGGATAGCACCCAGATTCGCCAGACCCAGTGCCGCGTCTGTGCGTTTCATCTGTGCCTCAGTGCTCGGCTTCCAGTCGACATCAGATCCTGCTTCGGTTTTCTCAACCCTCTCTGTTGATCCCTTTTTGGCGACCCCATACCGGCTCGTTCAACCGTGACCCGGGGAGCCGGACAGCTGTCTCACAAGACTTTCGGCCATCATCGGCCCCTTTTCCTTCTCCGGAGATGTCTGTCTCGATGCCCCAAATCCCCGAAAATAGTTGCAACACCAAACGAACATCACTACCGCCTTCAGCCCAACCCTACGACATACCCGTATTCACTATTGGCCCCAAGTGGACCAGAGCAATAGAGCCAACCCAGACTCACCAGACTCATCGGGTCTCCGCAATGTCAGTCATTTTCCCACCAACCACTCGCTGCTTCTGGTGCTCTCGAGGTGTGCTTCAGGGGCAGAGGGGCGCCGGCCCCACGCTCGGCGTCGATCCTCTCTGGACAAGCTCAAAAGGTCCCCACACGACAGGGTAAGTTCTGCGGCTGAGTCTGCGACAATCTATCATTGGCTCGCAACCTCGGAGGTGCGCGAAACTGGCAAGGGCAAGGTCGCGTGCAGCAAACGTCAACCTCCGGCCCGACTCTAGTACGATTGGCCATGGACCTTGCCGGAAGACTACATGCGGAATAAGTCATTTGGGACCAAGTCCGGCAGTTAAGGTTTTTAAGTTTGAGGATGGTCTGGCCTCCTCTGGTCCTACCTCGACCCACTGCCGAAACATGTCAATATCACCGCGCTTAGTTCCCAAACAAGGTAATCCCAACTCGAGGCTTCGGTCCAGTCCATCCCCAACGAAAACTTTCGACCTCAGCCGCTCCAAGCCTCATGGATTATAGACTGGAGACCGACGTGATCCAGCCACGTAACGTTTTGTCTCATAACCATGTGAGGTCTCATCACACCGGCGTTATGCACGAAATGTTCGGTACTCACCGGACATCTTTACCGTTTCTAGAAAGTCAAGAACAACGCCAAAACGCCAAGACGCGAGGTGCGTGCGCGGAACCAGCCGTGAGCCACCACGGCCCCCAAACCTTGGTTCCTTGCATGGGTGGGAATGCCGAGAAGTCAGGGGGGTTTGAGCGACCGTTGAACCCGGATTTTACATACCAATTGTTCGGCGATCGTCAACCCCTCGACTGTCCAACCAACCTGGAACCGCAGAGCACGGACGACAGTGATTGGGATCAGCCCCGCCTGAGTCAGTCAGCCAACGACCAACCATCCTTAGCAGCAGGAACGTTGGTGGCAGGCAGTAACTTCGCCTTTGGATGTCCACAGCTAATCTCTGGTAATCCTTCATCCAGACTCTGAGCCTTGGCTGCAATACTCGGGTTGGTTCCAGGATGACGCTGCTGCAACACGCAGCGGTGGCGGCGGGCCTCGGACCTCCCCTCCCCCTCCTCCAACTGCGGGCACACCGAACCGGGTTGGACAGACCGACATGCTGGGCTTGCGCCTCCTATCTGCATCACCAACACTCATGAGCGACCGCATTCCCTGCCTCTGTACCTGCCAATTCTCCTTCCGGGGAAGCCCGCCCAGGCTCGGCAGGGGCCACTGCGCTGTGAAGTACTAGGTATTGTCGATCTGGAGATGAATTCCGGGTTGTTTACCCCTCACATCACAGCTCGGGCCGCCTTTCCCCCACGATAAGAGGTTCGCCTCTGGGAGGATCATGGAACTGCCCCATTCGCCTTGCCTGCGCATATCCCCGGCGCCGGCGTGGACCACGAAGGGGACCATAGTCGACTGCATCCCCCCGCTGTGATGCGCTGTGATGAAACGGCGGGGGTAGCTCAGTCCTAGGCAGTACCTCAACATGACTTTCCTATGCGTCTGCAGATCAGGTAATAAAAGCAGAGGGAGGGTAGCTGGCAAGCATCAAGACGTCGAGCACGGCAGCCAGGAATCACCACTCTCGACTTCGTGGAGACTTGGTGGTATCAGTCGACAGGGAAGACGATCGAGACGATGCTGCCAAGGACATCTTGAGGCAGGAATCTCGCCCCAGGACTGGAGCACGGCAAATGCGACGGCTACTGCATCAACCACTTTCGGGGCAGTTTTATCAAGATTTCGTCTCTGACCGCTCAATAAACCCAAAGAACTGATCCTTGGATGCCCTTTCTCGACTTCCAAGGTTTGGTCCATCATCGACCAACCGGCAGGTGGAACCAGGAAGGTGCTACATCCTCTCCAAATGCATGCCTCTTTTGAGTGCAATGTGGTGATCTCCCAGACCACTGCCACTCACTTGAGAGGCCGTGCTGCCTGGCTCCCCTCCTGCCGTAGCTTCCAGTGGTATTTCCCCTTCCTGCCCATAGCTGACAACGATATCTCTCCTTCCTGCCCATAGCTTCCAATGGCATCTTCCCTGCCCAGCTTTCCCCATCTCGCTCCAAGTGGCTGCCCCAAGTATCTCCTTCCCAAGATCTTCTAAATCTCATTCCCAGTAACTGTCCTCCCGGTAACCCAGTCCAAACGTCCTCTTCTCAGCAGCTCCTTCCCAGCAACTTCCTCCAAGTATGTATTCCCAGTATCTGGCACCCAGTATCTTCCTTCCAGTATCCCTCTCCAAGTCTCTTTCTCCTACATCACTTCCAAAGCATGTCGCTCCAGTCCGAGGCACACATGTCTAGTCTGGACGCTTCTGTGAGGCTCGACATCTAACTTTGCCGTCGGCAGAACTGGGGGTCTTAGGTTGTTCTTGTTGCGCCGAGTCGGCCACGCGCGCCGGGCGCCACCTTCCACTGGAACTGGCAGCACACGGAGGGTGCCGCCCCGGGCTTCTTAGTCGGCGACTCAAGCAACTGGTCGTCCTCTTGAGTGTCTTCGTCATCTTTGACGTCTTGTTTGTCAATGTGAAGAGAGCCCAGGGCCGTGGTCGTCGAGTTCATTCCCACCTCCTCGTCTTGTTCAGGGACTCCATCGCCAGCGGGGTGAGTTTTGGTAGATACTTCAAGATTCCACTCGTCAGGTGTCTTCCAGTCGTCTGGGTCGTTAGCCAAGAATCGGATCGGTGTAGCACTGGGCGGTATGAAGACATCATTCTTCGCTGAACGCCTAGTCGGCGTCATGGGAACGGGTCGACGAAGGTTCGGGGGCAGGAGGACATTGCCGCGGCGAACTGTGCCATAAGGGCCGGGCCGTGGAAGTTGGCGGGTTGGCCCATGCAAGGCGGTGAACCAGTCATCGATGAACTCGGATGCCGACTCATTGCCGGGAGACAATGGAGTTTGAGAAGGCGGAGGCGATCTGGGAGTTCTGGGAGTTTTGGGACTGGTCGTCGTTCTTGTTCCGACTCTGAGCCGAGGAGGGTGCTGGTCTCTGCCGAGCTGGTGGGCTGCTTTGGAAGCGTTTGCTGCAGATAGTCCCGCTTCGAGTCCTTGGACGATCTTTGCTGCAGCACGTGTTGCGTCCATGAATGAACCGTCGCTGTTACGGTGCGATTCCGAGGTCGGAACGGTTAACTCGGTCATCTTTGACAGCATCGACTCTGTCTCGAAAATTAGTGGATGTGACTTGGGGTGACACATTTCTGCGCGAAGTTTAATACCTACCATTCGAAGATCGATCGGGTGTCTCCGGCCACCTGCGCTTCATGTTGTTGACGTCGCCGTTGCTCTCGGCGCGAGATTGGAAGACCAAAGCCTCATTCCGGTGTCCCGCCGAACCTTCATCTGCGAGGCTTGATGCGATATTCGTTGCGGGCCGAGGAATGCGAATCGAGCCGCGCTTAAGATAACCATCCGCTGTACTCGGCCCCGGGGTGCTCCGATCTTGTTTCTTTTTCCTCCCGATGCTTCCAAAGAAGTTCCGACGATGTTGGTCAGATGAACATGATGTCCGAGTTGATATGGTCTCATGGTGGCTGCTGGCATCCTCCTTCTTTTTCAGCTCTCGCTCGACCTCTTTCCTCGCCCGCCGCTGCCCGACGCGCTCGCATTCGTAGTCGGCCCAGTCAACTTCGAACATGTTGGTTGAGAATCACAACAAGCGATCTCATTGAAGTCGCGCTGGTAGAGAAGTCGGGTGGTTGCAGGAACTGCCACAACTGGGTGCGAAATCTGGAGGGTGCGATGTTCTTGTCTTTCTGGCGTTGCTGCGGGTTGATGGTCGGCAGAACAGTTGTTGGAATTGGGTTTTTTGAAAGGTTGCCCCGAAAGGGTTGCCTTGGAAAAGAATGGTTAATCGCGCGTTGGTGGTCAGTCAAAGTTGGGGGTGAGAGAAGGAAGAAAGCGATTGCTCAGACCCGAGATCTTCCAGCCGACTCAACCAAAATGAAGGCAGAAAGACAGACAGAGCTGAGAACAGGTGGTTGGTAACAAACTAAGACTCTTAGTGAGCAGTCAGGCGAGACACCGAGTTGTTTCACTGTCTGGCGTCCGCAAGAAAGTCCAGATCGAAAAGTTGAGCTAATTTTGGATACCCGGAAAGCTCCTAGAGGCGCTCCTTCCTGGCTTGGTCACTCTGTTTAGTTTTGACACCGCCACCGTTCGCGGTCCGCGGCAGTTGGCCGGGCCGAACCTTCTCTCTGAACGCACTGGCCGGCGCTCGGAGACGGAAAGAACAAACGACACAAAGCTCGCGTTGGGGAACCCAGCTGGAACGAGGACTGCGCGAAACCTCCCGTCTGCACGACATTGGGCTGCCAAAGGTGTCTCGGCCGTTAGCCTGCAGTTTGCGGGTTTCGAAACCCATGGTCAGCTTTGATCCAGTCAATTCAAACAAAGACACCCTTGCAAAGAGCAAGCGGTCACACAAACTGCATGTTCTGCGTTGTGTCTGAGATTCAACTCTGGTCTAAACCCGAGCCCTAGACTCGGGGATCTCGAGGCAGGAGTCATGCGTTTGGACTCTGCCTTGGGGTTGCAACTTGCAAGGGGCGGTGCCATGTGAAGTCGGATCCAAACACGGTCAAAACGCCACAATCTAGGAGCCGCAAGTTTCCACATCCAAACTCGACCAGCGCAACGGTCTTGCAGGCGGCTCCGCGTTGTACATGCACTGCCATGCGGGATGCCGATTGGCCCGAGGGGAGAAGGAGGGTCGGTTCGATATCACAGCATCCGTGTGGAGGGGATTCACTCCCTATTCTGCTGGTCATTGTGATATCAGTGCGAGGTCTGCACAACATTTCGTCCTGCTCTCTTCCAGCCGCAGATGACATTTTTGAAGGCATGCACTGTGGTTTGGTTCTCGCCAAGCAATTGATCGCCATCTCTCTCAAGGGTGCACCGACACAGCAAATCGCCCGCTCCTCGCTTCACTGCATCGAACAGGACCGCACTGTCGTGATAATAAACCACATCTCGGAAAACTGTTGTTGGCAAGGCCCATCCGTTCCTCAGCACGTATACACAGCAATGTTGAGTGCTGTATAAATACTACTACAAAGCACACAAGAAGGTATTCCAGGCGTGGTGTGGTGCTGAGACAGTGTGTTGCTTGCTGTCCTGGATGCGGAAACAACCTCCAATTTGTTTGCTTCCAGTTGTTGGACCCGTTGGTCGGGAAAAGCAGCATTCATTTTCTCAGCTGGAGCCGCCCGACTAGTGATGCGACTAGTGGACCACAAGAGAGCTGAGGCCCCGCTGGGTCTGATGCCGATGGGGCGCCTGGCCCGTAGAAAATGCCTGATCAGGAATGGTTTGATGCAACAAAACCAAGCAGAGGGTCTTTGAATTGACCCTTTTGGGGCCGAGCTCCCCCAAGATCACGCATCCTCATCCCCACGCAGAAACTATCGAAATGCGGTGGAATTTTCGCGGCCACGAGGGGTCAGGGTGATCAGAGAAGACGGTGGCACTGGGGCTATTCTGACATATGTAGTCTGCGATGGCTCCTCTGTTCCTCGCGGGATGCCTTTTGTTCTCGCCATCACTCGCTTGCAGCAATTTTCCGCGATCTAATCAGATTGCATTTCATTCGTTTTTGCAAACATGGCGAATGCCCTAGTCCAGTACAATCCCATCTCGGCAGGGCCAGCATGCCGTACCATGACTCCCTGCCTCTGGCAGGTTGCTGGTCGTGCCAACGACGATCCGGTTGTCCAGCTCTCGGCCTGCCAGTCCCTCTTTGGAATCCAAGTCCCAACGGTCACCCTGGCGGCGGATCTCGTCTTCTCGACCGCATATGAGACCTCGACGTATACCGACATCATTGTTTCGACTTCCACCGTGTACTCGACTGTCGAGCAGCTTTCGACCTCGTACGAGACCGTCTTTGCTACCGCCACCGAGTACACGACGACGGTTGTCCAGACTTTGACCGCCGCGGTGCCGACAGCGCCTGTTCGCAAGAGAGGTGTCAACCGCCGGCGTGGATGCAAGACTCGCACCTCATCCACTCCAACAACTGCGCTTCCGTCTGAAACGTCTTCGCCCGCGTCATCCGCCGAGCCGTCCAGCTCCACGCCCGCAGAGCCCTCCTCCGTTGCCTCCTCTTGTCCTGATCTGGACACCCACTCATCCGCCTGTGCCTGTCTCCAGCCCGCAACCGTCACGTCGTACTACGATGCCGTCACGTCCGTCATCTACTCTACCCAGCCGGCCACGGTTACGTCTACCAGCAATACCGTCATCACCGTTGCCGTCACCACGGTCATCGTCAAGCCAGCGACCACGACCCTCACAACAACTCTGAGCACACAGACAGAGGTCACCACGACCGTCACGGCGACTCCGTCCGCGGTGGGCCCCACCGTATTCAGTCTCAAGTTGTCTAGCGGGCCCAACATGAATAGAGGCCTAATCATTGTCGGCTCTGCTCCCGCCTATACACTTCAATGGGCAGTCAGCGGGCCCGGCAGGAGGATGAGTCTGACCGCGGGCAAACTGAGCGTGCAGAATGACCCGACTGCCGTAATGTACGTGCGCATGTCTACCAGCTCTTACGGCCTCGTCTTCATGGCCACGGCCGCGTATGTCGCATCGTCCTCTTACACGTGGACGCCGGTTACGTGCTCGGTGGACGGCTCCACGCTCGCCCTGAGCTGCTCGACACCGTCGGGCTTGACTCGTCTCTTACAGTGCGGCTCTACCGTTTACATGGCGAACGCGGATTTCACCCCTGGTGGGTGTGTAGAGGTTGGCGTCCAAGCTGTGGTTTAACTTTGGCTCAGCTCTCCTATACGGTTGCTTCGTATATAGGATTTATTTAAAGTATGCCTGAACAAACTTTAGCCGCGTCCTCGCACGCGGCAACATTTCTTGTCACACAGTTCAACGTCCCTCTAATCGATCATCACTATTTGCCAAAAGACCGACTGATGTTGAGTGTGCGACTGAAACTGCTCGCCTGAAATTGCATCGCTTCGGCTAGGAAGTTTATGTCAACTCCTTTTTCTCGTTGTCCGCAAAGATGTACCGCTGGGCATGAACGCCTGCTCGAACTGGGATCCAGAACGTTGCATGAACCGGATCTATTGAGGCATCGCAATCCACGAGAAGTTTTTCAAGTTGTCAGCATGGTGAAACATCTCATGATGAAACTGGAGGTAGGCTGGATATTGGCTGTGTTCTTTCAAGCCGGTGGAGCATCGCTTCCAATTCCACTCTGTGGATCTGACTATTAATGGCCTGTTTGATTTTCTCTTGATTCCGGGCCACTGTCACCCTCTCAGCGCTCGTTTGATGCCGTCGCCGGCGAGCTCCAGCCCCGTTAGAAAAGACATCGGGTGCGAGATCCGTGGTGATGCTGTATCCCGAGGTGATCGTTGAATGTGTCCTTAAATAGTTAGGCAGCTCGCTGGAACAAGACTGGAATGCATTGGGTGACTGGCCTCTTTTCCAGGCGCATTGGGCTACCGGTATCAGAAGCTGCGAGGCTCAGTCCGGGGCTGCCGAGAGGCGGAGCGGAAGCAGTCGGGTGTCCCTTACCAACTCGGCCTGATCCGATAACCATGTTTTGCCATAAACTGGCAGAAAATATGGCTCGCATCACATACCACCACGATCGGACAAATCCCCCGCAATGGTATATCGCAGAGGCCGGACAAGCAGGCAAATCCAAGAGCCTAAACCTCAATGGGCGGGCTTCATATCGAACCCAAGTCGGGCATCGAACAGGGGAAGACAACATCATCCACAGCATGCATGCCCAAATGCTGGCCGCCGCTGAATGACCGAATTTTGAACACGAGTGTGTAATGTATATTTCCATGTCACAGCCACGCTCGGGGTTTTCAGACTTTTCCTTTGCTCCTGTTCCCTCGTCAGTGCCACCTGTTCAACTCTGGCAGCACAGCAGCACAGTTTGTGCCACCAATGTCTTGATTTTCTTTCCCAGGGATTCTGATCACAAAGCAGTGAAAAGTGCGCTATGTCTGATGAGCTTTCTGAGCTAAAGAAACACACGGGGCCTTGCTGAAACGCTGTGATCCCAGCATAACAGAAAAAACATCCTTCGTGACGAGAGTTACTCCAATACTCAACACCGAGATGTTTGTTCTTCGTTTCAAGATTCAGGTAGCAGAGCGAAACTCGACTTGGGAGATTTAGTGCTGTGCTGCCTCCGGCACTCTTCTTCTGCTGTCCCATGTTTTCCTTGAATCTTGTCGCAGGCATGGCACCTTCCCTCCCAAATCACCGCACCTTCCACAAACTGACCCAGATTCCCACGCGACAATCTAAAGCTCCTTTTTTTTCCCCACAACATTGAGGCACTGTCTTTAAGCGCTCAAGGGCTTGCCTTTTTGCATTGGGTGGCCAACTCGTTTTTGGCCCTCCAAAACAACCTGGAACCAGTCTCACGAGATCGACCTAAGTAAACAGTCCTTGTACTCCTTACACTTCATTTTCTCTACCACTCCTGCATGCAACAACCAGCATTCCCGATTGGAAACAGGACCATTCTCGACAGCGCACAATGTTCCGCCGTCTCCTTACCAAGCTTGGAAAGCAGCCCAGTTCTCCGCATGAAAAGTGAGTCAGATTCTCTTGTCCGGGAAGCACTGCTCTGTCGCCTTCGTTGGGACGCGTTTTTATGAATCTACGCTACAGTGCGATGGATCTGGTTTGCCAGCTCTGCTTTGTTGGTGTCTGCGAGATTATAGCAGGACGATTTGTTTACTATTTATTTTTTTCCGACACTTCTCGCAGCACCAACCACCTGGAACCACCATCTTCAAAACAATTCGGGCGTGTACATCAAATGGCAATGTCTAACACGCCGGCATCTTTTAGTGAGGAGATCGAGATGCGACCAGCGGATGCTGGTCCAGTCACAGGCGAAGCACCCCAAAACAAGCGCGCAAACTGGTTCCAGCGGTGGAGAAAGACGGTCTCAAGCCTCACCCATCGCATGAACACAAGTGTGGCCAGGTCGCCAGTGGGTCGTCTGTTTCGACTCAAGGGAAGCGGACATGTGAGTTTCAGCTCTCCTCTCAACCCAGTTTCGTCAAATGGACAAAAATAGTCGCTGACAAAACCGCCTACCAGCCCAAGGAGATCCAAGATGCGTGTTTCTCAGTTGAGATACGTGCTGGATTGACAACGTTTGCCACCATGTCATACATCATTGCCGTCAATGTATGAGAATTTGATGCGATGCGCATCCTTTGCGTCTGGATGAACTGACCGTTTACAGGCATTCATCCTTGCCGAGTCTGGGTATGACTGCCCCTGCGAGAGACCATGGAACATCAAAGGCACCTGTAAAGACATGGCTGCTTGGATGGAATGCTATGATGGTTTGTGGGATTGTGCCTGAGGACTGCTCGAACTTGGCTGACGGCAAGCTAGATGTCAAACACGACCTGATCATTGCCACCTCCGCTGTGGCCGGCTTTTCAAGCATCCTCTTTGGTCTTTGTACAAATCTCCCAGTTGGTCTAGGGTAAGCCTTTGTTGGTTCCTGCCTCTGAAAACGCTAATTAACTGACACCACTCTCAGCCCTGGCATGGGTCTGAATGCCTACTTCACATACCAAGTTGTAGGTGTCAAAGGCATGGGCTCAATCAACTACCGCGTCGCCCTCACTGCCGTATTTATTGAGGGCTGGATATTCTTGTTCTTGGCTTTGACAGGCCTGCGCCACTGGCTCGTCAAAATCATACCTGGTACCATCAAAATCGCCAGCGGGGTCGGGATTGGTATGTTTCTGACCCTCATTGGCATGTCGTACACTTCCGGCATTGGCATTATCACCGGAGGCATCAACACGCCTCTTACCCTAGGAGGATGCCCGCTTGAGGACCTCGACCTCGTTGGAGAGTGCAGATCGGGTATTATGACGAATCCAAAGGCAAGCAAACTCCGCGCCTCCCACATGGTGAGCTTTTAACTGACCGGTTGCGTAGATGTGGGTGGGCATCGTGTGTGGTGGTCTGCTTACTGCCTTCCTCATGGCATTTCGTGTCAAAGGTGCCATCATGATTGGCATTGCTTTCGTCGCCATCTTGTCTTGGCCGTAAGTTCCCCCATAGCCCCCCCTTGCAGCACCTCAGTCCGCTCATACCATTCCCAGGAGAAGCACCGCCATCACGTACTTTCCCGACACTCCTGATGGCGACCGACGGTTTGAGTATTTCTCCAGGGTTGTCAGCTTCCACCGAATCCACCACACCATGCTACAGCAGCAGTGGGATCTCAGCGGCGAGTCCGGCGCCCACTTCGCGATTGCGCTGTTCACATTCCTCTACGTCGACATCATTGATTGCACGGCAACGTTGTACTCGATGGCGCGCTTCTGCAGCAGGGCACGCAAGGAGGAGACCGACTTCCCGCGTTCGACCGTCGCCTTCTGCGTTGATGCCATTTGCATCTCCGTGGGCGCGCTGTTTGGTGTTTCGCCCGTCACCGCTTTCATTGAGAGCAGTGCTGGTATTGCCGAAGGGGGCCGGACGGGTCTAACGGCTGTTGTGACGGGCATCTGTTTCTTGATGTCGCTTTTTTTCGTTCCGTTGCTGGTCTCTATTCCCCCTTGGGCAACGGGAAGCACTCTGATCTTGGTAAGTTGAACTGGAGTTTTGTTGAGATGGGTCAAAATCGGCTGACGCTGGGTTTAGGTTGGCTGCATGATGATTCGCCAGGTTACCAAGATCAACTGGTCTTATATCGGGGATGCCATTCCCTCCTTTGTCACCCTGGCGTTTATCCCATTTAGCTACAGTTGCGCCTACGGGCTCATTGCGTAAGATGACATCCCCCCTGTGTTTGCTTTCCACAAGTAACAACCGTTGTGCAGGGGCCTGTTCACCTACACCGTCATTAACGGCTCAATCTGGATCGTTGTCAAGCTCTCGGGCGAGACGATCGTTCCGGAGAATTACGAGATGAAGCAGTACTGGTCCTGGCGGCCTCCCGGCGAGAGGCCGTGGATTGTGCGCGCAGTGTTTCGGCTCATCTACTGGGCAAAGCATCGCAAGGACCGCGCCGCGTCCTTCTCCCTGAACTCCGGTGACGACATGGGGCTCGCAGAGCAATACCCGTCTGATAGGGCGTCCAAGGCTGCGACAGATGTTAAGGACACACCGAGACCCCCGTCGCCCGAGCCCTTTCGCCGGGTGTACTAGGCGTGCAAGTACCGTACCTGTGCGGGATCTTGGTTGCAGGCCATCGGCTTCAAAAGATCTCGCGGAGCAGGTTCATTTGGGGTCTCTCCGGAAAAAGTCTCGGCTCATTTTACGAGCATCTTGACTGTGCTGGTCTCATGCCTTTGAGGCACTGAGGAGGCCCTTTGTACGGCCACCGGGTTGCATGATAGATGGGTTGAGGGTGCTCAATCTTGCTTCGATCTTGGCGCATGTTGCCTGGAGGACGATTTGTGTGGATTACTGGACTGCTGTTTATATACACTGTGTATTGTACCATAGACTTGAGATAGGAACATTATCCCAACAATCTGGTTGCGTCAGGAGATCGAGACTTGACTCTGGGACTCAGCGAGATGTGTTGACTGCTGGGGACGCCCCTTTTGTTGATTTGAAATTGGGCTCCAGCTGCGGCCAGCTGCTGGGATAAACTTCCACGAAGACCCACTGGTCCCTTATCTTATCGCCCAGACAGGCAGCTGGGGAGCTGCATCATCGTCACTGGGATTTGGCAAGCTGATGAATTGCGGCATTGGAGGGGCTAAGTCTGACGGGAAAAATCAACGAAGAAAAGGCGTTCCGCTGACAGCAGAATACCTTGACCGGACTCTTGGAGCCATACATTCGCGGCGACCAGCAACTTGTCCCGAGCTCCTCACACACCACCGCCGCAGCTCCAAACACCGAAGCCATTTTCGGCGACCAACCGCAGCGCGGTCAGAGCCACCAGGATGAGTGGCGGGTGGAATACCAGTGGGTTTCAACCGTATCCAGGAAACTCCCAACGAGCTAAACCAGCTGACCAACGAATCACAGTCGAGTCCGACGCGGTACGTAGCTCCCCCGACATGGCCTCACACCCGTCCTGAAGGGTGACAACATACAGAAGGCCGGTGGCAGAACACGGCAAGGTGAAGCTGACAAGTCCAACTCCAGGGCGTCTTCACCTACCTGCTCGACAACCTCGGCGTAAAAGACGTCCAATTCGAGGAGCTCCTCTCTCTCGACCCCGACGCGCTCGCCCAGCTGTACCCCGTCTACGGCGTCATCTTCCTCTTCAAGTTCCCCACCGACACCCCCTACCACGCCGGCGACAAGCCCCTCGACGGGACCTTTGACCAAGATGCCTCGGAACGCCTCTTCTTCGCCGCGCAGACCATCCAAAACGCCTGCGGCACGCAGGCCCTGCTGAGCGTCCTCCTCAACAAGACCCCCGACAGCAGCGCCGCCGCTGACGAGGCCATCGACATCGGCCCCACGCTCGCCGACTTCCGCGAGTTCACCATGGCGCTGCCGCCCGAGTACCGCGGCGAGGCGCTCTCCAACAGCGAGCTGATCCGAGACGTGCACAACAGCTTCGCCAAGTCGTCGCCCTTCGTCGACGAGACGCAGCGCCACCCGGACGACGGCGGCGACGACGCCTTCCACTTCATCGCCTACACCCCCATCGACGGCACGCTGTACGAGCTCGACGGCCTGCAGCCGGCGCCCATCAGCCACGGCCCCTGCGCGCGCGACGAGTTCCCCGCAAAAGTCATGGACGTGCTGCAGCGGCGCATCGCGCGGTACGACGCGGCCGAGATCCGCTTCAACCTGCTCGCCATGGTGCGCGACCTGCGGGTGCGCGCGCGCGAGATTGGCGACCGGGAGCTGCTGGCGCGCGAGGAGCGCAAGCGCCGGGACTGGCAATTTGAGAACGCGCTGCGGCGGCACAACTTTGTCGGCTTCGCGGGCGAGGTGCTCAAGGGCGTCGTCGCGGCCAAGGTCAAGGAGGGGGGCGGGGCCTACGACAAGTGGGTGGACCAAGGGAGGCAGAAGATGAGGAAGAGGGCGGAGGAGAGAAAGAAGGGAGGCGGTGGTGGGGGGGACGTCGAGATGGCGGGGTAGCAGGCTGAGAGTTCGCGGGCATAGGGAATATGGATCTGGGACTCGGGCTCTTGATACTACGTTTGACATCGGGTTGTGCATAGCTATGGGGCGTTGAGCATGGCATATCGATCCCCAGGATGAACAAAAGAAACCACGCTGAAAGGCAGGGTTCAGAGAGGGCCAAACCATCCGGGGAGCTTTCCAATGTGACACCATGGCCGGCCCCTCAACTTGCTTTCCCTGTTGTCTGGATTCCCATCGAGGCCGAGCGGGCAGCCAAAACCACTCGTACAATTCAACCGAGGGCGAGATTCACCAACAGCAAAAGGTGGGCTTGGGTTGACCAGAAATGGCATCTCTTCCTCTATCATCGAAGCGGTGCGGCGCGGCGGCAGTCGAGTCAAAGCAATGATATTCGGTTTAGCGCCCATGTATCCCATCCGGCTCCGCGTGCACCCTCATGGTCCTCAATGCTTCTTTATTGAGTGTTCGTGACCGACTCCTTTTTTGTGGAATCGTAGCCTTGACCCGAAAAAATGCCATGCTCGCGTACACCGTTCCGGAAGAAAGTCAAGCCCAGTCAAAAAGATCCCCCATGTCCACCCTCAAACTAACAGCCTCCGACTTAAGCAGCGGTGATAGCCTGGCGAACGCGGGCACCGCGCTGCCTCGAGCTAAGGTGGGCATCCTCGCGAACAACCGCCTCGGACTTCTGAACGGCCTCCTCGGCCTCGGTGAGGATGAGCTCGATGTGGCAAGGGTTGGACATGTAGGGGTTGATCTGCACCATGTTAGTTTCGAACGTGTTCTGCCCCAACCGTTCTGGGTGTCCGGAAAACGTACGCGACCGTGAGCGCGGTATGTGCGGCGGCGCTGCTTGGGGGCCTGGTTGACCTGGATGTGCTTGACGACCAGGTTGCCAGTGTCGAGACCCTTGGCGTCGGCGTTGGCCTCAGCGTTCTTGAGGAGACCGAGGAGGAACTCGGCGGACTTGACGGGCCAGCGGGCGCGGGTGACACCGAACTGCTTGCCTGTTTCCCACAACAATCAGCGCCACTTCTTTGATGCCATGCCAACTTCTCGCGATTCCCGGCCCGGTCGCACATCGCTCCGCAGCTTCATGTCTCCCGTCCCAATATCCCCAACAGCTTCCAACGAGGGTTCGTGTTCTCGAATCGTACCTTGGGCGGTCCGGCCGATCGAGCCGCAGTAGCGTCTCATGGGGACGGCCTCCTTCTTCTCGCAGACGTTCTCGAGGAAGGTCTGGGCGCGCTGGAGCTTCCAGCCGTTGATCGCCTGGGCGGTCTCGCGGGTGTTCTTGAAGGACACACGGAGGTACGACCCGCGGGAGCGAGCCGACTTCGCCGGGGCAATCTCAGTCGCTGAGTACCGAACCTAGAAATCACCAAAACTCCGGTCAGCCTGGTCCCGGGATAGCTCTGCACGGTGTTCCAAGCCGGTCGAGCATCTTCCCCTCCAATTCTCGTAAATCGAGCGGCAGAGATTCCCCAGGGAATTTGGTTTTCGGGTGGATCGTGAGAAATTCGGGCTCGCAAGGGCTACTGACCATCTTGACTGTTTGTCGACGTGAGGGCGGAATCGACCGAGTTTGGAGTTCAGGAATGATGGTTGTTCCAAATTTTGGCGCCAGATGCGATTTTCGCGATTAGGGCTCTGTGGGCTCGGTTGATTGGCTTGTGCGGCTGAAATTTCGGCCTTAGGCAGCAACGCGGGACAGCCGTCTGCGCCTGGTGACAAGGGTGTGCTGCTAGCGTCAGTAACGCAGTCAGGCGAGACTTCTGTAGAGTTTAGATAAGCATCAAAACGGTGGCCGTCTGGCCTGGGGTCTGACCATTCAGAGCGCCGGAACAATCCCCACCCGAAAAAGGCCCAGAGCCAAGCGGAGCCCCGCTTTTTTTTCTGAAAGTTCAGGAAATTTTGCACCAGCTCCATCGAGCTTTTCGACGACTTCGACAAGGCCGCGCATTCGCAACCCATTGTGTCTGAAGGGACTGTCTGCGCACAACAACTTACCCGGGTTTGCCGAGTACAATCACGTTCCAACCGACATCTTCCTTTCGGACTTTCCAACAACCATTCACAATGGGCTTCGACCGTGGTGGCAGAGGCGCTGGTGGCCGCGGCGGCGGTGGTAGGGGAGGCGGCGGCTTCCGCGGCGGCGGTGGTGATCGCGGTGGTCGTGGCGGCGCGAGGGGCGGTGGCCGTGGTGGTAAGTCGAGTTGATCTGCATCCTTTCGCCCCGGTCTACAGTGTTGTGGTGGCCATTGGAGATGCTTGCTCCGCTCCCAACGCGGTGCAATCCTCACTCTCACCCCACTCAACCGCATCAGGAAACGGCTGCTAACTAAGTTGTCACAGGCTTCGGCGGCCGTGGTGGTGCCCCCGGTGGCCGCGGAGGACGTGGCGGCCCCGGCGGCCGTGGTCGCGGAGGGTATGTCATTCCGATGGAAACCCCCCGTCTCCTCAGTTATGCTGACATGTGAACCTAGTGGACGTGGTGGTGGCCGCGGTGGTGCCGCCGGTGGTGCTCGTGGCGGCAAGAAGGTCATCGTCGAGCCCCATCGTCACAAGGGCGTCTTCGTCGCTCGTGGTGGAAAGGAAGATCTGCTTGCCACGACCAACCTGGTCCCCGGCGAGTCGGTGTACGGCGAGAAGAGAATCTCTGTTGAGAACGCTGGCAAGGGCGACGACGCTGTTGCCACGAAGACGGAGTACCGCGTAAGTACTTGCCCATCCAACCCACCAGCCTGGCAGCAGGCACGCTAGGTGGTTGATATGCCTTGGGAGCACGCGCTAACATGAGCTCCGACAGATCTGGAACCCTTTGTCAGTCGAATCATCCTTCCGTCCGATACGCTGCGTACACTAACATGAAACAGCCGGAGTAAGCTTGCTGCCGGTATCCTTGGTGGTCTGGAGACGATCTACATGAAGCCCGGCTCCAAGGTTCTTTACCTTGGTGCTGCCTCCGGTACCTCGGTGTCCCACGTTGCCGATATTGTCGGGCCAACTGGCGCTGTCTATGTATGCTGTTGTCTTCGCCCGAAGTCCGCCGTCTCAAAACTCTAACAAAATGTCTCTAGGCCGTTGAGTTCTCCCACCGTTCTGGCAGAGACCTTATCAACATGGCGGTATGTTTACTCCTGACTGTACATGGGGAAGTCCGGCAGAATGCTAACTGCGCTACAGACCCGCCGCACCAATGTCATCCCGTAAGCAACGTCAACAAGTGCCACGCAGGCATGAGCCTGACTAACGTTCAACAGTATCGTCGAGGATGCTCGCAAGCCGATGGCTTACCGCATGCTTCTCCCGATGGTCGATGTCATCTTTGCCGATGTTGCCCAGCCCGATCAGGCCAGAATTGTCGGTATCAACGCAAGGCTGTTCCTCAAGCAGGGTGGTGGTCTCCTCATCTCCATCAAGGCCAGCTGCATTGACAGCACTGGTAAGTACTCGGGGGAAACTTGGCGCCCGTGGCACTCGCTTACATTATCCCAGCGCCCCCCGAGCAGGTGTTCGCCAGCGAAGTCCAGAAGCTTCGGGAAGACAAGTTCTTCCCCAAGGAGCAGCTTACTCTTGGTAAGTCCACCGGCCGACATGTTGCCCCGCGGATTGTTTGCTAACAACGTCGACAGAGCCGTATGAGCGTGACCACGCCATGGTGTCTTGCGTCTACCAGCAGAAGGAGTTTGAGGCCAACTGAGAGGGATCTCGGTTTGCTTCTTCACTTCTCTTCTGGGCGTTCTCACATTGGTTGGTGTTCAACAGGACGGTTGGCTTGTTTGAGTCAGGGCGGCGAATGGCGTTCGGGGCTTGATTAATAGCATGTGTGACTAGAGTAACGGGATGTAAAATGCCATCTTCCACCAGATTGTCACTCCCCGGCGTGAGCTCCCTCTCGTGACGACATCCTACCTCGTGGCCTCTTGACAGCGGAAGAGCAGTTGGGACTGTGGATGGCGACCGGGTTCAATGGGAGTGTGATTGGCGCATGGCCATCGGATTTTCATGGAAGCGAGCACGTAAGATACGTCTGTCGTGTTTGGAGAGTGAGGCAATCGATGGATGTCTTGCCACCACGTAGGTGACATACTTTACTCCCCAGACCATAGTTTATCCCCATTGCATTGCACCAGCTGCTCATACTCAATGTTAGGCTCTAGGAGATTGATTTCCTCTTACTGAAGGGGAGAGGGCATTCGTCGTGGCCATGGCCGTAGAGTCACTTGTCAACCCCAGTGCTGAACTCTGCATGCTAGTTCTTGAGCAATTCATCACCAAGTCACACGCCGTGAATGCACTTCAGGAGTTCATTGAGCAGGCTATCCTGAGTCAAAATCCGCTCACCGCATTTCTCCATGCGCTCTCGCTGAGCCTCAAATTTCCTTCCTTTTCTTCAGGGGCATCAGGACGCTTCCTTCCGTATCGCCGCGCGCGTCTCCATCCTTCACGATCCAGCGACGCCCATTCCAGGGAACTTGCGAGTATTAGTGCACTCGAACAAGCGCTTGGTTCTCCAATGCACGCCTATCAGGAGCGTATATCTCTTCTGTCGCCAGAAAACATGGGGCGATGGGCGACGCAGGATACAGGGGGTGGCGCCGCTATGACTGCTTCTCGGTCCCGAGACTCTCGCTGTTCCCCCCATTCACGCGCGCAAAAAAAGTGGTTCACGATGTCCGACACCCAGAGCGACAGGAATTTTTACGAACGCCTTCCTCATCTCGCTGCAGGCATGTGATGAGGCAATAGAAGTCGAGTGGTGTCATTGTGATGACATTGATTCCCCACGGATTTTAGTGTTGAAAACTATGTTTCTTGCCTGGAATGCAACACTATTGTTTCGTCAACTGAACAGCAAAAACATCATCGATCTCATGAGGAGAGAGAGCTGCAATGATCGACGGCAGACACAGCACGGCACGGCATCAGCCAAATGTCAGGCCCAATCGACCGTACATACCATTCTCCCGATCCCCATGAGTGCAATTTGAACACACAGTCCCCCCCCACGCACAGCAATGGCAAGAGAAGAAACAAAACAAAAAACCTTGCCTCGCAACACCCGATCGCAGAAGAAAAAAACACAAGGTTGACACGAGGACAGACGATAGAGTGGTCGGCGATCACCTTGCAGCGTTCATCTCGGATGCCGACGTCCCCGGGCACGGCACACGCACTGACTGGCCAGTCGAGAGTTCCCACGGCTTGCGTCGCTGCTGGGCCGCTGCCGCACACATCAAACCCCCCGGCCCCAAAAGAGGGACCCAGAAAACCCAGAGGGAGGGGAGAGGATGCGATGCACGGGCAGGGGTGGGCAGACGGGATTTGCCGCGCGCGACTCTCCTGGCTTTTCTTGCGAGACTTGCTCATTTGGGCGAGTGACAGGAGATACGAAGGAAGGGCGGGGGGGACGATATGCATGCGATCATGATGGCCGGGTCGAGAACCGGCACTGCTCGTTGGTGTGGTGGCTTTGATGTGCAGAGGAGGGCAGGCATTGGGTTGATCGGCAGGTCGATGAGGCGCTCACCGGTTTTCCCGCCCGCAGCGGGCGCTGCTGGTCTGGCCCAGTCCCTCGGGTTTCTCCTTGGTGTCTTGTTTCTGGCGTGGAGATGCAGCCAGAGTCTAGACCGCGCGAGCACGGCAGAGAAACTGGTTGACGGGGGGTCATGGTGCCTGTGCGAGTTCGCAAGCCACCACGCTGCAAGCACCGGGGGGCTTGAGAAACAAACCAGAGACAGCGCCCCCCCCCGTCCCCCGGTATTCTCCCATGTGGCAGCACAGGGAGTGAGACCGGGGAGATGTGCACGCGGACAAGGCCAGTCTCCGCCAACGTTAACTAGCGTGGGGACGAGATGGGCGAGCAAGGGAGAGGGGGAGACGGGGAGACGAGGAGATGAGCGAATTCTGGCGAGTCATCACCCATGCTTTTTTCTCCAACCGAAACATGGCCCATCAAGGCTTGCGAGTCGTCGATGTCACCCTTGCTGGGACCAAGCTGGGAGAAAAATCCAGCGGTAGCGAACCCGACACAAAACGACGGAGGGTGCAGGGGAAGGGGTACGTGCTGCGTGCGCAGGGACTCAACGGAAATATTGGAGCGGGCTCCAGTGTCGGTTGGAGATGGGCATGGAGACGCACGCTGCACCTTCTCACCGACTGCCGGGAGAGCGCAAGCGACCACACGAGCCAGCCCATCCCAGCCTGTCGGGTGGGATGGAGCCGGGTTCAGGGACAAGCCACGGGTGGTGGTTCAGAGTCCGAGCAGACTGGTGTCCAGATCCTCGGGAGCGCCTACCGCTAAGGATCGCCGCGCCTCTTTCGACACTGCTTGCGTCGATGACACGCAGACGAAATGTGAGCTGCTTGCTTGTTTACCGCCGGACCGGAGAGCACTGCTGCAAGCTTCCAAACGTGGGCTTGTGAGTGGTGAGCGGGAATCCGACCTGCCACTTGTCTCTCTTGTCTCGCTTCCAAGTGCCCAGAGGACGGTGGACAGCTGTGGTTTTCCCTCTGCGATCAGGTAATTTCCCTTCCCGTCAATACTATGCAGAGACAGACGCAACGACGAAAGTGTGCCTCTGCACCGTCTGCAGCGGTCCCGAACAGTCTGGGGCGCGTCACGCATGTCGGTGTCCGTATCAATTGGCGAGTGTGGGGGGAGGGGTGAAAGTTCCACCTGCAGAGTATCGAGTTCTGGGCCACCCCCAAACGGCTCCAAGCCCTCAGCAGCTGGCGGCGTGGCGTCCATCGTCCGCAACGGATGACCTCAGTGCATGGCTGGAGTTGGGAAAGAGTTTCGCGGCCCATGGCGCCGGGCGGCACTGGGGGCGATCCCGAACCATGCTGCTGGGACGAGCCCAAGGACCCGGGCCCTGCAGGGCTGCTCGCCAGCTTACGACCTGCCTCTTCTGGACAGCTCCCAAACCCAGCCGGGTCGTGGTGGCGCCGCAAGCTGCGTGTCCAAGCAGATGCAATTCCGATCCTCGGGACAGCCATGTGGAATTTCTTGATGCGACCCCCATCTCGTCAAAACAACTCAGCAAGCGAGATCAGCGGCGCGGAGAATTGGCATGTCTGTTGGTGAACCCGTGGTTCCAGGTTGCTCGAGCCCGGGTTGTCGACGCAAGGCGACACGGAAAGTCGCTGCTTTGCTGTGCAAATTAATTGGCTTATGCACTCCACAACCCTCCACAGCAGGCCGTGGAGCAAGCAGGGTTGATGATGTTTGTTGAGGTCGACCATGTCCCATCACAAGGGGTAGGAAACTCCCTAGCAAGCATCAACAAATGATCACTGTTCCTGAACGACGGAGGATTCCTTCCGGACGAGCCTTGCTGAAATGAGACGATAAGTTTCCTTTTGCCTTGACGCTCGATTTGTCACGAGAATTGTGGACTCGTCCAAAAACCCCCCGACTCCATCACATCCGCTCATGGAGTGGGCAAGTGAGACAGTCACATCGCGCCCCCTCACTTCTACTCTGTAGTGCCCGTGAAGCAAAGGGAGACCGGTGAAGACGTTCGTGGTCTGGAACGCAAACCTCGAGCCTTCGCTTGCGATGGACAGTCTGGGACATCCCAGGATTTGGGCCGGCAGGCGCCTCCACCAAAGCTTGACCTTTGCGGGGGGGTGTGTCGTGCTGCCGCTCGGGGGCTTGATAGGACGCATTCCGGTCAATATTGAACACCAATCGTCTCTTGTGGTGTGATGATTCGGATCGTGCCGCCAATCGCAACTGTCTCGATTCCACAGGGTCCGTCAACAAGCAGTGACCTTGAACGGCGAACGGGGGGATTTCCTTCATCGGATTGAGCGCCGTGTGGACCGTGCCAGACCGCCGCCGGGCCCGAGTCTCGACCGGTCCCCACCGTTACATGGCCTCGCGATGGCTTGGTTCCATGAGGAGCAACGCGGGGAAGCGGTGGGAGAGCAATTGGCTGGCACCCGCTGCACGATCCCCACGTGCTGATAGGCTGCGAGAACGAGCAAAAGACCGGAAACATGGCTTTCCGGGGCAAGCGCGACGACCGTTCTGGGCCATGACGCACCCGCCCTGGCTCACCTCATTTCTGTTTGGGGACGACTGGCGACTCGCCCAGGATCGATGCAGGGAAAGCGCCACATGCCGCCCCCTCGGTTCGATGCCAATATTCCTCATCCATCAGGGCCATCGACAAAAGTCATCCGATGCTGTGAAGCTCAGGTGGATCAGATAATGTCTTGAAATGCGGCAGAGGACAAGTGACGGGTCGTCTGGTGTCACAACCGCAATGTTAATTGATTGAAGGGACCCTTGCGTCTGCCAAATTTAGGCCAGAGTCACACCGTGCTGCCACTGCCTCGACCCCGCGACGACCCGCGGATCATGCCCGTGGAGAAGGGTGGCATGTGGCACAGCTCCCGATCCGCTGTAACCTCGCATCATATGGACAGGGAACGTTGAGATAGGTAGCTAGTGGATTCCGACATGCTTGCCTGTTGCAGTTGTTGAATTCGAGATCGAGTGCATTGCACGATAAATGCTCTGTTGTACAAGACGGTGGAGACGAACGCATCACCGTCAGGCCTACAGCATGTGTTAGGAGGGAAGCAAAATCTCCATGATTTTCTGGTTTCTCGAAATGAATGAGCAATGCTCTCGAGGGCTCCGTTGAACGGTTCGCTCGAGGGTTGGTAGTGAAGGTTTGTCTTTCCGTTCACTTTGCGAGAGTGGGAGGGTTAGGAGCGAGCTGCATCAACGGGTTTTGATTGGCTGAGTTGCTGTCTGGCAAAACATAGCTAACCGTATAAAGCTAGACTCCCGTTGACCCCTGCACTCTCGTCTACTTTTTCCTTCTTCGGCAAGTTTGATTCACCTCAAGGTCCCTGGGCCTGAACTTTGGGCATCTGTGGCACAGGCAGCCCAGCAACTCCCGTGGCTGGCAGGCTGGCAAGTTCCGAGAGGGACTCTGACCCTTGCCGCGGTTTGCGGTGGATCGTCCCCCGGTGGAGCATCCCGTCCACGACGCGCGAACTCAGAGCCGCAAGCATTGGCCTCTGCGCTCCCACGTCAAACCCGGGTGGAGGCGCCAATCTCAAACCAAAATCTCTCTTCCGAACTCCCACGCGTGACCGAGGCGTATCCTGGCTCGTCTGGACAACAGGAATGGGATGGGCCGGAAGAACCCGTGTTGGCGTTGCGACTCTGGTCGCGAGGTCCTTGGGGCGGCTTGGGACGCGGGCTGGCTGTCACCCCTTTTCTGTGCAGGGCGCTGTGGTCCAAGGGCTCGGACCCGGGAGCGCCCTGGACGTTGTTCGGACCTGCGTCCGGATTGTTCCATTGGCGTCACCCCGAAGCCACGACAGATTACGGTTGGAAACATGCTCGAAGTGCCACGAGGTCCTGGCAGTGCTTCCTTCCTTGCCCGTTGAAGGAGGCGTTGTTTGGGGGCCGATCAACACATCAACAACCGAGATCGGCTTCGTGGCCCTACACTAGCGCGGACCCAGGAGATGGGAAAGATCTCCGCCAAGAGGGATCGGCGTTCGGAGAGTCCGTCTTGGCGGCCTCTGTTTGAGAGGCTACGCCGTGCACGGCCCACCTGTGGATTTGGGAGCCCAGGAAAGTCTGAGACGGAGAGCAGGTCTGACGGGGACACCACAATGCCTTGTGTCTCCAAATTGGAAAAGCAAGATGCCCTGGCTTGGGCGTGGGCAAGCGAAATGCCTTACCACTCGTTTCCAGCGCCTTGATGGGTGTTGTGACAAGAGCCGCAACCAGGGGTCCTCGAACCGTCCTGGGGTGCGCTGTTCCCTTTTCAGCCAGTCGCACTGATTGCCTAAAGCGGAGGGACCCTGAATATTGGCCTGAGGCGACAACACACCAGGCATGCGGCCCCTGTTTCCTCTTGACCGACCCCTGTTTGAGATGGGTGGAGGAGTGGCTCTTGTTGTGAGTGGTTTACACTCCGGTGAGGGAATTGTTTTGTACACTAGTGTGCTGTGGACTGCGGACACAGACTGACAACACAGCCCTGGCGTCAAGCTTTAAAAAAAATACCCGAGGATGTGTGGCGGAGCCGGTCCACGATCCGGGCGAGGATGAATTAGCTCAGCCCTACGTACGTACATGCCTCCCAACTGCACGTGGCTTTTAGCATCAACACTCCAATCCAAGAACCTGAAAGACATCGAGGTTGGCATGTCAAAATGTGGATTTGCTGGAGCAGAGAATACCGGGCGAAAGCAGTGAAGGAGAGGAGATGGACAGACCGGGTTCTTGAGTTTGTCCGGTCTTACCTTCCTTCAAGTTGTTCCTTCAAAATGACACCTCAACCGACCTCCGTCAGGCCCACTCAAGCTCGTCAGAGCAACGTGTTTGTAGTTGGAGCATCGCCCTGTAATCTGTGTGTGTTTCGTCGCCTCGAAAACTGACTTGGGGCTTCTTCCATTGGGCCTGTTCCTCCCATTGGGCATGGCACGGCCACCTTTTCCATGGTCAGCGAATCTTCGTCTGCGGCACAGTTGCTTCGGGTCGCTTTCCGTTCTTCAGCACATCCCACGTTTTCGAGGTCCCGCAAGCACGTTTCTTCCTCTGCATTAATCTCCATATTCCCCTTATTTCCCACAGGTATCTTGTTCGTGGCCAGCGGTCCATTCGAGGGGAGAACAAACCACTCCCCCTTTTGCTCGCATGTCGCAAACGCCCAGCACGGCCAATCATATCCCACGCGCCTAGGCGCATAAACCGGGGACGGTATGAAGCACCACCATCCCGTCGGCAAGCGGTCGCAGCGTGGCATTTGCCGAGCGATACGCCCTGACCAGAGACACGCCGCGTCGAGGTCCAGCGCTTCATTGGGGGTCACTGACGCCGTTCCCTTTCTTCAGGGGCTGATGGGACCCGCTGGGGGCCCCTGAGATTGGCAAGCACAGCACGACAAGATATGGCTTGGGTCCAGAACAGACTGTTCCAGCAATGCCGGCGGGGGTGGCGGAGTCCTCGTCAAGAGCCGATGTCTAACCCAAGCGGGAACAAGCATAACCGTTATTGAGCCATGAGGCTGGTGATAGCGCGAGCTGGGCATCTGGAAGCTGAGGCGAATCGTGGATGGCCCACACAGGACCGCACAGCTGGGACTCCCTCGTAGGGCTGACCAGAGGGTTCTCATCGTGGCGTCCGTTCTAGCCCTACAGACGCACTTCTCCCTGCATTTCGGAAACGCAAACCGCAGCACAGAGGAGCAAGCCGATGACTGCAAGCCCCAGACTTGGAAATGGCTGATTGGACGGGTGGAAGTGTTGTCATCCTGAGTGGCCTGTCCCGCCCACAGCTGCTGACCACCACCAGACACCCTGGGGGTAACCAGCCCGCCACGGAACCAGTCGATTGGGAACTGGTGGTGGCTGGCTACGCGAAGTGGCGCCGAAGCTTGGCGTTGATGGTCCGCTTCAGTGGACAAGGGTGACGAGAGGTGTGCTGGCAGGGCTTCATTTCGCTCCTCTCCCGTCTCCGAGGATCACGAAAAAACATGAAGGCTTCACCCGTACCTGATAACGCTAGACGGCAGCCAGCTGTGTCGGAGGAGGGAGCTGCCAGTCGCAACGTTGAATGCGTTGTTGAGACCCCCTTGAGGTTCAAACTTCTTGTCCTCTGGGTGCGGTGTTCCATCCTCTCGTTCTGCCACCCAATGGATTTGCAGTCCAGCGGCTGCACACGACATCGGTTCTCGGCACCTCGGGGATACCACCATGGTACAAATCGGCGACCATCTGCGGGAAATGTGCAACAACAGTTATTTTTTGCTGCTGATTGCGGATGGCTGCAGGAATCCCGCATCGGTATCGGTGTGCACAAAGAGGAATTTTCAGGGAGCACACAGCGCAGGACCCGGAAGGATGGGCCATCATCCATGGATGTCGCTTGGCGCGCAGTTGCAGCATCGATTTGCTTTGCAGGGCCAAGTCCCGTGAGACGAGCTGCTGGGACATGTATGATGTCGGCAAACCCTGGCATCGCCCTGATCTGCGATTCCACCCACGAGAGTTGCGTTTGCGGATGCGAGAGTGACATGGCGCGGGAATGTCATTACTCTCAAACGAAAAGAAGAAAGACTGGACCAGCCCAGCATGCTCCGTGCAATGCAACCGTGACGTGCCGCTGTCCATGGGTGCATGGTGGCAGTTCCCAGTGGTCCCAGGACCAAGGTCGCAAGTGTTGCACCGCCCCTTCCCGAGGCTCTCGTTCTTTTTTTGGATTTTACCTTTTCCCTTCCCCACACACTCGGGCCCGCGGCGGAAAACAGTGGAGACAGGGACGACAAGGACGACAGGGTTGTTGCTGGCGCCCCACCTGGCGTAAAGAAGCCACTGAGAAGCAGGGCAGACGCAGGCTCAGCCACGCCTAGTCTCGATCGGGTGTCATTCATCGAGCCGGCTTTGGCGCGATGCCGATCTTGAAATGCTCCACCAGCCTGGGGAACTTTGCTCTCGCTTGTCGAAATCGTCGCATCATCAAATGCCAGACGATGAGTGAGTCGGTTGTTGGGGGCATGGCCCTGGTGCATTCCTCTGGTCCATGCTCACCGCTTGAGACTGCCTCGTCGTGAGCTCCTTGTCTGCATTGACGTGCCTTGGGCCGAGATTCCAGACCTGACGCCCCGCGTCATCTCTTGTTGGGCTTGAGGCGATCGGCGGAGCCTGCCATGATGGACAACAACGTGTTTATCAGAGACAACAGCGCCGCTCTCCCGCGGGGCCTGAAGGTGAGGCCGGGAAATTAACAAGTTAGTGGCCATGGCATCTGCCGGGACGGGACGGGAGCGTTGTGCCACCGGGGAAGTCACCGGTCCGGTCCCTTCGTGGTTTCTTCCACAGGGCACAGTTGGACGTACTCGTACATACACCAGGTGACACTGATGGTTGGATTGTGATCGCCAACCACAGCAGCTCCAGGGCAGACCAATCTGTCCCAAGGTTGTGCGAGCTTGAAATGCTCCGCGTGTGCTTCATACGTACGTACCGTGCGCATCGAGGTTCTGGTCGGGATGTACAGTAGCTACCTCTGCATCTCATCTCTCATTTCAGAAAATTGCTTTTGTTTTCTCGCTTGATGTTTTGTTGGGCTGTTGACAGGAAACAAACCGACCGGGTCTGACTGCACTAAAAAAGCTTGGCCTGGCGGGACCCAGATTGATCTCGCGCAAAATTTCCCTGGGGGCCCTGGGTTGGCGGTCACGTTTTCCACCCCACACTCGACTCCGCGGTCGGCCGGGAGCGTTGCTCACGAAAAACTTGCTCAAAATCCAAATGGGCAAACGGCGGAGAAGGGAAAGACAAGACCACAAAACCCCACGTGCGCAAGGTTCCATTCTGAATTTCGCATCACCGACGGACTGCAGCACACTGACTGGACGGGATACGACTCAATCAAACCCAGCGATACGGCGGATTACTGTGTAGGTGGTGTCCTTCCTGCGTTGTCTGTCACAACTAGCTCCGCCGGAACAATGATCATCTCGCGAGTCGTCTTCGCTTGAGGTGGTGTTTTTCTCGTGAATTCTCGATACCAGCGTGGATCCGCGTCGCGACCAGTTTTGGTCGGGCTGGGCAGCCGGTGATCATGCTGCACCTTCGCCAAGAAAGGTCGAGATGGCGCGGATGCAAACCACAAGCCACGATTCATACCGTTTCGTTTTCCTCTCGCGGCGGGAGGGTTGTCCCAATGCGGTCAGGGATAAGGCTGTGCCCCTGCACGCTGATCACCTCGACACCCGGCTCTTGGCTCCCATTGGCGTCGGCGGGAAGTGGTCAAGCCACCCTGTCAATGAAATGATGGGCACGCCAGGAACCGGGCGCGGCAGGCGGGCGGCAGCCTTAATCATCACCCAGCAGGCCGGGAGTGCGCAGCAGCGAGTCCCGCACAACTCGTGAATAAAAATATCCTCGGGACATCTGGCATGCAATGATGCAACCAAGATACAGGCCCTGCGGCACCGCCAGAGCCTCCACAATATCGAACTGCGGCCCTCCACGCCGGCTGCTTTCTCCGAACGAGATGGAGACGGCTCTTGCAGCAGATTCCTGCCCCGTCGTGCCTGTCGGTTCTGGTGCTCTCAGGTTCTGGGACCAACCGAGGCGCCTGGCGCGGCCGTCTGGGTCCCCGGGCGCCGCCATAGGGCATGCGGGGGAGCGAGGAGGGGTCTCGAGCGGGTGTCAAGGGGAGAGAATGGCCCATTCTCTTCCGCAACCCAGAACAGCGCCTGATGGATGACATCTCACCCAAAGGGGTCATGATTGCATGTAAAAACTCTGGTCTGGACTGGCTATCTGGCGGCGGTCAGGTCGTCCAGCTCTGGACCAGCCCGCCCCTAGTCAACTTTGGGTTTTGCTCCCCGTCCTCACCAGCGAGCCGGCAGACACACTCGATGCAGGACGTGGCGACGACTGAACTGCATCGGGAAATCGATGCTTGGCCTGCTGCGGCCGGGCCGGTCGCGTCTGAGTGGCGCCCCAGATGCCAGGGGAGGAAGAAGCAAGACGACAACAACACACAAAACGAACGTCAGGGGGCACGGGACCGCGAGAAACCCGCCGTCTCCCCTTTGGGGTCCCAAAACTGCGTCCCAGGAGTTCGAGCCCCTTCCGCCGACATCACCGGTGCGCTAGACACTAGACGCGGCACCACGGAGAGCCGCAGTGAGCGGTCTGAGGAGGGCACTGACGTGCACCCAGACTGGTGCCAACTAGCTAATGCAAGGCCCAGAGACAGAAACGCGGCGAGAGATGGGTGTGGGGGAAGGAAATGATTTGTTTCACTCGCGGGCTGTTGAACACGCGGGAAGAGCTGGTCGCGGGTTGGCCCTCAGGGACTGGCCGCTGGCCTCTGCCTCTGGCCTCGCCGTGCCGAATCGACGCCCTCACGCTGCTGCCGTCTGTGTTCAGTGTTCACGTTATCTGGCGCATCGATAATGGAGGCCCAGACTGCCCTGGTCCCTTCTGTCTCCCGCGGGTGCTGTCCAGGCCCACTCGCACCTCCCAGCGAGACACCCAAGCCTTCGAGGTCTCCGCCCACTCGCTTACCCCTGTTTCCATCCACACCAACCACAGGCGTGGACGGTGGGTGGTGGACTGGCCAGTGGGCGCAGGACTTGCAGGGCCTTGTTCTGCGAGAGGGCGCCAATGTACCAATGTATCCCCGTACCAAGGTCGCACCAGCCCCCCTGTCGACCCGAGCCCAAAGGTACGCAGCCCCATGTCACCCAAGTCCCCAGGTATCCCTGTACCGCCCCCCTCCCTGGCCCCTGTCAATTCTCATGTATCCGCCCATGCAATGTGTGGACTGAGCCTCGCTGGCCGGGAGCCCGACTGGGGACCGCGAGATCGTCCTCCACCAGGTCCTGGCCGATGAGATGGTCACCGGGGGTATATAGAAACTTCACCCCCCCAAAGCAGGTCCCTTCGTCTCACACTCTCACCCAGTTCAAAACATCACCAACCACCAAGCCTCACACACCCCACGCCAGATCGGCCTGACTGAGACTCACAAGGCTCTCTTGTTTTGTCCCGCTCTGCCCTGCGAAGACGACACTTCGGCTTGCAGCCTTTTGACGAGACAGTGTAACTGCCAAGGGAAGGATTTGAGCAAGAAGACTTGTCGAGGATACATCCACATCCCGCCACTTACACCACTCTGGGTCGCGACCAACGACGCCAGGCCGCCCAAACAGCGAAACGAGACGGCCCGCGAAACAGGGGACGCAGTTCCCGACCAAACGAAGACACTGAGCTTCCGACCTCGTTTGCTTGCGCATGAGTGAAGGTTAGTTGCTAGCGAAGGGGTGCGCTGCCTGGAGGCCGTGACTGACACGCCTTGCCGTCGCCAGCCTACGAGTAGCGGCCGCGGCTTTCTTGTATTCTCCCCAGGAGAGCGCCAGCTAGGCCCACCACTTCCTCCACCCGACCTTCACACCGTGCACATGGCCGCCTTCGGCCGCCACGACACCAAAGATTACAACATGACCTACCCAGAGCCCCCCCACTACTCAACAACAATGGACCTCGGTCTCTCGCCCGAGCCGTACAGCGGCTACCCGCGGTCGGCGCACGAATACCCGGCGACGATGGGGTACGAGAACGGAGCGGTCTACGCGGAAGCGCCATACATGTACAACGGCGGCAGGGCGTCACCGGGCATGTATCCTGACGACAGCGACATTGTGCGCGGGCCGGCGTCGGACCTGAGCATCGCGAGCGCATCTTCGTCGAACATGGGCTCACCGCTCTCGAGCCACGGGCAGATGGCGCAGATCCCAGAGTGGGCCTCCGCACCCCACGGACTCGGCGTGACCCCGGGCATCGTTGACCAGAGCGACTATTTCCCCGGCGAGTACTCGTTCGCGCCGGGAGGACTCGACGCCTTCACCCCTGCCTACGACTTCCCAGCCAGCAAAGCGCCAGGATTTGTTGGTGAGTTTGCGCAGATCCCTAGGTCTTCTCCTCTTTCTCCCCGTTCGCCCAGCCACAGCGGACGCGCCCACCGCGGCTCCCTTTCTTCTTCCATTTCTTGCGATTCTGGATCCACTGTGGTGCCCCCCAAGGCTTCGAGTCCTGGCTTGGCCCTCGACACGCGCCTGGCGCGGCAGGCCTCCTCCATGTCTGCATCCCTGGCATCGACACCCGTGTCGTCCTCGGTGACTTCGGCTCTGCTCCTGACGCCGCCCACCACTTCTGCTTCCTCATTTTCTTCTTCGTCGCGCGCAGCCTGGAGCAGCCCGCCTGTGGGCTGCGGCTCACCCGCGCGCCCCAGCACGCCCGGCTCGCGCCTCGTCACTCCTTTCTTTTCTCAGTCCAGCGGGCATTTCGTTCCTCCTCTGCAGTCTTGTTGGTTTCCTCTGTCGCAACGCGAGCTTGTGTCGCACGGCCAGGTGACTGACATGGAACCCCCGCGCGCAGACCCCTCCCTGATCCACCCGGACGTGAGGCCCATGGCGATGCCATATGAGCCCTCCTACCCGGCGCCGCCCCACTCCGGCTATCCGACATCCCCGGCCCTCTCGGTCTCTGCTTCGCCCCAGCTCAGGAACGGCAGCACCTCGCCCTTTATGCACAACGGCAACTACCAGTCCTACTCGGCCTTCCAGCCGCCCGTCGACGCGCAACGCCGGGGAAGCCTCGTGTCGTACCAGTCAAACTTCTCCGGGGAGCAGCCCTACAGCGGCGATGAGTCGAGGGAAAAGCAGCGGTGCCCGCACCCGGACTGCGGGAAGGCCTTCAAGGACCTGAAGGCTCACATGCTCACCCACCAGACGGAGAGGCCCGAGAAGTGCCCCATCACGACATGCGAGTACCATGTCAAGGGCTTCGCGAGGAAGTGAGTGTCTTTCTCCAATCCGGGCTTAAGGAAACCAAGCAATCTAACAATCCATTTCCCAGATACGACAAGAACCGCCACACCCTTACCCACTACAAGGGCACCATGGTGTGTGGTTTCTGCCCCGGGTCTGGGTCCGCGGCAGAAAAGTCGTTCAACCGGGCCGACGTGTTCAAGAGGCACTTGACCGCGGTGCACGGCGTTGAGCAGACACCCCCCAACAGCCGCAAGAAGACGGCGGGCGGCAGTGGCAACGGCAGCACCAAGCTCACCGGCTACGCCCCCGACGCCACCGGCAAGTGCTCGACATGCTCGCAGACCTTCAGCAACGCTCAGGACTTCTACGAGCATCTCGACGACTGCGTGCTGCGCATCGTGCAGCAGGAGGACCCGGCCGAGGCGATCAACGCCCAGCGGCTGGCCGAGGTCGAGAACGACCGGGACGTGCACAACACGCTCGAGAAGAACCACCTCCCGACCACCACCATGACCACCACGACCGAGGACGCCGACGACGAGGATGACAACATGGAGGACGACGAGTTCGACGACGAGTCGAAGGGCGGGCGCGGCGGCAAGGGTTCGCTCTCCTCCCCCAAGAGGACAAAAGGCGGCAACAACCCCGCCAACGGCGTCCAAAAGTCGCGCGGCCTCACCCACTCGCGCGGCGGCGTCCCCCTCCAGACCAAGAGCCGCGGCCGCAAGAACAGGCGCGACTACCCTTCCTCGTGGGGCTTCGACAAGGGCCAGATGACCATGAAGAAGCGCGTGCTGGCCGTCTTTGACGGGCCCCGGCGGTTGGCCAAGGACGACATGATGCTCTCGACCGAACAGGAGGTGCGCATCAAGCTTCAGGACGGCAAGTCGTACGTCACCGACCTCGACCTGCAGACCCTCAAGCGCGCCGAGGGCTTCCTCAACGCCACCGACGAGGAGAAGGGCCCGTGGATCTCGGACGACCCGACCGAGGAGCAGCTCAAGCAGATGCTCGAGTTTACCCCGGCCCCCGAGGCGCCGGTTGCCGCCGCGCGATAAGCGAGCGATCACCTCAATCCCTTCCTTACGATGATACCCTATAACCCCATCTGCCATATACCCACCCTTGTACTTAATATCTCTCTCTTCTTACAACCTCCTCATCCGGCGAACCACATTGGACACGGGCTGGATTCTCTCAAAGCAAAATACACACACACAAATGGCAAACCCAAGAAAAATACACACTTTTCTGGCGCGTGCTGGGGCGGGCTTTGGACACAAGCGGAGCGAGGTTTTCTTTCCAAACTTTTTTGTTGCTGATTAATGGGCTGGACTTAATGATGACTGAATGACTTGGGTTTTTGGGCTCGGGCTCGGGCAGGACAGGACAGGACAGGAACAAGGGGACCATGGGATAAGACAAGACAGCGAGAGGATCGGATCGGAACCCCTCCTCTTTTTTATTGTTTATTTTTTCCACATATCATACATGTTTTTCTGTCGTGTTCTCAAGCTTCTTCCTCTTCCGCCCACTTGCTTGATTTTCGGCAGTGGGTGGGGAAACGATACCCTGTCTCATCACCGCACATCTTTTCCTCTCCTCGTGCGCGACTGTTTGTTGTTGTTCTTGCTCTCGCTTTCTTTGGAGGGTTCTGGGCAAGTGGACGATACAAGAGACGTCTGGTGTTGGGTGTAATTTGGGGTGTGTGCGTTGTGTGCTGTTGGTTGGTTGGTCATGCATCATGAACTATGGGATCATAGCCTAGAGAGAAAAACGGGTTCACTTTTCTTTTGTCTGAACTACTAGCAAGAGAGGCCTTGAGCCATAATACACTTCACCTCGATCATTCATCTCACCTTTCCAATTTTTTTGACAGATGAGTGAACCGCGCTTCGTCCGGGCGGTCAAAAACGGCATTAATGCTGACGCTGATGGAACGGTCGAGACCCATTGTGCCTGCTCTTCTGGGCTCCTGGGAAGCTCGTGGAACCCGCCGCTTGGCATGGTTTTTCAAAAGGATATAGCAACCCCATGCTTCATACAGATTCAGACGCAAGCAACGCACCTACCTTCCATCTTACCTGTCCAACAAGGCCGTGCCTTCTCATCCACGCCGTTCCCACATCGCTGTTTATTTCATCTGGCCCCGCTAAAAGCCTCATCCCACCCACCTCCTTGAACCTCCCGACCACACTCAAGCAGACGGACGAGCAGCAGCAAAAACGACCCCCATGGCCCTCACAGCCCGGCTCGCCCTCACAGGCCCGGACGCGTCTGACCCAGAGGACCTCTTCGGCTCGGCCCTCGCCACCCTCTTCCCCGGGGACGACGTCGCCAATCAGCACGGCGACTCGCACCACGGCCTGCTCTACACCTCCCCCCACCTCCCGCGCCCCATTCCGCTCACCCTCGCTGAGGTGGAAGCCGAGACGGAGCGCTGCCTGTTCAGCCACTACCTGTGGAACTCGTCGCTCCTCCTCGCCGAGCTGATCGAGGCCGGCACGCTGGGGCTCGAGATCCCCCGCGAGGAGGGGATAGCGCCGGCCGTGTCGGCGTTTGACGTCTCCGGGCTGAGGACGATCGAGCTGGGCGCGGGCACGGGGTTGCCGTCCATCATGGCGGGGCTGCTGGGGGCGCGACGGGTGGTGGCGACGGACTATCCCGCGCCGCCGGTGCTCAAGGCGCTGGAGGGGAACGTCAAGGCGGGTGTGCAGGCCAAGAATGCCCCCGATGGGAGGTTTGCCGTCGAGGAGGTCCTGGTCGCGGGCCACGGGTGGGGGGATCTGGATGGATCGCTGGCGGAGGAGAATGAGCGTGCGTTCGATCGGGTGTTAGCCGCGGATTGTTTGTGGATGCCGCGGCAGCATGAGAACCTAAGACGGTCGATCGCGTGGTTTTTGGAGGACGGGGAGGACGCGAGGGCGTGGGTTGTTGGGGCGTTCCATACGGGACGGGGTAATATGGCGCCTTTCTTCGACAGCGAGGAGTTGGCTGAGGTCGGTCTCGAGGTAGAGCATCTGTGGGAGCGGGACTGTGATGGTCAGGATCGGGAGTGGGTGCGGGATGCTGGCGTCGAGGATATGAGCGTGCGGAAACGTTGGCTGGCGGTTGGTGTGCTGAGGCGGATACGCAGGCCTTTGGGGGAGGGCGAAGGGAAACGGTGATGAGAGGGCAGCGAAGGGATATATGCTTGGTGACGGGCCAGGGTGTTGTTCAGCTTCCGCCGATCCGGGGAAAGCGTGCTGGGAGCTGAACTGAGCTGAGCCGAGCTAGCTCAAGTGTTGGCTTGGCCCTTCGATCCATCCTCCTTTCGGTATCACACCAAATAAGCTTGCCAGTCACGGACGGACCGGTGAAGCTGTCTGTCGCTTTGCCCAGCATCGTCCACCGACAACCCAGACGGACGCCTTCCTCGCTTCATAACCTTTGTCCCTGATGTCCAACGGCACGGCTGCTAGAATCTTTGGCTTGAACTGCTGTTGCACAGTTCATCCAGCTCTCGCGACGGTATTGGCTTGATCAGGCAAGGCTTGGGTCGTGGCGTTCATGCCTCTCCCGTTCTGTCAATGCACTGACAACGGAGCAACTTGACCCATGCTGACATCGGCGTGATCCCGATCAAGCCCGGAGTGGAACCGAGGAACCAAAAGCTGCTCATCTACCTCGCGACAAAGAGTCATGCGTGCCGGGCGAGAACACCTCGAGGAAATCGAAACCCCCTTGCCTTGATCCGCAATGCCGCCTACAGGAAAACGCTGCGCGTCGTATTGTGTACATTACACTCGAGATATTGGTTCCACCAATTGTGTTTGAAGTGAGCAACCCGAACAAGTTCGATGGAGGCCGTTGCCATGGACTGTTTGTCTTGATGCGATTGACAAGGAACCCCGCTGCCCGACTGCGGTCAAGTGGTTCCTGTTTGTTTTGAATGTATGTTTCTCGGCTGCTACAGGTCAGCAACCTCACTTCTCCACCCGAAACCTGCTGGGGTGTTGGCATCCAGCATCTTCATGCCAGCTGCCGAGCATATCTCGACGACAACATTGCGCACGGCTTTGACCTGTTCAACCGTGGCACCCCCGTTGAGGGCGCCTCTCAGGTGGCCCTTGAGCTGGGGATTCACATCTTGAGGGATCAGCCCGGAAATCATGACAAATGAGGTCTCGGCCGCACTGAGCACGCTGGTGTTGCTCAAGACATAACCGTACACCAGGCGCGCCACCAGACCCAGGTCCTCGGTGCCGGAGCGGTCCATCTGGCCCATGACACGTCTGGTGATCTTGCCGTAGAGCCTCTCAAAGAAGACTTGGCCGCGTTGCATGATCTGCGGTGCAGGGGTCTCGTAGATGTCAACACGGCGTCCGGTTGGGGAGAACCCCTCGTGGTCGTCCAGCAGCTCCTCTGGCGTGGCCTTTTTGAGTTCGAGCAAGGCATTGATGGTCTGGGGCGGAATCAGCCACCGCTGCCCGTGTTTGTACAGCGTGTTCAGATGACGGGTTCGGAAAGTACCCTAGGGACCCCTCCGACAGCAGCGACTTTGATTAGAGCCTCGCGCATTCGGCGAGAGATGCGGAGCTTCTCATCTTGGTTGGGAGCTGTATCTCCTGACCCGTGCCGCAATGCGTGCTGGTAGACTTTTGGGATTTCGTCGGGCCGGTTCAGCTGGGAGAGAGTTGTGGCTGCGACCAAGTACCATGTGTGTCCGGGGAGGCTGGAATGGCTCCGGAGGGAGGAAAGAAGAGCAGGCGTGATGATCGCTGGAAGGGAGCTCATGGCGGAGATAACGGGGAAAGAAATATCAATTTCAAAAAAATCTCATAAAAAAGTAATCCAACAACATATCAAAAAGAAACAAAAAATGCGGTAGTTCCGAGATTGATTTTGTTGTTATGTTGATCAAATGATCGAGATCTTGTGTTGGTGGAGGAAGGCTGAATACCTAAGCAAACGCCTGAATGAGTTGGGTAGGACCTTGCACCGCCACACCAGCTGCTCGAGGGATCCCAAAACAGACAAAGTGTGGCGATTGCCCCCACATGCTGCGTCACCTTGTTGGCTTGCTCAGCACGCATCTCTCAGTGCGATTGCAATGCACAGCAACTTCCCATAACGTGGCAACAAGCGAGACAGGGCACATCATCTCACCATCTCCCGTCTTAGACCCTGCATCTCCTCGACAGCCCGCGACACCCATTGCGCTGTCTCCTGCACAATGGACACCTGACATTATCATCGCCGCATTTGATTTTGCCCCCGAATCAGCATTTCCACACAGCCCATTCGATGAAGATGCGGCTCGCGTGGTACGCAGGGGTAAGTTGCTGCGTGTGGCCCGCTGTTGCGCCCTTGCAGCTCTCTTGTTGCAGCTCACCAGGGAGCTTCGAAGACCCGACCCCAAGCCCATCCTCCACGCGCCCAAATGCTGACATGATCCCCCAAGGCCTCTACGGCCCTCGCGGCCGCCGTGGTCGCGTCCGCCTTCTACCAGCGCGCCAACTTCTATTCTGCAGCCGTGCATCTCGCCCAGAGCAGCTTGTCCTTGATGGTTCGTCCCTCCCCCCCCTTCCCCGCCCCTCTGATGGTTTCCGACTTGGACCTAACCATTGGCGATCGGGTTTCCTAGGTTCTGGTTAACCTCATCTTTGTTATTTACGGGTCGTTCATGTTCGCCCTCCAGCGCCTCTGCTTCGGACCGCTCCGCCCCACCGAAATCGAGCACCTCTACGACAAGGGCTGGTTCGCCGTCACCGAGACATGCCTGGCCATGACCATCTTTCGCGACGAGGTTGGCGCCTTTTTCCTAGTCATGTTTACCGCCCTGTTCACGGGCAAGGTCTGGGGCTGGATAGGAGACGGCCGCGTCGAAGTGCTGGAGCAGCAGCCCCCCGCGAACCCGCTTCTCTTTCACACACGCCTCAGCATCTCGCTCTTTCTCAGCATCGCATACGACATCTGGCTTCTGACCTACGCCGTCAACACGGTCGTCGAAGATGCCCGGCCCACTATGATGGTCATGTTCCTCTTCGAGTTCGCCGTCCTGACCGTTTGCTCCCTCCACACGGCTGCCCGGTACGTCATTTCGCTGGTCGAACAGCACGTGGTCAAGACACAGACACGCCAGCGCTTGGAGGAAAGGCGGCGCCACATCAGGGAGCAGAGGGCCGAGATTCTGCGACGGAGAGATACCGAGGGTGCGACCGACGACAACGAAGAGCTGCCAGACGAGAACGACGTGGACGAGATGGACATTGAGGTGCCCGGCTGGGAAGCCAAAGGCCAGTGGGTTCTTTCGCTGGACTTGCTCGCAGGTAAGTCGGCCAAGGTGCTGCTGGGTGACAGCAGGAGGTGCGCTAACAGGAACGCCCAGACTTCATCAAGCTTGGGATATACACTTCGTTTTTCTGCGTCCTTCTGAGCTTTTATGGCCTGCCCATCCACATCATGCGGGATTGGTTCATGACGACGAGGTCGTTTCTCAAAAGGCTCCATGCCCTCATCCGCTACCGCCAGGCCGTCAAGCACATGGCTCAGTATCCGGATGCTACCGCCGAAGAGCTCGGCCGAGAGGACACGTGCATTATTTGCAGAGAGCAAATGCGTCCCTGGAACCCCGTCGATGCGACGCAAGTTGAGCGGAGCCGCGCGAAGAAGCTCCCCTGTGGCCATATCCTGCACTTTGGCTGCCTCAAGAGCTGGCTGGAGAGGCAGCAAGTGTGTCCAACTTGCCGGCGCCCGGTTGCCAGGGACGGGCCGCAGCCGCCCGCTAATGGCCCGGGCGCTGTGGTCCTCAGACTGGGCTTTGCCGGCCCTGCCGGTCAGGACCAGCAACCTCAGCCGCCGGCAAACGGCCAGGCAGCCCCGGGCGGCGGCCAGCCTGCGCAAGGAGGGCCAGCGGGTGACCAAGGGAACAATCAGAACCAGAACGTTAGGATGTTCAATTTTGGGCCCTTGCGACTCGGCTTCGCTCAGGGCGGAGTCGACGAGATTAGGGAGATGGCACAGCGACTACGAGCGCCTGGAGATGCTGTGAACCCACCAGCGCCCGCACCCGCACCTGCACCTGCACCCGCAGTCACGACACCAACTGAACAAGACAATAACCTGGCTCCTGATCTCGACGACATTCGTGGGCAACTTCTCACGCTCGGGAATCAGGTTCGGCAAGAAATGATCAATGCGCATAACGCGGCACATGAAGTCCACGTCATGAGCCTCTTGATGAACGAGCTCACGCGTCTCCGCCAGTTACAACAACAACAACAACAACAACAACCGCAAGCCCAACAGCAGGCAGCACCACAAGCCGCGCCTGGCATAGCCCAGGGCGCACCGGCGCACCTACCACCTCCCCCAGCACCTCAGCAGCCACAACAAGGGCTGATACACCCCTTTATGTACCTACCAGCACAGGGACAAACTCCTTTCCCGCACCTCCCACACCCTTTCGCCGCAAGACCCCAACCCACCGTCACTAGGCATGTCGGTGGTGGGAACGGAACGGCCATTCCCGCGGGTAGCCCTGACCTGCCTGAAGGAGTCGTGATTCCACCAGGGTGGTCATTGCTCCCTCTTCAACGGTTAGACGGCGAAGCGGCGCCATCTGAACCAATACACAATGCCCAGGCACCCGCGCAAGACATATTGCGTTCTGTCTTGGGAAACCACCCTCGTTCTCGAGGCACCAGCCCAGCACCCGGAAGCGGCCTCGCCGCACAGTTCGCGAGGTCTGCTGCGCCAACGAGCAACATTCCAGAATCATCTCGTCGACCAGGGTCGCAGGGTGGCCCGCCTGGAGACACAGCGGCGCGCAGGCAACCCCCTGTCACGGCGCCCATCCCGCTGGCACCAAACTGGGGCGGTCGGGCGCAGCTCTTTGGTGGCGACCGGACAGCTGGGCCCATGTTTGGCTATCAGGTGGATCCGCCTCAGGGCCCGCATGACGAACCTGGGGAAAGCAGCAATGGAGCGGCGCCAGGGCCAGCTACCGAAGTCAATGGCGTGGCCGGTGCCGAGAGCAGCGGTGGCCAGCGAACAGCGGAAGTCGAGGTGAACGGCAGCGCCAGTGATAGAGGGCCTAGGGCTGTTACAGTGGAAGAGGCAGAAGACGACGAAGACGAGCAGTAGATATTCTTGGCAATGCGTTCTGTTACAATCTAGTCGGGAAGCACTTGTGTTTATTGTTGACCCCTTTTGTTTTGCAAGCGACATCGGGTACACCAGCATTGCCTCGGTGTGGGCTTTTGACTGAGCTGAGCGTGTTGGGAACGATGTACAGTACATGGGAAGAAGGCAGGCTCGGGTCGAGTCTCATTCAAGGTCCGCCGCGCTGTTGACAGGTGCGCGATGTGATGCATCTGGAGCTCAAACGTGGTTGAACCCTGCTTGTCTCGCAGGTACCTGCCTCGAGTTGGAAGAATGCCCCATATCGCTGGCAGGGAAGGTTGCATCCTTTCACCAACACGGCCTGTTGGTCGTTTCCCATGGCGCTCTTCCCAACTCAGGAGGCAAGCCCGAGGTGGCTCAACGCAGTCATGAACCTCTCTGGGTGCAGTTGGGCAGGTGCTAACTGGCATGCCATGTCCCGTCTCCCACTTTTCGCAGCAAACCTCCTGTTGTTGTCCGTCTCTTCACTCTGTTTTGCACGCAGCGAGACAGTATCGTCACCAGACTCTTAATCAACCACGTTACGCTTTACGACATCACGTACTGCATCCCTACCTCTACCTGCTTCTCTCACACCGTCCACCCACCTCGTTCTTTTGTAATACTCACCCCAGCCTGGAAGGATGTCTTTACCTCCCAACAACGCCGACGACGCCGGCGCCAGCCGTTCCACCCCCCCGAAGAGGGCCAGCCGCCGATCGTCCATCTTTGACGTGTTCAGACGCCAGAAAAGCCGAGACCAAGACCAGGACGAAACCGACGACCATGACCCTGAACTTGACCTTGGCCCGGCCCAAGCCCAACCACAACCACCACAACCGCACCCACCTCCCCCTCACCCGCCCGTAGCCCACCCCCTCCCACGCAA
>Ga0247823_10000287_pt1 | contig 43654 bp, 34 predicted proteins | sample 13C_PalmiticAcid_2_FD_192426 | JGI IMG/M metagenome (GOLD analysis project Ga0247823, IMG submission 192426) | Soil microbial communities from agricultural site in Penn Yan, New York, United States - 13C_PalmiticAcid_Day30 | ecosystem: Environmental > Terrestrial > Soil > Agricultural land... | reverse complement strand
TCCACAAGGCGTCGACGCGCACGAGGCTCGTGTTGAGCATGTAGCTCGAGCCGTCGAAGTCGACGACGTCGCCGACGACCTGACGCAGGCCGGAAAGCGTGACGTGGAAATTGTTGACCGCCGTCTCGGCCGCGACCGATTCTCCCCAGACCATCTCAATGAGCCGTTCGCGCTTGAGGCGCCGGCCGACGATCGCCGCGACTGCGAGGGCCGCGAGCATCTTCTTCGGCTTCGAGTCGCTCTTGTGCTGACCGAAGTGCCGCCCGCCCCGTTCCGCGCCGGTCGCGTCGATCACGCGCATCGAGCCGAGCGTCTGGACCTCGCAGTGATGCCACGATGGACCGGCGAGACCCTGAGGCAGCCGCGCTCCGATCGCCGCGAGGTCCTCGGCCGGAAGCGCGCGGGGCGCGTGTGCGCGCAGCAGGTGCAGCGCATGCTCGGCATTGGCCTCGGCCCGACGCTCGATCCAGAGCGCGACGGATTCGGTCACGCGACGCCCGAGCTCCTGTATCAGAGGGTCGCTTGCGCCGACGCGTCCCCGCGCCGCGGTGCCCGCGTCGTCATGCGCGCGCGCAACGACCGCCAGAGCGACCGGCAGCAGCCTGCGCGCGTCGAGATCCTGGGGATCCTCGAGCAGTACGCGCCGTGCGTAATCGCGCGCCTGTTCACGCTCGATCGAATGCGAGTGCAGAAGGATCTCTCCCTCGACGACCAGCATCGTCTCGCGTACCGCTTCGAAGCGCTCGGCGTTGCCTGTCTCGGCGAGAACGGCGAGTCCGGCGGTGCCAGACTGCCATTCGCCCCGGCGAACGGCGATGATGCACTTGACCACGTCGATCAGAAAGCGCCGACACGGTCGGCCGTACGTCTCCGCGTCGAGCTCCACCTGCGCGATCGCTTCGAGCGCCTCGTCGTCGCGTCGATCGAGCATCAGGATCTGCGCCCGCGTGATCATCGCAAGCTGCCACAGCGCGATCGAGCCGACACGCCAGCGCGCTTCGATCGCGTGATCGATCGCGCGGAGCGCTTCGCGCTGCTCGCCGCGCTCGGAGTGGATCATCGCAAGCCAGACCCAGGCGTTCGTCTCGGTGCGCGGCAGCGAGCAGCGTTTCGTCTGCTCCACGATCTCCCGGATCTCCGGCTCGCGCAGGTCGAAGTCATCGTCGGAGGTATGCAGCCCGATGCGGGCCGCGCGCATCTGCACGGCGAGTCGCTCGCGTCCATCGCGCTCGAAGCGGTCGAGCATCGCCTCGATGCGGCTCTCGGCCTCGGCGCGCTGTTCGGGCGTGTCGGCAACGCGACCGAAGACCAGCAGCGCGTCGAAGGCGACCGGTAGGTGCGCGTCGGAGTCGATCTCGTCGAGAAGCCGTCGCAGCAGTGCCAGCGCATCGTCGTTGCGATCGGCCACGCTGTAGACGCGCGCGCGGCCCATCACCGCGCGATGCCTCAGCGACGCGGCGAGCTCCGGCTCGGCGACGCGCTCGATGATCACGTCGGCCGCATCGAGCATCTCGATCGCCCGCTGCATGAGCTTGCTGCGCTCGAGATCCTCGGCGCGCCAGAGCATCGCGCGCGCGACCATCGGCACGAGCGCCGGCGTCGCATTCTCGGCCGGATGCCGGCGCAGGAAGTCGTCGATCACGCGACGCTGTTCATCCACCCTGCCAAGCGCATGCAGCACGCCGACATACTGATCGAACCATGCGGCGAGCCGGTCGTGATCGTCGGTGATGGCAACGCCGGCGTCGTAGCACGAGCGCATGATCAGGGCCGCCTGATAATACTCGTTCGCCGTCGCCAGCCGCGATGCGCACGCGAGAAGCTCGCCGATGAGCTCCAGACGGCGCGCCTCGTCCGGAGCCGTCCTCACGAGCAGATCGATCGTTCCCGGCGGAGGACGCAGCCCGTCGTCGATTGCCCCGGGCACGATCTCGGCCAGGACCGGGGCGTGGCGCTCGTCGATCCGTTGCGCGCGCGCGTCGGCGAGTGATGCCTCGTGCACCAGGCGACTCTCGAACGTCACGCTCGCGTTGTCGCGGCGCACCAGCCGCAGTCGAGCGAGGCGTGACAGGCAGGTGTCGGTCACCGCAAGTCGCTCGAGCAGGGCCTCGGGCGCCGTCAGTCCAAGCAGCGCGCACGTCGCGAGCGCCGCGCGCTCGGGCTCCGAGAGCGACAGGATTTCCGGGACCGACAACGGAAGCTGTGCGGCGTATTCGTCGGCGGCGCGTCCGATCTCGTCGGCACGTCGCAGGCGCCCGTCTTCGAGAACGAGCGCTCCGCATCGCATCGCAGCCTCGATCGCCTCGCGCAGCAGCAGCGGCAGTCCGTGCGTTCGCTCGACGAGCCAGCCGACGTCGAGTGCTTCGGGCTCCTCGCGCTGCAGCGCGCGCAGAAGCGCGGTGACGCTCTCGTGGTCGAAGTGCTCGCAATACAGCTCGGCCGTGTGCGCATCGGCGCTGCGCGCGACCATCGCCGCGGCCGAGGCCGTCGACTGGCGGCTCGTCATGATCGCGAGCCAGGGAGCGTCGACTGATTGCAGGAGGCCGGCGAGCGCAACGACCGCGGCGGGGTCGTCATCGATGTCGTCGACGAGCAGCACCAGCGGCATCACCGCGGCGGTCGCGGTGAGCGTCGTCGCGAGGGTCGCGGCGAGATCGTCCGGAGCCTCACTTGCGTCAGCTGCGTCGACCGGACTCAGCGGTCCGATCGAGCGTCGCACTCCGAGCTCCTCACGCAGAGCTCGAGCCACCGCGGCGACGACGTCGCTCGAGCCGGCCGGCAGTCTGGGCTCCAGTAGGAGGGCGCCGGCGAGCTCGGTCATCGAGCGAATCTCGCGCAGCGTCCTTGATCGGCCGCTGCCACGCTCGCCGACGATCGTCACGAGCATACGCCCGCCATCGTGCGTGTGCGAGTACGCCCGGGCGATGCCCCTGAGCATCTGTTCTCGTCCGATGAAGGGCAGCCGGGTGGCCCGCCCTCCGGAATCCCTCACGGGAACGGGGGCGTTCGTGGTCGTATTGGGTGCGCGTGTGTCCATGGGGAAGTGAACGGGCGCGTAGCACGCGTAGGAGGATTCGGAGGAAACGAAACGCGATCGCGCGGTGGTGTCACGCGACTGACCGGAGGGTGAAGAAGCGGACTACCGTTGCGGAACGTTCCTCGCCGCGAGGATGGCGTCGACGGAGTCGAGCGGGATCGAATATTTTTCGGAGAGCTGCGCGCGCGCGACCGAATCCTGACGCCCCAGCCGCGCGGTCATCGCCGCTTCGATCTCGGAGATCGGCGTCGACTTGACGATGCTGTCCTGCTCGCGGCGAGGAATGCCGAGGGCGAGGGAGGCGTACTCGCGGTAGACCTTCTCGTTGACGTCGGCGGTCGTGCGCGGATCGAAATCCTGGCGGGGTCCCTCCGGCGCGGCCGGCGTGGACGACGCTTCGCCGTCGGGCGTCGGGTGCGAGGGTTCGGCTTCCTTGCTGCAGGCACCAAGCATGACGGCGGCCAGCGCAATGAGCGCGCCGGCGCGGAGCGTGAGGACGATGGATGTAGGCACGTGCGGGAAGAGGAGTCGGAGTTACTTGAGCTCGAACCGGGTGAGCGCCGAGACGGCGGTGGGTCCGGTGATCGTCGAGAAGGGGCTCTGCTGCGATTCGCCCGTCTCGATGCGGACAAAGTAACCGATCGCCGGCGCATATCGGACGGTATGCGTCGATGTCTCGGTGAGATTCTGATCGGGGGTCAGCGGGTGCACGCCAACGATGCGGATGCGCACCTCATGCGCCTCGAGGGTTCTGTCGCCGACGGTCACCTGGTGAGTAGACACGTAGGCGACCTCGAGGGTTACACGGCTGCGGCCGGTCTGCCCGCCGCCGAGGTCGATCGTGGTGTCGCGCAGCACGCGCTCGGTAGGGCTCCTGGTCGTGATCGGAAGCGAGATCCAGCCGACCAGCGCCGCCCCCTGCCATGCCGGATAGTACAGGAGGTCGCCGTTGCCGGCATCGCGCAACAGGGCAACGGTGTCGGAGCCCTGGGTGTAGACGCGCACACCCGTTTCCGCGCCGAACCGCCCGTCGGTCGCGACGAGTGTCGTGACGATGGTGTCGCCGCTGCCGGCGATCGGGGCGCCGGTGGTATCCGCATCGAAGCGATGCATCGTGTAGGTGCTGCCGGTGCGCGGCGTGCCCGAGCTGCCGGCATCGGGTCCGGTCGGCTCGTCGGAGCACCCGGCGGCGACGAGCGCAACGAGCGCTGCGAGCGTGGCGAGGGTTCTGGTCGGTACGATGGCGTCGAGCACTCCTGGTCGTTCCTCGTTGGTCGTGGTCGGGTTCGTCAGCGCCGATGAAACGCTCGGCGCATGAGGAAAGTTTGAGCCCTTTCCCGCGGGGGAAAGGGCTCTCAAGAATCGTGCTGGTCCAGCTCCTGAATGACGTCCGTCGGAGGCATGGGGGATCAACGGCTCATGGGCGGCCGTTCGATCAGTCCATGATCCGGCGCAGGAACGCGGGCTTGTCGGCCGCGGCCTGGCGCTTCGGCTGCTCCTGTGCCTCGGCCTGCTTCGACTGCTCGGCCGGCTTCTCCTCGGCCTTCGGTGCGGCCTCCTCCCGCTTGCGGATGTCGTATCCGCCGCGGTTGATGCCGGTGCCGCGGCGCATGTACGCCGGCTCGTTGTAGCGCTCGAGGTCGCGCTGTCCGATCGGCACGTTGGCCTGGTCGGGGGTCGAATCCATCCGGACCTGGCGGGCCGGCTGCTGCGCGGGCACGGCCGGCTGCTGCGTCGCGGGCTGCTGTTGTGCCTGCGCGTGCAGGGCCACCTGCTGCTGGGTCGCCGGGCGGTTCTCGCGAGCACGGTTGAAGCCGGTCGCGATGACGGTCACCATCATGTTGTCGCCGAGATCATCGTCGAGCACGACGCCGAAGATGATGTTCGCCTCGGCCCCGACCGCCTCGTGGACGATCTTGACCGACTCGTCGACCTCCATCATCGTCAGCTCGCTCGAGGCCGTGATGTTGATGAGCACGCCCTGCGAGCCGGTGATCGAGATGCCCTCGAGCAGCGGCGAGCTGATCGCGTTCTGTGCGGCCTCGGTCGCGCGGTACTCGCCGGCGGCCATGCCCGTGCCCATCAGCGCGTCGCCCATGTCGGCCATCACCGTGCGCACGTCGGCGAAGTCGACGTTGACGATGCCGTGGCCGGTGATGATCTGCGCGATGCCGCGGGTCGCGTTGTAGAGCACGTCGTCGACCTTGTGGAAGGCCTCCTTGAACCCGGTGCGCTTGTCGATGATCGACAGGAGCTTCTGGTTTGGAACGACGATGAGCGTATCGACGTGCTTCTTGAGCTCGGCGATGCCGAGCTCGGCCTGGGCCTTGCGCCGCTGCCCCTCCCAGTCGAACGGACGCGTGACGATGCCGACGACGAGCGCGCCCTGCGAACGGGCGATCTCGGCGACGACCGGAGCACCGCCGGTACCGGTTCCGCCACCCATGCCCGCGGTGACGAAGACCATGTCGGCGCCGGAGAGAACCTGCGTGATCTCCTCGCGATCCTCCTCGACCGCATTGCTTCCGACTTCAGGATTGGCGCCGGCGCCAAGTCCGCGTGTGAGCTGCTTGCCGACATGGCACTTGACGGACGAGAGGTTGTTCGTCAGCGCCTGCATGTCGGTATTCACCGCGATGAATTCGCAACCCTCGAGGCCACGCTCGATCATGCTGTTGACCGCGTTGCCACCACCGCCACCAACACCAACGATCTTGATCTTGGCGCCGTGGTGCTCAACGGATCGATCGAGTTCGATCATAGAGGTCCTCCCTTGACTAGCGGGTTGAAATGGCCCGAATGTAGGTTTGTATGATTCGTTCGCTGCTTAGAATTCGTCGAAGAACTTCCGCATGCGCGAGAGGATCGAGCTGCGCGATCCGTCGCCCCGCGGAGTCGAGCCGTCGCCGGGGACGCTGGCATCGTCCTCGATCGACAGTGCAATGGTGTCGTCGCGGCCGAGCCCGTGCATCACCAGGCCGACGGCCGTGGCGTAGATGGGGGACTCGACCTCGGGCGCAAGGCCCGAGCCGCCGAAGCCGGACGGAATGCCGAGCTTCACCGGCATGCCCAGTACCTCCTGCGCGAGCTCGACGGAGCCGCGCAACAGCGCGCCGCCACCGGTGAGCACGACGCCGGCGGAGAGCTGGCGCAGATATCCTGATTTCTTCAGCTCCATCAGCGCGAACTCCAGGATCTCCTCCATGCGGGGCTGGATGATCTGCGCGAGCATGAGCTTCGAGATCTCCATCGGCTTGCGTCCGCCGATGCCGGGGATCATGAAGACCTCGTCGTTGAGGATCATCGACGCGAGCGCGTAGCCGTACTCGCGCTTGATGCGCTCGGCCTGCTCGCCGATGACGCCGAGTCCGCGACGGATGTCGTCGGTGACCATGCGCCCGGCGATGCCGACGACCGAGGTGTGCCGGATCGTCTTGTCCTCGTAGACCGCGATGTCGGTCGTGCCGCCGCCGATGTCGATCAACGCCACGCCGATCTCCTTCTCCTCCTCGTCGAGCACCGCGTTGGCGCTGGCCAGCGGCTCGAGCACGATGTCCTCGACGACCAGGCCGGCACGCTCGACGCAGCGGTAGATGTTCTGCGCCGCGGTCACCAGCCCGGTGATGATGTGGACATTCGCCTCCATGCGAATGCCCGACATGCCGACGGGATCGAAAATCCCATCCTGCCCGTCGATGATGTACTCCTGCGGGATCACGTGGAGGATCCGCCGATCCGACGGCATGAGCACCCGCTGCGAGTCCTCGATCAGCCGGTCGACGTCCTGCTGGCGGACGACGCGCTCGGGATTGGAGATCGTCACGACGCCGCGGCTGGGGAACGATTGCACGTGATCGCCGGCGATACCAACCGACACCGAGCGCACCTGCACGCCCGACTGCTGCTGCGCCTGCTCGACCGCACGCTCGATCGAGCGCACCGTCTTCTCGATGTTCACGACGACCCCGCGATTGAGTCCGTCGGAGGGAGCGTGGCCGATGCCGAGCACGTGAATCTCCTCGGGAGATTCCTGGTGCCGCTCCGCGACGATCGCACAGACCTTGCTCGTGCCGATATCGAGGCCGACAACGATCTGCCGGTTGTCGGGAACTGCTGCGGGAGTGTGTTGCGCCTTGGCCATCGGGGGTCGGATGTCAGATGTCAGATGTCAGAAGTCAGATGTCACGATGCGGGTTGCTTCGGAGGTCATTCGTATTCGGGATCATCCCTCCCACTTCACCACCACCTGGCCGCGCCATCGGAGGTCGACGTAGCGGGGGCGGGCGCCGGGGCGCGCCGCGAGTGCGGTGCGCATGAACAGGTCGAGCTTCGGGAGGCGCGCCGGGATGTCGGCGGCCGTGCCGGCGTGGATCGGGATGGCGCCGTCGGCGCTGACGAGCGTGTAGGCTCCGTCGAGGCCGCGCACGATCTCGGAGATCTGCCGGTAGAGCGATTCGTCGAAGTCTCGCAGCGCGCGGACGACGCCGAGCGACTCGAGCGCGAGCGCCGAATCGAGCACCGTCGAGGGCTTGCGCGAGCCCGCCTCGCTCGTATCGACCCGCTCGATGCCGCGCACCAGCGGCACGTCGAGCGTCGCGCGGCTGAAGCGGTACGGCAGTGCCACCGCCTGCGAGTCGAGGTAGACCGGCGAGCCGCCGAGCACCGCCAGCGCGAGCGGCGTGCGCTCGGTCACCTCGACGACGAGGGTCCCGCGGCTGTCACGGTAGACCGCGACGCGCGAAAGGAACGGGTGCGAGGCGATCCTCGTCTCGACCTGGCGCAGGTCGAGACTGCGCAGCGACACGTGCGGCCCGATCCCCGCGCGCTCCATAATCTCGGAGGAGTCGAGCACGACGCGCCCGACGATCCGCACCTGCTCGAGCGTCTCGCGCGCTCCCCAACGGTTGGCAACGACGATCAGCGTCAGCACCGCGGCGAGCGCCAGGATGATCTTCGAGACTTTCGAGGCGAACCGCCGCGCCTCCTCGCGCCGCTCCTGCGGATCACGGGGCTTGCGGACGAGTTTCCTGCGCGCTCGCATCGGGCAGCTCCTTGGTTAATGCCACCAGGTCGTCGGCGTCGAAGCCGATCGGCTTGATCTCCAGCTCGAGCTCGACGCCGAAGCGCCGCGCCACCTCGCCGCGGGCGATCGCCGCCAGCGCGAGCACGTCGCGCGCGCTGGCGCCGTCGACGTTGATGATGAAGTTCGCGTGCAGCTCGCTGATCTCGGCGCCGCCGACACGCCGCCCCTTGAGTCCACATGCCTCGATCAGTCGCGCGGCATGGTCACCCGGAGGGTTCTTGAAGATGCTCCCCGCGTTCGGGAACTGCACCGGCTGCGATCGATTGCGCTTGAGCATCGTCTCGCGACGGATCGTCTTCATCTCCTCTGGCGAGCCCTCCGGGAAGCGGAACGACGCTTCGAGCACCACGTCGCGCGCGAGCCCCGAGGTCCGGTAGGCGAAGCCTCCCATTTCCTTCGACACCCGGACGAGCTCCTCGCCGCGGATGACCTCGACGGCCAGCAGGTGATCGGAGATCTCTCCGCCGTAGGCGCCGGCGTTCATGATGATGCCGCCGCCGAGCGTGCCGGGAATGCCCGCGAGCATCTCGGCGCCGCGACAGCCGCGGCCGATGCAGAAGTCGACGAACTTCGCGAGCCTGATCCCCGCTCCGGCGGTGATCACTCCGTCGTCGTCGGCGCTCACGTAGTTGAACCCGTGCTCGAGGTTGACGACCGCGCCGCGGATCCCTTCGTCGGCGACGAGGAGATTGCTGCCGTTGCCCATGAGAAAGAACGGGACGTTCTCGCGACGTAGGTGAGCGATGAGCGCCACCGCATCGTGCTTGTCGCTCGGTTCCAGATAGATGTCGGCCGGTCCGCCGATGCGGAACGTCGTGTAGCGCTCGAGAGGCTCGCTGATCGCGATGCGCCCGCTGAAGCTCCGGCGAATGTCGTCGAGGTTGATCACGGAGCGTCGTGCGAATCTGGGTTTCGAATCTCTGCTGCCGCGCCACGTGCGCACTTCTGCGCGCTCTGATGTGAGCGCCGCTGTGCGCTTTGCGATGCGCGCGCTATCGTGCACACTCTGATGCGCGCGCTTCGGTGCGCTCCGTGGCGACGCGCCCTACGAGGCGCGCGCCTCCTCGGCCGCGCCCTCACGCACCGTCAGCGCTTCGAGGATCTCGTCGGCGGACTTCCAGATGTCGCCCGCGCCCATGGTGATCACCATGTCGCCCGGCTCGATGAGCTCGAGCGCACGGGCGGCGACGTCGGCGCGGTCCGGGACGTAGCAGACGCTGCGATGGCCGTACGCCGCGGCGCTGTGGACGATCAGCTCGCCGTCGATCCCCTGGATCGGCCGCTCGCGCGCGGCGTAGACGTCGGTGATGATCGCCACGTCGGCGTTGACGAACGCCTTGCCGAACTCCTCGTAGAAGTCACGCGTGCGCGAGTACGTATGCGGCTGGAAGATCGCGACGACGCGCCGGCGCCAGCCGTTGCGCAGTGCCTTGAGCGTCGCGCGCACTTCGGTAGGATGATGCGCGTAGTCGTCGATGACCATCACGCCGTTTGCCTCGCCCTTGATCTCGAAGCGGCGATAGACGCCGGTGAACTGCGCGAGAGCGCGCGCGATCGACTCGAAGCTCACACCGGTCTCCAGTCCCACAGCAACCGCCGCGAGCGCGTTCTTCATGTTGTGCTCGCCCGGCACCGGGACGGTGATCTCGCCGAGCGTCTCTCCCTTGCGCATGACGGTGAAGCGCGAGTGCCGCTCGGTGAACACCGGATCGACCGCGCGTACGTCGCACTGCGGCGTGGTGCCGTAGCTGACGACGCGCTTCTTGACCTGCGGGAGAATGTCCATCAGCGACGGCTCGTCGAGGCAGAGCGCGACGAATCCGTAGAAGGGAACCTTGTTCGCGAATTCGATGAACGACCGCTTGAGGTCGTCGAGATCGGAGTAGATGTCGAGGTGCTCGCGCTCGAGGTTCGTAATGACCGCGACCGTCGGCGAGAGCGAGAGGAAGGATCGATCGAACTCGTCGGCCTCGACGACGGTCCACTCGCCGCGCCCGAGGCGCGCGTTGGAGCCGCCGAGTCCCGAGAGGCGGCCGCCGACGATGACCGTCGGATCGACGCCGCCCTCGATGAGCACGAGGCCGATCATCGACGTCGTCGTCGTCTTGCCGTGCGTGCCGGCGACGGCGATGCCGTACTTCATCCGCGTGACCTCGGCGAGCATCTCGGCGCGGCGGATGACCGGGATCTTCCGGCGCAGCGCCGCCGCGGTCTCGGGATTCTCCTCCGGCGCCACCGCGCTCGAGTAGACCACGACGTCCGCACCGACGACGTTCTCGGCCGCGTGCCCCTCGACGACGTGCGCGCCGAGGGAGGCGAGACGCTCGGTCACGTCGCTGAGGGCCAGGTCGCTTCCGCTGACGCGGAATCCCTGGTCCAGCAGGATCTCGGCGAGGCCGGACATACCGATGCCGCCGATGCCGACGAAGTGAACGTTCTGAATGGTCGTAAACATATGGTCCGTAGCGAGGCGCATTCAGCGCTCGGTGATTACCCTTGATTATCGGTCGGAGCTCTGCGGATCGATCGCCGGTCCCGCGCCATCGGCCTCCTGAGCCTTGACGCGGCGTCGGATCAGCAGCTCGACGTTGTTGGCGCGCGCCCAGTCGCGCAGCGTGCGCACGAGCTCCTCACTGCGCTCGAAGCTTCCCGGTCGGATCCTCCGACGGCGCCGCTCGCCCTTGAGCTTCAGTCGCGCGACCGGCCACGCACGCCCGGCGCGCGCAGCGGCGCGCGGCTCGGATCGAAACGCGATCCACTCGACATCGGCGGCGCGCAGCACGCGCTCGGCGAATCGCGTGCGCAGAACCAGCTCGTCCTCGCGCACGATGAGCTTGCGGTTGAGAATCGCCGAGACCACGAGCGCCATCGCCGAGAGCACGGCACAGAGCGCCAGCAGGTAGACGATCGGATCCTCCTTCCACACCACCTCGAATCGCCCGTCGATCCAGAGGCCCTTGATCGCGGCGTAGGCGAGCAGGGTCACACCGTAGCCGATCGTGGCCAGGTAGAAGATGTCGAGGCGATGTCGGAAGCGCTCTTCTTTCATGTCCCGCTCAATTCTGCGTGAACTTCAGCACGCTCCGTGCAATTCTCTCGTCGGCGTCGAGCACCGCGAGCAGTCGTGCGGACGCTCCCATGCGCGCAAGCGCGTCTCGATCGGCAAGCAGACCGCGGATCGCCGGCAGCAGCTCTGTCTCGAGCGCGGCGTCGAGCACCATGCGTGCGGCGCCGGCATCCCGCATCGCCTCGGCGTTCTCTCGCTGGCGCACCGTCTCGATCGGCAGCGGTACGAGGATCGACGCCTTGCCGACCGCCGCGAGCTCCGCCGCGGTCGTCGCGCCCGCGCGGGCGACGACGAGATCGGCAGCGGCGTAGCCGAGCTCCATCTCGTGGATGAAGGTCGAGCGATGCATCGCCGGCTCCCTGCGCTCACCCCCCGCGTACGTCGTCCCGGTCTGCCAGATGATCTGCACTCCGTCGGCGATCAACTGCGGCGCGATCGCGTCGAGCGCGTTGTTGATCGAGCGGGCGCCGAGCGATCCGCCGAAGGCGAAGATCGTCGGGCGATCCGTGTCGAGTCCGAAGTGTCGCCGCGCCTCGGCCTGGTCGAACCGTTCGGCGAAGACCTTGCGCACCGGGTTGCCGCTGACGATGACCCGGTCGCTGCGGAGCAATCCCCGCGTCGATTCGAACGCGACGTGGATCTCGCTGGCGCGCGGCGCGAGCTTGCGCGTGACGAGTCCGGGATACGCGTTCGACTCCATCAGCACCAGCGGCACGCGGCGCATCGATGCGGCGATGCCGACCGGGTAGCTGACGTACGCGCCGGCGCAGACGACCGCGTGCGGCCGGAGCCGGGAGATGATGCGATTGGCCTGCCAGATCGACGAGGCGATCTTCGCCGGCAGCATCAGCGTTCCGAACGACAGCTTCTTCGACAGCCCGCTGATCCACAGCAGATTCAACGGGTAGCCGGCGCGAGGTACGATCGTCTCCTCGATCTTCCCGCGTGTGCCAATGAACTCGATCGTCGCGTCGGGAGCCAGATCGCGACAGCGATCGGCGACCGCCATCGCCGGGAACAGGTGCCCGCCGGTGCCTCCGGCGACGAACAGCAGTCGAGGTGCGGCCACCATCAACCTCTCGGCATCACGTTGGCCTGCTGCGAGATGTTCAACAGCACACCGACCGCGGCCGCGCTGATGAGCACCGAGCTTCCGCCGTAGCTGATGAACGGCATCGGCAGACCCGTCGTCGGCAGCAGTCCGGTCGTGACGCCGGCGTTGACAAGGGCGTAGAACCCGATCGTCAGCGCGATGCCCGCGGCCGCGATGCGCCCGAGATCGTCGGGGGCGTGGCGTGCAACGATGATGCCGCGCCAGACGATCAGTCCAAACACGACCAGAAGCGCGGTCGCCCCGAGGAAGCCGTACTCTTCTGCAATGATCGAGTAGATGAAGTCGCCGAACGGCTCCGGAAGAAACAGCCGCTGTCGGCTCTGTCCCGGACCCAGTCCGCCGATGCCCCCCGATCCCGTTGCGATCAGCGCCTGGTGGAGCTGATAGTTCATCGCCGCGAGCCCATCGCCCGAACCGCCGGAGTGCAGTCCGATGTACGACATGATCCGCTTCATTCGATACTCGGCCGAGACCGCGTAGGCGCCACCGGCGACCAGTCCGCCGACGACGACGCTCGCCAGATGGCTGAGCTTCGCGCGGCCGATGAACAGCACGATCATCGAGAGCGTGAAGATCACCATCGCCGTCGAGAGGTTCGGCTGCAGCGCGATCAGACCGCAGACGCCCGCGATCCAGACGAGCATCGGAACGAACGCGAACTTCAGATCGCCGACGTAGTCGCGATAGTCGGCGAGCATCACCGCCAGGTGAAGGATCAGCGCGAACTTCGCGAACTCCGACGGCTGGAAGCTGATGAACCCGATGTCGATCCAGCGCGATGCGCCCTTCATCCGCGCGCCGTCGAGGAGCACGTAGCAGAGCAGCCCCAGCGCGATGAGGATCATCGGCTTCGACCACCGCTCGAGCCAGTGATAGTCCACGCGCGCGACGACGAGCATGATCGCGACGCCCGCGAAGACGCGGATCGCGTGGCTCCAGAAGAACGTCTCGGTCGAGCCGGTCCGCGCGTCGGCGAAGCTCGAGCTCGCGCTGTAGACGAACGCCACCGAGAAGAACAGCAGACCGAGCACCGCGAGCAGGATGAACCAGTCGCTGTGTCCGCGCGCCGCCACCGGAGAGGCCGCCGGCGCGCTCGTCGGCAGATCGCCGACGAACTGCAGGACGCCCTGGGAGGCGGAGCCGGTATGTGTGCCTGTTCTCACGATTGCGATGCGCTCGGTACGAAGTGAGACCGCTATGACGATGCGCCTGCGGGCGCCGTCGCCATCGACTGAACGAGCTCGCGGAAACGATCGCCGCGGTGCTCGTAGTTCCTGAACATGTCGAAGCTTGCGCAGGCCGGCGACAGAAGGACGACGTCGCCGGGCTCGGCGATCCGGCGGGCCTGCGCCACCGCGTCCTCGAGACTCATGCCCGCCCGGTGCACCGGCACGAGCGGCTCGAAGGCCTTCTGCATCTCGTCGGCCGCCTCGCCGACGAGCACCACCGCCTTGACACGCTCGCGGACTAGATCGAGGATCGCGTCGTACGGCGCATGCTTGCTGACGCCGCCGGCGATCAGCACGATCGGCCGATCGAAGCTCGCGAGCGCGTAGCGGACCGAGTCGACGTTGGTCGCCTTCGAGTCGTTGACGTAGGCGACGCCGTCGACATCGCCGACCGGCTCGAGCCGGTGCGCGACGCCCGGGAACTCGCGCAGCGAGCGCGCGATCGTCTCGGGCTCGACACCCATCGCGGCGGCCGCGAGCGACGCGGCCATCGCGTTGTAGAGATTGTGCGGTCCGCGGATGCGGATCTCGTCGGCCGCGATGAGCGCGACCGGCTCGAGCGTCGGGTGCAGCCGGAGCATCACGGTCCCGTCCTTCAGCCAGGCGCCGCTGGCGACCTCCTCGAGCTGTGAGAAGGCGAGCATGTGCGCGCCGCCCGCAAACGGCGCCTCGCGCAACGGCGCGCTGTCGACGCCGACGATGAGCGTGTCGTCGCTCGTCTGGTTCTCCGCGATTCGGAGCTTCGCCGCGAGGTACGCCTCGAAGCTCGCGTAGCGATCCATGTGATCCGGCGTCACGTTCGTCACGATCGCGACGCGCGGTCGGAACTCGACGATGTGCTCGAGCTGGAACGAACTGACCTCGAGCACGACGACGCTCGTCTCGTCGGCCTCCGCGGCGATCTCGCTGAACGCGAGTCCGACGTTGCCGGCGACGAACGTCCGTCGGCCGGCGGTGCGGAAGATGTGCCCGGCGAGCTCGGTCGTCGTCGTCTTGCCGTTGGTGCCCGTGATCGCGACGATCGGCGCGCGACAGCGCGCAGCGGCGATCTCGATCTCGCCGACCACCGCCAGCCCCCGCTCCACCGCCTTGCGCACGATCGGAATCGTGTCGGGCACTCCCGGCGACAACACGATCGTCGCCGCCTCGAGCACCCGGTCGGTGTGTCCTCCAAACTCGTACTCGACCCCCATCTCCTCGAGCGCCGCAATCGACTCAGCAGCATCCACCGCCGGACGACTATCACTCACAAACACCGTCGCACCCTCGGCACGCAGCAACCGCACGGCCGCGAGGCCGGAGCGGGCGGAGCCGATAACGGTGTGAGTAGGCATGTTAGAGGTCAGATGTTAGAGGTCAGATGTCACATACAAGAGACGGATGGAGTCGGAGGTCTTTCCTGGTTTGTGACATCTAACATCTGACATCTGACACCAGACACTTCCTGGTATGTGACATCTAACATCTGACATCTGACATCTGACAAGTCAGACAGCTGACATCTCATCTGATCTTCAACGTCACAACACCCACTATCGCCAACAGAATCGCCACGATGTAGAACCGCGTGACGATCTTCGCTTCGGGCCATCCCCGCTCTTCGAAGTGATGATGCAGGGGCGCGCGTCGGAAGATTCTGCGTCCCTCACCGAAGCGCTTGCGCGTGTACTTGAAGTATGCGACCTGCGCCATGACCGAGAGCGACTCGGCGAAGAAGACACCGCCGAGGACCGGGATCATGTACTCCTTCTTGACGAGGATCATGATTGCCGCGATCGCGCCGCCAAGCGCCAGAGAGCCTGTATCCCCCATGAAGATCTGGGCGGGATAGGAGTTGTACCAGAGGAAGCCGAGTCCGGCTCCGACCAGCGCCGCGCAGAAGATTGCGAGCTCTTCGGCGCCGCGCAGGTACGGGATGTTCAGGTACTCCGCCGCGACCGCGTTGCCCGAGATGTACGTGATCACCGCGAGGGTCAGCGCGACGATGCTCACCGTTCCGATCGCCAGTCCGTCGAGTCCGTCGGTGAGGTTGACGGCGTTCGAGGTCGCGGTGACGACGAACATGGTGATCGGGATGTACATCCATCCGAAGTCGATCACGAGGTCCTTCACGAACGGCACCGTCGTGTACGTGTGCAGCCGCTCGAAATTCCCCGGGAACCATTCCGGGAAGAAGTAGATCACGCCGCCGAGCACGAATCCGATCGCGAGCTGGCCGATGATCTTGTAGCGTCCGATCAATCCCTTCGGCAGCTTGCGGATGACCTTGAGGTAGTCATCGAGAAATCCCACACCGCCGAGGAACACCGTCACGACCACCGCGAGGATCACGTACGCGCTCTTGACGTCGCACCACAGCAGAGACGGCACGATCAGCGAGAGCAGGACGATCAGGCCGCCCATCGTCGGGGTGCCGGCCTTGGCCATGTGGCTCTTCGGTGCCTCGCGCTTGCCCTGCTCGCCGATGTGGCGGCGGCGCAGCGCGAGGATGATCCGCGGCCCGATGAACAGCGCGATCATGAGCGCCGTGATCGCCGCTCCGGCCGCGCGAAAGGTCACGAAGCGGAACAGTCCGAACCCCGGCGGCTGGAACGCTGATTCGAGATACTGGGCCAGGTAATAGAGCATTTCGGATTTCGAAGTTCGGATTGCGGATCATCCGAGCAGCGCTGCCACGACCTCCTCCATCTTCATTCCGCGCGAGCCCTTGACGAGCACCAGATCGTGCGCCGTGAGCTCGCGCAGAAGCGTGTCGATGAGCTGGCGCTTGTCGTCGAAGAAGCTGGAGTCGATTCCCCTGGCGCCGTCGATCGCGTGATGCGCGTTGCGCATCGCCTCGCCGTAGAACAGCGCGCGCTCGACGCCGCCACGCTCGACGATCTCCCGCCCCATGCGCGCATGCTCGCTCTCCGAGCTCGCGCCGAGCTCCTTCATCTCCCCGAGCACCACGATGCGTCGTCCGCCGCGCGCGGGCTTCATCGCGCGGAGCGTCTCGAGCGCGGCGAGCACCGAATCGGGGTTCGCGTTGTACGTGTCGTTGAGCACGGTCGCGCCGAGCGGCGTACGAACGACCGCGAGCCGCGCGTAGCCGGCAGCGTAGGCGCGCGGCTGGAACGCCGCGAGCGTACGCGCGACGCGCGTCGGCGTCACCTTCATCGACAGCGCGATCGCCGATGCCGCCAGCGCGTTGACCGCGGTGTGCACACCCGGCGTGCGCAACTGCACGGCGATCGGCCGGGCGTCGGGGCGCCGGCGGTCGGTGATCTCGATCGACGGCGCGCCGTCGGCGTCGAGACGGCCGATGCGTCCGCGAACATCCGCGCGGGCCGAGCGTCCATAGGTCACCGTCAGCGGAAGCGAGCGGCCCATCTTCGCCAGGTACGGATCGTCGAGGTTGACGAACGCCGTCCCGCTGGTCTCCGCCAGGCTTCGATAGAGCGCGCCCTCCTCCTCCGCCACTCCCTCGAGCGAGCCGAGCAGCTCGAGGTGCTCCGCGCCGATGTTCGTGATCACGCCGTGCGTCGGCCGAAGGATCTCGCAGAGCCGTGCGATCTCGCCCGGCGTGTTCGTTCCGATCTCGATCACCGCCGCGGTGTGCTCGTGCGTGATCCTGAGGATCGTCGCGGGCACGCCGATGAGGTTGTTGAGATTACCCTCGGTGCGCAGCACGGTGTAGCGCGTGGCCAGCAGATCGGCGACGAGCTCCTTGGTCGTCGTCTTTCCGTTGCTGCCGGCGATCGCGACGATCGGAATCGAAAGCGACGCGCGGTGCGCCGCGGCAATGTCGCCGTAGGCGCGGAGCGTGTCCTCGACCGCGATCAGCGGCACCGGCGCGACGACGTCGGGATGCTCGGCGAGCCACGACTCGTTGACCAGCGCCGCGGACGCGCCGTCGGCGTGCGCGACGAAGCTGTGACCGTCGAAGCGCTCGCCGACGAGCGCGATGAACAGGTCCCGTTTTTTCAAGGAACGACTGTCGGTCGAGAAGCCGGCGACCGCGCGGCGCTTCGCACCGGCGGAACCGACCAGGCGCGCCGTCGGCAGCACCGACAGCAGGTCTCCGATGGATGCGATTCTCATGCGGCCGCCACGTCCTCCCTGTCGTGACCGTCGTGCGCGGCGAACGGTCGGTTCCACTCGCGCACGACCTCGCGATCGTCGAAGTGCCGACGCTCGTCGCCGACGATCTGGTCCGTCTCGTGTCCCTTGCCGGCGATCAGGACGATGTCGCCGCTGCGCGCGCTCTCGAGCGCAGCGATGATCGCCTCGCGACGATCGACGATCGACTGGACGCCGTCGCGACGGTCGATGCCCGCGACGATCGCGTCGATGATCGCCGCCGGATCCTCGCTGCGCGGATTGTCGGAGGTCACGATGACCCGATCCGATCCAGCCGCGGCGATCGCGCCCATCTGCGGTCGCTTCGTGCGGTCACGGTCGCCTCCGCAGCCGAAGACCGTGATGATTCTCCCGCCGTCGGTTCGAACCTCCTGCAAGGTCGACAGGACGTTGTCGAGCGCGTCGGGAGTGTGCGCGTAGTCGACGACGGCGGTCGCGCCGTTGTCGAGTCGGATCGACTCCATGCGTCCGGGCACCGGGCGCAGCGAGGCGACGGCCTCGACGAGTCGATCGCGGTCATGGCCCTCGGCGAGCGCGAGCAGTAGAGCGGCCGTGACGTTCCAGACATTGAACCGGCCCACCAGCGGCATGCGCAGCTCGAGCTGCGCCGAGCCGAGGGAGGGGCCGAGCTTCAGACTCCAGGCGGAGCCGTCGGCTGTAGATCGAACTCCAGTGACGAGTGCGTCAGCATTAGCAGCTGATCCAAACCGGAGTACTCGAGCATGGCTGTCACGAACCATCGCTCGTCCGTGTACGTCGTCGACATTGACCACTGCTGGTCGATCTGCGTCGAGTCGGTCGAAGAGAAGCTTCTTCGCGTCACGGTAGGATTCGATTGAATCATGAAAATCGAGGTGATCCTGCGTCAGGTTTGTGAAGATCGCGCCGGCGAAACCGAGTCCGTCGACGCGGTGGAGGGCGAGTGCGTGCGAGGAGACTTCCATGGCGACCGCGGTGCAGCCCTCGGTGGCCATCGTGTTGAGGATTGTCAGCAGCTCGGGCGACTCCGGCGTCGTGTAGCCGGTGGGGACGATCGTATCGACCATCGCGCCGAGCGTTCCGATGACCCCGACCCGCTCGCCGACCGCCTCGAGCAGTTGGCGCAGGACCCAGGTCGTCGTGGTCTTTCCATTGGTTCCCGTGACGCCGTAGAGCTTCACGCGGCGCGACGGGTCGCCGTGCATGGCGATCGCCATCTGCGCCATCGCGACGCGCGCATCGTCGACGATGATCGTCGTGACGTCCTCGCGCGCGAGCGTTGCGGCGTCGAGGCTCTCCGGCGCATCGATGATGAGCGTCGTCGCTCCGCGATCGAGCGCGTCGCCGACATACTCGAGCCCGTGGTCATCGCGTCCGTTGATCGCGACGAACACGTCGCCGGCAGCGACGGTGCGGCTGTCGTAGCGCAGCGCTCCGAGCGCGCGCGCACGGTCGCCGCGAGTCTCGCGAAGGCCTGTGAGGCGGGGGAGTATGTGATCGAGCGTTGGGATTGACGTGCCCGGAGAAGGGGTTCGGTAACGGGTATTGGTTATTTGTTTTTTGTTGTTGGCTGGGATGCCAGCGATGCTTGTCTCGTCGGTTCCGGTCGGCTGCCGTTGTGTTCTATTCGCAACGGAGCGAGGCTACGATTCGGTTGTCGATTGCGGCGCCGGGGGCGGGCGATTGCTCGCGGACGCGGCCGGTGCCGGTGATGCGGGGACGGATGCGGCCCTCGTTCAGGAGGTTGACCGCCCGTCGCAGGCTCATTCCTCGCAGGTCGGGCATGCGCCGGGGATCGGCCCCGGTGACCAGCGTCACGACGCTGCGCTGGGCGACGCCGGAGCGCGGTGCGGGCTCCTGCGCGATGACGACGCGGCCGGTGCCGCGCGCCATGACGCGCAATCCGTAGCGCTCGGCAACCCGTCGCGCGGCACCGAGCTCGACTCCGCGCAGATCGGGGATCGCGACCGTCGCGCTGGCGGCCATGGGCACCGCCCTGCGCTGCGCAGGCGCGTCGGCGGCGATCCGCAGCTCCGACTCCGATCCGTGCATCGACGCGTTGACGACGCGTCGGGCGATCTCGCGGAAGATCGGCGCGGCGACCTGTCCGCCATAGTATCCGTTGGTCGGATTGTCCAGCAGCACCAGGAGCGCCACCTTCGGATTCTCCGCCGGAAAGAACCCCGCGAACGAGGCGTTGTATTTCTCCTTCGAGTACGCGCCGCCGGAGAGCTGCTGCGCCGTTCCGGTCTTGCCCGCGATCTTGAGTCCGACGATCCGCGCCGCCGAGCCCGTCCCCTTCTCGACGACCGAGACGAGCAGGTCGCGCACGATCGCGGCGGTCTCCTCGCTGACGACGCGGCGGATCTCCTGCGGCTCGATCTCCTCAACGGTCCCCCCTTCGCGATCGAGCCGGCGCTTGAGCAGGTGCGGCCGCATCATGACTCCGCCGTTGGCGATCGCCGCGTACGCGCTGACGAGCTGCAGCGGCGTGACCGCGAGCTCGTAGCCGAAGGCCATGAACTCCTGCGTGCCGACGGTGAACTCGTTCGGCTTCTTGACCTCGCCGCGGACTTCGCCGGGCAGGTCGACGCCGCTGACGATGCCGAAGCCGAAGTCGCGCACGTACTTGTAGAACCGGGGCGCGGCCAGCCGTGAGGCGATCGACGCGAATCCGACGTTGCTCGACTGCTCGAGCGCGGTGCGGAAGGTCATGTTCTCGACCGGATGGTCGTCGCGGACCGTGTGCGTGCCGACCTGCATCACGCCGCCGTTGCTCTCGATCCCCTCGTCGACGTCGACCACGCCCTCCTCGATCGCGGCGGCCGCCGTGATCGCCTTCATCGTCGATCCCGGCTCGTAGGTGTCGGTGATCGCGCGGATGCGGATCGCCGCCGGATCGGCGCCCCGAACGGCGTTCGGGTTGAAGCTCGGGTAGCTCGACATCGCGAGGATCTCGCCGGTGCGCGGATCGATCGCGACCGCGGTGCCCGAGGCCGCACCGGCCGCGCGCACGCCGCGCGCGAGCTCCTCCTCGACGATCCCCTGAACCGTGACGTCGATCGTGAGCATCAGTCCGGAGCCGTGCTCCGGCGGGGACTGCGGCAGATCGATGTCCGGGCGACGGCGTCCGAGCGCGTCGCGCTGCATGATCATGAAGCCGGGGCGACCCTTGAGCTGCTCGTTGAAATGATGCTCGACGCCGCTGATGCCCGTGTTGTCGATGTCCGTGTACCCGAGAAGCTGGGCACCGAGCGAGTCGTACTCGAAGCGACGCAGCGGCTCGCGAATCCTGATGACTCCGTTGTCGGTGACCGACTTGAGGGCCTCGAGTGCCGCGCCGGAGACCTTGCGGCGGATCCAGACGAACGAGCGATTCTTCTGGCCCATCTTCGCCAGGTACTCCGCCGGCTCGCCGCCGAGCACCCGGGCGAAGGTCGCCGCGAGCTCCGCGGGATGCTCGACGTGCTTCGGGTCGACCGCGAACGAGTAGCTCAGGGCATTGGTCGCCAGGAGGTTGCCGTTGCGATCGTAGATCAGTCCGCGCTCGGGCTCGAGGGTCACGCGCGACTCGTACTGCCGGCGCGCGAGCTCGGCGTAGCGATCGCCGTCGACGATCTGCAGCGACGCGAGCCGGACGACGACCGCGCCGAGGCCGAGCGTGATCAGCACGGCGACGACGGCGAGGCGGCGCGCGTCGCGAGAGCCGGCGGTTCGCCGTCGCGGAGCCGGCGCCGCGACGGGGGCCTGCGGCACCCTAGGGGCGGACTGGTTCCTCGCCACGGCCTGATGCCTCTGGTTCGTTCGGCGCCGCCGCTGCCGTGCCCGCCTGTGGGCCCAGGGCGATCGGCGGTCGCTGGGGAGAAACGAGGCCGAGCTGCCCGGAGGCCAGCGCGGTCACGCGTTCGACCGACATCATCCGCAGCAGCTCGCCGCGGAGCTGCTCGTTGTCGCTGCGGACCCCTTCACGCTCCCGCTCGAGCGAGGCGATCGAGGCCACGAGAGTATTGACGGCGATGGCGTTGGCGATGTAGGCGACCGCGAGGCCGGCCGCGACGAAGAGCATCAGGGCCGTCAACCACCGTCGCGCAGGGCGAAGTGCACGCGGCGTCCGCTCGCGCGCCGGGGCCTTCGGCGTCGACGTCGTGCGCGCGCCGCTGAGCGAGCGCCGGGCGACCAGCGATGCGGTTGAGAGTGCCATCAGTGATTCCTGGACGGACTGGACGAACGTGCGTCCCGGTCATCGGACCCCACCTTCTCGGCGGCGCGAAGCTTCGCGCTGCGGGCGCGCGGGTTGAGCGCGACCTCGTCGTCGGAGGGGAGGACCGGTTTGCGGGTCAGCACCCGCAAGCGCTGGACCTTGTCACAGCGGCAGACCGGAAACTCGGGAGGACAAATACAGGAGCGAGCCTCTTCGCGGAACGTATCCTTGACGATACGGTCCTCGAGCGAGTGATAGGTGAGGATGACCAGGCGGCCACCGACTCGCAGCAGATCGGCATAGGCGTCGAGCGCGTCTTCGAGCTCGCCGAGCTCGTCGTTGACGGCGATGCGCAACGCCTGAAAGACTCTCGAGAGCGTCGCCATCAGGAACTTCTGCGGGATGATCGCCTCGATGATCCCGCGCAGGTCGGTCGTCGTCTCGATCGGCCGGCCAGAGCGGGCCGAGGCGATCGACGTCGCGATCTTCCACGCGGCGGGCTCCTCGCCGTAGGTGCGCAGCAGGGTCGCGATCTCCTCCGGCGTCCGGCGGTTGACGATTTCCCGCGCAGACGGCGCCCCCGACTCCGGGTCGAAGCGCATGTCCAGCGGCATCGTCAGCCGGTAGCTCAACCCGATCTGGTCGCTGTCGAGCTGTCGGCTCGACACGCCGAGATCGAGCAGCACGCCCGTCGGCCGGATCCCCTCCTCACGCAGCATCTCGCAGGCCTGCCGGAAATACGCCTGGCGCGTAACGAGCGAGCCGTCGGCCAGCGCGCCATCGGGTCCGGCGAAGCGCTCGGCCGCGTGCGCGATCGCCCCCGCGTCCGCATCGAATGCAATCACACGCCCGCCCTCGCCCCGCACACGCTCGAGAACGGCCGCGGTATGTCCGCCGCCTCCCAGCGTCCCGTCCACATACACCCCCGCCGCATCGGTGATCAGCAGATCGAGCGTCTCGCGGAGCATTACCGGCTGATGGTATTGGCTCATAATGGCTCTGCGAGGCTCCCGATCGCGTTACATCCGCGCCTGCCCCATCACGGACTCGGCCACGGCGGCATATGACTGCTGCTGCTTGCTCAGGTACTTGTCAAAGACCTCCGGATTCCACAGCTCGATGTGATCCATCGAGCCCAGGACCAGCACCGTCCGTCCAATGCCCGCGAACTCCTGCAGCGACTTCGGGATCATGATCCGGAACTGCCGGTCGATCGTCACCTCGTCGGCCCAGTACAACAGCGTCCGCAGAAAGAACCGGTCCTGCTCGCTGTACTGGTTGAGCCGCTTGAGCCCGTCCTCGATCACCTTCCACTCGTCGAGCGGATAGAGATAGATGCAGGCGTCGTCGTCGGGACCACGGGTGATCACGAAGGTGTCGTTCGCCTCCGGCGCGATGCTGCGACGCATCTTCGCCGGGAGACTCACCCTCCCCTTCTCGTCGACCGAGTATGTTTCCCGACCCTTGAAAAAGGACATGCTGACCGCGGACGTTGGACCCGTTGCCGTCTCCCACTTTTCCCCACCCGGGCCGCAATATAGGCATGCGGAGCCGTGAGTAACCAACGCCTATTTCACATTCTCCCTGAATTCGCGCGGTTTTGGGCTTTGTGGAGAACTTTTTTCGTCCCGCCGGCGCACCCCCAGAGTTCGGGTCAAACAGCGGTTTCACGTCGCCGGTTACCCGAAACCGGGGAGCCGAATCGGTCACCTCGCGCGGCACATGAGAGTACGTTACGCCATTCAGTTGAAGCTGCGGTTGAACTCGCGGCGCTGCCCTCGTGGGGGTCCCGGGGGGAGTCGCGGGAGGTGGTGGGAGACAGTGGTGACAAAATTGTGAGCGCGGCGTTAAGCGGACAGAATTCCGGTCGACGCGTCCGGTCGGTCAGCGAGAAAAGGACATCAGGCGAACACCTCACCGACCTTTCTCGCTACCGAATGACGACGCGCCGGACGACGTGCCGCGAGGGCGTCGTGAGGACGAGCAGGTAGGCGCCGGCGAGGATGCCGCTCGCGTCGAGACGGAGTCGATGCTCGCCCGGCTCGACGGCGGCGTCGAGAAGCGTTCGCACGGTGCGTCCGAGCGGATCGACGAGCTCGAGCCGGGTCGGGCCGGACTCCAGCGTACGGATCTCGACCGACGCTTCGCCGAGCACGGGCGCGGGCCGCACCGGTTTGATCGCGGCGGCCTCGCCCCCAAGGAAGTAGCGCCGGCCACCGACCTCGCATCCGGTGAAGGCGATCCGCGCGAGCGTGTCGCCGGCCGCCTGCAGACACGTGTCGCCGCCGAGCGCCTCGAGGGTCACGACGGCCGCGAGCGTGTCGCCGAGGGCAGCGACCATGTCGAGCAGCACCGTGTCGCGGCGGAGTCGGATGGTGATGATCCGGTCGGTTCCGATGAGCGTATCGCCGACGATCGTGCCGCCGGAGATCGCCTCGGGCGCGAGCATCGTCGCGCGAAAGCGCAGCGCGACGCGGTCGACGCTCGACGGACAGGTGCCCGTCGTCGTTCGGTTTCCCACGGCGATGGTGAAGGGGATGACCTCGCCGGGATCGACCGTTTCGATCGCCGGCGCCAGCGAGAGCGTCGGCGGCGCGCTCACGATCACGTCGACGCTGTCGCTGGTGATCGCGCACTCGCCGCCGTTGCCGACGGTCACCGCGTAGCGTCCGCTGGCGCGCGCTACGATCGTGCGCGTCGAATCGCCCGTCGACCACCGGTAGCTCGCAAAGCCCTCGGGCGCCTCGAGCACGACGCCGTCGCAGGTGCAGTGCCGGACGATCGCGGCGTCGGCGCTCGTGGGCACGAGGCTCGGCGTCGCGCTCAGGTCGACGGCGTACGATGCGGCGTGACCCTTTCCGTAGAGCGTGGCGTTGGCGAGTCCGGAGCCCGCGAGCGTGTGAGCGCCGCCGGAGATCTCGGGCCGGGCCCAGGCGTGCGTCGACGAGCCGGGCAGCATGCGAAACCCCGTCACGGGCGCGCCGTCGAGGCGGATCGACGCGGTGTCGTCGGCGACGACGGTCACGTGGTGTCCGGTGAACGAGAGCGACCCCGGCGCGACGAACGCGAGATCCCCCGATCGCGTGATCGGACGAAGCTGCACGAGCATCGGATCGCCGTCGAGGGTCCCGACGCTGTCGCAGTCGCGGCCGCGCGCGTACTGCACGACCGCGACCGGGCCCGACGCCTGGACGAGCGTCGCCGTGTCCAGCGGCAGGCGAAACCGCTCGCCGGCATCGAGCGTGGTCGTGGCGGCGCCGGCGGAGACGACGGTCGCATCGAGCGACGCGACGATCTCGAGGAGGTCGCCGCGGCGTCCGGCGAAGGGGATCGCGGCGTAGGTGCGGCCGAGCGCGGCGACGGGGAGCATCTGCTCGTAGAGGTGGTCGACCGAATTGCACTCCCCGACGAGCGCCATGATGTTGCCGCTGAAGACGGCGAAGCGGTCGCAGGGCGAGCCGCCGACCGCGCGAACGCGCGTGCCGGTGAGATTGCCTTCGGACTGCAGTTGATAGGTCTGTCCGCTCTGCAGCGAGACCGTGAACGGGACGTCGGCCGGACGTCCGCGCTCGGTCGCGGCGCTCGGCGTGATCTCGACGGTCAGCCCGTTGTCGGGCGCGACGATGACGAGCTCGGCGAGTCCCCGCAGCGTGCTCGAGAACATGAACGGATCGAACGTGGCGGCGACATACTCCCCGCCGAGCGCCTCGATCGGAAGGACGATCGTCGCATCGGCACTGCCGGCGTGATGGCTGATCGCCGAGACCAGGACCGGCGCACTCGCGCTGACGCGCACGCCGCGGCTCTCGACGCGCTCCGAGCCCGTCGCCACCGCCAGCGCCGACGGGACGAGGATGGCGCCATCCTCACCGGCGGCGAGCGAGACGACGGCCGACCACCCGCTGCCGGGAATCTCCGCGCGCACATCGGCCGGCCGATCGCCCGCGACGATCTCCAGGCGCAACTGCGTCATTGGGTCGGTCGGATCGGAGAGATCGACGAGCCGCTCCATGAACGCGACCCAGAACTCGGTGCCGCGCGGCGGGGACGTCTGGGCGGTGCTCCGCGAAACGAAGAGCAGGCCGAGCAGGAGAATGACGAGCGGGCGGTACGGCATGGACGTGAAGCGGGATGATCGAAGTGCGCTCCCGCATCATACGACCGGCCGGCAAAGGGTGCAAGGCGCACGGCACGAATCCCGCTCGCTAGCGAGCGCGGGAGTGACCGAAGGGTCGCGGAGCTTCCGCGCCATCACCCTGGCGCGTTCTTCCCCATCGCTCCCACCCTCCCGCTCATCAGCACGGCGATCGGCCGCAGCGGCTCGACGTTTTCGCAGACGATCTTGATCGTGGAGGTGATCGGGATCGCGAGGATCATTCCCCAGACGCCCCAGAGCCATCCCCAGAAAATGAGCATCACGAGGATGAGCACCGAGCTGAGGTTGAGGCTGAACTCCATCATCTTCGGCTCGATGACGTTGCCGATCACGTTGTGTCCGACGACGAGGATGATCAGCAGGATCAGCGGCGTCGCGAACGAGTCGAACTGCAGCATCGCGATGAGCGCGGGGAAGATCGTCGCGATCAGGGAGCCGACGTTCGGGATGTAGTTCAGAAGGAACGCGAGCAATCCCCAGAGCACCGCGAAGTCGACGCCGAAGATCGCGAGCACCACCGCCGTGAAGACGCCCATGACGGCGCTGAGGATGGTCTTCGTCACGAGATACTGCCGCACCTGCACGTCGATGTTGCGGATGATCGACGCGATGCGCTCGGCGGTGCGATCGGCGAAGGCGTGCTCGACCTTGCGGCTGAGCTCCCCGGCGCCGCCGAGGATGAACAGCAGGAACAGCAGGATCAGGAACCCGTTCGAGAGCATGCTCACCAGCGCGCCGAGCGTCGTGGTCGCGACCGAGGTGACGGTCGACCACTGGACGATGCTCGCAATGTCGATCGACGCCGGATCGGCGCCGACCTTCGCGGCTCCCCACGCGACGAGCGAGGCAAGGCGGTCGTTGAGTCCGGCGAGCCGCTCCTGGTACTTCGGGAGATTCTCGATGAACGCGCCGGCGCTCGAGTAGATCATCAGCGAGATGAGAAACAGGATGCCGCCGACGAGCGCGACGACGAGCAGCAGCGACACGACCATCGGCACGCGCCGTCGCTGCAGGTACAGCACGGCCGGCTTGAAGATGAACGCCAGCAGCAGCGCGATGACGAACGGCAGCAGCACCGAGCTCAGCTCGTGCAGCACGACGCCGATGACGAAGACGACGAGGATCGCCAGCAGGATCGTGATCCCACGCAGCTCGCGGATGCGGATGTCGGACATACCGATGCACCAGGATGGGTTGGACGAGCGATCGGCGGACGCCGAGCGCGACAACGTGGGGCGCAAGATCGCACAGAAGTGGCGATGCGAAGCCTCCGGCATCGCCTATCTTTGGCGGCCCGGCTCACCTATTCGCCGACCGATGCAGCTCGCCTTTGCAACTCCCGAGGATCGCTCGATCATCGACGCGATCGACCATCGCTACTTCCGGCTCGAATCCTCGGGCCCTCGAGTGGCCGCGCCGGAGACCGATCGGTCCGACGACGAGTACATCGTCGCGACGCAGCACGGCGAGATCGCCGGCTATGTCGAGATCAGCGGACCGGAGCGCGATTATCCGATCGAGCGCTTCTTCGCGCGCGAAGAACTGCCGATGGCGTTCGACGATGGCCTCTACGAGGTCCGCATCGTCGTCGTCGGCGACGCGGCAATCGAGCGACCCGCGCTGTCGCTTGGCATCGCTGCGTTGCGTGCGGTCGAGCGGCGCGGCGGCACGCACGTCGTCGCGATCGCGCGCGTCGACCTGATCCCCTTCTACCGCAAGCTCGGCCTGGTTCCGCTCGAGCTGCGGCTGCACTCGGGCATCGTCGAGTTCGAGGTCATGCACGCCTCGGTGCTCGTGCTGCGACGGCGCTCGATCGCGCTCGCGGCCGAGCTCGAGATGCTCCGCGCGACGCTCGACTGGCAGCTCCCCTTCCCCTTCGACCCCGGCCCCGCATGAACGACCCGACGGACCGACGCTATTCCGACCGTGCCATCTCCATCGCGCGCTTCTGTTCGCGCGTGGTCGTCGGCATTCCGCTGATGGTGCTCATCGGCTGGCAGTTCGACAGCGACTACCTCAAGGCGCTGCTGCACCCGTCGAACCGCGCGATGAACCCGGTGACGGCGGTCTGCCTCATGCTCGCCGGCATCGCGCTGCGCATCCAGACGGCGCGCAGCCAGCGGCTGAAGCCGCTGGCCTACGCGCTCGGCGCGGTCGTCGCGATGATCGGCATCGCGGGCGCGGCCGACGACGCGCTGGGCGCGGGATTCGGCATCGACCGCATCCTGTTCGCCGACCGCGGCGGCTTCCACGGCATGCCGCTGCTGACGTCGCTCAGCTTCCTGCTTGCCGGCACCGCTCTGGCGACGCTCGATCAGCGCGTCCGAGACTCCTACCGCCTGCAACAGGGTCTGACGCTCGCGGCGCTCGTCATCGCGTTGATGTCGGTCACCGGCTACCTCTACCAGGTCGATCAGAACTTCGATACCGAAGCGCGCGCACCGATGGCGCTCAGCAGTGCCGTGACCTTCTGCTTCCTGCTCGTGGGGATCTTCGCGGTGCGACCGGACCGCGAGCCGGTCCGCACGATGACCAGCATGACGATCGGAGGCAGCCAGGCGCGCCGCCTGATTCCCGGCGCGCTCCTGGTGATGCTCGGACTCGGCTGGCTGCGACTGCAGGGCGAGCGGGCCGGCTTCTTCGGCCTCGGCTTCGGCGCCGCGCTGTTCACGCTCGTGGCGACCGCGGCGATCGTGGCGCTCATCTGGTGGTCGTCGCGCACGCTCGCCCGCGTCGACGAGGAGCGCCGGCAGACCGAGCGCGAGCGCGAGGAGAGCCGCCGCGAGCTCGAGACCAAGCACCGCCAGCTCGCCGAGACCGCCGGAGACCTCGAGCGCTCGCAAGTCGAGCTGCAGGCCGCCAAGGAGGTCGCCGAGAGCGCCAACCGCGCCAAGAGCGACTTCCTCGCGAACATGAGCCACGAGATCCGCACGCCGATGAACGGCATCATCGGCATGACCGGACTGATGCTCAACACGGAGCTCTCGCCGCAGCAGCGCGAGTACCTCGGCCTCACGGCGCAGAGCGCCGAGTCGCTGCTGCGCCTACTCAACGACATCCTCGACTTCTCGAAGATCGAGGCCGGCAAGCTCGAGCTCGAATCGATCCCGTTCGGCCTGCGTGATGCCCTTGGCGACACCCTCCAGGCGCTCGCGCTGCGCGCGTTCGACAAGGGACTCGAGATCGCCTTCTCGATTCCGCCGAACGTTCCCGATGTGCTCATCGGCGATCCCGGCCGGCTCCGCCAGATCGTCGTCAACCTCGTCGGCAACGCGATCAAGTTCACCGACGAGGGCGAGGTCGTCGTCAACGTCGAGCAGGTCTCGCGCGTCGATGGCGAGGTGACGCTTCAGTTCGCCGTCTGCGACACGGGCATCGGAATCTCGGAGGAGCAGACCGCGAGCCTCTTCCAGGCGTTCTCGCAGGCCGACAGCTCGATGTCGCGCCGCTACGGCGGCACCGGCCTCGGCCTGGCGATCTCGTCGCAGCTCGTCGAGATGATGCGCGGCGAGATCTGGCTCGAGAGCACGCCGGGCTCCGGCAGCACGTTCCACTTCAACGCGACCTTCGGCATCGGCCACGCGGCGCCGCAGCGCCTGCCGATGGCGGAGCTGCGCGGCATGCGCGTGCTCGTCGTCGACGACAACGCGACGAACCGCCTGATCCTCCATGAGTTGCTCGCCGGCTGGGACATGGTCCCGACGCTTGCCACGGGCGCCGAGGATGCGCTCGAGCTGATGCACGCTGCCGCCGGGCGATCCGAGCCATTCCCTCTCGTGCTGCTCGACGCGATGATGCCCGACATCGACGGACTGTCGCTGGCCGAGCTGATCCGGGAGGAGACCGCACTCGACCGCACGACGCTCATCCTCCTCTCCTCCGCCGCGCGTCCGGTCGACGCGGAGACCGGTCGACGTCTGAGGATCTCGCGCTTCCTCACCAAGCCGGTCAAGCAATCCGATCTCTTCGACGCGATCGCCGAGTCGGTGTCGCCGACGCCGGTCGAGCGCGACGTCGAGCGCGACGCCGACGCGGCCGTGCCTCGGCGGCGGCGCATCCTGCTGGCCGAGGACGGCCTGGTCAACCAGCGCGTCGCGGTCACGCTGCTGGAGCAGCGCGGGCACTCCGTCGCGGTCGCCGTCAACGGTCGCCAGGCGCTCGAGATGCTCGAGCGCGAGACGTTCGATCTCGTGCTGATGGATCTGCAGATGCCGACGATGGATGGCTTCCAGGCGACCGCGGCCATCCGCGCGCACGAGCAGCTCACCGGCGGCCACCTGCCGATCATCGCCGTCACCGCTCACGCGATGAAGGGCGACCGCGAGCGCTGCCTCGACGCCGGCATGGACGGCTACATCTCGAAGCCGATCCGTGCCGAGGAGCTCTTCGCGCTCGTCGAGGGCGCGCCGGTCGCGGAAGCGAGCGACGCAATGGATGCGCCGGTCGCCGACATGCGAGACGCAACGCAGGCGCGAGTCGCGGGCGCACGAGACATCGCGGAGACGCCTGACCCGAGCGACGGGCATAACGCAGCGGCTCCCGGCGCGATGCCAGTCGTCGCTCCGATCTTCGACGCGGCGACGACGCGCTCGCGCTTCGGCGGCGACGAGGCGCTGGTGCGCGACGTGCTCGGAGCGCTGCTCGAGTCGGCGCCGCAGATGCTGCGCGATGCGCGCACGGCGCTCGACGAGCGCGATGCGACCGCGCTCGCTCGCGCGGCGCACACGCTCAAGGGATCCGTCTCCTACGTCGAGGCGCCCTCGGTACTCGAGCATGCTCGGCAGCTCGAGCAGGCCGCGCGGGCCGAGCTGTGGGACGCGTGCGAGCAGGAGCTCGACGCGGTCGAGAGACTGGCGGGCGCGTTGCTGGGCGAGGTCGAAGACCACCTGCGGCCGTAGCGCCCGCGTGCGCCGGCTCGCTCGTTGAGCCCGTCGACAACGCCCGCACGACTCCGCGCGCAAGCCTTGAATTGCCGAAGGGGCTCCTCGTTTCCGAGGAGCCCCTTCGTGCTTCCTGACCACCCCTTCCGAAGGCCACGGGTCGTCCCGGATCCAGACCTCCGCGTGCGCCACCGCAGCGACGTTCCTGCGAGCCTCGCCGCCGTCTACCGGGCGACGACGATTCGTGCGAGCGCGCGTGCCCCCTCGGCAGCGACATAGTAGGTGCCGGCGGGCAGCTCCGACACATCGACGGTTGCCTGCCATGCGTCGCCGGCGCGCTCGATGCGGCGTGCGGCGGCGACCCGTCGGCCGGTCGCGTCGTAGAGCGCGACGTCGCTCTCGTCGTCGAGGCCCGGCGGCAGGATCACCGTGGCGCTTCCGGTGGCGGGATTGGGGATCACCGTCGCGTCGCCGCGCTGGCTCTCGTCCTCGATCGCCGCGGCCGCGCCCCGGACGCAGTAGCTCTCGCCCGTGCTGCCGCTCACCCAGCAGATCAGGGCCGAGTCTCCGCCGCCGAGGAAGCGAACAGACCACAGCGGCGCGTCGAGCGGAAACGCCGGCGGCAGCACGACCGAGTCGCGCGAGGTCGGGTCGCTGTACGAGACGATGTCCGCGCGCACCGACGGGTACTTCTCGCGGAAGTCGAGGTAGTCGACGTCGAGCATCAGCCGCGTCGCCATCGCGCCGCTCCCGGCGAACGGATCCGCGAGCCGCAACGAGTCGACGAGCGATGCGGGAATCTCCGTCGGCGGCTCGGTCTCGAAGATCTGCGGTCCGAACGGCGGCACGTCAACGACCGCGACCGATACGAACCGATCCTGCGAAGGGATGTAGTGGATGTAAGCCCAGGCGTTGGCCGTGCCGCTGTCGGTGTTGATCGTCAGCATCATGCCGGGCGCTGGCTCGACGTTGCCGATCGCGCCGATCAGCACCATCCGGGCATCGGACGGAAGGTTCTCGGAGGCGTACGTGCGTGCGATTCCGATCATGTCGAGCGAGCGATGGGGCACCGGCTCGCCCTGCGCAAGAGCGGTCGGCGCCGCGACGAGGGCGAGCATTGCGGTTAGCGTGAGGAGTCGTGTCGTGAGGCTCATGAGTGTCATTGGTGTCAACGTGAATGTTATCTCCGGTTCGGTGTCGTCGATTGACGCTGCAAACCTACGCCTCGAACGAAGCAGGGCCGGCGAGGATTCGTCCGATGGCGGATAGTTCCGACGAGCGGTCGAATCCGCCGGACGAACGGTCGCGCGCGTAGCGACCGATCGGCGCGTGCGGCGCCGGCCCGTCGTTATCTTGACCTCGGTATGACTGCCAGAACCGCCGCTACCCGCGCGATGCCGGGCGTCGTCGCCCGCTGGCTGGCACGGACCGCCCTGTGGGGCGCCGTCGCCGGCGCGATCGTCTATCTCGTGATCTTCGGAGCCACGCTCGACGCGCGCGGCGCGCTCTGGACGACCGCGATCGGCATCGCCTACGCGATCATGATGCGCGGGGCGCAGGAGCTCGTCGCGCACGGGCTCGAGCGCCGTCTGCCGCTGCGTACACGTCGCGACGTGCTGGCGCGCGTGCTCGCGCTCGGCGCCGCGACGCTCGTCTCGCTCGCGGCCGCAACGCGCATCATCGAGCTGGTCTCCGGCTTCCGGCTCTTCGGCAATCTCTCGACCTTCCTGCTGATCGCAATCGTCGCCGTCGGCGCCTCGATCATCGGCAACGGCTACGTCTACCTCGAGCTCTTCCACGCCCGGCTCGAGCGGGCCGAGCAGGCGGCCGTGCGCGCCGAGCTCGGCGTGTTGCGCGCGCAGATCAATCCCCACTTCCTGTTCAACTCGCTCAACTCCATCGCCGCGCTCGTTCGGATCGCTCCGGCACAGGCCGAGCGCGTGATCGAGTCGCTCGCCGATCTCTTTCGCTACAGCCTGCGCGCCTCGGCACAGCCGGCCGTGACGCTCGGCGAGGAGGTCGACGCGCTCGAGCTCTACACGACGATCGAGCAGGCGCGCTTCGGCGACCGGCTCTCGATCGTCATCGACGTGCCCGAGAGGCTTCGCGACATCCGTGCGGTGAGCCTGCTCCTGCAGCCGCTCGTCGAGAACGCGATCAAGCACGGGCTCAGCCGCATCGAGGGACCGTTCACGATCTCGATCGTCGCCCGCGAGGTCGACGACCGTGTGGAGATCGTCGTCGCCGACAGCGGTCCGGGTTTTCGGGTTGCGGACATCGACACGCTTTCGACCGCCGGGCACGGGCTGTCGAACATTCGCGAGCGACTGCGGCTGGAGCTCGGCGCCGGCGCGACGATGCGTCTCGAGCGCGGAGCGGTGTGCGTGAGACTCCCAATGGAGAGACGCGAGCCAACGAACAAACTCCTGACCGATGATCCGCTGCATCACCGTCGATGACGAGCCGCTGGCGCGGGCGCGACTGCGCATGCTGCTGGCCGACGCCGCCGAGCCCGTAGAGGTCGCGGCGGAGGCGTCGTCGGGCCGCGAGGCTCTCGAGCTCGTGCAGCGGCTGCGTCCCGATCTCGTCTTCCTCGACGTGTCGATGCCGGGCCTCGACGGCTTCGACGTCGCCGAGCTGATGACGCCGCATCGGCCCTTGATCGTCTTCGTCACCGCCCACGACGAGCACGCGCTGCGCGCCTTCGACGTGCAGGCGATCGGCTACCTCACCAAGCCCGTCCGCCCCGCGGCGCTCGAACGGACGCTGCAGCAGGCGAAGAGGTTTATCGACGCCGCCGGCGAGACGGGGCCGACCGACGCGAAGGGCGTGCCGCTGGCTCGCATTGCAGTTCACCAGGGCCGGCGACTGCGCATCGTTCCGGTCGAGGCGATCCGCTGGCTCGAGTCGCGCGACCGCGTCGTCTACGCGCGCCTCGACGATGGCGAGCACGCGATCGACTTCACGCTCGACGAGCTCGAGGTGCGGCTCGATCCGGCGGCGTTCCTGCGGATCCACCGCTCGTACATCGTCAGCACGCGCGCGATCCGCGAGCTCGTTCCGTGGTTCGCGGGAGCGGCGGTCGTGCGTTTGGATGACGGGACGCAGCTCCCGGTCGCACGCCGCCGCATACGGGTCGTCAGGGGCGTTCTCGGTGGGTGATGATGCATTGTCTCGTAGTGCGCGTCCAGGAATGGTGGAGCCGTCGTTGCACGCTGCCGGCTTAACCGAGCTTTGACCTGAGTGATGAGTATGAACGGTATCTCCAAACGGTCAGGGACACTGCTTGCCTGCGCGCTATGTCTGTTGTGCCTCGGCACAAGCGCGTGCCGGCCGCGGACGATGACGCCTTCAGCGCGAGCCGCGACGCCATTGGGTCAGGACTTCGAACGCTACTTCGATAGCCTTCTGAGTGCGGGGGCAGGCGTCATGTGCCGAGACGATAGCAGGCGTGACTTCACAATGCTCCGAGACCTTGTGCTTGTACGCGCCGACGCCTTGTCCTGGAATCTCGGCAAGGGTGGCTCGGACAGCATTGTTTGGGATGAGGCGTACGGAGCAGCAATCGTCCGGGAGCCATCGAGCGGTGACGAGTTCGTGATGCTCGTGTCGTTGTACGCCGTTCACAGGAAGGACGTTCCCCGTGACGCCTGGACCGCATTCAGCTTTCCAATAACCGGTGGAACCATTGTCTGTGCGACGCTCCCGACGGTCATGGAAGACCGGGGCCTGGTCCTCTTGGGCTGGGACAAATTCGTCGGTGATGAGTCTCGGTGGGATTCTTCCGGAGTCGATCTCGAGGCCTGGCGGACCTACCTGGGCTTCACACCACCATTCGATCATCGGAAGTATGTACCTCCTCCCGATCCCGACGATCTCGGTCATCCATAGGGCCACAGTGAATTCGCTGCCAACGTTCTACGCCACTCTACGCCGTTGAACGTCGGTTAGCCGCCTTCGTCGTGTCGCGCCGGCGTTCGCTATCTTCGGCGCACCGGAAACCCGCCGTCCTTCATCGAAAACCATGCAGCCACCCGACATCATCGTCCAGCGCCAGCTCGACGCCTACGACATCGGCGACATCGACGCGTTCGTCGCGACCTATACCGAGGACGTCGAGATCTACGATCACCCGGCGACACTCCGCATGAAAGGTCGGGACGAGCTCCGCGAGCGCTACGCGAAGCTCTTCGCGAGCGCGCCGGATCTGAAGACGCACATCACGAAGCGGATCGTCATCGGCGACCATGTGATCGACGACGAGACCGTCACTGGTGCGCCCGGCGGCGGCACCAGACGCGCGGTCGCGATCTACCAGGTGCGCGACGCGTTGATCGCGAAGGTGTGGTTCATCTCCGGCGAGTGATCGCCAGCGCCTGATCGCGCAACATTCGGCGTTTGCCGCGCCCGATTCGCCGCGTTGGCATTCAACGTGCATCACAATCCGTCGGAGGAATCCGGCGCATGCTCGATACCCGAGCACACGAGCCGGACAGCATCGTATGCCGATACGCATCGTCGCTCTCATCGGGAGTCTGATCCTCGGATTCATCTTCCCGGCCCCCCTGACGCTGATCGCGGCGGGGATTCTGCAGGGGAACAACCACCTGATCTTCGACGAGACGTTCGGGCAGTCGAACCTCGTGCTCGCCTACCGATTCTCCGCGCCGTTCGTCGCGATCTTCGCCCTGGCGATCGCGGGCTTCGGCTACCATCACTGCGGGCGAACCACGCGGATGCCGCGGCACCTCTGGTGGCACAACGGCTTCCTGCTGCTCGGCGCGACCTTCGGCGCGTCGTCGCTGCTGGCCTTCCAGCTCACGTTCGGCGGCGGCATCGGGTCCGCCGCGGACGTCATCGGCCTCGTGCTGCTGGGCGCGGCCGCCGGCGCTCTCTGCGCCCTGCCGGTGTCCGTGCTCTGGTTCTTCGTCGTGCGCCGACGAATCCACCTCGAGACGCTTCGCGCGGTCGAGGAGGACGAGCTCGAGCTCGTCCGCCCGTCGTGATCGCCGCCCCTTCGTCGATTCTTCTCCCCGGTTGCCGCATATTTGCAGGTCTACGCAACCAGCAACGAACACCAACACCGACGACGGCCCACCATGGGGAGAGCTTTTGAGTTCCGGCGCGCGCGCAAGGAGAAGCGCTGGGGAAAGATGTCGAAGACGTTCACGAAGATCGGCCGCCAGATCGCGATGGCGGTGAAGGCCGGCGGACCCGATCCCGCGACGAACGCGCGCCTGCGCACGGCGATCCAGAACGCCAAGGGCGCGAACATGCCCAAGGATACCGTCGAGTCGTCGATCAAGAAGGCGATGGCGAAGGAGGAGGGCAGTTTCCAGGAGGCGACCTACGAGGGCTACGGACCCGGCGGCGTCGCGCTGATGATCGACTGCGCGACCGACAACCCGACGCGCACCGTCGCGAACGTGCGCATGTACTTCTCGCGCAACGGCGGCACGCTCGGCCAGTCGGGATCGCTCGAGTTCCTCTTCGAGAAGAAGGGCGTCTTCCGCTTCCCGTCCGAGGGCATCGACGTCGAGTCGCTCGAGCTCGAGCTCATCGACTTCGGCGCCGAGGAGATCGAGGTGGACGAGGGAACGGTCTACGTGACGACGTCGTTCGCGGACTTCGGGACGATGGCGCGCGCGCTCGAGGAGCGGGGAATCGCCGTCGAGAGCGCCGAGGTGCAGCGCATCCCCACCAACACGACGCAGGTCCCCGAGGAGACGCAGGAGAGCGTGCTCAGTCTCATCGAGAAGCTCGAGGACGACGACGACGTGCAGGCCGTCTATCACAACATGGCGTGATCGACGCCGTGGACTGATCCACACGCAACTCTTCGCAGATCGTGCGGCGGTGAGCGACCCAATCATCAGACCGATTGCCGAGACCGACTCGCTCGAGCATCTCACCGAGCTGCTGCATCGCGCGTACGCTCGACTCGCGGAGATGGGCCTGCGCTTCTTCGCGACGCACCAGACCGTCGAGCAGACACGCTCGCGCGTCGAGTCCGGGCGCTGCTTCGTCGCCGAGCTCGACGGGCGCATCGTCGGCACGATCTGCCTGTACCGCCGCACGTTGGAGCACGGTCCTGCATGGTACGCACGCGACGGCGTCGGGTACTTCGGGCAGTTCGGTGTCGAGCCGGCGCATCAGGGCGGCGGCATCGGCAACCTGCTGCTCGAGCACGTCGAGCGTGCCGCGCGCGCCGTGGGACTCGACGAGCTCGCGCTCGACACGGCCGAGACGGCGACGCACCTGATCGAGTACTACGCGCGCCACGGCTATCGCCTCGTCGACGGCGTCCAGTGGAAGGACGTCAACTACCGCAGCGTGGTCATGAGCAAGACGCTCGTCGACGGAGCGAGCTAGCGACGCTGCCGGTCGAGCCGGCGCACGTAGGCGAGGAACTCCTCGTAGTGATCGAACTCGCGGAAGACGCCGAACTCGTCGATGAGCTTGACGCCGCCGTCATCGTAGATCTTCATGATGCTCCATTCGGAGCGCTTCTTCAGATCCTTGAAGATTGCCTCGAGCTCTTCGCGGGGGATTGCCTCGTCGGTCATCAGGACACCTCGGTGGAGTTGAACGGGTCCCGAACATAGCAGCACCGCAATGAACGATCAACAGCCGCATCCCATCCGCGCCCTCATCGTCGTCGACGTGCAGAACGACTTCTGTCCGGGCGGATCGCTCGCGGTGCCGGGCGGCGACGCGGTCGTCGAGCCGCTCAACGCGCTGATCGCCGAGTTCCTCGAGCGCGGCGAGCTCGTCGTCAAGAGCCGCGACTGGCATCCGGCGACGACCCCGCACTTCAAGGACTTCGGCGGCGTCTGGCCGGTGCACTGCGTGCAGGGCACCGACGGGGCCGCGTTCCATCGCGCCCTGCTGGACGATCCTCGCATCGTCGTCGTGTCGAAGGGCACCGGCGACGAGGACTCGTACTCCGCCTTCGACGGCACCGACCTGGCATCGCTGCTGCGCGAGCGCGGCGTCGAGGAGGTGTGGGTCGGCGGGCTCGCCACGGATTACTGCGTCAAGAACACGGTGCTCGACGCGCTGGCCGCGGGCTTCCGCGTGCGGGCGATCGCCGAGGCGATGCGGGGCGTCAACCTCGAGCCCGGCGACGACGAACGCGCGATCGCCGAGATGCGTGAGCGCGGCGCGGAGGTCGTGTGATGGCGGCGCTGAACTTCGATCGCTACCACGCGGTGATGGGCAACGCGTCGTACAAGCCCGAGACCCACCTGCACGGCGAGAGTCTCAGCGACGTCGAGGCGACCTTCTACGTCACGCAGCGCAAGCTCCGGTTCGCTCCGTGCCTCGGCCACGAGCGCCTCGTGCGGATGCTCACCGACAGCCATCTCGACCGACCCCGCCTTCGATTTCTCGAGCAGGACCGCGGTGGTCTGGAGCTCTTCGCCGCTGCGATCGAGGAGATGCACTACGCCGGGGCCGTGCGCGCCGTGCGACCGGGCACGATCGTGTTCGCGGGGGAGCCCTTCGCCGACATCACGGGCGCGTTCGGCGTCACGCAGGCGCAGGAGATCAAGTTCGAGCACGCGTTCGACCTGCCGATGACGGTGGCCGCCAACGCGATGCGCATCCGCATGGCAGCGGGCGAGCGATGGCTGAGCGACTTCTCGCTGCGTCGCAACGGCGACGTCGAGCGCTCGATCGACGTGGCAACCGCGGCGTACATCGGCGGCTTCAACGACACCTCGAACGTCGAGGCCGCGCACAGGCTCGACATCCCGGCGGTCGGAACCGAGGCGCATTACTGGCAGCAGTCGTACGTGCGCTACATCGACGAGCCGGAGATCGACGAGCGCACGGGCAGCGCGAAGCATTTCGAACAGGTCGCGTTCGAGCGCTGGCTCGACGCGAACCCCAACGGCACCGTCATCCTCCTCGACACGATCGACGTCTACCAGGGCGCGGTCCACGCGGTGCTCGCGGCGACATCGAGTCCGGCGCGCCGCGCGGCATTCAAGGGATACCGCGTCGACAGCGGCGACCTGGCCGCGGTCGGAGCCTGGTGCCATCGTTTCTTCGAGGCCAACGGACTGCTCGGCCTGATGCCGATCCTCACCGGCGACCTCGATGCCGAGCGCGTTCGCGACGCGGTCGAGCGCTTCCCCGAGGCTGAGGGATTCGGCATCGGCACGAAGCTCATCAGCGAGATCTCGTCGGTCGCGGGAGTGATCTTCAAGGAATGCCTCATCGGCGGTCGACCGACGATGAAGCTCTCGAGCACCGTCGAGAAGTCGACGCTGCCCGGCCGCCTGCAGGTCTATCGCGGCGCCGACGACGCCGGTCACTACATCGGCGACGTCATCGGCCTCGACGGTGAGGACATCGCGATCGACGGCGCGACGACGATCGAGCCGCTGCTGGTCCCCTTCTGGACGAAGGGATTCTACGAGCCGATCCCTCCCATCACGAAGCTCAAAGCGTTCGTCGAGGCGCAGCGTGTGCGCTTCGCGGACATCGAGCGATATCCGGTCACGATCAGCCCGCGCCTGCACGCGTTGCGCGAGGAGCTCATCGCGCGGATGCGTGCCGAGCCCAATGACTGGCGTGCGCTGGTGACGGTTCCGGAGGAGCTGGCGGGGAAGCTGGGTGGGTAGACCGTCGGATCGTACCTTCCGAGCAACACATCCTTCGAAGCCTCTCGCGACACCCATGACCGACCCAGCACTCGCTACCCTTCGCCTGCAGATCCGACAGATGATCTCCGACGTTCTCGGCGCCATCGGCGAGCCCGAGGAGACGACGGAGCTGCGGCGGCAGGTGCTCTCGACGTTCGCGTTCGGGATGGTCTTCGCCGCCGGCATGGGGCAGGGACTCGAGCCCGCGCAGGTGCACGCGCTCGTCGTTGGGGCGCTCGAGGATTCGTTCGGCTACAACGCGGATCAGGCGGTGACCTTCTCCGAAGCACTCATCGACGCGATCAGCGGCGAGAGTCGTCCGACCTCGAACGCGATCATCCATCGCGGCATCGAAGGCTACCGGCAATGGAGCGAGCGCGAGCTCGACGAGCTGCGCGCGAACATCGCGGAGATATTCGCGGTGCTCGAGGACGAGGCGAGGAATGGTCAGGCGACGGATGGGGTCGGGTAGTTTTTCACCCCTCAACCACGCGGCGTCTCTGTCATCCCCGAAGGGGAACTCTCTTACTGTGCGACTGCCGCTTGTGGGTCGGTGTGGTAGTGCGAGGGCGGCTGCATGCGGCGGCAAGCGGCTGCCGCGAAAGAAGAATTCGCTGTGGCCCTTTCGCCACATGCGGTGATGCGCAGCCTAAGAAAGATCCCCTCCGGGGATGACAAGGGCGGGAGCTTCTGGGATGTCGAGGCGACGATGCGCGCGTGGCGCGCTTCGTCGCCTCGACTTTGAACAGCGCCTCTCTGTCATCCCCGAAGGGGAACTTTCTTTCGATGCGACTGCCGCATGTGGGTCGGTGTGGTAGTGCGAGGGCAGCCGCATGCGGCTGCCGCGAAAGAAGAATTCGCATTGGCCCTATCGCCACATACGGTGATGCGCACCCAAAGAAAGATCCCCTGTTGGGGATGACAGAGGCGGGAGCTTCCGGGATGTCGAGGCGACGATGCGCGCTATGCGCGCTTCGTCGCCTCGACCCTGTACAGCGCGTCTCTGTCATCCCCGAAGGGGAACTTTCTTTCGAGGCGACTACCGCATGTGGGTCGGTGTGGTTGTGCGAGGGCAGCGGCATGCGGCCGCATGCGGCTGCCGCGAAAGAAGAATTCGCAGTGGCCCTATCGCCACATGCGGCGAGGCGCACCCAAAGAAAGATCCCCTCTGGGGATGACAGGGGCGCGCTCACTGGGGTGGGAAGATGAGCCCTCCCCTCAAAACACCATCACCCACGACACCATCGGCAGCACCGGCGTCTCCGCCGCTTCGGCGTCGCCGGTCGTGATCCCCACGTATGCGAGGCCCGCGTCGAGGGCCCAGGTGCGGCCGAACCAGCGCGCGGTCACGGCGATCGGCACGTGGCCGAGCGATTCCATCGTCATTACTTCCGCACAGACTTTCCAGCGATCGGCGATGCGGTAGTCGCCGCCGAGGCTGAGCACCATCGCGTTGCGCTCGATCTCGCCGGCGACGATGATCTCGTGCGTCTTCATCGCGTAGCCAGCGCTCGCGGAGATGCGGCTGTCGTCGTCGCCGTAGCTGATCGCGGCGAACGGCGCGAGCGTCGTGATCACCGACTCGGTCGAGTCGGCCGTCGCGTCGTTGTCGTAGGTGCTGCGTCCCCAGATCAGACCGCCGGCGACGTTCAGCCGCGGCATGAGCTCGACGCCCGCCTTGAGGCCGAGGCCGTATGCCGCGTACATCGTGCCGTTGACGCCGCCCCAGTCGTCGGGCAGCGGCACGGCGCCGCCGGCCATCACCATCACGTTGTCGATCGGCACGTAGCCCGCCATCAGCCCGAACACGTCGTAGCTCGCGGCGACGACGCGTCCTCGCTTCGGGATGATCGCGTTCGGTGTGACGATCGTCCGGAAGGTCGTCGGGTCGGGATAGCGCTCGGGGCCGATGCCTTCGCCATACAGATACGCGCCGCGATCGGCGCCGATCGCGGCGTGCTCGAAGCGCAGCAGCGTCGCGGTGCGACCGGGCTCGTTCGGCGAGAAGCGGAGCGTCATCGGATGCGATGCTCCCGGCGCGATCGTGAACGGTCCGCCGCCGTCGACGATCTCGAACTGCGTCGAGTCGGGTCCTGCGATCACGGCGCGCGTCACGTCGACCGGTACTTCCCCCGTGTTCTCGATCGCCACCGTCACGAGCGAGTCGCGGCGGTCGCCCACTTCCACCGAATCGAAATCCACCTCGGAGAGCCCGAGTCGCAGTTGCGGCTCGACGCCCTCGCCCCTGATGACCTTCTCGAGCGTTGTGCCGCCGGCCTCGATGACGACCGAGGCACGACGCGGACCAACGCGCGCCGGCGTGAACTCGAACTCGACCGCGCGTGCCTCGCCGGGTCCGACCGCGAACGGAGGGATTCCGCTGACGAGCGAGTACTCGCGCGCCGAGGCGCCGCCGAAGCGGATCGACTCGACGGTCATCGCGCGCGTGCCGTCGTTGCGGATGTACATCTCGACGACCGAGTCCGCCGGCACGCCGACCGCGCGGCGCCCGAAGTCCACGTCGATCGCCACGGGCTTCGTCTCGACGACGATCGCCCAGAGCGAGTCGGAGACATCCTGCTGCAGTCCCATGCGGTTCGACGGCCAGATGCCGAGCGTGTCGCCGAGCGCGCCGGCGATGCGCGTGCCGTCGGGCGAGAACGCCGCGTGCGATGCCTGCGCGTCGATCTCGATCTCGTTGAGGATCGTCCCCTGCTCGGTGTCGTAGACCTTGATGGTGTATCCGTTGGATGTCGCGACATAGCGCCCGTCGGCAGTGAACGTCGCGTAGCCGACGGAGCCCTCGCCGTCCTGATCGTACTCCTGCACGACGGCGCCCGAGAGATCGACGAGCCGCGGTCCCGGCGTCGAGGTGTAGCCCCAGACGAGCAGGCGAGATCCGTCGGGATGGAAGAGCGCGCGCGGGTGGCCGTGCGATGCGAACGGAACCTCGACGACCTTCTCGCCCGTGCGCACGTTCCAGACGTCGGCCATGCCGCGATCCTCGCGCGAGAGCGTCGCGATCAGCGATCCGTCGGGCGACCACGTCGCTCCCTCGGCCTCGCCTCCGACCGCGATCGTGCGCACGACCTCGCCCGTGGGAACGCGCCGGATCGTCACGGTGCTGTCGCTGCCGCTGACCGCGATCGTCGCGCCGTCGGGACTCCACGTCACGTCGCGGTAGTGCACGCCCGCGGGCTGCGGGATCTCGAAGAGCAGCCGCCCGCTGTCGACGTCGAACACCGCCGGACTTGCATACTGCACGCGACCGTAGTTGAACATCAGCGCGACACGCCGTCCGTCGGGTGAGAGAACGCGCTCGGGAGTGACATCGCCCTCCCCCGCCTTGTCGGAGTTCGGCTTGTTGTAGACGCGGCTCGCGTCGAAGGTCCTGACGGGCCGGCCGCTGGCGACGTCCCACACGCGCACCGCGCTGCCTTCGTCGGCGGTGAGCACGCGCGATCCGTCGGCGGAGAACTCGACGTGGTAGACGCGCGACGCGCGGCCACCGCTCGCCGGGTTCGATCCGGCAACGAGCCGCTGCAGTCGTCGTCCGGTCGCGACGTCCCAGATGCTCGCCGTGCCGTCCCAGCTCGCGGCGGCGACGCGGCGGCCATCGGGACTGAACGCCGACGCGATCACCCAGTCGCCGGGTCCGACGTACTGCAGAGCGTCGCGTCGCGTCGAGGGTCCGGGCGGCACTTGGGCGATGCGCATCAGGCAGCGCTCGCTCGGCGTCGCCGGCACGCGCCAGCGATGCGCGAGTCCGCCCGCGCGCGACGCGACCGGACGCCACGTCGTGCCCGCGTCGGTGCTGTAGTCGATGCGCACCGTGTCGCTCGGACGCACGCCGTCCCAGAGGATCTCCGCGATCTCACCGGCGTGCAGTCGCTCGCCGCCGTTGGGATGCACGACGCGGATCGACGGCGCCGGAGGATTACCGATGCCGGCGGAGGCGAAGAGCGATCCGCCGAAGCACGCGTCGTTGTCGATGCGCCAGCGTGCGAAGTGGTACAGCGAGTCGGGCGCGTCGAAGCGCACCGTCAGCGCGCGGCGCTCGCCGCTGCGCAGCGTGAACGGCGCCGACGCTCCGACGAGCGAGAAGCCGCCGGTCGCACCGAGTGGCGCGATACTCGAG
>Ga0247823_10000286_pt1 | contig 43696 bp, 38 predicted proteins | sample 13C_PalmiticAcid_2_FD_192426 | JGI IMG/M metagenome (GOLD analysis project Ga0247823, IMG submission 192426) | Soil microbial communities from agricultural site in Penn Yan, New York, United States - 13C_PalmiticAcid_Day30 | ecosystem: Environmental > Terrestrial > Soil > Agricultural land... | reverse complement strand
CGACCTGCAGCCACTTGCGCTCGTCGGCGTCGAGGCCGAAGATCTCGCCGACCACGGCGGCCTGCTCGGCCGTCATCGTCATCTGGCCCAGGCACGCGGCCGTGACCCACTCCTTGCTCTTGCCGACACGCTCGGCCACGTCGGACCATTTCAGGCCCTTCGTCACCTTGGCGGTCACGATCTTTTCGGTCACGTCGAGACGGCTCATCGTCTTCTCCTTCAGTTGTGCGGGTTGAGATTCGGTTGGAAATCAGGGGGACACTTCGACCGGTTGCGCGGGCGCGCGCCCGTGCGACAGGTCCTTCGACCGCGACACCAGGAAGTCGACCAGGTGGTTGCGGATGCGGTAGTACGCGGGGTCGTGGTGCAGCGTGGCGCGCTGGCGGTCGCGCGGCATCGTGTTGACGACGATCTCGGCCACCCGGGCGCGCGGCCCGTTGCTCATCAGGAGGATGCGGTCGGCGAGCAGGATGGCCTCGTCGACGTCGTGCGTGATCATGAACACCGTCTGGTGCGTCTGCGCGCAGATGCGCAGCAGCTCGTCCTGGATGGTGCCGCGCGTGAGGGCATCGAGCGCGCCGAACGGTTCGTCGAGCAGCAGCATCTTCGGCTGGATCGCGAACGCGCGCGCGATGCCCACGCGCTGCTTCATGCCACCCGACAGCGCCTGCGGCTTCTTGTCGATCGCATGCTCCAGGCCCACGAGGCGCACGAATTCCTCGACGTGGGCGTCGACCTGTTTCGCGCTCCACTCGGGCCAGCGGCTGCGCACCGCGAACGCGACGTTGCGGCGCACGGTGAGCCACGGCATCAGCGCATGGCCCTGGAACACCACGCCGCGGTCGAGGCTCGGGCCGGCCACCTCGCGGCCGTCCATGAACACGTGGCCCGCGCTCGCCTGTTCCAGGCCGGCCAGCACGTTCAGGATCGTCGTCTTGCCGCAGCCCGAGTGACCGACGATGCAGACGAACTCGCCGCGGCGGATCTCGAAGTCGACGCCGTCGAACACGGCCTCGCCGGCGCCCGGGTAGGTCTTCGCGAGCGCCTCGATGCGCAGGAACTCATTCGGCATACGTCACCGCCTTCTGCGCGCGGGCGAAGAGCTGGTCGAGCCCCATGCCCACGAGGCCGATCACGGTGATGGCGAACATCACGTTGGTGAGCGACAGGTTGTTCCACTCGTTCCAGACGAAGTAGCCGATGCCGGTGCCACCCACCAGCATCTCGGCCGCCACGATCACGAGCCAGGCGATGCCCATGCTGATGCGCATGCCGGTGAGGATGGTGGGGGCCGCGGCCGGCAGGATCACCTCGAAGGCCAGGCGCTGCGGCTTCACTTCGAGCGTCCGCGCCACGTTGAGCCACTCGCGCCGCACACCCGACACACCGAACGCGGTGTTGATCAGCAGCGGCCACACCGAGCAGATGAAGATCACGAAGATGCCCGAGACCGACGAGTCCTTGATCGTGTAGAGCGCGAGCGGCATCCACGCCAGCGGCGAGATGGGCTTGAGCACCTGGATGAACGGGTCGAGCGCGCGGTGCACGAGCGGGCTCATGCCGATCAGGAAGCCGAGCGGCACCGCCACCAGCACGGCCAGGCCGAAGCCGAGGCCCACGCGGCCGAGCGAGTAGGCGAGCTGCAGGCCGATGCCCTTGTCGTTCGGGCCGTTGTCGTAGAAAGGTCGGGACAGGTGGCCGATTGCGGTGGCCCCGAACTGCGCCGGTGTCGGGAACCCCGAGGACGCCGAGGCGCCGGCCGCAGGGTCCTTGCCCAGCATCTTCTGGTACTCGATCTGCTCGGGCGTGAGCGCCGGGCCGGCCGCGGCCGCCACCGGCCGGGTGGCGAGCTGCCACGCGCCGACGAACACGGCCAGCAGCAGCGCCGACAGCAGTGCGGCCCGCAGTTTCAGCGAGACGCCGGTCATGTCCGCTTGATCGCGAAGCCCGACAGGTAGGGCTCCGGCTTCTCGGGGTCGAACACCTTGCCCATCACGGTGAACTTCGGGTACGCGCCCTCGGGCACCGGCTGGCCGAGCTGCTTCATCGTGCGCTTGGCATCGGTCAGCAGGAACACCTTCTCGGCGATCTGCTTGTAGTTCACGTCCCCCTTGACGTAGCCCCAGCGTTTCATCTGCGTCAGCATCCACACGGCCATCGACTGCCACGGGATCGGGTCGAAGTCGGCGCGGTCGGGCACGGTCCGGATGTTGCCGAGGCCGTCGGCGAACTTGCCGGTGAGCACCTGCGCCACCACCGTCTCCGGCTGGTTGAGGTAGGCCTGTGGCGAGATCACCTTCGCGATCAGCTCGCGGTTCTCGGGCTTGCGCGCCATCGCCGACGAGGTCAGCACCGCGCGGTACAGCGCCGCGAAGGTGTTGGGGTTCTGCTGGATGAATTCGGTGGACGAACCGAAGGCGCAGCACGGGTGGCCGTTCCACAGGTCCTTCGTCAGCAGGTGCAGGAAACCGATCTCCTCGAACACCGCGCGCTGGTTGAACGGGTCGGGGCCCAGGTAGCCGTCGATGTTGCCGGCGCGCAGGTTGGCCACCATCTCGGGCGGCGGCACCACGCGGATCTGGATGTCGCGGTCGGGGTCGAGCCCCGCCTCGGCCACGTAGTAGCGCAGCAGGAAGTTGTGCATCGAAAACTCGAAGGGCACGGCGAACTTGAAGCCTTTCCATTGCTTCGGGTCGCGCTTGTCCTTGTGCTTCACGTGCAGCGTGATCGCCTGGCCGTTGGTGTTCTGGATCGACGCGACGTTCATCGGCACCGCGTTCGAGCCCACGCCCATCGAGATGGCCACCGGCATCGGCGACAGGAAGTGCGTCGCGTCGTACTCGCGGTTCATCATCTTGTCGCGGATCAGCGCCCAGCCGGCCGTCTTGACCACCTGCACGTCCAGCCCCTGCTTGCTGTAGAAGCCGAGCGGGTGCGCCATGATCAGCGGCGTGGCGCAGGTGATCGGGATGAAGCCGATCTTCAGCTCCTTCTTCTCGAGGGCGCCCTTCTCCTGGGCCATGGCCTGCAGGCTCGCGACGGGCAGCACGCTGCCGATGGCGGCCATCGCCGAGCCCTTGCCCACGGCACGCAGGAAACGCCGGCGCACGGCATCCTGCGGGAACAGCGCCTTCACGAGCGTGGCCTCGATGAACGCGTTCGACTCGGCCTCGAAGGCGCTCGTCTCGCAGCGCGCCTTCAGCTCCGCGGTGGCGTGGTCGGCGTCGCTCGCGTGCCGGCCGCAGCGGCAGCCCATCGTCAGCGGGCGGTCGGCGTCGTACGGGTCGTATCGGTCGGTCATGGGCGGGGTCCTCGGTGGATGAACCCACTGTAGGGACGGCCCGCCCCGGCGCCCATCGCGGGCCCCGCGATTCGCGTGTAGTGCCAGCCCTACACGCCGTGCATCACCGGCGACAGGTCCTGGCGCACCGCGTAGAGGGCCAGCTCGACGTCGTTGCGTGTGCCGGTCTTCTCGAGGATGCGGGCGCGGTAGGTGCTCACCGTGTTGCTGGAGAGGATCAGCTGGTCGGCGATCTCGCCCACGCTGCGGCCACCGGCCAGCAGCCGGAACACCTGGTACTCGCGGTGCGAGAGGCGGTCGTGCAACGGCTGTTCCTCGGCCTTGTCGCGCCCCGCGCCGATGGCGCCCGCGAGGTGTTCGGCCACGGCGGGCGTGATGAAGAGCCCGCCGGCAGCCACCTTGCGGATGGCCCCGATCATCTGTTCGGAGTCGGCGCTCTTGTTCAGGTAGCCCACGGCACCGAGCTTCAGGCTGCGCACCGCGTACTGCTTGTCGGGGTAGGTCGACAGCATCAGCACCGGCAGGCGCGGGAACTCGCTCTTCAACTGGCGCAACACGTCGAGGCCGTCGCGCTGGGGCATCGCGATGTCCATCAGCACCACGTCGATGCCGCCCTCGCGCACGCGGGCGAGTGCCTCAGGCCCGTTGGCGGCCTCGCCGGCCAGTTGCACGTCGCCCGCGTCGGCGAGCATCTGCTGGATGCCCTGGCGGACGATCTGGTGGTCGTCGCAGATCAAGACGCGGATCACGGGGTCACCTCCAGGGAGTGTTCAACGGGGAAGGGCATCGTGAGGCGCACGCGGGTGCCGAGGCCGGGATGGCTGTCGATGGCGACCCGGCCGCCGAAATGGCCGGCCCGCTCGCGCATGCCCATCACGCCGTAGCTGCGCGGGTGGTCGAGGGCCTCGCGCGACGCGCCGCTGCCGTCGTCGCGCACCTCCAGGTGCAGCACCGGCGCGGGCGGCGACTCGACCTCGATGCGGATGGTGACCGAGCGGGCCTGCGCATGGCGGGCCACGTTGCTGAGCATCTCCTGGAAGATGCGGAAGACCGCCATCGCCCAGCGCTGGCCCGCTTCGCCCGCGGGCTCGACCGTGCCGGCGGCCACGTGGAAGCGCAGGTCGGGCGGCATCTCGGTGGTGTCGAAGAACTCCTGCGCCTGCCACTCGAGCGCGGCCCAGAGGCCCTGGTGATCGAGGATGCTCGGACGCAGGTCGGTGATGATGCGGCCCACGTTGTCGACGGCGGTGTCGATCATCCGGCCCATGTCGTGGCACTTGCACTGCAGCTCGTGGCGGTCGCCGATGCGCTTGCCGAGCCAGTTCACATCGAGCTTGAGCGCCACCAGCAGCGAACCCAGCTCGTCGTGGATCTCGCGGGCGATGCGGGTGCGTTCGTCTTCCCGCACCCGCTCCAGGTACGCCGACAGCTCGCGCAGCTGACCAAGCGCCCGGGTCAGCTCCGCCGTGCGTTCGTCCACCCGGCGTTCGAGCTGGTCGCGGGCCTGGTGCAGCTGCGCCTCGGCGCGCTTGCGTTCGGTGATGTCGACCAGGGTGACGACGGCGCCCTGCACGACGGCCCCGTCGAGGATGGGGTACGACGAGTACTCGGCGGAGAACGAGGAGCCATCCGCCCGCCACAGCACCTCGCTGTCGATGCGGCACGGCAGCCCGCGGCGGAAGGCGTTGAAGATGGGGCAGTCCGCCTCGGGATAGTGCCGGCCGTCCGCATGGGTGTGGTGGATCAGCTCGTGCATGTTGCGGCCCAGCACCGCTTCGGTGCGATGGCCCAGCATTTCCGCGGCGGCGCGGTTCACGAAGGTGCACCGGCCGGCGAGGTCGACCCCGAAGATGCCGTCGCCGGTGGATTCGAGCAGCAGTTGCAGGCGCTCCGTCCACGCCGGTCCGGCGGGGACGGGGGGTGACAGCACCGGGGGATCACACAGGACGAACGACACGCAACACGCTCCGCGAGCAACAGGCCCGCGTCGTCATTGCAATGCCTATGCCACCACCGAGTCCGCCACCACGGTGCAGTTGCGGCCCTGGACCTTGGCCCGGTACATCGCCTGGTCGGCGTGTTCGATGGCGGTCTCGAGTTCCTCGACCCCGCCCACCTCGGCCACGCCCGCGGAAAACGTCACGCGCAGCCCCGGGGCGATGGCGTCGGCCGACAGGCGCGCCAGTTGCGAGCGCATGCGTTCCACGCACTGGGCCGCGTCGGCGGCCGTCGTGTCGGGCAGCATCAGCAGGAACTCCTCGCCGCCCCAGCGGCCCATCACGTCGGTCGAACGCAGGCTGTCACGGGTGAGCTGGGAGAAGGTCTTGAGCACCAGGTCGCCGCCGCTGTGGCCGTAGGTGTCGTTGATGCGCTTGAAGAAGTCGATGTCGAGCAGGGCCACCGACATGGGCTGGCCGGTGCGGCGCTGGCGGGCCTTCTCGATGGCCATCAGCTCGTTCATGTGGCGGCGGTTCGACAGGCCGGTGAGTTCGTCCCGGGTGGCCAGCAGCCGGATCTGCTCGAGGGCGTGCTGCAGGTCGGCCTTCTGGGCGCGCATGCGGGAACGGATGGCGGCCATGCGCGCGGTGAGCGTGCCCACCGCGGCCAGGATGATGATGGCGAACAGCAGGTGCACGGCCTCCACCGTCGGCGGGTGGTGCAGCGGGTCGGTCGCGGCCTTCCAGACCATCGCCAGCGCCAGCAGGGCGCACGCGAACACCGACAGCCACCGCGCCTGGCGCGGGCGCAGCGCGAACATGCCGAACACGAGGATCAGCACCATCAGCGACATCACCGCCCCGCGGGCCGGCCCGGTGATCAGGTACGAGCCCACCGTGGCCAGCACGCCCAGCACCATCTGGGGCAACGTGAGCGACGGGTCGCTGCCCAGGCGCACGTTGAGCCCCGAGCGGATCACCGCGTAGAACCCGAGCGAACCGGCCATGAAAAAGCCGGTCAGCCACAGCGAGGCCTTCAGGTCGACCAGCCCCGCCACCACCTCGGCGTGCTGCACCGCCGCAAAGAGGGCATAGACCAGCACGGCCAGCAGCGATTGCGACGCCCGCAGCTGCTGGGCGCCGGTCGCGGGACCGAGCCAGACCGAGCGGAAACGGGGGACGCAAAGGGATGCCATAGGCCGGTCTTATCGTCGGGCGGGGAAACGACTTGAGCACCGGCGCCCCCCGGGATCCGGGGGCTCCGTGCGCTTTCCACGAACGGGAGAAATCTCAGGTCAGGACGACCCGGTTCGACCCGGCGGACTGCGCATTCTGCAACGCCAGCGCGGCCCGCTCGATGGTCTGGGCGACGGTTTCCCCGGCCCGGTGTTCGGTCACGCCGACCGAGAAGCCGGTGTGGGACAGCGGCGCGCCCGGGTCGGTGGCCACCTGGCGCACCCGTTCCCGCAGCCGCTCCAGGCTCAGGCGGGCGAGCGACGATCGCGTGTTCGACAGCATCAGCAGGAATTCCGCCCCGTTCCAGCGCGACAGCAGGTCGGAGATGCGGATCACCGCGAGCGACTCGCGGGAAAAGCTCTTGAGCATCTCGTCCCCGAAGGCCTCGCCATGCGCGGCCTGCAGCGCCGCGTGTTCATCGAGGCTCAGCAGCGCGATGCAGAAGGTCTGGCCCGACCGCACGCCGCGCTGGCGCTCCTGCTCCATCAGCTCGACCATGTGGCGGCGGTTGATGAGGCCGGTGAGTTCGTCGCGCGTGGCGAGGTCCTGGATGCGGGCAAGCGCGGCGGAGATGTCCTTCTTCTGGCGGCGCAGCCGTTCGCGCATGCGGCTCAACTGGCTGGTCATCATGGCCACCGCGGGCACCATCACCGCGATCATGATGAAGTGGCTGGACTCGACCGACGGCAGGAAGACGTCCGGCTCGAGGTGGCTCATCAAGGCCATCGTGGCGCCGAACACCGCGACCGCGAACACGCCCACGCGCCAGATCTGCCGCGCGGTGAGCGCATACATGCCGAACATGAAGATGACCATCAGGATGGGAAACGCGCCGCCCCGGCCATGGCCGGCCAGCGCGTAGCCGGCCGCACCGCACAGGGTGGCGAACACCATCTGCGGCACGGTGAGCGACGGTTCGTCGTACGCGAGGTTGCGGCCGCTGCGGATCACCACGAAAAACACCACGAAACCGCCCACCAGCACCAGCGCCCAGAGGGCCACGGGACGCAGCGGGGCCAGCCCGAGCCACACCAGCCACAACATGTTGACGACGCTGCACGTCACGAGCAGCAGCGCGAGCGCACACTGGCGCAGCCGGATGCGCTGCTTGGACTCCACGCCCATCAACCAGCAGCCCCAGCGGGACCGTGGCCTCACGTCCGCCACTGGTGCACCGCAGCAAAAGACATCCAGCGTTCGATCACGAGCACGGGCGGTGAACACATGGGCGTCGGGCCTTCCGGGGAGCGGAGCTGCTGATCGGAGGATTATTGCCGCTCGGACCCCTGCGAAGCAAAAGCGCGTTGCCACACCGGGCCTTCGGAAGTCGATACAGTGGGCTCACGGCAATGGGGGTCACGAGCCCCTTTCAGGAGTCTGCAGATGAATGCACCGCTTCCCGAGGCCGTCCGACGCGCGCTGGAACAGGTCACGCTGGACGACAAGTACCGCCTTTCTGAAGGGCGCGCGTTCATGAGTGGCGTGCAGGCGCTCGTGCGGCTGCCGATGCTGCAGCGCACGCGCGACGCGATGCAGGGGCTGAACACCGCAGGGTTCATCAGCGGCTACCGCGGCTCGCCGCTCGGCACCTACGACCAGGCGCTGTGGCAGGCCCAGGAACACCTGAAGGCGCACCAGATCGTCTTCCAGCCCGGCGTCAACGAGGAGCTCGGCGCCACCGCGGTGTGGGGCACGCAGCAGCTCGACCTGTACCCGGCCTCGCGCCGCTTCGACGGCGTCTTCGGCCTCTGGTACGGCAAGGGCCCCGGCGTGGACCGCTGCTCCGACGTCTTCAAGCACGCCAACATGGCGGGCACCGCGAAACACGGCGGCGTGGTGGCCGTGGCCGGCGACGACCACATCGCCAAGAGCAGCACCGCGGCCCACCAGAGCGACCACATCTTCAAGGCCTGCGGCCTGCCGGTGTTTTTCCCGAGCAGCGTGCAGGAGATCCTCGACCTCGGACTGCACGCGTTCGCGCTCAGCCGCTTCTCCGGCGTGTGGGCCGGCATGAAGACGATCCAGGAGATCGTCGAGTCGTCGACCTCGGTGGACGTGACGCCGGACCGCGTGCGCATCGTGCTGCCCGAGGACTTCGAGATGCCCCCGGGCGGCCTGCACATCCGCTGGCCCGACCCGCCGCTCGAGCAGGAAGCGCGGCTGATGAACCACAAGTGGTACGCCGCGCTCGCGTACATCCGCGCCAACCGGCTGAACCACAGCACGGTGTCCACCGCGCACGACCGACTGGGCCTGATCGCGAGTGGCAAGGCCTGGAACGACACGCGCCAGGCGCTGCACGACCTGGGCCTCTCCGACGACGATTGCCGCCGGCTCGGCATCCGGCTGCACAAGGTGGGTGTGGTGTGGCCGCTCGAGGCCACCATCACGCGCGACTTCGCGACCGGGCTGCAGGAGATCCTCGTCGTCGAGGAGAAGCGCCAGGTCATCGAGTACCAGGTGAAGGAGGAGCTCTACAACTGGCGGCCCGACGTGCGCCCGAACGTGCTCGGCAAGTTCGACGAAAGCGACGGCGACCGCACCGGCGGCGAATGGTCGCAGCCGAACCCGAGCGGCAACTGGCTGCTGCGCGCGCAGGCCGACCTGACGCCCGCGCTGATCGCGCGGGCCATCGCCAAGCGCGTGCACAAGCTGGGCGCCGACGCCGACACCCTCGCGCGCATCGACGAGCGGGTCGCGCTGATCGACGCGAAGGAGCGCAGCCTGCAGGCGCTGAACCTCGGCACGGGCAGCGAACGCACGCCCTTCTACTGCAGCGGCTGCCCGCACAACACCAGCACCGTGGTGCCCGAGGGCTCGCGCGCGCTGGCCGGCATCGGCTGCCACTACATGGTGCTGTGGATGGACCGGCAGACCACCACGTTCACGCAGATGGGCGGCGAAGGGGTCACGTGGGTGGGCCAGGCGCCGTTCACCACCGACCGCCACGTGTTCGCGAACCTCGGCGACGGCACGTACTTCCACTCGGGGCTGCTGGCGATCCGCCAGAGCATCGCGGCGAAGGTGAACATCACCTACAAGATCCTGTTCAACGACGCGGTGGCGATGACGGGCGGCCAGCCCGTGGACGGCACGCTGCGCGTGCCCGAGATGACCCGCGAGCTGGACGCCGAGGGCGCCCGGCGCATCGTGGTGGTCACCGACGACCCGGCGAAGTACGACGCGGTGCGCAACCGCCTCGCCCCCGGCGTCACTGTGTACCCCCGCGAGGAGCTGGACGCCGTGCAGGTGCAGCTGCGCGAGACCGAGGGCTGTTCGGTGCTGATCTACGACCAGACCTGCGCCACCGAGAAACGGCGCCGCCGCAAGCGCGGGTCGATGCCGGAGCCCGAGCGGCACGTGGTCATCAACGAACTGGTCTGCGAAGGCTGCGGCGACTGTTCCGAGAAGAGCCACTGCCTGAGCGTGGAGCCGGTGGAGACCGAGTTCGGCCGCAAGCGCCGCATCAACCAGAACACCTGCAACAAGGACTACCGCTGCCTCGACGGCTTCTGCCCGAGTTTCGTCACGGTGGAGGGTGGCAAGCCCAAGGGAGCCAAGTCCGTGACACGGCCCGACCCGTTCGCGCTGCCGCCCGTGCCCGACCCCGACGTGCCTTCGGCGCCGACGGCCTGGGGCATCGTCGTCGCCGGCATCGGCGGCACCGGGGTCATCACCATCGGCCAGCTGCTGGGCATGGCGGCGCACCTCGAAGGCAAGGGGGTCGTGACGCAGGATGCGGCCGGGCTTGCGCAGAAGGGCGGCAGCACCTGGAGCCACATCCAGATCGCCGATTCGCCCGAGGCCATCCACACCACCAAGGTGGGCACGGCCGAGGCCGACCTCGTGATCGCGTGCGACCCGATCGTGGCGGCCGACCGCCAGACGCTCGCGACGATGCGCCAGGGCCGCACGCGCGTGGCGCTCAACACGCACGGCACGCCCACGGCCGCGTTCGTGCACAACCCGGACTGGCAGTTCCCATCGGCCCGCTGCGAAGCGGCCATCGGCGACGCCGTGGGCGCGGACCACGTGGGCGCCTTCGACGCCGAACGCGCGGCCGTGCAGCTGCTGGGGGATTCGATCTACACGAACCCGCTGATGCTCGGCTTCGCGTGGCAGCGCGGCTGGGTGCCGCTGTCGTTCGAATCGCTGATGCGCGCCTTCGAGCTCAACGGCGTGAAGCCGGCGCAGAACCAGGCCGCGTTCGCGTGGGGCCGCCGGCTCGCCCACGAACCCGGCGCCGTGGCCGCGCTGATGGCGCCGGCCACGCAGCCCATCCACGTGATCCGCCGCACCGGGCTCGACGGCATGGTGGCGCAGCGCGAGGCCTTCCTGACCGCCTACCAGGACACCGCCTGGGCCGCGCGCTACACCGCGCTCGTGGCCCGCGTGCGCGCCGCCGAGTCGGCGGTCGGCGGCTCACTGCTCACCGAGGCCGTCGCACGCTACTTCTTCAAGCTGATGGCGTACAAGGACGAGTACGAGGTGGCCCGGCTGCACACGGACCCGGCCTTCGTCGCCTCGATCCGCGACCGCTTCGAGGGCGACTACACGCTCAAGCACCACCTCGCGCCGCCGCTGGGCTCACGCCGCAACGCGCGGGGCGAAGGGGTCAAGCGTGCGTTCGGCCCGTGGGTGCGGGGCGCCTTCCACGTGCTCGCGCGGTTGAAGGGCCTCCGCGGCACGCCGTTCGACGTGTTCGGGTACACCGCCGAGCGCCGCGAGGAGCGGCAGCTGATCGACGACTACGAGGCGCGCATCGACGCGATGCTGCCGCGGCTGCGGGGCGACAACGCCGCGCTCGCGGCCCGCATCGCCCGCGTGCCGGAGGAGATCCGCGGGTACGGCCACGTGAAGGCGCGGCACCTCGTGACGGCCCGCGCGCACGAGGCGGCGCTGCTCGCCGAGTGGGAGGCCGCGGTCAGAACTGCAGGAAGCTGACGCCGGCGCCGAAGCTCGTCTGCCGGAAGTTGTAGTCGGTGAGCGTTTCGCCGTAGCCGGTGAAGCCCTGCACGAACCAGCGCAGGCCGTTGGGCTGGTCGCGGAAGACCGGGTACGTCCACTCGAACTGCAGCGAGCCGCGGTTCGTCGTGTTGAACGACGAGCGCCACAGCAGCGACGCGGTGTGCGCTCCACCCGTCCACAGCAGGTTCGCCTCGCCCCGGCCGCGGTAGTGCAGCAGGTCGGGGTTGTTGTCGGAGGTTTCGTCCTCTTCCAGCCGGTGGTTGTACTTGAGCGTGAGGCCCCAGTTGCCCCGCTCGAAGCCGGTGCCGAGGTAGACGCGGTTCCAGCTGCGCGACAGCGGGTCGGACTGCCCGTTCGACTGGTGCGCGAGGCCGAACTGCATGTAGCGCCACTGCACGTCGCCCGGCAGGGCGCGCAGGTGCTTCGGCACCGGCACCATGTAGATGGCCTCGGGCTCGTAGTCGGTGTTGCGGAACGGCTTGGAGTCGACGCCGTTCCAGATCTGCCACATGGCCTGCTGCGTGAACGCGAACCACACGTCGGCATCGTCGATCAGCAGGTCCTGGGCGACCTTCGTGCGCAGCGACAGCTGGAACTTCGCCTCGATGCGGCGGTAGTCGGGCAGGGACACCACGGCCTGCGTGGGCGACTGCGGCGCGCGGTTGATGCTGCTCGTGTAGTGCACGGGCAGCACGTAGTTGGCGCGGTAGCCGGTGAAGTTGAACGTGCCGCGCTTGTCCTCGGGGTCGAGCTCCCAGTACTTCGACAGGAAGCTGGCGGAGCCCGACGACGGCTGGACGGCGGCCGTGGCCGGCGCGGCGGGCTCGTCCTTCGGCGCCAGCAGCGACGTGGACGTCTTCGGTTCGGTGGCCGGGGCCAGCGGCACCGGCGCGGACGGCGCGCGGCCGGCGAGCTTGTCGTAGCAGGCCAGGCGGTCGGCCGCGGGGCCGATGGCGGCGCAGGATTCGAGGGTGGGCTCCTGCGCCCAGGCCGTGCTGCTCAGCGTGGCCAGGGCGAGGAGGGGGGTCAGGCGGCAGGCGGCGGCAACGGGCATGGGCGCGGGTCGGGTGGCGGTGCCGCGATGGTAGGGCGTTTCGCGGCACCGCGCCCCGGCGGGGCTCAGGCCGAGGGACGCGATTTGCGGCGGGCGGCAGCACCCACACCGACCAGGCCGATGGCCATCAGCGCGAGCGAGGCCGGTTCGGGCACCGGCGCGGCGACGCCGCCGAAGTTGATCTGGCCGGAATAGCTGGCCGGCACGGCCCCGCCGAAACCGCTGGTGCCGATCAGCCCCGTCACGTACAGGCCGTACTCGCCGGCGCCGAGCACCGTGGGCGCGTAGGTGGCGGTGCGCTCGAACGTGAAGTTGCTGTTGTCCGTGGGCACGGTAGAACCAACCGCAACTTGTACAAACGACGGGTCGCTCGAGTACAGCGTGGAGCCGAGGTTCGCCGAACCGGTGAGGTTGCGGCCGAAGATGTTGCTGACGAAACCAGAGAAGTTGAACGACGTGCCTTCGGCCACCGTGAAGGTGTAGATGTCGTTGATCCAGCCTTCGGCCAGGCCGTTGTTGCCCAGGGTGAAGGTCTGCGCGGCCGACACGAGGCCGAGGTTGAACGTCTCGGCCCGGGCAGGGGCGGCGGCAGTCAGGGCGATGGCTGCAGCAGCGATCGCGGAGGTGGCGAGGCGGGTCGGCAAGCTTTGCATGGGTACTCCTGGGTCGTTGGATGGCCTGCGACATCGCAAGTCGCGGACCACCCCGCCGCCGCCAGGGTCACCCGGCCCGCAACGTCACTTCCACAGCGGGCACTTCGACTCGGCCTTGGTGGTGTAGGCGTCGTCGCCCTTGATGGTCTCGACGATGCGGTAGTAGTCCCACGGCGCCTTCGATTCCTCGGGCTTCTTCACCTGCATCAGGAACATGTCGTGGACCATGCGGCCGTCGGCCCGCACGTACCCGTTCTTCGCGAACATGTCGTTGATCTTCGTGCTCTTGAAGTGGGCCATGATGCGGTCGCCGTCGTCGGTGCCCGTGGCCTTGACCGCGTTGAGGTACTGCGCGGTGGCCGAGTAGTCGCCGGCCTGGACCATCGAGGGCATCTTCTTCATGACGCCGAAGTAGCGGCGCGCCCACGTGCGGGCCTCGGGGCTCTGGTCCCAGTACCAGCCGTCGGTGAGGTACAGGCCCTGGGTGGCCTTGAGGCCGAGCGCGTGCACGTCGGTGATGAACAGCAGCAGCCCGGCGAGCTTCATCGACTTCGTGATGCCGAACTCGTTGGCCGCCTTGATGGCGTTGACGGTGTCGCCGCCCGCGTTGGCGAGGCCGAGGATCTGCGCCTTGGACCCCTGCGCCTGCAGCAGGAACGATGAGAAGTCGCTGGCCGACAGCGGGTGGCGCACCGCGCCGAGCACCTTGCCCCCGGCGGCCGTCACAACCGCCGTGGTGTCGTTCTGCAGCGAGGTGCCGAAGGCGTAGTCGGCCGTCAGGAAGTACCAGGTCTTGCCGCCCGACTTCACCACGGCGTTGCCGGTGCCCTTGGCCAGCGCGACCGTGTCGTAGGCGTAATGGATGATGTACGGCGAGCATTGCTCGTTCGTCAGCGCGGCCGACGCGGCCCCGAGCGAGATGAACGGCTTCTTCTTCTCGGTGGCCACCTTCGCCATCGCGAGGTTGGTGCCGGAGTTGGCGCCACCCAGCAGCATGTCCAGGCCCTGGGTGTCGAACCACTCGCGCGCCTTGGCGGCGGCGATGTCGGGCTTGTTCTGGTGGTCGGCCACGACGAACTCGACCGTCTTGCCGTTGACCTTGCCTCCGGCGTCGGCGATGGCCATCTTGACCGCCTCGACCCCGCCCGCACCGTCGAGGTCGGCGTACAGGCCCGACATGTCGGTGATCAGGCCGATGCGGATCACGTCGCCGGAGATCTGGGCCTGGGCCGTTCCGGCAGACAGAAGCAGGGCGGACGCGGCGGCAAGGGCGGTGGCGGTCAGCTTGGGGTTCATGGATTCGCTCCGTGAAAGTCACAGTCGGAGCGGAGAGCGTACGGGGGCAAAAACCCCACAGGTGTGGTCGTCTTGCCACGAACGGGTATCTCCGGAGAGGGTTTCCACGCGGCCCGGCCGCTGGCACGATGCATTTTTTCTGAACGGTCACAACAAGGCGGGTGAAAGCGCACGTCGCCGGATCCCTCTACATTCCGTTCCTGTGCCTTTTGGCACATCCAAGGCAGGTCTTCCGGCACATCCTTGGCGCCCCTCCTTCCACGAAACGCTCGCGCATGAAACCAACCGCTGGTCGCTACACCCCGATCGCCATCGCGCTGCACTGGCTGCTGGCGCTCGGCATCCTCACGGCCTTCTGCGTGGGCGTCTACATGAGCGACCTGCCGTTCTCGCCGCAGCGCCTGAAGCTCTACAACTGGCACAAGTGGGCCGGCGTGACGATCCTCGCGCTGTCGGCGCTGCGCCTGCTGTGGCGCCTGACGCACCGCCCGCCGGCGGACGTGCCGATGCCCGCGTGGCAGCGTCTCGCCGCCCACGGCACGCACCACCTGCTGTACCTGCTGTTCTTCGCGGTGCCGCTGGTCGGCTGGGCCTACAGCTCGGCCGCCGGGTTCCCCATCGTGCTGTTCGGCGTGCTGCCGCTGCCCGACTTCGTGTCGCCCGACAAGGCGCTGTCCGAGGCCATCAAGCCCTGGCACGGCTGGCTGGCCTACGCCATGGCGGTGCTGGTGGTGCTGCACGTGGCCGGCGCGCTGAAGCACCACTTCGTCGACCGCGACGGACTGCTCGCCCGCATGTTGCCCTCGCTGGGCCGCTGAACTTTCCCCCGTCATTCCGCACTGAGGACACCATGACCGTTTCGAAACTCATCGCCGCCGCCGCCCTCGTGGCCGCCATCCTGCCCGCCGCCGCCCAGCAGAAGCTCGTGCCGGCCCAGAGCGAGATCGCCTTCACCAGCAAGCAGATGGGCGTGCCCGTCGACGGCAAGTTCAAGAAGTTCGACGCCCAGGTGGCGTTCGACCCGAAGAAGCCCGAGACCGCGAAGATCGGCTTCACGATCGACCTCGCCAGCGTCTCGCTCGGCGCCGCAGAGACCGAGGCCGAGGTGGTCAAGCCCGACTGGTTCAACACGAAGGCCTTCCCGCAGGCGACCTTCCAGTCCGGCGCCGTGAAGGGCCTGGGTGGCGGCAAGTTCGAGGTGGCCGGCAAGCTGGCCATCAAGGGCGCCACGAAGGACGTGGTCGTGCCGGTGCAGGTCACCCAGGCCGGCCCGAACACCACGGCCAGCGGCTCCTTCACCATCAAGCGCCTCGACTTCAAGATCGGCGACGGCGACTGGAAGGACACCTCGATGGTCGCCAACGACGTCGCCGTGAAATTCAAGCTCGTCCTCACCGGCGTCGCCCCGCTGTAACCCCCCCGTTTCTGCTCGTTCCCTTCCCAACCAAGGACATCCCATGTTCAACAAGACCCTGTTCATCGCCGCCGCCGTGCTGGCCGCCACCGGCGCCGCCCATGCCGAGTCCGCCACCTACGGCATCGACCCGACGCACACCTTCGTGACGTTCGAGGCCCGCCACTTCGGCACCAGCACGAACCGCGGCCGCTTCGACAAGAAGGAAGGCACCGTGGTGCTCGACAAGGCCGCCAAGACCGGCAAGGTCGACGTGACGATCGACACCTCGTCGATCAACACCGGCGTGGGCCCGTTCGACGGCCACCTGAAGAGCAAGGACTTCTTCAACGTCGCCGAACACCCGACGGCCAAGTTCTCGGGCGACAAGCTGACGTTCGACGGCGACAAGGTCAAGTCCGTCGCCGGCACGCTGACCCTGGCGGGCGTGACCCAGCCGGTCACGCTGACCGCGTCGAACTTCAACTGCTACACGAACCCGATGCTCAAGCGCGAGGTGTGCGGTGGTGACTTCGAGACGACCATCAAGCGCAGCGAATACGGCGTGAAGTACGGCCTGCCGGGCATCCCCGACGACGTGCGCCTGCTGATTCAAGTCGAGGCCGTCAAGCAGTAAACAAACGCCGTGTCATCCCGGCGAACGCCGGGATCCACTGCACCCGACGTGCACCATCGACCCGTGGGCCCCGGCGTGCGCCGGGTGACCGGGTCAGCGCGCGGGCAAGTACCTCGCCAGCACCCTGGCGAGGTCTTCGTCCTTGAAGGGCTTCGCCAAGTGGTCGTCCATGCCGGCGGCCAGGCTCTCGGCGCGGTCGCCCTCGAAGGCGTTGGCGGTCAGCGCCACCATCGGCGTGCGCGGCCAGCCTTCGGACACCTCCAGCGCGCGGATGCGCCGGGCGGCCTCCAGGCCGTCCACCACGGGCATCTGGCAGTCGAGCAGCACCAGGTCGGGACGGCCCGTGCGGAACCACTCGACGGCCCGGGCGCCGTCCTCCACCACCGTCACGTCGATCCCGAGCTTCTGCAGCAGCGCCTCGGCGACGAGCGCGTTGACGGGGTTGTCTTCGGCCAGCAGCACGCGACCGCTCAGCGCCCGGGGCGATGGCGCGGGTCGGGGGTCGCCGAGCGGCACGTCCACCGGCGGGTGCGGCAGGTCGAGCTTCAGCGTGAAGACCGAGCCCTTGCCCACCTGGCTCGTCACCAGCAGGTCACCACCCATCGCGCGGGCGAGTTCACGGGCGATGGTGAGGCCGAGGCCCGTGCCCGCGAAGCGCCGCGTGAAGGTGCCGTCGGCCTGCTGGAACGCATCGAAGATCACCGGCAGGTGTTCCGGCGCGATGCCCACGCCCGTGTCATGCACCGCGATGCGCGCGCGGCCGGCCTCGGCGTTGTGCTTGGCCACCACGGTGATGCGGCCCGTCTCGGTGAACTTGACGGCGTTGCCGACCAGGTTGTGCAGGATCTGGCGCAGCCGCGCGGGGTCGCCCACCACGGGGCACGGGCGCGGCAGGTGCAGGCGCGTCTCGAGCAGGAGGCCCGCTTCGCTGGCGGGCAGCACCGAGAGCGACACCACGTCGTCGATCAGCGCCGCCAGGTCGAAGGTCTGCGGCACGAGCCGCACCTGGCCGGCCTCGAGTTTCGAGAAGTCGAGCGCGTCGTTGATGAGCCGCAGCAGGTGTTCGCCGGCGCGCTCGACGAGCGCGAGCTGCGGCGTCCCGGGCTGCTGCTCGCGCAGCGCGCGCGTGAGGCCGAGGATGCCGTGCAGCGGGGTGCGCATCTCGTGGCTCATGGTCGCGAGGAACTGGTCCTTGACGACCCCCTGGCGCTGCGCGAGCCGCAGGGCTTCGGCCCGCTCCTCGGCGATGTGATCGGTCCAGAAGCGCAGCCGCAGCAGTTCACGGATGCGGCGTTCCGAATATCGGGTCTCGATCAGCAGCAGCACGATGTAGATGGACAACCCGGCCCCGACGAACCGGCCCGAACGGTCGCCCATCCACAGCGCCAGCAGCACGAGCGGCACCAGCATCGACACCACGAAGGTGGCCGACGCCCGGAAGCTCGACTGCAGCACGAAGATGCCGACGGATGCCACGCCCACGATGGCGGTCAGCATCAGCACCGAGACGGTGGGAAGGTCGAGGGGGATCACCCAGAGCCCGATGACCGCCCATGCGAAGCCGTCCACGCCGAGGCCCGCGACGAAGGCGTGCTCCCAGAACGGGCTTCCCTGGGCGTCCGAGGCGCGGTACTGCAGGTTGAGCGCGAGGCGGGCCGCCGACACGAGGAACCGCAACGCCACCCAGGCCCACACGCCCGCGGCGGACACATACGGCAGCAGGCCCGCCGCCAGCAGCAGCGCGAACCCCGCACCGGCCCAGTTCACCATCTGCGAACGGCGGTACAGCAGCTCGGTCTGCGCCTCGCGCACCCGCCGATCCAGGTCACCGTCGCGGTCGCCCACCGACACCCCAGGTGACGTAAATTCGGTCATCGATGGCCTTTCGAGCCGTGTCATGTCATTCGTTTCCCATTATCTCGACCGCCGCCGACGTGAAAAGGCCTTCCGCATCGTCCTTTTGGTGGGGTTGGCCCCGGCCTGCGCCGCCCAAGCACAAAGCCTGCCCTGGCAGCTCGACCCGCAGCACACGACGGTGTGGTGGGAGGTGAAGCACTTCGGCACCTCCACCCACCGGGGGCGCTTCGACGACGTGGAGGGCCAGCTGCGCTACGACCGCGCGAGCGGTGCCGGCGAACTGTCGGTCACCGTGGGCACGGCGTCGGTGACGAGCGGGGTGCTGCCGCTCGACGGCATCCTGCGAGGTGAGTACTTCTTCGCATCGAAGGACTACCCGAAGGCCTACTACGTGTCCCGGAAGTTCCGCACCGAGGGCGGCCGCCTCGCGGCCCTGGACGGCGAGCTGACGCTGCGCGACAAGTCCACGTCCTTCACCCTCCACGCCATCCGCTTCGGCTGCTACACACCGCCCGAATCCACCCGCGAGGTGTGTGGCGGCGACTTCGAGGGCGAACTGCGCCGCAGCGAATTCGGCATGACCTACGGCTGGCCGTTCGTGGAGGACCGCGTGCGGATCGTCGTCCAGGCCGAGGCCGCCAGTCCCTGATTCCCCGCCGCCCCCCTGTTTTTGGGACAATGCGGGGATGACCTCCACCGATCTCCAGGCCACCATCGCCCACATGGGCGCGGCGGCCCGCGCGGCCAGCACGAAGATGGCCGCTGCCTCCACCGCGTCGAAGAACGAGGCGCTGCGTGCGCTCGCCCGCCTGCTGCGCGGCGATTCCGCCCCGCTCGCCGAGGCCAACGCCCGCGACATCGCCGCCGCCGAGGCCGCCGGCCTGGCCGCGCCGCTGGTGGACCGGCTGCGCCTCACGCCGAAGGTGCTGGCCACCGTCGCCGAGGGCTGCGACCAGATCGCCGCCATGCCCGACCCGGTGGGCGAGATCACGAACCTGCGCCGCCGCCCCACGGGCATCAGCGTCGGCCAGATGCGCGTGCCGCTCGGCGTGTTCGGCATGATCTACGAGAGCCGCCCGAACGTGACCATCGAGGCCGCGTCGCTCGCCATCAAGAGCGGCAACGCCTGCATCCTGCGCGGCGGCTCGGAGGCCATCCACTCGAACCTCGCGCTGTGGAAGCTCGTGCAGGCCGCGCTCGACGAGGCGGGCCTGCCGCGCGACGGCGTGCAGCTCGTGCAGACCACCGACCGCGCCGCCGTGGGTTTCCTGATCGCCTCGCCCGAATCGGTCGACGTGATCATCCCGCGCGGCGGCAAGAGCCTGATCGAACGCATCAGCCGCGAGGCCAAGGTGCCGGTCATCAAGCACCTCGACGGCAACTGCCACACCTTCGTCGACGCCACGGCCGACCTCGACCTCGCGGTCAAGGTCACGGACAACGCGAAGACGCAGAAGTACAGCCCCTGCAACGCCACCGAGTCGCTGCTGGTGCACGAGGCCGTCGCGGCCGCGTTCCTGCCGCGCATCGGCGCCGTGTTCGCGGCCAAGGGCGTCGAGATGCGGGGCGATGCGGCCTCGGTCGCGCTGCTGTCGAAGGTGCCGGGCGCCAACGTCGTGGCCGCCACCGAGCAGGACTGGTCCGAGGAGTACCTCGCCGCCATCATCAGCGTGAAGGTGGTGTCGGGCATCGACGAGGCCATCGCCCACGTCAACCGCTACGGCTCGCACCACACCGACGCCATCCTCACCGAACACCACTCGAACGCGATGCGCTTCCTGCGCGAGGTGGACTCGGCGAGCGTGATGGTCAACGCCAGCACGCGGTTCGCCGACGGCTTCGAGTACGGCCTGGGCGCCGAGATCGGCATCAGCACCGACAAGTTCCACGCCCGCGGCCCGGTGGGCCTCGAAGGCCTCACGTCCATGAAGTGGGTGGTGCTGGGCCAGGGCGAAGTGCGGCAATGAAACCCACGCGCCGGGCGCTCGTGCTCTTCTCGGGCGGGCAGGACTCCACGGCCTGCCTCGCGTGGGCGCTCGAACACCACGACCACGTCGAGACCATCGGCTTCGACTATGGCCAGCGCCACGCCATCGAACTGCAGTGCCGCACCGCGGTGCGCGAGCAGATCGTGGCGAACTTCCCGCGCTGGGCGTCCCGCCTGGGCGACGACCACCTGCTCGACCTGTCCCTGCTGGGCCAGATCTCCGACACCGCGCTCACGTCCGAGCGCGAGCTCGAGATGACGAACAGCGGTCTGCCCAACACCTTCGTGCCGGGCCGCAACCTGCTGTTCTTCACGTTCGCCGCCACCGTGGCCTACCGCCGCGGGCTGAACGTGCTCGTGGGCGGCATGTGCGAGACCGACTTCTCCGGCTACCCGGACTGCCGCGACAACACGCTCAAGGCCCTGCAGGTGGCCATCAGCCTCGGCATGGACACGAAGATGACCGTCGAGACGCCGCTGATGTGGCTCGACAAGGCCCAGACCTGGGCCTTCAGCGCCGACCTCGGCGGCGAGGCCCTCAACGACCTGATCGTCGAACACACCCACACCTGCTACCTCGGCGACCGCACGCAGCGCCACGAGTGGGGCTACGGCTGCGGCCAGTGCCCGGCCTGCGCGCTGCGCCGCCGCGGCCACAAGGGCTGGCGCGAGCGCGGCCAGCCCGAGTTCGCCGACACCGACCGCCTGGGCCTGATGCCATGACCTCCTCGGGGATCGCGGCGGCCATCGCCGCGGCGGTGCTGGTGTTCTGGGCGGTCGGGGCCTACAACCGGCTGATGTCGCTCCGCAACGTGATGCGCACCGCCTTCTCGCAGCTGGAAGCCCAGCTGCGCCGCCGCCACGAGCTGATTCCCCTGCTCGCCGAAGCGGCACGCGCCGATGCGGACATCGACGCCGAGGTGGTCGACGCCGCGGTGGCCGCGCGCCACCAGGCCCACGCGGCGCTCGACCTCGCGCGGGCGCATCCCGGCGTGTCGGGGCCCATGGTGAGCCTCGCGATGGCCGAGCAGGTGCTCGAAGACGCGTGCCGCCGCCTGCAGCAGGCCATCGACTGCCGCCCGGAGCTCAAGCTCGCGCCGGCGATGGCGGCCGCCCGCGACGACCTGCTCGGTGCCGAAGGCCGCCTCGGCTTCGCTCGCCAGATGTTCAACGACGCCGTGGCCGACTACAACGCGGCCGTCCAGCAGTTCCCCACCCGGGTGCTGTCGAGCCTCTTCGGCTTCCGCGATGCCGCGGTGCTGCCCGCGCCGGTGAGCGGCACGCCCCGCACTCCCTGAGCATTCCCATGGCCGACACCTCCCTCCACCTTCCCCGCGCCGTGATGGGCGACGACGAGCGCGAGGCGTTCGCCACGCTCTCGCGCGTGCACGGCCCCGGCGAGCTGCGCGCCACGGTGCTCGCACTGCTGCTGACCCCGGGCAGCCAGCGGGAACGCCGGGCGTGGCAGGACGAGACCCGCGGGCTCAGCACCGCCAAGGCGCTGCGGGACACCACCAAACACCTCTCGCGCGCCTCGCGGCTGCCGTGGCTCGAACGGCTGCTGCAGCGCCTGGCCGGCGGCCCGCTCGGCGACCGCCAGTCGCTCGTCGAAGCCGCACGGCGCGTGATGGCCGCCGACGGCCAGATCCGCCCCATCGACCGGCTGCACTGGCTCGCGCTGCGGCAGGTGCTGGGGGAGGCCATGCCACGCGCCGCGGCGCCCGCCGCCCACAACGACATGGCCGACCTCTCGCTGCACACGCTGCGCGAGGTGGGCCGCGTGACGGCCTTCCTGTCGCGCCTCGTGCCGGCGGGCGATCCCGCCACGGGGCAGGGCTGGTACCTCGCGGTGATGTCGCCGTGGATCTCGGCACACGAACTGCCGCCCTGCGTGCCCCCCGATGCCGACGGTTTCGTGAATGCACTGGCCGAGGTGCAGGCCGTGCCGTGGATGCTGCGCCCGGCCATCGTGCGCGCCTGGATCGACCAGGCCCTGGCGCTCAGCCCGTCGCGCCGGCTCGACCCCGACGCCGCGGAGGCGCTGCGCCTGACGGGCAGCCTGCTCGACTGCCCGATGCCGCCGGAGCTGGCCCGGCACTTCGTGGAACCGCCGGACGAGCCGATCTAGCTAGCCCTGACCCACGATGGCGGCCGTGGCCACCAGCTCGTCGAACAGCGCCATCGAGGCCCTCGCCGACACCGCGTACGGGTCCAGCGTGGCCGTCTCCGAATACTTCAGCAGCAGCGCCGGGTTCAGGCGCTGCATGTTCACCTGGCCCATCGACCACACCGCGAAGCGGCGTTCGTCGATCTCCTCGTAGCTGAGCAGCACCACATCGCGGTGCCGCGCGTCGGCGGCGATGCGGTTGTAGAGGGCGTTCACCGCCACGCGCCCGCCCTCCAGCACCTGCAGGAAGACACCCGACGCCGGGCACAGCATCAGCGCGCCCGTGACCCCGACGGTGGGGTTGTGGGCCTTGGACTTCTTCAGGATGGCGGCGAGCGTGTCCTGGTCGATGGCGCCGCTCGCGCGGCTCGCATACATCAGACGTACCAGCATGGCGTTCGGTCCTTTGGGTGAAGAGGGCGTCAGTTCCGCTGGCCGATCAGCGAGAGGAACTCGCGGCGCAGGTTCGCGTCCTTCAGGAACGCGCCGCGCATGACGCTGTTGATCATCTTCGAGTCGATGTCCTTGACGCCGCGCCACTGCATGCAGAAGTGGTCGGCCTCCATCACGATGGCGAGGCCGTCGGGCTTGACCCGCTCCTGCAGTTCGTTCGCGAGCATCGTCACCGCCTCCTCCTGGATCTGCGGGCGGCTCATGATCCAGTCGCAGATGCGGGCGTACTTCGACAGGCCGATCAGGTTCGAGTGTTCGTTCGGCAGGATGCCGATCCACACCTTGCCCATGATCGGGCACAGGTGGTGCGAGCAGGCGCTGCGCACGGTGACCGGTCCCACGATCATCAGTTCGTTCAGGCGCTCGGCGTTCGGGAACTCGGTGACGAGCGGCATCGGCACGTAGCGGCCGGCGAACACCTCGGTCAGGAACATCTTCGCGACGCGGCGGGCGGTCTCGTTCGTGTTGTGGTCGCTGCCGGTGTCGATCACGAGGGCCTTGAGCACCTCCTGCATCTTCGCCTCGACCTCGGTGCGCAGCTCGTCCATCTCGCCCGGGCGGATGAACGCCGCGATGTTGTCGTTCGCGTGGTAGCGGCAGTCGGCGCCGACCAGGCGGTAGCGGATGCGGTCGGAGGCACTGAGCTGCGCCAGCTCGGCCTCGCTGCGGAAGATGGGGGCGGTGGGTTCGCCGGACATGGCTCGTTCCTCGGGCTTCTGAGCCCCGGATTGTGACCGCCCCGGCCGCTTCGTGCCCCGGCGGGGTCTCGGCCCGGGGTCGGGCCGATAGACTCGGCGGGTGAACACCCCTTCCTTGCCCCTTTCCACCCTGCTCGGGCACACCGCAGCCGCCCTGCAGGCGGTGCGCGCCGGCCGTTCGCTGAACGACGTGCTGGACCGCTGCCCGCCCGCGGCCCGTCCGGGCACCCAGGCACTGACCTTCCAGGTGCTGCGCCGGCTGGGCAGCGCCCAGGCCGCGCGCCGTTTCCTCGCCCCCAAGGCCCCGCCGCCGAACGTCGACGCACTGCTGACCACCGCCCTCGCGCTGCTGTGGCCCGGCGACAGCACCGGCGCCCAGTACGCCCCGCACACCCTCGTGAACCAGGCCGTCGAAGCCACGAAACAATCCGCCAAGGCCAGCGCCCCGTTCGTCAACGCCGTGCTGCGCCGGTTCCTCCGCGACATGGCGGCCGTGGTCGAGGCCGTCGAGAAGGACCCCGTCGCCGCGCTGAACCACCCGCAGTGGTGGATCGAACGGTTGCGGGCCGACTGGCCGGGCGCCTGGCGCGACGTGCTCGCCGCCGACAACGACCATCCCCCGATGACGCTGCGGGTGAACGCCCGGCGCGCCACCGCCGCCGCCTACGTCGAGCGGCTGGCCGCGGCCGGCCTCGCGGGCACGGTCGTGGGCCCGCACGCCGTGCGGCTCGCCCGCCCCGCGCCCGTGAACGAGCTGCCGGGGTTCGCCGACGGCGACGTCTCCGTGCAGGACGCGGCCGCCCAGCTGGCCGCGCCGCTGGTGATCGGCGACGGCCTGCCGGCCGGGGCCCGCGTGCTCGACGCCTGCGCCGCGCCGGGCGGCAAGACGGCCCACCTGCTGGAGCTGGCCGACCTGGACGTGCTGGCCCTCGACAGCGACCCGGACCGCCTGCGCCGGGTGGACGACACCCTGGCCCGCCTGGGCCTCACGGCCCGCACGGCCGCCGCCGACGCCCGAACGCCCGACACCTGGTGGGACGGCCGGCCGTTCGATGCCATCCTGCTCGACGCCCCGTGCAGCGCCTCGGGCATCGTGCGCCGCCACCCCGACGTGCGCTGGCTGCGCCGGCCCACCGACATCCCGGCGCTGGCCACCACGCAGGCCGCCATCCTGGACGCCCTCTGGCCGCTGCTCAAGCCGGGCGGCCGGCTCGTCTACTGCACCTGTTCGGTGTTCAAGGCCGAGGGCGAGGCCGGAATCGACGCTTTTTTGCAACGCCAGGGCGGCCTCAGCCATGTGGGCCGGCCACCTTCTCCCGGCCACCTGCTGCCACGGCCCGACAATCACGGAGACGGTGCGGCGCCCGAATCCGGTGCGTCGCCCGACGGTTTCTACTACGCCCTGCTGACCAAACCCTTGCCCTGACCCGCTCGCGTGCACCGGATCCTCTGGCCCTTCCTCTCACGGTGGTTCCGCCACGGCGCCTCGCGCCGGCCGGGCGGCCTGCGCGTTGCCGCGGCGACCGCCCTGTGGGCGCTGGTGCTGCTGGCGGGGGCCGGTGCGGCGCGGGCCGAGGGCGGGGTCAACCTGACCACCTTCGAGCTGGCCCGGAACGAGGAAGGCCTGCAACTCACGTTCTCGGCCAAGTTCGAGCTGCCCAAGACCGTGGAAGACGCGCTGCAGAAGGGCGTGCCGCTCGTGTTCGTCGCCGAGGCCAATGTCTTCCGCGACCGCTGGTACTGGCGTGACAAGCGCATCAACGACGCCACCCGCACGTGGCGGCTGGCCTACCAGCCGCTCACGCGGAAGTACCGGGTCACGTTCGGCGGCCTGAACCAGAACCACGACAACCTGGCCGACGCGCTCGCGTCGCTCAGCAGCTCGGTCAACTGGAAGATCGCCGAGCCGTCCCAGCTCGAGGGCGACGGGTACTACGTCGAGTTCCGCTACGAGCTCGACACGAGCCAGATGCCCCGGCCGATGCAGATCGGCATCGGCGGGCAGGCCGACTGGTCGCTGCGTGCCGACCGCATGCGCCGCCTGAATTGACCGCTCTTTTGACGCTGCCGCCCGAACCCATGAGCAAGGCATCCCGGTGGGCGTGGATCATCTCGCTGGTCGCCGTGATCGGCACCGGCCTCGTGCTGGTGTTCCTGCTGTCGATCGCCACGAACAGCCGCGGCCTCTACGAGCAGCACTACGTCTGGCTGTTCTGGGTGAACGTGGTCGTGGCCGGCCTGCTCACCCTCGTGATCGTGATCGCCGGCGTGCGCCTGCTGCTGCGCGTGCGGCGCGGCAAGTTCGGCAGCCGGCTGCTGATGCGGCTCGCCCTCGTGTTCGCGATGGTGGGGGTGCTGCCGGGGCTGCTGATCTACACGGTGTCGTACCAGTTCGTGGCGCGCAGCATCGAGACCTGGTTCGACCTGAAGGTGGAAGGCGCGCTCGAGGCCGGCCTGAGCCTCGGCCGCGGCACGCTCGACACGCAGGTCAACGACCTCGCCACGAAGACCCGGCTGGCCGCCGAGCGGCTCAGCGACGCGGCGCAGACGGTGCAGCCCATCGCGCTGGAGCGGCTGCGCGAGCAGCTCTCGGCCCAGGAGGTGACGCTGCTCGGGTCCAGCGGCCAGGTGCTGGCCACCACGGGCCGCACGGCACGTTTCGCGCCCGAACGGCCGTCGAGCGCGCAGCTGCGCGCGGCGCGCACGTCGCGCGTGGTGGGCCAGCTCGAAGGGCTCGACGAGGACAACCCGTCGACCACGACGGAGGCCCGCATCCGCGCGCTGGCCTACATGCCCAACAGCAGCTTCTCGCTGAACGCGCAGGACCGCTTCCTGATGGTGACGCAGCTGCTGCCGAGCCAGGTGGTGGCCAACGCGTTGTCGGTGCAGGCCGCGTACCGCGAATACCAGGCCCGTGCGCTCGCGCGCAACGGCCTGCGGCGCATGTACATCGGCACGCTCACGCTGACGCTGATCCTCGCGGTGTTCGGCGCGCTGCTGCTCGCCGTCACGCTCGGCAACCAGCTCGCGCGGCCGCTGCTCGTGCTCGCCGACGGCGTGCGCCAGGTGTCCCGCGGCGACCTGACACCGAAGCAGGTGCTGGCCGCCAGCGACGAACTGAGCGGCCTCACGCGTTCGTTCGCGGACATGACGGGACAGCTGTCGGACGCGCGTTCGCTCGTGCAGCGCAGCCTGTCGCAGCTGGAGTCCGCCCGCACGAACCTGCAGACCATCCTGGACAACCTCACCGCCGGCGTGATCGTGTTCGACCGCGAGGGCCGCATCGACACCGTGAACCCCGGCGCCACGCGCATCCTGCGCCTGCCGCTGTCGGCCTACCGCGGCCGGCCGCTGGGCGAGGTGCCGGGCCTCGAGGACTTCGCGGCGGCGGTGCAGCAACGCTTCGACCTGCACCGCACGAGCCCGGAGGCCGGCGAGCGCGACCACTGGCAGGACGCGTTCGACCTGCAGACCGGCTCGGTCAACAGCATGGAGCGGGACAGGGTCACCCTGCTCGTGCGCGGCGCGGCCATGCCGCACGCGGGCCGGCTGATGGTGTTCGACGACATCACCGAGGTGGTGTCCGCGCAGCGGGCCGAGGCCTGGAGCGAGGTGGCGCGCCGCCTGGCGCACGAGATCAAGAACCCGCTCACGCCCATCCAGCTGTCGGCCGAGCGCCTGCAGCACAAGCTGGAATCGAAGCTCGAGGGCACCGACCAGGCGATGCTCGTGCGGTCGGTGGGCACCATCGTCAACCAGGTGCAGGCGATGAAGACGCTGGTCAACGAGTTCCGCGACTACGCGCGCCTGCCGTCGGCGCGGCTGCAGTCGCTCGACCTGAACGCGCTCGCGAGCGAGGTGCTCGGCCTCTACGCCACCGCACAGGAATCGGGCCGGTTGAAGGCCGAGCTGATGCCGGGCCTGCCCCTCATCGTGGGCGACACCACGCAGCTGCGGCAGGTGATCCACAACCTCGTGCAGAACGCGCTCGACGCCGTCAACGACCGGGCCGACGGCCATGTGCGCCTGCGCACCGAGGTCGCGCGCAACGAACAGGGCGAAGTGCGCGCCGTGCGCCTGCAGGTGCTGGACAATGGCGCCGGTTTCCCGGAGAAGGTGCTCAAGCGCGCCTTCGAACCGTACGTCACCACGAAGAGCAAGGGCACCGGACTCGGGCTCGCGGTGGTGAAGAAGATCGTCGACGAACACGGGGCACGCATCCGGCTCGCGAACCTCTCGGGAAACACGGACACGAGCGACGAGGCGGGGCAGGGTATTGCCGGTGCCCAAGTTTCGATATCATTTTCAAAATTGGCGCCGGCAGACAGCCCCCCCGCTGTGCTTGCAACCGCTTGACGCCGGGCGCATCGAGGACCCATGGCCACCATTCTTGTTGTTGATGACGAACTGGGCATCCGTGCCCTGCTTTCGGAGATCCTGACCGACGAGGGTCACAGCGTCGAGTTGGCTGAAAACGCAGCGCAGGCCCGGGCCTGCCGCGAGCGCGTTCGCCCCGACCTCGTGCTGCTCGACATCTGGATGCCCGACGTCGACGGCATCACGCTGCTGAAGGAGTGGGGCGCCACGTCGCAGCTCACCATGCCCGTCATCATGATGTCGGGCCACGGCACCATCGACACCGCCGTCGAGGCCACGAAGGTGGGCGCCATCGCGTTCCTGGAAAAGCCCATCACGCTGCAGAAGCTGCTGCGTGCCGTCGAGCAGGCGCTGGCCAAGCCCGCGCCGCGCCCGCAGCCGGGCCCCGCGAGCCCCCAGCCCGTGGCCCTGCGTCCGGACGGCCTCATGACCATCGAGGCCACGATGATCCCCGCGAACTCGCTGCCCCTCGCCGCCATGCCGCTCGGCCCGCAGAGCGAACAGCTGTTCGAGCTCGACCGCCCGCTGCGCGAGGCCCGCGATGCCTTCGAGAAAAGCTACTTCGAGTTCCACCTCTCGAAGGAAAACGGCAGCATGACCCGCGTGGCCGAGAAGACCGGCCTCGAGCGCACGCACCTCTACCGCAAGCTCAAGCAGCTGGGGGTCGACCTGACCCGCAACAAGCGCAACGGCACGCTCTGAAACGAAGCTCTTCCGCCACGACCCGTTTTCAGGCTATACTCTCAGGCTCGCGGCCAAGTAGCTCAGTTGGTAGAGCAGCGGATTGAAAATCCGCGTGTCGGTGGTTCGATTCCGCCCTTGGCCACCAGGATCGATAGGCAAGCCCCGTGCACGCAAGTGCCCGGGGCTTTTCTACATCGGGCGCGCCTCAGAGGTGCTCGTCCTTGATCTTGACCGCGTCGGTGACCAGCCGGGTCAGCCGGGCGGCCTGGCCGAGCACGAAGTCGCGCAGCTGTCCGGTGAATGCCCGCTCGGCCTCATCGACATAGTCGTCGGCCTGCGCCTGCTTCGGCGCATGTTCCGTCGCCAGCTTGGCCAGACGCACGCCCTCCCGTTGCAACAGGCGTCGGTCGACCCCGCACCGCTTCGCGAAGTCCGCCATCTGGAACGGGGTGACGTCCTCCAGCTTGAACGCGTCGCCCCAGGCCATCGCCAGCTCGTGGTCGATGGCCGGGTACTGCACGACACTCACCAGGTCGTACCAGGGCGCGGGTTCCAGCCCCTCGGGGCCGACGAAGAATGAAAAGTTCTTCCCGTGCGCGTCGGAGTTGCCGACCAGGAACTGGAACAGGGCCCACCGGAGCAGTGTCAAGCGGGCCGCCGCCTTGTTGACGGTCTGCGCCACCCCGTCGAACAGGCGCTCGAAGCTCACGCCGTCGCGGATGTGGCGGACGGGCTCGCCACTCCCCAGGTTCCGCTCGTACTTGAAGGAGGCCGGCAGGTCCGAGGCCTGGCAGGCATCGATGATGTGAAGGCGCCGCACCCGCACCCCCTCGCCGCCTTGCACGACCTCCCGGTCGAAACGGCCGACGACCAGCACGGGCCTCGGCGTCCGGTAAATACCGACCTCGGCCACCGGCAGCTTCATGCGGCGGGCCAGGGTCATGCAGTAGTGCTCGTTGACGACGAGGTGAGGCGTCGCTGCACGGCCCGGCTCGGGCTTGAGGATGTGGGTCGAAGCCAGGGGCGGCTCCACCAGGAACAGGCGCCCGCCATCGCCCAGGGGGCGATCGACGTAGACCATCAGCTTGTCCTGCACGCCGGCGATGGACATGCGCACCTTGCCATCCCAGACCGACAGGGGAATCTGGTCGCGTTCGGCCACTCGCGCGTCCAACTCGTCCCGGGTGATCTCCCGGGGCGGGGCGGCGGCCACGGCGGGCGGCACCTCTCCGGTGGGCCAGAAGCGGAACGCTCCCGTGGTCTCCGTCCCCAGCGCGGTGATGAGCGCATAGATGTTGGACTTCGACACACGGTGGGTCGTTGCCGCGATGTCCAGCGCACGCCCTTCGGGCAGCAGGTTCTCCACGAAGCGTTTCACCGCGCTGGAGGGGCGGCCGCCCGCCCCGGGCTGGAGCGGCAGCGCCGGCGAGAGCGGAAAGGCCTGTGGAAGCGCCCCCCAAGCGGGGTCGTAGTCCAGCGACCATCCGTCGTCCAGCGGGACGTGCGCCAGCGTCGCCACCGCCCGGCCGTCGGCCCAGAGGGTCAGCGCGTGGGCATCGGCGGGCATCACGGCAGTTCCGGGTGCGGAGCCTGCGGCTGCGGGTGGGGCGCCAGACGCATCCACGGATGGTCCTTGGGACCGACCACCACCGCCAGCCCCAGGGCATCCAGGACGGTCAGCAACTTGTCGACTCGCACCGAACCTTTGCCGTTCTCCAGTCGTGAGAGCAGGTCGACCGACACGCCGCTCAGTGACGCAGCGTCATCGATGCGCAACGCCTGCTCGCGCCGCCGGGCCCGGATGGCGGGCCCCAGGTCCGCAGGGGCCGTGATGCGCAGTGGCTCGAAGAGGGCCTTCCCGTTCATTTCGGAATTCCTTGGTTGCAGACGTCGCCAGGGGTCTGGCGCAACGTATTTCTTGAATTCCGAAATTTTGCCACGAATGACTGCCGTCAAGCAGCTATTTCTGGAATTCCGAAATTCCTTAGCTCAACACACGAATTACAGGGGAATTTCTTGAAATCCGAAACCACGACATGGCCGGTGATGCGGTGTGGCGCGCCGCCGACACCTGCGACAGCGCGTTGCCCACTCCTTATAATGAGAAACGTTCTCATTACTACAGTCCGCCATGCCGGCCGTCGAGCTCGCCCCGCAACACGAAGTCCATTCGCTCTACAGCCACCACCACGGCTGGCTGTACGGGTGGTTGCGCAAGCGGCTGGGGTGCTCGGACAACGCGGCGGATCTCGCGCATGACACCTACATGCGCGTGCTGGTGTCCGGCCGCACGCCGCCGCCGGAGCAGTCGCGTGCGCACCTGATGCAGATCGCCAAGGGGCTGGTCGTGGACCAGCACCGCCGGCGTGTCATCGAACAGGCCTACCTCGACATGCTCGCGCACCAGCCGACCGCGCTCGCACCGTCCGGCGAGGAGCGGGCGCTGGTGCTCGAGGCGCTGACCCGCATCGACGCGGCCCTCGACGCCCTCGCGCCCAAGGTGCGCGAGACCTTCCTGCTCTCGCAGTTCGACGGCCTCACCTACAGCGCCATCGCCGAGCAGCTGGGCATCGCCGTCGCCACCGTGCGCAAGCACATGCTCAAGGCCGCGATGGCCTGCTTCGCGGTGCTCGGGGGCGACACGCATTGAAGACGGCACCCTCGGCGGCCGACGTGGCCGCGCTCGAGTGGCAGGTCACGCTCTGGTCCGGCGAGGTCACGCCGGAGGAGCACGACGCCTTCGAACGCTGGCGCACGGCTCGGCCCGAACACGAGCGCGCCTGGCAGCAGGTGCAGCAGATGGGCCAGCGCCTGCATGCCGCCCCCGACGCGGTCGCGAGTTCCGTGCTGCGCCGCGGCGCCCGGCCGGACCGCACCCCCACGCGTCGCAAGGTGCTGGGCGGCCTCGGGCTGCTCGCGGCCACGGGCGGGCTCGCCGGCCTGTCGATGGACACGCCCCCGTGGCGCACGGCCCTCGCCGACCTGCGCACCGGCCCCGGTGAACGCCGGCACCTGTCCCTGCCCGACGGCACGCGGGTCGCGATGAACTCCGGCACCGCCGCCGACGTGCACTTCGACGCCCGCGAACGCCGCCTGCGCCTGCATGTGGGCGAGCTGCTCGTCACCACCGCGCACGACACCCAGCGCCCCTTCGTCGTCGAGACGCGTGAAGGCCGCGTGCACGCGCTGGGCACCCGCTTCAGCGTGCGGCGCACGGCCGAGGCCGCCATCGCCCAGGTGTTCGAGGGCGCGGTCGAGGTCACGCCGGGCGACCTGCCCGCCTCGGGGCTCCGGCTGGCCGCCGGGCAGCAGGTGCGGTTCACCGCCCGGCACGCCGACACCCCCGAAGCCGCCGACCCGCTGTCTACCGCCTGGGAGCGCGGGCTGCTCGTGGTGCAGCGGTGGCGCCTCGCCGACGTGGTCGCGGAGCTGTCGCGTCACCGTGGTGGCGTGCTGCGCTGCGACCCGGCCGTCGCCGACCTCGTTGTCTCGGGCGTGTACCCCCTCGACGACACCGACGTCGTGCTCGCCTCGCTGGCGCGCGTGCTGCCGATCCACGTGAGCCACGCGTCGCGCTACTGGGTGACGGTCGGAGCGCGCTGAGCTGCACTTTTTTTCGCGCGGACCGTAGCACTTTTCCGTTCTCGTCCGGGAAACAGGAAGAGGCCTCCTGCGGCCGCCCGTTTTCACATCCCCAAGGAAGTTCCCATGCCCACCCCGAGTGCCTCCGCGGCTCCGACGTTTTTCCCATCCCGCCTCAGCCAGGCCGTGCTGCTCGCCTGCCTGTCGCTGGGCCTCGGCGCCACGGCGACCGTCGCCCAGGCGCAGGCGAGCGCCCAGGCCCCGGTGCGCCACGAGATCCCGGCCGGCCCGCTCGACGACGTGCTGACCCGTTTCGCCGCCACCGCTGGCGTGCCGCTCACCATCGATGGCCAGCTCACCGCAGGCAAACGCAGCGCGGGGCTGTCGGGCAGCTATGGTGTGCGCGACGGCCTGGGCGCGATCCTCGCCGGCTCGGGGCTCTCGGTCGCGGAACAACCTGGTGGAGGCTATGCGCTCGTGAAGGCCCCCGTGGCCGCCGCCGCGGTGGCGCCGGCAGCCTTGGGCGCCAGCGGCGAAGCCGCGCTGCCCGCCGTGAAGATCCGCAGCGCCACCACCCTCGACGCCACCACCGAAGGCACCGGCTCGTACACCACGGGTCAGACCAGCGCGTCGACCGGGCTGAACCTCACGCTGCGCGAGACGCCCCAATCGGTGAGCGTCGTCACCCGCCAGCGGCTCGACGACCAGGGCATCACGCAATTGACCGACGTGGCCGCGCAGGTCACCGGCCTCACGATGACCCAGAGCGGCAACGCCGGCTCCGACACGACCACCATCTACTCCCGCGGCTTCGCCGTCGAGAACTACCTGATCGACGGTGTCGGCCAGAACTACAGCAACTACGGCAGCATCTTCCAGACCAACGACCTGGTCATCTTCGACCGGGTCGAGGTGGTGCGCGGCGCGTCGGGCCTCATGAACGGCGTCGGCTCGCCGGGCGCCACGCTGAACCTCGTCCGCAAGAAGCCGACGTCGCCCTTCCAGGCCTCGGGCCGGATCGAAGGCGGCTCGTGGAACTACTACCGGGCCGAAGTCGACGTGTCGGGCGCGCTGAACGCCGCGGGCACGCTGCGCGGCCGTGCCGTCGGCGCGCTCCAGGACAACGATTCCTACATCGACCGTCTCCACGAGGAGAAGAAGGTGCTCTACGGCGTGCTGGAAGCCGACATCACCGAGAACACGCTCGTCACCGCCGGCTTCTCGCTGCAGCACCACGACGCCACTGCCCATGCCCGCGGCGGCCTCCCCACGTTCGACATCAACGGTTCGCGCGTCGCCTGGTCCCGCTCCGCGTCCGCGGCCGCGAACTGGGCCTACTCCGAGCGCCACAACCAGTCCCTGTTCGCCTCGGTCGAACACCGCTTCGATGCCGGCTGGTCGGTCAAGGGCACGTTCAGCCGCAATGAAAGCGACTACGACGAGCGCCTCGGCTACGCCCAGGGCGGCAAGCTCGTCCCCGGCACCGGCACGGGCATCAGCGTCTGGGGATCCGGATGGGATGGCCAACCGGTGCAGGAGAACTTCGACGTGAGGGCCTCCGGCCCCTTCGAGGCGTTCGGCCGCAAGCACGACCTGATGGTGGGCGCCAGCACCTCGCGCACCGAAGACCACACGACGGACTTCCCCGGCTGGAGCGTCGCCGCCGTTCCGGACATCTTCAACTGGGACGGCAACACCCCGTCGGCGCCGGTCTGGGGCCCGCGCGGCTCGTTCGGCTACACCGAACGGCTCACGAGCGCCTTCGCCGCCACCCGGCTGAAGCCGACCGACCCGCTGTCGGTCATCCTCGGCGCGCGTGTCACCGACTGGCGCACCACCACGGCCTACGCCGACGCCGCCGGTGTGCCGTACTCGGATTCCCTCCGCGAGGAGAACGGTCAGGTCACGCCGTTCGTCGGCGTGGTCTACGACATCGACAAGAACTGGTCGGCCTACGCGAGCTACACCAGCATCTTCAAGCCCCAGAGCCTGCGCACCGAGGCCGGCGACTACCTCCAGCCGCTCGTCGGCAACACGTTCGAGGTGGGCACGAAGGCCGCGTTCTTCGACAACCAGCTCAACCTGTCGGGGGCGATCTACCGCATCGAGCAGGACAACTTCGGCGTCGCCGACGAGAGCAAGACCGTGATCGGCAGCACCGAGCAGGCCTACCTCTCGGAGTCGGGCACGCTGACCCGCGGCTTCGAGATCGAGGCGTCGGGGGCACTCGCGCGCAACTGGCAGCTCACCGCGGGCTTCTCGCGCAACCTCTCGCAGAAGAACGACGGCTCGCTGCTCGACCCGACGATTCCCGCGAACACGTTCAAGCTGTTCACGACCTACCGCATCGACAGCATCGGCAACGGCCTGACGATCGGCGGAGGTGTTCGCTGGCAAAGCGACACCTACAAGGACGTCAACGGCTTCGTGCTGCCGGACGGCAGCACCGTCGACCTGCGTGCGGAACAGGAGGCCTACGCCGTGGCGGACGTGATGGCGCGGTACCAGGTCAACCGCAACGTCGCCGTCTCGCTGAACGTCAACAACCTGTTCGACAAGTCGTACTTCACCCAGCCTCTGAACTCGTACTACGGCGCGCCGCGCAACGTGCGTGTCGGGCTCGAAGCGAAGTTCTGACCGCGTGACCCGTGCCGCCCCTCAGCGGCACGGCACCGACCAGCGCGAATCGGGACCCACCTCGTGAACGTCCCCGGCGAACCACACGGGGAGAGGCGGGGCGCCGGGTGACGTGCGCAACGTGAGGCGGCGGCCCTCGAGCCTCGCGTTGACCCAGTGCCCCGCCAGCACGACACGCACCTCGACCTCGTCGAGGGCATCGGGTGGATGCGGCGCCAGCCGCAGGCCGTCCCCCACGGGCCACAGGCCCAGGTAGTGCCGCTGCAGCACGTCCCACACCCCGCCCATCGCGCCGAACGACAGGCCATCCTCGACCGTCGCCACACCGCGCAGCGGTTCGTGCACGGCGGCCTCGAACGCCGCCCACGACGCGGCCCGGTCGACCGATGCGAGGGCGCCCGCGCGCGCCACGCCGGACAGCCGGCCCGGACCGGCGGCCGACGCCGCGTGATGGCGCACGGTGCTCGCGTACCAGCCGGCCACGGACAGCCCGCCCAGGTGCGCGACCAGGTCGCCGGCCTCCTCGGGCCCGAGCAGGTGCAGCAGCGTCAGCGTGTCGAGGCCGTCACCCTCCGGCAGCACCAGCACGTCGCCGGACCACACCACCGGCACCCGCCGGCTCTCCTCGTCCCAGGCCGCCACCTCCGCGGCCGACAGGGCCGTGCGTTCGCACAGGCGCGTCCAGGCCGGCGCATCGAGGTGTTCGCGCAGCCGGGCGGCGCACCGCAACGTCCACGCGGCCGGCAGGGACCGGGCCTGCGCGTCGAGGCCGGCCCAGCGCCGGGCACAGGCGACGAGCAGTTCGCCCGAGGCGCCACCGAGCAGGGCCATGTCTCGGGTGGCCAGGTGATGCCGCCACAGGCCGAACGCGGCCGCCGACCACCACGCGCGCGGCGTCTCGGCCGTCAGCCGCCGCGCGCGGTGATGGATCACCTCGCGGGCGAGGGCGGGCAGGTGCAGGCTGTAGAACGGCAGCGCGAGCGCCTCGTCCCAGGCCTCGTGCCCCGGCCGGCGCCCCGACGCCGACCACACCGGCAGCCCCACGTCGCGCCCCACCGACCGCGGCGACACCGCCTGCAGCAGATGGAACGCGTTGAACCGCAGCGCCCGGTGCAGCGCGGCATCGGTCACGCCCAGGAAAACACGCTCCCACACCGATTGCCATGCGGCGCGGTGGCGCTCCAGCTCGGGCTCGAAGCCGGGCGGTGACACCGGCGCCGCACCGTCGTCGACGGTCACGGTCATCGCGACGTCGATGCACACCGGGGCCTGCTCCGCGACCTCGACGTGGTGCTGCTGGTCGCTGCCCCCCAGCTCGTGCGACCGCCCCGCCTGGCGCCCCGGCGCGCCCGACGTGCGCAGCGTCACGTCCACCCGCCACGGCGTGCCGTCCGGGGTCCGGCGCACCCGCACCGCGAGCCCGTCGGACGGCATCAGGTTCTCCACCTGCTCGGGCTCGCCGCCCTGCGCCCAGGCGGGGTGGGCCACCGGATGGTTGCGCAGGTCGAGCACGGAGCGCACGACGATGGCCCCGGACCAGTTCAGCGGCGTCAGCTCCCAGCGCAGCTGCACGACGTGGGCGTGGGCGAGGCTCACGAAGCGGGTCTCGCGCCACCGGGTCTGCCGGCCGGCGGGATCCTCGAGCACGGCTTCGCGCTCGGCCACGCCGTCGGCCAGGCTCAGGCGATGGGTGCGCCCGTGCTGAAGCAGGGGGCGCTCGCCGAACCACCCGTCCTCCCCATCGTGCCGCCAGCTCAGCGCCAGTCCGTTCGGCAGGTCGATGAGCCGGCCGCCCGAAAAGAAGCACACCGGGTCGGCCACCCCGTCCCGCCCGAACGACACCTCGGGGTCGACGGCCAGCACGAAGAGCACCCCGTTGCCGAGCGCGAAGGAGAGCACCCGGGAGGCCCTGGCCTCCAGGTCGTCGGGGTCCAGGATCACGTCGTTGGCATCGGGCATGGCCCATTGTCGGCAATCGATGTGCCCACAAAAAAGGTGTGGGCAGCCGCGGCCAAGCCACGGAAAATGCGGAGCATGAACACCGTGCCAGCGCCCGCATCCGATCCCGTCGCCTTCCTCCGATCCCTGTACGACGCCGCGGTGTCGCGCGCCCTGCCGGCCGACGTCACCGCGCCGCACCTGCCGGCGCCGCCGAAGGGCCGCACGCTGGTCCTCGGCGCGGGCAAGGCCGGGGGTGCGATGGCCGCGGCGGTCGATGCGCTGTGGCCAGCCGGCGCGCCGCTTTCCGGGCTCGTCGTCACGCGCTACGACCACGTGCCGCCGGCGTACCGCGCGAACCCCGGCCGCATCGAGGTCGTCGAGGCCGCCCACCCGGTGCCCGACGCCGCCGGCCGCGACGCGGCCGCGCGCATCGTCGAGCTCGCGAAGGGCCTCACCGCCGACGACCTCGTGCTGTGCCTGATCTCCGGCGGCGGCTCCGCGCTGCTGTCGCTGCCGGCCGACGGTGTCACGCTCGAGGACAAGCAGGCCATCAACAAGGCGCTGCTCAAGAGCGGCGCGGCCATCGACGAGATGAACTGCGTGCGCAAGCACCTGTCGGCCATCAAGGGCGGCCGGCTCGCGGCGATGTGCCAGCCGGCGCGCGTGGTCACGCTGCTGATCAGCGACGTGCCGGGCGATGCCCCCGAAGTGATCGCCAGCGGCCCCACCGTGCCCGACTCCACCACGTGCGCCGACGCACTCGCCATCCTCGACCGCTACGGCATCGACGTGCCGGCCGCGGCGCGCGCCGGCCTCGAGTCGGGCGCGTTCGAGACGCCCAAGCCGGGCGACGCCTGCTTCGACGGCAACGTGGTCCACATGATCGCCACACCGCAGCAGTCGCTCGAGGCCGCCGCGGCGCTCGCGCGTTCGGCCGGGATCGACGCCCACATCCTGTCCGACGAGATCGAGGGAGAGTCGCGTGAGGTGGGCAAGGTGCATGCGGCGCTCGCCCGCGCCGTCGCGCGGCGCGGCCAGCCCTTCAAGCGGCCGTGTGTGGTGCTGAGCGGCGGCGAGACCACCGTCACCGTGAAGGCCAAGGGCGGCCGCGGCGGACGTGCCACCGAGTTCCTGCTCGGCTGCACCATCGCGCTGCAGGGCGAACCCGGGGTGTACGTGCTGGCCGCGGACACCGACGGCATCGACGGCATCGAGGACAACGCCGGCGCGGTCGTCACGCCGGACACCCTGGCCCGCGCCACGGCGCTCGGCGTGAAGGCCGACGACCACCTCGACCGCAACGACGCCTACAACTTCTTCAAACCCCTCGGCGACCTCGTGGTGCCGGGGCCCACGTTCACGAACGTGAACGACTTCCGGGCGTTGCTGATCCTCTGACCACAACGTCATCCCGGCGAAAGCCGGGACCCACGGCCCCGAGTGGCCCCCGGCGTGACAAACAAAAAAAGGCCCGCTCGAAGCGGGCCTTTTTCATGGTGCGAACCGATCAGTGCAGGATCATGTTCGGGAGCCACATCGAGAAGCCAGGCACATACGTGACCAGCATCAGCGCCAGGATCAGCGCCCCGTAGAACGGCCAGATCGTGCGCATCACCGTGCCCACCGACACACCGCCGATCGCGCAGCCGATGAACTGCGTGGTGCCCACCGGCGGGGTGTTCAGGCCCAGCGCGCAGTTGATTAGCATCACGATGCCGAACTGTTCCGTGGTCATGCCGAACTGCTGGCAGATGGGCAGGAAGATCGGCGTGCAGATCAGGATGGTCGCGGCCATGTCGAGGAACGTGCCCAGCAGGAACAGGATCACGTTGACGGCCAGGAAGATCACCCACGGCTTCTCCGACAGGTGCGACAGCGCGTTGCCGGTCATCTCCGCCACGCCGTACAGGCCGATCAGGTACCCGAACATCGACGAGATGCCGATCAGCAGCAGCACGACACCGGTCGTCTTCACGGCCTTGGCGGCCGAGCGGATGAACTGGTCAAGCGTCAGCGTGCGGTACGCGAAGACGGTCAGCAGCAGCGCCCACAGCACGGCGACGGCGGCCGACTCGGTGGCCGTGAACGCGCCGGACAGGATGCCCGCGATGATGATCACGACGACGAAGAGGCCCGGCAGTGCCTGCGCGAACGACTTGGCGACGATGTCCCAGCCCGGGAACTCACCGGCCGGGTAGCCTCGCTTGACGGCCACGAAGTAGGCGGCGCCCAGGTTGCACAGCGTCAGCAGGATCGCCGGCACGACGCCCGCGAGGATCAGCGTCGAGATGCTCGCCTTGCCGCTGGCGGCCAGCGCGAAGATGATCAGGTTGTGGCTGGTGGGCATCAGGGCGCCCACGAGCGATGCGTGCGTCGTCACGTTGACGGCGTAGTCGGCGTGGTAGCCCTCTTTCTTCATCTGCGGGATCAGCACCGCGCCCATGGCCGACACGTCGGCCACCGGCGAGCCGGAGACACCGCCGAACAGCGTGCAGGCCACGACGTTGCTCATGCCCAGGCCGCCGCGCACGTGGCCCATCAGGCTCTTGGCCAGCGTGATGATGCGGTCGGCGATGCCGCCGTACATCATGATCTCGCCCGCGAAGATGAAGAACGGAATCGCCAGGAACGAGAACGGGTTCATGCCCGAAATCATCTGCTGGAAGCCCACCGCGAGCGGCAGGCCTTCGTACAGGATCGTCGCGAGCGACGACAGGCCGATCGAGAAGGCGACCGGAACGCCCAGCAACAGCAGCAGGGCGAAGGTCACGCAGAGAATTGTCAGTGCCATGCCGGCTCCACCTCGGTGCCACGCACGAGCGCAACAATGTGTTCAAACGAGAAAAGGGCGATCAGCGCGCCGGCCAGCACGGCCGGGATGTAGCGGAACGCTTCGGAGATGCCGAGGGTGGGAAGCTTGTACTCCCACACCGACTCGGAGAGGATGCCGCACTGCCACGCCATCACCACGCCGAACAGCAGCACCAGCGCGTGGATCAGGATCTCGAGCTTCAGGCGCAGCCACTCGGGTGCCAGCACCAGGAAGGACTCGAGGCCGATGTGGCCGGCGTCATGGACGCCGACGGCCACACCGAGCATCGTCACGTACAGCACGAGCAGGATGGCGCTCGTTTCAGCCCAGGTCGGCGTGTCGTTCATGATGTACCGACCGAAGACCTGGTACAGCACCGCAATCACCAGCAGCACCATGCCGACCACGCCGATGTTCAGACACGCTTTCGCGATGAACGTGCAGGTTCGCGTAAAGAGGTTCGGCGGCAAGGACGCGGTCACAGGAGCTGCCGGGGAATGCGATGCAACGCTCATTTCGTGGCCTGCACCCGAGCGACCAGGGCCTTCAGCTTCGGATCCTGGAGGTACTTGTCATACACCGGCTTCATCGCGGCTTGGAACGATGCCTTGTCCACTTCCACGATCTGGGCGCCAGCGGCCTTGACGGTGGCGAGCGACTTCTCTTCACGCTCGTCCCACAGCTTGCGCATGTAGACGACCGATTCCTTGGCGGCTTCGCGGAAGATCTTCTGGTCTTCCGGGGTCAGCGTGTCCCAGGTCTTCTTCGAGAAGAGCAGGATTTCCGGGGCCATCGAGTGTTCGGTCTTCGAGAAGTACTTCGCCACTTCGAAGTGACGCGACGACTCGTAGCTCGGGTAGTTGTTCTCGGCGGCGTCGATCAGGCCGGTCTTGAGCGCGGTGTAGACCTCGCCGAAGGGCATCGGCGTGGCGTTGGCACCCATGGCTTCCAGCAGCGAGACCCACAGGTCGGACTGCTGCACGCGCACCTTCAGGCCCTTGGCATCGGCCAGGGTCTTGATGGGCTTCTTGACCGTGTAGATCGAGCGGGCGCCGCTGTCGTACCAGGCCAGGCCGATGAAGCCCTGCGAGGCGCAGGCCTTCAGGATTTCGTCGCCCACGGCGCCGTCGAGCACGTGGCGCATGTGTTCCTTGCTGTTGAACAGGAACGGCATCGTGACCACGGTGGTTTCCTGGCACACGTTGTTCATGGCCGAGGAGTTCACGCGGGTCATGGCCAGCGCGCCGAGCTTGGTCTGCTCGATGGTGTCCTTCTCGATGCCGAGGGCCGACTTGGCGTACACCTTGATGCTGTGGCGGCCGTTCGTGCGCTTGGCGACGAGTTCACCCATGTGGCGCACGGCCAGCACGGTGGGGTAGTCCTCGGGGTGGATGTCGGACGAGCGGAATTCCGTGGCCATGGCCACCGAACCGACGCAGGCCATGACGGCGGCGAGGACGCCGGTGCGCAAGCGGAGAGTGATGTTTTTCATTCAAGGACTCCAGTTCAACGTGAGCGGAAAGGAACTTCAGCGATACCGCGCCCACCCGGCCGCGTGACAAACAGCGCGCCATCGAGGGCGGCATCGAAACCTTCGACCGGCTTGCCGGGCCGGATCGAGGCAATGAACAACTGGTCGAGCTCGGGGCCGCCGAACGCGCACATGGACGGCTTGGACACCGGCACGGCGATCGACCGGTCGAGTTTCCCATCGGGCGTGAAGCGGTGCACCTGGCCACCGTCGTTGCCGCAGATCCAGTAGCCACCGTCCTCGTCGATCGCGGCGCCGTCGGGGCGGCCCGGCAGCGGCTTCATGTCGACGAACACCTCGCGCGGGGCCATGTGGCCCTCGGCGTCGAGGCGGGCGCGCCAGACGGTCTGCACGTTCGGGTGCGAGTCGGAGTAGTAGACGTGGCGGCGGTCGGCGGTGAACGCGAGGCCGTTGCCGGTGATGAGGCCCTCGACGAGCGGCTCGCCGATGCCGGCCGCCGTCACGCAGTAGAGCTTGCCGGCGGGCGAGGCGAGCGACATGTCGCGCACCATCGTGCTGACCCAGTAGCGGCCGTCGCGGTCGCAGCGGCCGTCGTTGAAGCGCATGCCGGGTTCGGCGAACGCCATCGGGAACAGCAGCCGCTCGGACGCGTGGGGGTTGCCGGCCGGCAGGTCGATCTCGAACACGCCCGATTCCATGCCGGCCACGAGGCCGCCGCCTTCGCGCAGCACGATGCTGCCGATGCGTTCGTGCGTGGCCCAGCTCTGCACGGTGCGGGTGGCCCAGTCGAAGCGGCGGATCTGGCGCGACTCGATGTCGATCCAGTAGAGCGCCTGTTCGGCCACGGACCAGACCGGGCTTTCGCCCACCTGGTCACGGATGTCGGAGACGGCTTGCATGTCGCTCACTCGAACGGGCCGGTGCGGACGAACGGGCCGCCCTGGTACAGCACGGCGGGGTCGTTGAAGTCGAGCGACTGCTGGCGGGCCTCGACCTCGGCACGGAACGGCTCGGAGCTGTCCTGCGGCACGTAGCCGATGTGGGACGCCTTCGTGTTGTCCCACCACTTGGTGCGGTTGTCCGACATGCCGTAGATCACCGAGTAACCCACCACCGGGGCGGTCAGCGAGGCGATCACGAGGCGCTCGAGGTCGTCGTAGCTCATGAACGTGGCGAGCATGCGGCGGTCGCGCGGGGCGGTGAACGACGAGCCGATGCGCAGCGCCACGGTCTCGATGCCGTAGCGGTCGAAGTAGAAGCGGGCGAGGCTTTCGCCGAAGGCCTTGCTCACGCCGTAGAGGCCGTCGGGGCGCATCGGGTCGTCCGCGTCGATGACCTCGTTCTGGCGGTAGAAGCCGGTCACGTGGTTCGAGCTCGCGAACACCACGCGGCGCACGCCCTGCTTGCGGGCGGCTTCGTACAGGTTGTACGTGCCGACGATGTTGGCTTGCAGGATGGGGTCCCAGGGGGTCTCGACCGAGACACCGCCCAGGTGCACGACGGCGCTCACGCCCTCGAGCAGGTTCAGCACGGCGGTGCGGTCTTCGAGCGGCGTGATCGCCAGCTCTTCACCGGGGGCGGCGGCGCCCAGGTCGGCGATGTCGGACAGGCGCAGGACATCGCAGTGCGGCTTCAGGCGCGAGCGCAGTTCGCGGCCGAGGCCACCGGCGGCGCCCGTCAGCAGCAGGCGAGGGAAGCGGATGGAGCAGGTGGTGGCAGGCATGTTGATCCGGATTCAGCAGGAGACACGAGACACAACGCAACCACGGCACTTGCCGCCTACAGCGCAAATGCCGTGTTGTAGGTTGTCGTACAACGGACCGTATCGTCGCCCACCGAACCCCCGGCGTCAAGGCGAAGGACCGCGGGGATTACCCTAATGACCACCCCATTGACGCCCTCGGGTTTGTCCGAATTTGTGAACGAATTCACGCCGCCTACGCTGGTCGTACGATGACCGACAACAAGAGTCGTCGTGTGCCACCCCGGCAAACCCCATCCCACAGAGGAGTTCGAAAACATGAAACGCAGAATGTTCGTGATGTCCAGCCTGGCCCCGATCGCGCTCGCCGCGTGCGGCGGCGACGACGATGTGAACCCGACCCCGGCCCCCCCCGGCGAGACCGGCGTTCGCGCGTCGGCGCTGGACGCCCTGAAACGTGCCGCCGAACACATGGACGAGAACGTCTCGTACCGCGGCGGCTACGTGTGGCAGTACCTGCCCGACCTCTCCGTGAGCTGGGGCGAGATGGAGGCCAAGCGCAGCATGTGCTGGATCCAGCCGCCCGGCACCCCCACCGCGGGCCACGCCTTCCTCGACGCGTACCACGCGACCGGCGACGAACGCTACTACCAGGCCGCCGTGCGCACCGCGCAGGCGCTCATCTCGGCCCAGCACCCGGCGGGCGGCTGGAACTACATCCACGACTTCGCGGGCGAGGACTCGCTGAAGCACTGGTACGACACCGTGGGCGCCAACGGCTGGCGCCTCGAGGAGTTCCAGCACTACTACGGCAACGCGACGTTCGACGATG
>Ga0247823_10000285_pt1 | contig 43815 bp, 54 predicted proteins | sample 13C_PalmiticAcid_2_FD_192426 | JGI IMG/M metagenome (GOLD analysis project Ga0247823, IMG submission 192426) | Soil microbial communities from agricultural site in Penn Yan, New York, United States - 13C_PalmiticAcid_Day30 | ecosystem: Environmental > Terrestrial > Soil > Agricultural land... | reverse complement strand
GACCTGGCTGCCGTCGACGATGATTGGGACAAGTTCGACAGCCTCGCGACCTATGATCGATTTACCCACGCTTGGCTGAAGGAAGCCAAGCGCATCCTGAAGCCGAACGGCAGCATCTGGGTGATCGGCAGCTATCACAATATTTTCCGCGTGGGCACTGCGCTGCAGGACAATGGATACTGGATTCTCAACGACATCGTGTGGCGCAAGGCGAACCCGATGCCCAATTTCAAGGGCACGCGCTTCACCAACGCGCATGAGACGCTGATCTGGGCGTCGATGGGCGAGAAGTCGCGCTATACCTTCAACTATCGCGCGATGAAGACACTGAACGACGAGCTTCAGATGCGGTCGGACTGGCTGATCCCGATCTGCGGCGGGCAGGAACGGCTGAAGAAGGGCGGCACCAAGGTCCACCCGACGCAGAAGCCCGAGGCCTTGCTCTATCGCATTCTCCTCGCCTGCTCGAACCCCGGCGACGTGGTCCTCGATCCCTTTTTCGGTACTGGCACCACGGGCGCCGTCGCGAAGCGCCTCGGCCGCCATTTCATCGGCATCGAGCGCGAGGATGACTATATCGCGGCCGCGCTGGAGCGTATCGAGCTGGCGCTGCCGCTCGACGAAAGCGCGGTGAAGACGATGATGGCGCCCAAGGCCGCAACGCGCGTCGCGTTCGGCACGCTTGTTGAGGGCGGACTGATCGCGCCGGGAACGGTGCTGACCGATGCCAAGCGCCGCTGGAAAGCCAAGGTGCGCGTCGACGGCAGCCTCGAATGCGACGGCCAGCCGGCGGGGTCAATCCATAAGGTCGGCGCGGGCCTGCAGGGCGCGCCGAGCTGCAATGGCTGGACCTTCTGGCATGTCGACAATGGCAAGGAATTGCGCGTGATCGACGCGGTTCGGCAGGACTGGTTGCTGGCGAACGAAGCCTGATGTTCCAGCCGCTGACCAAGCCCGACCTCGGCGCTGCGTCGGCGGACGCGCAAATCTATTGCCGCCCGACCTGCTTCCTCGATCGGCCGCACGAGCTGGGCGATGATTGCCTGCGAATCGCAGACTCTATGGTCTGGTTTGCCGCCTGGCACATCAGCCTTCGCGATGGTCTGACCGTCAAGTCGGCAATCGTCGCCATTCCCGAATGGGATGGCTGGATCGCGACGATGCCCGACCGACTGGCGCAGGCGGCAAATGCGCAGCGCGCCGGCGTCGCCCGCCCCCGCGGTGTACTGCAGCTCGGCGAGCGGAAAATCCGGCTGAACGAACCGCAACTCATGGGTATTTTGAACGCCACCCCCGACAGTTTTTCGGATGGCGGCAAGCATGTCGACGCCCTTGCGGCGGCCGAGGCCGGCTTCGCGATGGGCGCCGCGGGCGCCGCAATCATCGATGTCGGCGGCGAATCGACACGGCCCGGCGCGCCGCTGGTCTGGGAAGGCGACGAGATCAAGCGCATCGAAGGCGTGGTGTCGGCGCTCGCGAGGGGTGGCGTCGCGGTGTCGATCGATACCCGCAAGGCCGCGGTGATGGAAGCGGCGCTCGCCGCCGGCGCCCGGATCGTCAACGATATTTCGGCGCTGCGCTACGATGACCGCGCGATGGAAGTCGTTGTGCACGCGGGGTGCCCCGTCGTGCTGATGCACGCACCGTCGGCGAAGAGCGACCCGCACGAGGGCGGCACTTACGCGCACGTCCTGTTCGACGTTTACGACATGCTCGCTGAACGTGTCGCGGCGTGCGTTGTCGCCGGGGTCGAACCGGCGAAGATCATCGTCGACCCGGGGCTCGGTTTCGGTAAGGGGGTCGGCGACAATCTGACGCTCATCAACGGGCTGGCACTCTTCCACACATTGGGCTGCCCGATCCTGTTCGGTGCCAGCCGCAAGCGGATGATCGGCGCTCTGGACAATGAAGCGCCCGCCGGTCAGCGGCTCGGCGGCACCGTCGCGCTGCATTATCAGGCGGCGGCGCAGGGCGCACAATTGCTGCGTGTCCATGATATTGCGGAGAACCGTCAAGCACTGCGCGTGTGGCGCGGTCTGCGCGACGCGGCGCTGACCGCTTAACCCTCTTCCTCCAATCGCCGCTGGCGTTTCCCACGCGCCACCTCGGTCGCGAGCGCCTCGAATCTTGGCTCCCACGTCCGGCGGAACCGTTGGATCCATGCGTCGATCTCATCGAAGCGATCGGGCGCGACGGCATAGAGCCGCCGCCGCCCGTCGGCCTGCGATGTCGCGAAGCCGCTGTCGCGAAGAATGCGCAGATGCTGAGAGACAGCGGGTTGCGAGATAGCGAATTCGGCGGCGATCACCTCGACGATCTCGCCCGACGCGCGCCGACCGTCGGCGAGCAGTTCGAGGATGCGGCGGCGGACCGGATCGCCGAGGATGTCGAAGGCGTGACTCATTCGGGCGCGGCGACGCCGGTGTAGAAGGCGGTCGTACTGGTGCCCGCGCGGTTTGCGGCTTCTTCAGAGGTGCCATATGCGATCGACGCGGCGGTCCACGCCTCGCTGCTCCACGTTGCGAACGCCTTGCCTTCGTCGCTCAGTGCCCAAGTCTCTTCGGCGAAGCGTTCGTTGCTCTCGCCGGTTTCGATGTGCCAGCCGAGCCCCATCAGCGACAGATCCCAGCCCACGCCGACCGCGCCGGGACCGAATTTGTCCCAGAACTCCTCGGACTTGTCGTCGAGCGGGGCGATATGACGGAGCGTCAGGCGCGTGCTGTCGTCGCCGGCTTCGGCCAGCTCGACCTCGACCCAGCTCATCCCGCCGCCGAATTCCCATGTCAGCGCAAAGCTGCGCGGCGGGTCGCACGCGGTGACGGTGCCGCCGGCATTGCCCTTGATCTGATATTTGCCTCCGAGCGCGAGGTCGCCCTCGACCGGCGCGAACCAGCGCGGGATGCGGTCCTTTTCGGTGATCGCGTTCCACAGATCGTCGATGTCGGTGAGATAGTCGCGCGACGCGACGACCGCGCGCGCAGCCTGACCCGCGTGCATCACATCCTCGACCTTGCGGACGACCATGGCGGCTTGGGCGATTGTATCGAACGGCATGCTGATTCTCCCTTCAGAGTCGGGAGAATAGATAAGGTGTCAATTATATAAGTCTAGACTTATATTAAGCTGCGGTGTCGATTCCAAGGTCGCTCAATTTGCGATAGAGCGTCGAGCGACCGATGCCGAGGCGGCGGGCGACTTCGCTCATGCGGCCGCGATAATGGCCGATCGCGAGGCGGATGACGTCGGCCTCGATTTCCTCGAGCGGACGGAGGTTGCCGTCGGGCAGATAGAGCGTGACGCCGATCGCCTCGCCATTGATCGCAATTTCGCCTTCGCCGCTCGGGCTGCCGCCGCCGAGCGTCGCCTCGATCGCGCGGAAATCGGCGCTGGTGAGGACGTCGGTGGTGCTGTTCACCGCGGCGCGGAACAGCACATCCTGCAGCTGGCGGACATTGCCCGGCCAGGCATAGGCGGCGAGAAGGCGCAGCGCATCGTCGGTGACGCCGATCGGCCCCATGCCTGGCAGGCCGCCGATGCGCGCGAGCAGGTGGCGCGCGAGCGGGCCGACGTCGCCGCGGCGCTCCGAAAGCGAGGGCAGGGTAAATTGCGCGCTCGACAGCGCGTAGAACAGGTCTTCGCGGAAGTGTCCTGCCTCGATCAGCTTGTCGAGCGGGCTCGCGCTCGTCGCGATGATCCGCACATCGACGCTCTGGCGGATCGAGCCGCCGATCATCTGGACTTCGCCGCTGTTGAGGAATTCGACGAGCTTCGCCTGCGTTTCGAGCGGGATGCATTCGACATGGTCGATGATGATGCTGCCGCCGTCGGCCTGGACGAGACGGCCGACCTGACGGTCGAACGCGCCCGCGAAGGCGCCGCGTTCATGGCCGAACAGGCCCGATCCGATCAGGCCCGGCGATACCGCCGAACAATCGACCATCACGAGCTGCCCGCGCGCACGGGGCGAGGCGCTGTGGATCGCGCGGGCAAAGACTTCCTTGCCCGTTCCCGGCTTGCCGTTGATCATCACCGGCACGCGCGCCCGTGCGGCCTTTGCGGCGATCGCGAGCGCGCTGCGGAAATTGGGGCTCGACCCGATGATTTCCTCGAACGCCAGAGGCGCGCGCAGTTTTTCGGTCAGTGGACGGAGCTCGCCCTGCGGGCCGCTCGTCGACACGACACGGTCGAGCGCTTCGAGCAGGCGGTCGGGCGCGATCGGCTTCTGGACGAAATCGCTCGCGCCGGCGCGCATCGCGCTGACCGCGACCTCGACGCCGTTGCGCATCGTGATGACGACGAGCGGCAGCGCGGGGCGCCAGCGGCGCAGTTCGGCAACGAACTCGGCAATGTCCATTCCCGGCGCGCCCTGGTCGACGAGCACGGCGTCGAGCGCCATGCCTTCCTGGGTGCCGAGCCTGGCAAGCGCGGTATCAGTGTCGGGTGCGATGACGCTGCGCCAGCCGCCGCGTGAAACGAGCGCGGCGAGGAAGCGCTGCTGGGCAGGCTCGCTGTCGACGATCATCACCGTTCGCGTGTCGCGCGTGTTCGTCATCGTTTCGAATCTGCCCCCTGAACCGACATTGCTATGGGTTTGTTCTGCTGAGGGCTGCATATCTATCCGACAGGGGTAAAAGGGCGATTAAGGGCATTCGTCTTTTCCCGCAGCGATGTCCAGCGATCAAACCCGCACTTGAGCATGGCGGGGTGCGTGGCTAAGACCGGCGCGATAACCGATTCTGGGGTGCGGCGCTGTGCGTTCGCGCACAGGACCGGACCGTTAAAGGGGAAAAGCGATGGCACAGCAGGAAATGAAGGCAGCCGAGGAAACCTACGCGGGTTTCATCAGCCTGTTCAAGATCGGCTCGATCATCACCGCGGTCGTCGTTATCGGCGTCGTCCTTCTCATCGCATCCTGACCGGGCCGGCATGCGCATCGCCGTCCTGAAGGAGCTCGCCGCCGGCGAGACCCGCGTCGCCGCGACCCCCGAAACCGTGAAGAAATTCATCGGGCTGGGTGCCGAAGTTGCCGTTGAATCGGGGGCAGGCGACCATGCCTCGATCGCCGACGCCGATTATAGCGCCGCGGGCGCCAGCGTCGGCAGCCGCGCCGATACGCTGAAGGGCGCGAACATCATTCTCGCCATTCAGGGCCCCGATCCCAAAGGACTGTCGGGCTTTGCCGACGGCGCCTGGCTCGCCGCCGGGCTCAACCCCTTCGGTGAGCGTTCGCGCGTCGATGATTATGCGAAGCTCGGGCTCGAAGCGCTCGCAATGGAATTCATGCCGCGCATCACGCGCGCGCAGTCGATGGACATTTTGTCGAGTCAGGCGAACCTTGCGGGTTACAAGGCGGTGTTGATCGCCGCGAACGCCTATGGCCGCGCCTTTCCGATGATGATGACCGCCGCGGGCACCGTCAGCGCCGCCAAGACGTTCGTGATGGGTGTCGGTGTCGCCGGGCTTCAGGCGATCGCGACCGCGCGCCGCCTTGGCGCGCAGGTCAGCGCGACCGACGTGCGCGCCGCGACCAAGGAACAGATCATGTCGCTCGGCGCCAAGCCGATCTTCGTCGAAACCGTCGCGGGGATCGAGGGCGAGGGCGCGGGCGGCTATGCCACCGAAATGTCCGACGAGTATAAGGCCGCGCAGGCCGAGCTGGTCTCGTCGCACATCGCCAAGCAGGACATCGTCATCACCACCGCGCTGATCCCGGGACGCCCTGCGCCGCGGCTGATCTCGGACGCGCAGCTCGCGACGATGCGCAGCGGCAGCGTGATCGTCGACATGGCGGCCGAAAGCGGCGGCAATGTCGAAGGCTCGGTCTCGGGCGAAGCAAAACGTATCCACGGCGTTACCGTGATCGGCGCGAAGAATATCGCCGCACTGATGCCCGCCGACACCAGCGCTCTGTTCAGCCGCAACCTCTTCAACTTCCTCTCGGCCTTCTGGGACAAGGAAGCGGGCAAGCCCGTGCTCGACGAGGAAATCGGCAACGCCGTGCGCCTGACGCAGGGCGGCAAGGTCGTGAACGAGCGGTTGCTGGGTTGAATATCGTGTTGCGCGCGGCGGTAACCGCCTTCGCAGCCATCAGCAGTTTCGCTGCCGCGAAGGCAGAAGTCGTCCATACCATATGGGAGATCGCGCCGCCGAAAGGCGTGGCCGAGGTGACGGCAACGAAGGGTAAAACCTTCCTCGAGCAACGTTTGATACCTATTCGGTTGGTACGTACGACCGATGCTGCGCTGGACGGTCAGGTTCCGGCCGGAACGCCGCTCTATCTGGTTTACAATGACGCCGAACAGATCGGTTTTTGCACCGTGATCGACCGAAGTCCCGGCAAGGCGGCCAAGGGACTCTTTATGGCGCTTGGAAACAAGCGACCCTGCTTTACCGATCGCGACAATGACGGAAAATTTGACGCGACCTTTCAGGTTTTTGACTTACTCACGAGCCCGCCGAAGGTTGGGGGGAGCATTTCCGATGCCCAGGCGATGTCCAGTGAAGTCGGTTTCGAGGAAATCGACCCGCATCTTTACCCTGAAAATATGCTTATGCTTTTTAAACATAGCGGCACGACCGCGAAGCATGTTCAGGTGAACATATCTTTCGAAAATGCGGGTTCAAAGGTGTATTGGCAACCATATGGATCGCAACAGATCGACGGCAAATGGGCTGTTTTTGTTTTGAATTCGCTGCTCTGGATCAAAGAGATAAATGAGAACACGGCATCATTCGAGCTCCAGACGGATCCGACCGTGTATATCCAGCGCACCCGTCAGGGCATTGATATGATCGAGATGCCCGCTTTCCTTCGCCAAAAGTGACGCAGAAAATCCGGAGATTGATGGCGGAACTCGTCGTCGGGCGCTGACGAAAAACAAAAAAATGGCCGTTTTCGGCCTTTTCATGAAACTTCCTTTGGTTACTATGCGTTCAGGGTTTCCCTAACCCTGACTCTCAACCAATTGGAGAATGATTGATGTCGTCTGCGAAGCTTTTCGCCACTCCCCTCCTTGCGCTTGCCACCCTGTCGCCGGTTTACGCGCAGGAAACCGCCGCTCCGGCCCAAGTCGCTGTCGATGCCGCCGCCGATGCTACGGTCGACGTCGCCGCCCCGGTCGATGCCGCCGCTGACGTCGCTGTCGATGTCGCCGCTCCAGCCGATGCCACCGCGGATGCAGCCGCTCCCGCCGAGCGGACGGGCATCGCGCTCGAAATCGGCACCAAGCCCGACCACAAGACGCTGGCGAATGCGCTGACCGCCGCGGGCGTTTCGGACAAGCTGGCCGGTCAGCCTTTCACGCTGTTCGCGCCGACCGATCAGGCCTTTGCCGCGGTTCCGCAGCAGATGACCGACTGGCTGATGAACCCGGGAAACACCGAATCGCTCGCCAAGGTGCTGACCTATCATGTCGTCCCGGGCCGCGTGACCGCCGAGGATCTGTTCGCGAAGATCAAGGCCGGCGGCGGCAAGGCGACGCTCGCCACCGTCGAAGGCGAAACGCTGACCTTCACCGAGGTGCAGGGCAACATCAAGGTCGACGGCACGCAGGGCAGCAGCGGTTTCATCACCCAGCCCGACGTCGAGCAGTCGAACGGTAACATTCACGTCATCAACGGCGTGTTGATGCCGACTTTGGGCTGACGATTCGCGCCGCTGCGATCGTCACTATGAAGGACAAGCATATGAAAAACGCCTTGATTCTGACGGTCGCGGCGGCCGCTCTTGCGCTGTCGGGCTGCGGCAGCAATACCGATACCCCCGCCGAGACGACGACCGTCACAGGCGGCGAAACCGCGGCGCCCGCAGCCGCTGCCCCACCGTCAGCCATGCTCGCGAGCAGCACGATCGCGGCGAACCTCGGGACCTCGCCCGATCACAAGTCGCTGGCCGCGGCGTTGACGCAGGCCGGCCTGACCCAGACGCTGTCGAGCGCCGGGCCGTTCACGCTGTTCGCGCCCACCGATGCCGCCTTTGCGCAGGTTCCGCCCGTCACGCGCGACGGCTGGATGCGCCCGGCGCAGAAGGATGTGCTGGCGGGCGTGCTCAAATATCATGTCGTTCCGGGCAAGCTGACCGCTGCCGACCTCGCCGCGAAGATCGCCGAAGGCGGCGGCAAGGCGGTGCTCAAGACCGTCGACGGGCAGGATTTGACCGCGACGAAGAGCGGCGATGCGATCCTGTTGACCAGCGCCAGCGGAAACAAGGCGACGGTGACGCAGGCCGATGTCGGCCAGTCGAACGGCGTCGTTCACGTCGTCGACGCGGTGCTCGTCCCGAACATGTAAAAAACATCGCCGGCTGATCCGGCAAAGCGATATTTTATGTCGCAAAGCGCCCGCATTTCTCTTGGCCAGGAATGCGGGCGCTTCTTTTTGGGTGCTTTGGAGTCGACACACCCCGCGGGGCGCGGCAAGAGGTGCGCGAAACGGAATCAGCAGGGGAGCGAGCCCGTGGATTTTATCGCGATTTTTTCGATTTTCGTCCTGGCCTGCTTTGTCGGCTATTTCGTCGTCTGGTCGGTGACCCCGGCGCTGCACACGCCCTTGATGAGCGTTACCAACGCCATTTCGTCGGTGATCATCGTCGGTGCGCTGATCGCCAGCGCCGCCGCCGGATCGGCCACCTCGAAATGGCTGGGCCTCGCCGCAGTCGTGATGGCCAGCATCAATATCTTCGGTGGCTTTGCCGTCACCGCGCGCATGCTCGCGATGTACAAGAAGAAGGAGCGCTGAGATGGACATCCAGTCGATCCTTTCCGCCGCCACCGGCGGCCACGGCCTTGCGGTCAACCCTTGGGCGGCCGTCGCCTATCTGGTAGCGGGCGTCCTGTTCATTCTCGCGTTGCGCGGGCTGTCGAGCCCGGCGACGGCGCAGGCGGGTAACCGCTTCGGCATGGCGGGCATGCTGATCGCGGTCGTGACCACGCTGCTCACCCACGCGCCGGTCACCGCCGACGGCCTTCTCGATACGATCGGGCTCGTTGAAATCCTCGTCGCGATCGGCATCGGCGCCGTGATCGGGATCGTGATGGCGCGCCGGATCGCGATGACGGCGATGCCGCAGCTTGTCGCCGCCTTCCACAGCCTTGTCGGCCTTGCCGCCGTTGCGGTTGCGGCTGCCGCCTATCTCAATCCGCAGGCCTTCGGCATCGCCGACGCGGCGGGCGAGATATTCACCGTCAGCCGGATCGAAATGGGGCTCGGCATCGCGATCGGTGCGATCACCTTCTCGGGATCGGTCATCGCGTTTCTCAAGCTCAACGGCAATATGTCGGGTTCGCCGATCATGCTGCCGGGACGGCACATCATCAATCTCGGCACGCTCGCCGCGATCGTCGCGCTGACGGCTTATTTCACGCAGGACCAGTCGCCCTGGGTGTTCTGGACGATCACCGGGCTCAGCTTCGTGATCGGTTTCCTGCTGATCATCCCGATCGGCGGTGCCGACATGCCGGTCGTCGTGTCGATGCTCAACAGCTATTCGGGCTGGGCCGCGGCGGCGATGGGCTTCACGCTCGGCAACACCGCGATGATCATCACCGGCGCGCTCGTCGGTTCGTCGGGCGCGATCCTGTCGTACATCATGTGCCGCGCGATGAACCGCAGCTTCATCAGCGTGATCGCGGGCGGTTTCGGCGCCGACGATTCGGGCGGCGGCGCGGGCGGTTCGAAGGAACAGCGCCCGTGGAAGCCGGGCAGCGCAGAGGATGCCGCCTTCCTGATGAGCCAGGCCGAAAATGTCATCATCGTCCCCGGATACGGCATGGCGGTCGCGCAGGCGCAGCACGCGCTGCGTGAAATGGCCGACCAGCTCAAAAAGGAAGGCGTGAACGTCAAATATGCGATCCACCCGGTCGCGGGACGTATGCCCGGCCATATGAACGTGCTGCTCGCCGAGGCGAATGTGCCGTATGACGAGGTGTTCGAGCTCGAGGACATCAACGGCGAATTCGCGCAGTGCGACGTCGCCTTCGTCATCGGCGCGAACGACGTGACCAACCCCGCGGCGAAAACCGACAAGAGTTCGCCGATTTACGGCATGCCCGTGCTCGACGTCGAAAAGGCGAAGACCGTGCTGTTCGTGAAACGCTCGATGGGCGGGGTCGGCTACGCCGGCGTCGACAACGACGTCTTTTATATGGACCAGACGATGATGCTGCTCGGCGATGCCAAGAAGATGGCCGACGACATCGTCAAGGCGCTGAGCGGTAGCGGGCACTAAGACCTTAGGCGGCAGGGGCACCAGCGCTTTGCCGCAAAGTTTCGCCCTCGGCCTTGCCCGGGGGCGTCACTTTATCTAGCGATAGACGGGACCGGGCCGGCGACGACCCGGTCCTGTTGTATTCTGGAGGACCATCTTGCGCAAAATCGGCCTGATCGGGGGAATGAGCTGGGCATCGACCGAGCTCTATTACCGGCACCTCAACAAGGGTGTGCAAAAGCGCCTCGGGACCGCCTGTTCGGCGCCGATCCTGATGGAGAGCCTGAACTATTGCGAGCTGTCGCGCATTACGACGCCCGAGCAGTGGTCGCACGCCAAGGACGTGCTGATCGCCTCGGCGCAGCGGCTCGAGGCCGCAGGCGCGACCGCGCTGATGATCGCGGCCAATTCGATGCACAAGGTTGCCGAAGATGTCGCCGCGGCGATCTCGATCCCGATCCTGCATATCGTCGACGAAACGGGCGAGAAGATGAAGGCCGACGGCGTGAAGGCGGCGGCGGTGATCGGTACGCGCAATGTGATGACCGAACCCTGGTTCCGCCAGCGCCTCGTTCGTCATGGTCTGACGCTGGCGCCCTATGACACGACGCGGACCGACGAAATCGACCGGATCATCTATGAAGAGCTGATGCTCGGCAAGGTGAACGAAAGCTCGCGCCGCACGATGAAGACCTTCATCACCGACATTGCGAAACAGGATATTCAGGCGATCGTGCTGGCGTGCACCGAACTGGTGATGCTGGTCGATACCGACGCCAACGTCCTGCCGATTTACGACACGACGCGCATCCATGTCGCGGCGGGCGTCGACTGGATTTTGGGCGAAGGTTGATCTTCTTCCCCTCCCGCAAGCGGGAGGGGACTGAAAACCTAGCTCATCTTCGTCCAGGTCACCGTGCGGCAGAACAGGCTGACGCAGCCTTTCATCGTCATCTTGCCGCCGTTGGCGCGCAGATGTGCCTTGTAATAGCGGCCGTCCTCGGGGCTATAGCCTTCGCCCTTCCAGCCGTCGCCATGCGGCACGAGATCCCAGTAAATCTGCAGCCCGGTGACCTTGCGGCCGCGCTTTGCCTTGTCGGGGTTGCGTTCGTCGAGCTGGCCGCCAGCGGGCTGCTTGATCAGCAGACGATCGACGCGCCCGCACATCTTGTTGCCGCATGCGGCCATGACGACGACGGCCTTGCCATCGTCGGTTTTCCATCGTCCCGCGATCGGCGCGGGCGCCGCCGCCATCGACGGCACGGCTATCAAGGCGACAAGCGCCAAACCAAATCTGTGAATCAAAGCGACCTCTCCCCGGGTTAGCTACACATATGTCAGCAACATCGCTTGGCATCCGTCAAGTCTTGCACCATGCTCCCCGAAAATAAGGGGAGAGACATATGCGATTCCATGGCCTGCGCCACGCGGCGACGCTCTGCATCGTGGCTGGCTTTGCCGCCAGTCCGGCGGCGGCGAAAGTGATCAGCGTCAGCGCAACAACGCCCGACGCGAACGAAAAGCTGCAAGAAGCCCTGATTCTTGCGGAGCCCGGCGACACCGTTCAGCTCGGTGCCGGAACGTGGAAGCTGACCGACGGCCTGTCGCTCGACGTCGCCAATGTAACGGTACGCGGTACAGGCGCGGGCGAGGGCGGATCGATCCTCGATTTTACCGGTCAGCAGGGCGCGGGCGAGGGGCTGCTCGTCACGTCTGACGACGTGTTCCTTACCGAATTTGCGGTGCTCAACACCAAGGGCGACGGCATCAAGTCGAAGGGCGCCGACCGCATCGTCTACCACAAGCTGCGCGTCGAATGGACGGCGGGGCCGAAGGAAACCAACGGCGCTTACGGCATCTACCCGGTCGAGAGCAGCGATGTGCTGATCGACAGCGTCTATGTCCGCGGCGCGTCGGACGCGGGCATCTATGTCGGCCAGTCGAAGAATATCGTCGTCCGCGATTCGATCGCAACCGAAAATGTCGCGGGGATCGAGATCGAGAACAGCTATGACGCCGATGTTCACGACAATGTCGCGATGAAGAATACCGGCGGCATCCTCGTGTTCGATCTGCCCAGCCTGCCGATGCAGGGCGGGCACAATGTCCGCGTGTTCGAGAATATCGTCAACGACAACAGCACGCCCAATTTCGCGCCCAAGGGCAATATCGTCGCGAGCGTGCCGACGGGCACCGGCGTACTCATCATGGCGAACCGCAATGTCGAGATTTTCGACAATGTGTTCGATCAGAACGGCACCGCGAACGTGATGATCGTAGGCTATCGTTACGAGCACAAGGATCCGAAATATCAGCCGCTGCCGAAAGCGATCGTCGTGCGCGGCAACCAGCATGGCAAGGCAGGCTATGCGCCCAAATTCCCCGGCGGCGACATGATCGCGGCGGCGATGGGCGGTAGCATTCCGCCGGTGCTCTGGGACGGCGCAGGCGACGCGATCGTGCTCGACAAGGTCGGCGTGCTGTCGCTGAACCTGCCCGATGTGAAGACGCCGCAGAGCGAGGCGAAGCCCGCCCCCGCGGACCTGTGGAAGGGCACGCCGGCCGCGGCGCTGCCGGCGATCAAGCTGCCCGATGCGATGGAGGCGAAGGTCAAGTGAAGCGGGTATTAGCCGCGATCACCGCGGCATTTTTATGTTCCGGCGGCGGCGCGGCCTTTGCGCCGCCGGGCGTCGATCAGGCGCTCGTCGAGAGCGACGCGATGCCGCCCAAATTGTCCGCGTTCGGGCTGTTTCGCGGCAATGATCCGAAGATGCCGTGGACCGGCATCGGCTATACGCTGCGCGCGCCGCTGTTCAGCGATTACACCGACAAGCATCGCTTCATCTCGATCCCCGCAGGGAAGAAGGCGAAGGTCGGAAGCGACGGGGTCATCGACTTTCCGGTCGGCACCGTGGTCGTCAAAAGCTTCGGCTGGAGCGACGTCAATGAAGGGTACCCGGTCGAAACGCGTCTGCTGATCCGCCGCGCGTCGGGCTGGACCGCGCTGCCCTATATTTGGGATGCTGACGGCAAGGATGCGACGCTGGCGCTAGGTGGGCGCCGTATTCCGGTGACCTTCAAAAGCCCCGACGGCGAAACGCACAGCATCCGTTATGCGGTGCCCAACAAGAACCAGTGCAAGGAATGCCACAGCCTGGCCGGCGAGATCGTGCCGATCGGACCCAAGGCGCGCAATTTCATCGTCGATCCGGCGGCGTCGGACAAGCTCAGGAGCCTGTATTTCGAGAACCCCGCAGCGCTGAAGCCGGCGCTTCCGCAATGGGACGATCCCAAGAGCGGCAGCGTCGCAACCCGCGCGCGCGCCTATCTCGACGTCAATTGCGCGCATTGCCACAATCCCGCGGGCAGCGCGTCGAACAGCGGGCTGTTCCTGCGCTGGACCGACGATCCCACGGGCGTGAACTATGGCATCGGCAAGCGTCCGACCGCGGCGGGGCGGGGCAGCGGGGGCATGGAATTCGCCATCGCGCCGGGCGATCCCGACCACAGCTTCCTGATCTATCGCCTCGAAAGCACCGATCCCGGCATTGCGATGCCCGAGGTCGGGCGGTCGGCGGTGCACAGGGAAGGCGCGGCACTGCTGCGGCAATGGATTGCGGAGATGCCGAAAGCATCGCATTAGACGGCGCCATGACCCTTCAAGCGCCCCAGCTCGTCCTCCACGATTATTTCCGTTCCTCGGCCAGCTTTCGCGTCCGCATCGCGATGAACCTGAAAGGGCTCGACTATGAACGCGTCGAGGTCAGCCTGATCGCGGGCGAGCAGCGCAGCGATGCTTATCTGGAGCAGAATGCGCAGGGTTTCGTACCGATGCTCGTCGTCGACGGCGAACCGATCATCCAGAGCATGGCGATCATCGACTGGCTCGACCGTGCCTTTCCGGAGCCGCGGCTGATCCCCGAAGACGCAATGCCGCGCGCGATCGCCCTCGCGCGCGCGCAGGTGGTCGCCAGCGACATCCACCCGCTCAACAACCTTCGTGTACTCAAGTATCTGACCCGCGACCTTGGGCTCAACGAGCAGACCAAGGAGCGCTGGATCGCGACATGGATCACGCAGGGCTTCGAGGCATTGGAGGCGATGGCGGGCGACGGCCAATATCTCGGCGGCGATACGCCGGGGATCGCCGACTGCTGCCTCGTCCCGCAAATCTACAATGCGCGCCGCTTCGAGGTGCCGCTTGAGGCCTTTCCGCGGCTGATCGAGATCGATGCGGCGTGTATGGAGCTGGATGCGTTCCAGCGGGCGCACCCCGACGCGGTCAAACCCGCGTGATCCGTCTTTTAGCGGGGGTTGCCGCGCTGGCCATGCCGGCGGCGGCGATGGCACAGGGCGGCGCCGTCGACGAAGAGACTGCAGTTGCCATCGACCAGGCGGCCGCCGAAGAAGCCGGCGGCTGCTGCAGCTTCTGGGTTCCGCGCATTCCGACCGAAATCATCGTCGTGAGAGGGAGCGGTGCGCTTCAACCGGCCGACAGCGATACGGTTCAGGGTTCCAGCCTGATCGCCTATCCTGAACAAGGCCTGGGAGCGCGCATCGAGAACCGTCTGCGCGACGAGGCGGGCATCGTCCAGTTCCGCCGCTCGGACGGACGTTCCGCGCATCCGACTAGCCAAGGGATTACCTTGCGCGGCCTTGGCGGCAACGCGTCTGCGCGCGCGCTGGTGACGCTTGACGGTGTTCCGCAGGCTGACCCTTTCGGCGGATGGGTCGCGTGGAGTGCCTATGACGCGATCAACCTTGGCGGTATTCTGGTTACCCGCGGTGGCGGGAGCGGGGTCGATGGTCCCGGTGCGCTGGCCGGAACGGTGGGCCTGTATTCGACGATGACCGATGGTGTCGAAGCCAGCATGGCTTATGGCAGCCGCGATGGTTGGGACGCATCGGCGTCGGTCGGCGGCGAAATCGGCAAGGGCAAGGTTGCGGTCGATGGCCGCTATAGCCGCGGCGACGGCTTTATTCCCGTTGCGAAGGGCCAGCGCGGTGCGGTCGACCGGGCGGCGCCCTATGAACAGGGCGGACTTGGCTTGCGTTTGCGTTTCGACGCTGGCGACGATAGCCGGATCGAGGCCAGCCTGCGTGGTTTTTCCGACCGGCGCGACCGCGGGACCGTTTTCACGCAAAGCAAATTCGATGGCGTCGATGCGAGCCTGCGCTTCGTCCACGAACCGGCGGGTGCAACGCAATGGCTCGCACTCGGCTATGTCCAGCTTCGCGATTTCGAGAGCGGCTTCGCGAGCGTTGCCGCAGGACGCAACAGCGTCGCGCCCGCGCTTTTCCAGCGCGTTCCTGCAACGGGTCTTGGCGCACGATTCGAATTGCGCCCGGCGTTCGATGGGTTGAATCCGCTGCGCATCGGGGCCGACTGGCGCCGGACGACCGGCCGGACCGAGGAGGATTTCTTCTTTACCGGCGTCGTGCCGGGGCGCCACCGCATTGCGGGCGGCAGCAGTGACACTTTTGGCGCCTTCGCCGAATGGACGTCGGGCGACAGCGATGACGGGTTCCTCTGGACGCTGAGCGGCCGCGTCGATCGCTGGTGGCTGGGCGAGGGATACCGGCTCGAACGCAATATTGCCGGACCCGTCATCACCGACTTGCGCTTTGCGGGGCGGCAAGGATGGGAAGGCAGCGGCCGCGCCGGTGTGCGCTGGACGTCGGACGCCTTTTCGCTACGCGCTGCGGGCTATCGCGGCTGGCGCCTGCCGACGCTCAACGAACTCTATCGCCCGTTCCGTGTCGGCGCCGAGGTGACGACCGCGAACGAGATGCTCAAGCCCGAGCGCCTGTGGGGCGGCGAGGTCGGGGTCGACTGGGATAGCGGCGACACGAAGCTGTCGGCAACGCTCTTCGTCAACCACCTCACCAATGCGATCGCCAATGTGACGCTCGCGCCGAATCTCAACCAGCGGCAGAATCTCGATGCGATCGACAGCAAGGGCGTCGAGCTGAGCGCCGAGCAACGGATCGGCCCGGCAACGCTGCGCGCAACCTATGCCTTCACCGATGCCGAGGTTGACGCATCGGGCGGCGCCGCGACCCTCGACGGCCGCCGCCCGGCGCAGATCGCGAAGCATGGCGGCAGCGTGTCGCTGCGCAGTAATGGCCGCGGCCCGTTCGGCGGCTTTGCGACGCTGCGCTATATCGGCAAGCAGAATGAGGACGACCTCGGGCTTCTCGCGCTCGATGACGCGTTGACGCTCGATGCCGGCCTGTCGTGGCAGCTCGCCGAGGCGATCAGCATCGAGGCGCGCGGCGAGAATCTGTTCGACGAGCTGGTGCCCGCCGCAATCTCCTCGTCGGGTATCGTCGAGCGCGCAACCCCGCGGACGCTGTGGGTCGGGGCGCGCCTTTCTTTCTGATTCTCCCGCCGTGAGACCTTCACAGACCCGAAACAGGCGATAGGATGGCCGTGCAGGGGTTACGGATTGTGGGGAAGAGTAAGGCATGGCCGCGAAGAAACTGAATCTCGACAATTTCCTGCCTTACCGCTTGTCCATCGCATCGAACGCCCTGTCGAGCAGGATCGCCGCCGAATATGAAAACCGTTTCGGGCTGAAGATTCCCGAATGGCGTCTGATGGCGGTGCTGGGCGAAGGCCAGCCCAAGACGCAGCGCGAACTGGTGCAGGCGACGCGGATGGACAAGGTGACGGTGAACCGCGCGGCGAAGGCTCTCGCCGATCGCCAGCTGATCGCGCGTCAGGCGCATGAAGCCGACGGGCGTTCGCACCATCTCGAACTCACCGAAACGGGGCGTTCGCTCTACGACGCGATCGTTCCCGCGGCGCTCGCGAGCGAGGCGCAGCTCGAATCGAACATCAGCGCCAGCGAACGCGCGACGCTGATGGCCATCCTCGCGAAGCTGACCGCCGCCGCCGAAGTCTATGACTGATCGTACCTATCGCGCCGCGCCATCCGGTGCGCTGCGTATCGAGCCGCTGGGCGAACTGACTGCGATCTTCGACCGGCGCTCGATGCAGACGCATCTCGTCGTCTCGCCGATGCCCGAAATCCTCGAAGCCGTGGGCGCTGCCCCGTGCAGCGCCGCGCTTCTCGTTTCGCGTCTCGCGGCGACGTTCGATCTCGCCGCCGCCGATGATGTGCAGCCGGTCCTTGCGGAGCGGCTCGGCGAGCTGACCGCGATGGGGCTGGTGGAGCGCGCGTGAGGCACCGCATTCGCATTGCGGTCGGCCCGGTGCAGTTCCGGATTGGAAGCGACTGGGCCGAGCCGATCGCGGCGCTTGAACGGTTGTATGCCCGCTATCCGCAGGACGATGCGCGCCCCGCCGACGCGACGGTGCGGTTGTTTGCGGCGCGGCCCTGGCGGCGGTGGCTGCGGCCGTCTGTGCATATCGGCGGCGACTTCATCGTTCCCGATGCGCTGCCGCTCCCCTTGTCGATGGGGCTGCTCGCGGCTGAAATGGGGATGAACCTGCAGGTCGCGCTTGGTTGGCGGCGGCACATGCTCCTCCACGCGAGCGCGGTCGCGAAGGACGGCCGCGCGATGATCATGTCGGGCGAATCAGGGTCGGGCAAGTCGACGCTCGCGGCGCTGCTCGGTGAGGGTGACTGGCGGTTGATGGGTGACGAGTTCACGCTGATCGACCCCGAGGGCGGCGACGCCTTCGCCTTTCCGCGCGCAGTCAGCCTGAAGAATGAGGCGATTGCCGAGGTCGCGGCGCGCGTCGATCCGTCGCGGCTGGGCCCGCTGCTCGCGGGAACGCCGAAGGGCGATATCCGCCACCTGATCCCGCGGCCCGAAGCGGTCGCCGCGATGCACGAGCCCGCGCGCCCCGCACTGCTGCTCTTCCCGCGCTTCGGCGGCGAAACCGCGATTGAGCCGATGGGCGAGGGCGAGGCATTCGTCCGCTTGACCGAGGCGTCGACCAACTATGTCGCGCTCGGCGAGGCGGGCTTCGCCGCGCTGACACGGCTCGTTCGCGAAGTCCCGGCGTTCGGCATTTCCTATCCCGACAGCGCGGCGGGGATCGCACTGGTCGAACAGCTCTGGGCGGAGACCGCGCGGTGAGCGCCGTACGAACCCTCGTCGACTTGCTCGCCCGTCGCCGCGATCCCGCCACGCTAGCGCCGCGCGATTGGGATAGCGTGATCGGAGTCGCGCGCAGCGAGGCGATGCTTGCGACGCTCGCACACCGCCTCGCCGATGCCGACCTGCGGCCGACCGTCGCCGCGCTCTTCGCGGACCAGCGCACCGCCGCCAAGGTTGCGCAGCGTCAGGCGCTGTGGGAGGCCGAGATGGCGCGGCGCGCGCTCGCCCCGGCGGGGATCGAGTTCGTGCTGCTCAAAGGCGCGGCCTATGCCGCCGCGGGCATGTCATGCGCCGCGGGGCGTCAGATCGGCGATCTCGACATATTGGTCCTCGCGCACGACATCCGCCGCACCGAAAACCTGCTGCTCAAGGCCGGGTGGGAATGGGTGAAGTCCGACCCCTACGACGACGCCTATTATCGCCAGCATATGCACGAGCTACCGCCGATGATCCACAAGGCGCGCGACCGGATGATCGACGTCCACCACACGATCCTGCCGCGGACCCACCGGATTACGCCCGACGCGCTCGCGCTGGTGAGCGATGCTGTGGCGAGCGGCGCGAGTTTCGCGGTGCTGAACCCCGCCGACATGGCGTGCCACTGCGCTGCGCACATGCTCGCCGACGGCGACCTGCAGGGCGGGCTGCGCAACCTGTGGGATTTTCACACCATGACGCGCGATTTCGCCGCAGTCGACCCGGCCTTCTGGGGCAAGCTCGACGCGCGCGCCGATCTCCACGGATTGCGGGGCCCCGTTCGCCGTGCGGCGCGGCTGGCGCGCGATCTGTATGGAGCGGTGCTGCCGGGGGGATGGGATAGGCAGGACCCGGCGGACCGCTGGTTCCGCCGCCGCCTGCTGGCGCGCGATGACTGGGGCCGCGTGACGAACCCGCTGCTCGAACAGGCCTTCTACATTCGCTCGCACTGGCTGCGCATGCCGCCCGCGATGCTCGCGAAGCATCTCTGGACGAAGTGGCGCAAACGCTAGAGCGTTGCGAGGAGCGGAACCAGCTCGTCGAAATGATCGATCACATGGTCGGCGCCAAGCTCCGGTGCGGGGCGGTCGAGAAAACCGAAGCTGACCGCGACGCTCGGCACGCCCGCATTCTTTGCGGCCATGACGTCATATATGCTGTCGCCGACAAAGATCGCACGCCCGCCGCCGCAGCGCTCGATCATTGCATGGATCGGCTCGGGCGAGGGTTTGCGGACGTCCAGCGTGTCGCCGCCGATGATCGTCGCCATGCGATCGGCGAGGTCGAATTCGGCGAGCAGTAGCCGCGCGAGATGCTCGGCCTTGTTGGTGACGACCGCGGTCTTCACGCCCAGCGCCTCGATCCGGTCGAGTGCGGCGATCACGCCCGGAAAGGGCTGGCTGTGGACCGCGATATGCGCTCCGTAAAAGTCGAGGAGTTCGGGATAGAGCCGATCGACCGCGCCGTCGGGGACGCCGCCCGATGCGCGCAGGCCTTCTTCGAGCATATGCTTCGCGCCGCGCCCGATCATCGGCCGCACGGCGTCCGTACCCAGCGGCGCGCGGTCCATCAGCGCCAGCGCATGATTGACCGCGGCGGTGAGGTCGCCAAGCGTATCGAGGAGCGTACCGTCGAGGTCGAAGCCGACGATCGCGAAAGGAAATCCGTTCATCGGCCTCGCATGGCGCGATGCTCTGGAAACCGCAATGATTTGCTGGCATGGCAGCGCGCATGAGCAATCCCGTCGCCGCCCCAATAGCCGCTATCGTCCTTGCCGCGGGCAAGGGCACCCGCATGAAGTCCGACCTGCACAAGGTGCTGCACCCGATCGCCGGGCGGCCGATGCTGCTCCACCTGATGGCGAGCGTCGACGAGCTCAGCCCCGCCAAGAAGGTCGTGATTGTCGGCGACAAGGCCGACCAGCTCGAAGCCGCGCTGGCGGGCAGCGCCGATCTGGCGGTGCAGGACCCGCAGCTTGGCACCGGTCATGCGGTGCAGCAGGCCGAAAGCGCGCTCACCGGCTTCGACGGCGATGTGTTGATCCTCTATGGCGACGTCCCTTTCGTCCCCGCCGCGACGATGCGTGCGATGATCGACCGCCTCAACGCGTCCGATGCGCCCGCCGTCGTCGTGCTCGCGTTCGAGCCCGCCGACGCACAGCAATATGGCCGCGTGATAACCGAGGGCGATTATGTGACCAAAATGGTCGAGCACAAGGACGCGACCGACGCCGAGCGCGCGGTGCGGCTGTGCAATTCGGGGCTGATGGCGGCAAAATCGGCGGACCTCTTCGCGCTGCTCGCGCGCGTCACCGACGATAATGCGGCGAAGGAATATTATCTCGTCGACATCGTCAATATCGCGAACGCCGACGGGCGCCACTCAGCGGTCGTCGTCACCGACCCCTATGACGTCGCGGGCATCAACAGCCGCGGCGAATTGGCGGCGATGGAAGGCGAATGGCAGGCGCGGCGGCGGGTGCAGGCGATGGCCGACGGCGCCAGCCTGATCGCCCCCGACACCGTCTGGTTCGCTTGGGATACGAAGCTCGGCCGCGACGTGGCGATCGAGCCCAATGTCTTCTTCGGCCCCGGCGCGACGATCGCGGACAATGTGAAGATCCGCGCGAATTGCCATATCGAGGGTGCGATCGTCGGCACCGGCTGCGAAATCGGCCCGTTCGCGCGGCTGCGCCCGGGCACGATCCTGGGCGAGAAGGCCAAGATCGGCAATTTCGTCGAAACCAAGAAGGCCGTGCTCGGCAAAGGGGCGAAGGCGAACCATCTCACTTATCTGGGCGATGTCAGCGTCGGCGCGGGCGCCAACATCGGTGCGGGTACGATCACCTGCAATTACGACGGCTATTTCAAATATAAGACCGAGATCGGCGAGCGCGCCTTCATCGGATCGAACAGCGCGCTCGTTGCGCCGGTGAAGATCGGCGCCGATGCGATCGTCGCCGCGGGCAGCGCAGTGACGCGCGACGTAGCCGACGGCGAACTCCGCCTCGTTCGCGCCGAGCAGCTGGTCAAGCCCGGCTGGGCCGATCGCTTCCATGATGCGATGCGCAAGAAAAAAGCGGCGGAGAAGAAGTAGCAACATGCCCGCGCCGACGCTGACCACCGCGCGCCTCGTGTTGCGCCAGATTCGCGAGAATGACGCCGCCGCGCTGTTCCCCGTGCTGTCCGATCCCGAGGTGATGATCTGGTGGTCGAGCGGCCCGCACGCGTCGCCCGCCGAGACCGCCGATTATGTCAAAGGCAATGCCGCCGAAGGGCAGGGCTATGTCTGCTGGGCGGTCACCGCAGGCGACGACGTCGCGCTCGGTTGGGTGATCCTGATCGACGGCAAGCCCGATGTGAAGGAAATTGGCTATATCCTGCGCCGCGACCAATGGGGCAGCGGCATCGCGCGCGAAGCGGTGGCGCGGGTGATCGACCATGGGTTCGATGATCTCAAACTGCGTCGTGTCTTTGCCGACACCGACCCTGAAAATTCCGGCTCGATCGCGCTGCTCGAACATTTGGGTTTCCAGCGCGAAGGGCATCTGCGCGGCGAGTGGGAAACGCATATCGGCGTGCGCGATTCGCTGATCTACGGCTTGCTTCGCGACGAATGGACGATGGAGAAGACAAAGTGAGTGATCGCTATACCGACAAACCCTTCCTGCGCTTTGTCGAAGCCTGGGTGCTGAAGGCGATCGGCCATCTCGACGAGTCGACAGAGGCATATTGCAAGGCGATGGTGCCGCAGCTCGAACAGAGCTTCGGCGTCAAGGGAAGCTGGGAGCAGATCGTCGAACAGCAGATGAAATTCGGGCCCGACCTGCCTGCGCAGATTCTGAAAATCTGGACCGACGGCAAGGCGCGCTTCGCCGCGGGCAATGGCGAGGCACCCGATCCGGTGCAGTTCGCGATGATCTTCGTCGACCGGAATTTCGGCCGGGCATGAGCGAGCCGATCGTCCGCCCGGCATCGCGCGCCGATTACGACCAGTGGTTGCCGCTGTGGGACGGCTATAACGCCTTCTACGGCCGCAGCGGCCCCACCGCGCTGGCGCCCGGGATCACGGCCGCGACGTGGGAACGCTTCTTCGATCCCTATGAGCCGATGTTCGCACTCGTCGCGGAGCAGGACGGCGCGCTGCTCGGTCTGACCCACTATCTGCTCCATCGCAGCACGACATCGTTGCTGCCGTCGCTTTACCTGCAGGACCTGTTCACCACTGCCGAAGCGCGCGGCAAGGGCGTCGGCCGCGCGCTGATCGAAGCCGTCTATGACGCCGCGAAGGAGCGTTCGCTGCGCCGCGTCTATTGGCTGACGCACGAAACCAACGATACCGCGATGCTGCTCTACGACCGCATCGCCGAAAAGTCGGGCTTTGTCGTCTACCGAAAGACGCTCCCGACTTGATTTGATATCATGATATGATATCAGCCTTGCATGCGCTTCCTTGCGGACATCCCTGATGACGATATCCAGTGGCTCGACGCGCAAGCGGCCGAGCAGGGCGTGTCGCGCGCCGAGCTCATCCGCCGCGCGGTGACGGCCTATCGCGCCGAAGTGTCTGGCGACGCGATCGACAACGCGTTCGGCATCTGGCGCGAACGCGACGATATCGGCGATGGCCTCAAATATCAGCGGCGCCTTCGGGGCAAGCGCGAATGATCGACGCACAATTCGACAGCGATATCCTCATCGACGCGCTGAACGGCGTCGAGGCGGCGCGCAGCGAGATTCGCCGCGCCGGGCGCAAGAGTGTGAGCCGCGTCAGCTGGACCGAAGTGATGTCCGCCGCTGACCCCGCATCGGTGAAGGCGGTCGAGGCTTTCCTCGGCTGTTTCCAGGTCGAGGAGATCGGCGACGCCGTCGCGCGCCGCGCCGCCGCGCTGCGCGCCGAGCGCAAGGGCTTGACCTTGGCCGACGCTTTCGTACTGGCGACCGCGCAGATCAGCGGGCGCATCCTCGTCACACGCAATATCAAGGTGTTTCCGGCATCGATGCCGGGTATTCGCGTTCCCTACACGCTCTAACGAAAGCCAGAACCCATGTGCGGAATTATCGGAATCATCGGCAAGGACCAGGTGGCGGACCGCCTCGTCGACGGGCTGAAGCGCATGGAATATCGCGGCTATGACTCCGCGGGCGTGTGCACGGTCGAGGGCGGCCAGCTGATCCGCCGCCGCGCCGAGGGCAAGCTCGGCAATCTGGTCAAGGAACTTGCGGGCAATCCCGCGCCCGGCACCGTGGGCATCGCGCACACGCGCTGGGCGACGCACGGCGCGCCGACGACGAGCAACGCGCACCCGCACGCGACGGGCGAAGTCGCGCTCGTCCACAACGGGATCATCGAGAATTTCAAGCCGCTGCGCGAGGCGCTGACCGCGCGCGGGCGCAAGTTCGAAAGCGAAACCGACACCGAGGTCGTCGCGCATCTCGTCAGCGAACAGGTCGAGGCCGGCAAGTCGCCGCAGGATGCGGTGAAGGCGGTGCTCCCGCAGCTCCGCGGTGCCTTCGCGCTCGCGATCGCTTTTCGCCAGCATCCCGATCTGCTCATCGGCGCGCGCCTCGGCTCGCCGCTCGTCGTCGGCTATGGCGAAGGCGAGACCTATCTCGGCTCCGATGCGCTCGCGCTCGCGCCGCTGACACAGAAGATCGCCTATCTCGACGAAGGCGACTGGGTCGTGATCACCAAGGACGGCGCGCAGATCTACGATGCCGAAAACAATCCGGTGACGCGCGAGGTCACGACGTCGGGCGTCACCGCCGCCGCGGTCGAGAAGGGCAATTACCGCCACTTCATGCAGAAGGAGATTTTCGAGCAGCCGACCGTGGTCGCGCAGACGCTCTCCTCCTACATCCGCCCGCTCGAACAGACCGTCGCACTGCCGCAGATGGACTTCGACCTGTCGACGGTCGAGCGCATCACGATCGTCGCGTGCGGCACGAGCTTCTACGCCGGCATGGTCGCCAAATACTGGTTCGAGACCTTTGCGCGCGTGCCCGTCGACATCGATGTCGCGTCCGAGTTCCGCTACCGCGACCCGGTGCTCGCACCCGGCGGGCTCGCGCTCTTTATCTCGCAGTCGGGTGAGACCGCCGACACGCTCGCCGCGCTTCGCCACTGCAAGGCGAACGGCCAGACGATCGCGGTCGTCGTCAATGTGCCGACCAGCAGCATGGCGCGCGAGGCCGACCTGCTGCTCCCGACGCACGCCGGCCCCGAGATCGGCGTCGCATCGACCAAGGCCTTCACCTGCCAGCTCGCAGTGCTCGCCGCGCTCGCCGCGCACCTCGCGCTCAAGAAGGGCAAGCTCAGTGCCGCGGACGAGCATGAGATCGTCAGGCATCTGATCGAGGCGCCCGCCGCACTCAATGCCGCACTCGCGCACGACGAGGAAATCTCGAAGATGGCGCACCTCGTCGCCCCGGCGCGCGACGTCCTCTACCTCGGCCGCGGCCCCGACTATCCGCTCGCATTGGAAGGCGCGCTCAAGCTCAAGGAAATCTCGTACATCCACGCTGAGGGTTACGCGTCGGGCGAGATGAAGCATGGGCCCATCGCGCTGATCGACGAGGCGGTGCCGGTGATCGTCCTCGCGCCGAGCGGGCCTTTGTTTGAAAAGACCGTCAGCAACATGCAGGAAGTCATGGCGCGCGGCGGCAAGGTCGTTCTGATTTCCGACGCCGAGGGCCTTGCCGAAGCCGGCGACGGCTGCATGGCGACGATCGAAATGCCCAAGGTCCACCCGCTGATCGCACCGCTCGTCTATGCGGTGCCGGTGCAGCTCTTGGCCTACCACGTCGCGGTCGCGAAGGGCACCGACGTCGATCAGCCGCGCAATCTGGCGAAGTCGGTGACGGTGGAATGAGGGCTATATTGCGATGAAAATATGAGTTCCGAATGGGCCGACATCGGGATCGTACTGGCGGTGTTTGTCGCCATCGCTGCGTTGGCGATTGCGCTCGATCGTCGCGCCGGGGTTAGCGTTGACGATGGACCGGAAGACGAGCCCTATCGGATCTTTACGCGAGAATTCGACCGCATAATTGCCGCGACGGACGTGCCGGCGATCTTGCGCGAGGCAAGTCCCGACGTTGCGAAGGGATATGTCGAAAAGGACGATTGGCAATGGCAGGCGCAGATAAGTCGTGCCGAGACCATCTATCGCCAGATGGTCGATCTGTTGCCTCTGGATGCCGGTGAGGCCGAGGCGCTGCACGGTACGGCCGTCTTGCTGATGGTCGATCAATCCGGCTCAATGCGAGGTGAGCCGATGGCGTGGGTCGCGGCGGGTGTGCGCCGTCTATCGGACGAGTTGGGTCGTCGCGGTGCAAATGTTGCCGTTGTCGGCTATACCACTGCCGGATGGCATGGTGGCTTTGCGCGGCGCAAATGGCAGCGCGAAAAACGCCCTGCGCGTCCGGGGCGTTTGTGCGCGCTGCTTCACATTGTTTACCGGCCGTTCGATAGTATAGGCTTGGGCGAAGATGCTTGGCGGCAAATGCTCAATCCGGACATCCTACGTGAAAATGTCGATGGCGAAGCCTTGGAATGGGGAGGCGACTATCTGAAAAGCCGTCCGGAAAGACGGCACATTCTGCTCGTCATGAGCGACGGCGCGCCCGTCGATGATGCAACGCTTTTTGCGAACGGGCCGTCCTACATGCATCGGCATTTCCTGAAGGTGCGCGATGGGTTGCTGGATGCGAAGACCCCGGAATTGCTTGCGATTGGAGTGGGCTATCGCGTGTCCGAATTCTATCCGGTGTCGCGTGAGGCGGTTGACGCGGACGAGCTTGCCGAGGCAGCGCTCGGCCTCGTGTTGGGGAAATGACATGCGAGTATATAGGATCATGATTTCGATATGAGCTGGAGCACCACTTGCCACTGCGGGGCCGTCTCGGTGCGCCTCGCCAAGGCGCCCGAGGAAATCGCGGAGTGCAATTGCTCGCTCTGCTTTTCGCACGGCATCCTCTGGACTTATTATTCGCCGCGCGATGTCGTGATCGAGGGGGCGACACGCACCTATAATCGCGCCGACCGGCCGAACCCCAATTCGGACCTGCATTTCTGTCCGACCTGTGGTTGCACGACGCACTGGTCGGCGACCGAGGGGCTGATCGAACGGATGGGCGGCGAGGTCGATTTGATGGGCGTCAACATGCGCCTGTTCGATCCGGCGCAACTCCGCGGGTTGAAGCTCAGCTTTCCCGATGGGCGGGGCTGGTCGGGCGAGGGGGCGTGGGGTTATGCACGAGAGCATGAGGTCGTGCGCTGACGCGGGCGCCGTCGCCAGCGCGTTACTCGGTCGAGTTGGCCTGTTCCAGAATCGACGCGGCGATTTCCTCGATCTTGCCCGCGACCAGCAGCGGCGCGCCGCCGACCATGCCGACCTGCGTCTGGCCGTTTTCATAGTCGCGCAGCCAGGCGACATTTTCGGCGACGACCAGATAGTTGCCGCCGCGCGATTTGAGGGAAATGAATTTCATTGGGGGTGTCTCCTGATCCCCGATGCTCTAGGCGGCAAATATGAAGAATATGAGATCGACTCCGCCCGCCGCGATCATCTTCGATTTCGACGGCGTCGTCGCCGACAGCGAGGTGCGCGCGAACCTGTCGCTCGCCGAGAGCCTGACCGCTGCCGGCATGCCATCGACCTATGACGAGTGCCTGCGCGACTATTATGGCCACAACTGGCAGGAGACCGAGCGCCGCATCGTCGCGCGTTATGGTCGTGCGCTACCCGCCGATTTCCGCGAGACGCACCGCGAACGGGCACGGGCGCGCTATATGGAGGGCTTCGATGCCGTTCCGGGCGTCGCCGGCTTCCTCGACACGCTAGGGCCATTGCCGCGCGCGATCGCATCGTCGAGCCGCGCCGAATATATCGGCTGGGCGCTCGGGCTGTTCGGGCTCGGCCACCATTTCCGCGAGCATGTCTACAGCGCCGACGGCTGGGACCGCGGCAAGCCGTTTCCCGACATCTATCTGGCGGCCGCCAAGGGGCTGGGAGTCGATCCGGCTGCGTGTGTCGCGATCGAGGATTCGCCGACCGGGGCGCAGGCGGCGATCGCGGCGGGGATGACCGTCGTCGGTTTTTGCGGGGCCGGACATATCGTCGACCGCGCGGGGCATGCCGCAATGCTTCGCGAGGTCGGCGTGCATCATGTGGCGCTGACATTCGACGAGGTGGCGGCCGCTATCTCTGTAAACGCAGGACGGTAACCCGTTCAAAAATCGCTGTCCTACTTTGGGCGGCTGGATTAGCTTCGCGTCGGTTCGATCCCGATCGCGGGACGAACTATGCAATCGCGAGTGAAGTTGCGCAGTTTTCCGCGATTTTCCCAAATGCCCCAAGGAGAGCGATATGTGCACCGAGAACACCGAAGCCGATCTCGACCGTGCCGGCATGCCTGTCGGGCGACGCAGCTTTACCGCGCTGGCGGGTGCAGGAGCACTGGCCGCGGCACTCCCCGCGCGCGCGATGGCGGGCAAGCCGGTGAACGGGCGCGACGTCACGATCAAGACCGATGACGGCACCTGCGACGCCTATTTCGTCGCGCCCGCGAGCGGCAAGCATCCCGGCGTGCTGATCTGGCCCGACATTCGCGGATTGCGCCCTGCCTTTCGCCAGATGGCCGACCGGCTGGCGGGCGAGGGCTACGCGGTGCTGTGCGTCAATCCCTTCTATCGCTGGCAGAAGTCGCCCGTTGTCGATGCCGCTAACGACTTCAACAATCCGGCGATCCGCGAGAAGCTGTTCGGCTATCTGAAGCAGCTGACGCGCCCGATCGTCGAGACTGACGCGAAGGCGCATCTCGCTTTCCTCGACGCGCAGAAGGAGGTCGATACCAAGCGCAAGCTCGGCACCACCGGCTATTGCATGGGCGGGGCGATGACGATCTATACCGCGGCGCTGAAGCCCGACCGCGTCGGCGCGGCAGGCAGCTTCCATGGCGGCGGCGTGGGCACCGACAAGCCCGACAGCCCGCACCTGCTGATCCCGAAAACCAACGCCGGCTATCTCTTCGCGATCGCCGATAACGACGACAAGGAAACCCCGAACGAGAAGGTTTTGCTCAAGGCCGTGCTCGAACCGCGCAAGCATTGGCACGAGGTCGAGGTTTATGAAGGCGCGATGCACGGATGGTGTCCGCCCGACGGCCGTGCCTACAATGAAGCCGCGGCCGAAAAGGCGTGGGCGCGGATGTTGGCATTGTTCAAGGCCGAGCTGGCCTGACGCCGCTAGCGGGGCAGGGCGTCGAGGAGCGCCTTGCCTCGCGGCGACAGCCGGTATCCGGTCTCGAGACTTTCGGTCAGGCCAAGCTCCTTGAGCTTGCGGATATTCTGCTTGAGCCACGCTTTTTCGACACCCAGCGATTTCGCGATGTCGGCTGCGGCTTGCCCCTCGTGCGCGGCGATATGGTGCAGAACCGGCCGCGTCCATGGCCCGGCACCCCGGTCGAGGCGATAGAGCCGCTGCGCGAGCGATGCCGCCTCGTCTGCCGAAAGATCGCCGGCCTCGCGAAGCGCGATGCGCGGATCTGGCCGGTCGAAACGGAGCGCGATGCGATAGATTTCGCCCTGCTGCTGCCCGTCGAGCTCGGCCAGCAATTCGGCGCATGAACCGAAACCGGCGGCGCGCGCATCGGCTTCGGTAATCGCGGCGGACATGCAAGGCGCCACGCTTTCGATCGCCAGCTCACCGATTGCCGTGCGCAGTCTCCCTCCGCCCTTCACTGTCGGCCGCCGCCACCGCCGGAATGCCAGCGTCACTTCGCCCGCCTTGATCCTTTCGAGGATGGCGACGCGGAACAGCATCGGGCCGCCGCCGTATCAGTGCGCGTGCGCGCCGCCGCTCGCGGCATAGCTTGCATAGACGCGCTGACCCGCGGGGCCGAAGGTCATGACCTTATAGGCCTCGCGGTGATCGCCATGCTCCATGCCGGGCGACCCCGTCGGCATGCCGGCAACCGCGAGACCCTTCACGCCCTTGGGCTTTTCGCGGAGCAGGCGGGTGATGTCCTTCGCGGGCACATGCCCCTCGATCACATAGCCGCCGACGAGCACGGTGTGACAGCTGCGCAGCGCTGGCGGCACGCCCTGCTTGTCCTTGACCGCATTCATGTCGGGCGAATTCACCACAACCGCCTTTTGCCCGAACGACGCCTTCACCTGCTCCAGCCATTTGAGGCAGCAGCCGCAGCCGGCATCGCGAAACATCGTCGGGTTCGCGGCGTGCGCGGTGCCGATGACGGCGGAGAAAGCGGCGAGGGCGAAAAACACTCGGCGGGCAGAAGTCATCGCAAATCCTTTTGAAAGATGTTGCGCCGAACCTATAGGCTGACCCCATGAAAGTCCATTTCATCCGCTCGGGCGAGCGCCGCTACAGCATGCGGATCGAGCGTAGCGATGCGCCGGTGTTGATCATGGACCCGGCGCCGGGCTTCGACCCCGATCTGCCGCACGATATGGTGCATTTCGTCGTCGAGGCGGCGCTAGGGCTGAAGACGGGCGTATTCGGCCAGATCGCCGCGGGCGGCGACGCCGGCTCCTTCCATGTCGAGGCGGGCGGCGCGCTGTCGGCGAAGGAGCGCCAGCGCGCGGCGCGCAAACAGGTCGCCAAAGGCGCGAAGCTGATCAAAGTTCAGGGGCGCGAAGGCGAATTGTCCGAGCTCGCCGCCTTCCTCTTCGACATTGCCTGGCGGAGCAACACGCGCCCCGACAGCGCGGCGCAGCGCGCGGCGCTCGGCGAGGCGGAAAGGACGCGCGCGTCGCTCAGCGCCGACGAGCGCGCGCGGATCGACGCGGCGCAGTCGCGCGTGTTCGCGGATTTCGACCGGCTTTCGAAGGCTTGGCGCGCGCTGCCGGTCGGCGACGCGCTGGTGCTCAAGTGGCCGTCGGCTCAGCCCATCGGGTAGAGGATGTCCTTGCTGACCTTGTACAATGCCTTCATCACATCGTCGGGCAGGATCAATTCCATCGCATCGAGGATCGGATCAACCTGATCATATGCGCTGACCCCGACAATCGTCGAGGCGACGAAGTCGTGCTGCTTCGACCACGCAGTCGCCATCGTCACCGGATGCAGCCCGGCTTCTTCGGCGATCTTGAGGTAGCGCTCGGTCGCCGCGAGGCTCTTTTCGTTGACGAAGCGGCGCCCCATCGCCGCCTGCCGTCCCTCCATATCGAGATAACGCGAGAAACGCGCGCCTTCGGGCCGTGCCCCACCCTGATATTTGCCCGAGAGCACGCCGCCCGCGAGCGGCGAGTAAGGAATCAGGCTGACGCCTTCCTGTCGGCACACCTGCGCCAGTTCATCCTCGAAACGGCGGTTGTTGAGGCTGAAATTATTCTGGATCGTGTGGTAGCGGGCGCCGCCCAGCTGGTCCGACGCCGCGAGCGACTTCATCAGCCCCCAGCCCGTCTCGTTGGAGCAGCCGAGGATGCGCACCTTGCCGACGCGGACCAGCTCGTCGAGCGCGTCCATCATCTCGTCATAGGGCGCATCATGGTCAGGCCAGTGCGTCTGGTAAAGGTCGATATAGTCGGTCTGCAGCCGCGTCAGGCTATCGTCCACCGCCTGCATGATGTTCTTGCGGTCGAGCGCGGTCATGCCGCTGCGGCACGGCGATTTGAACCACACATGGCTCGGCCCCGAAACCTTGGTCGCAAGGATGATCGCGTCGCGCGGCTTGGTTTTCATCCAGCGCCCGACGATTTCCTCGGTGCGGCCGACCCACTTGATGTCGGGCGGCACCGGATAGCCTTCGGCAGTGTCGTAGAAATTGATCCCCGCATCGAAGCAGCGGTCGAGAACGCGGAACGCCTCGGCCTCGTCGGTCTGACTCCCGAAGGTCATCGTCCCCATGCAGATATCGGACACATGGATGGCGCTTTTACCGAGGCGGCGGCTGGTCATGGGGCTTGGTCTCCGCTGAATGGAGCGCCGTCCATAAGTTGCAGACCGCAACCTTGCAATCAGATCAGCAGCGCAAGCGATCCCACGAGCAGCGCCGCCATCGTCCAGTTGAACGCCTTGAGCCGCGCCGGACTCGACAGCCAGCTGCGCATCACCTGACCCATCACAGCCCACAGGCTGGTCGAGGGCAGGTTGATGATCCCGAAGACGACCGCGACGAGCAGCACCGCGCCAAGGTTGCGGTCGGGGGCGTAGAGCGCGATCGCGGTCAGCGCCATCGACCACGCCTTGGGGTTCACCCACTGGAACAGCACCGCCTGAAAGAAGGTCATCGGCTTGCTGCGCGCGCCGGTCTCGGTATCGGGCGCCGCGGCGTTGGCGATCTTCCACGCAAGCCACAGCAGATAGGCGACGCTCACCACCTTGAGCACGGTGTTCAGCACCGGGAACAGGTCGAACAATCCCATCAGCCCGACCCCGACGAGGACGATCATCAAGGTGAAGCCGAAGCCGACGCCGAGCGCGTGCGGCACGGTGCGGCGGAGGCCGAAATTGGCGCCCGACGCCATCAGCATCATATTGTTCGGCCCCGGCGTGATCGACGAGACGAGCGCAAAGGCGGAGAGCGCGGCGAGGGTGGTCTGTTCCATGCGCGCAACATAATGCGTTTTAACGCGCGAGCGATTGCAAAGATACGTAGTCGTCGGGTATATTATGCAATCTATGACCAAGATTGATGTCATTGGCCGCAAAATATTGCGCGAACTGTCGAGCGACGGGCGAATCTCGAACCTCGAGCTTGCCGAGCGTGTCGGGTTGTCGCCCTCGGCATGCCTGCGCCGCGTGCAGGAGCTTGAACGCAGCGGGGTCATCAAAGGCTATCGTGCGGTGGTCGACCCCGCGAAACTCGGCCTGACTTTCCTCGCCTATGTCACCGTCGGCCTGTCGTCGCACACCAAGAAGGCGCAGGCCGATTTCGAAGTGGCGATGGCGGATGCCCCCGAAGTGCGCGAATGCCACAATATCACCGGCGCGATCGAATATCTGTTGCGCATCGAGACGGAGGATCTCGCGGCGTACAAGCATTTCCACACCGAGGTGCTCGGCGTGCTGCCGCAGGTCCATTCAATCACCACCTATGTGCTGATGGATTCGCCAAAGGACGAGCGCGCATAGTTTTTCTTCGTCCTGCCCGCGAAGCGCTAAGCTTGAACCGCGCCGCGCCCGACCGCATATCGGTTTCATGACGAAACTCTCTTTCCTCGACCTCGTGCCCGTCACCGATACCGGCACGATCGCCCAATCGCTCGCCAACGCCGCCGATCTCGCCCGCCACGCCGAGGCGCTCGGCTATGCGCGCTATTGGGTGGCCGAGCATCATGGCATGACGGGGATCGCGAGCGCCGCGACCTCGGTGGTGCTCGCGCATCTTGGTCAGGCGACCAACAGCATCCGCATTGGTTCGGCGGGCATCATGCTGCCCAATCATGCCCCGATGGTCATCGCCGAGCAGTTCGGGACGCTCGAAGCCTTGTTCCCCGGCCGTATCGATCTGGGTCTGGGCCGCGCACCCGGATCGGATCAGCGCGTCGCCCGCGCCCTACGCCGGACGCTTGCTGGCGACGAGCGCCAGTTTCCGCAGGACGTGCTGGAGCTGCAGGCATTTCTCGCCGGCGATGATCAACTTGGCATCACCGCGGTGCCGGGCGCTGGCACGCATATCCCGCTGTGGATATTGGGATCGAGCACGTTCGGCGCGCAGCTCGCGGCGATGCTCGGCCTGCCTTATGCCTTCGCCAGCCATTTCGCTCCCGACGCGCTCGACGAGGCGCTCGACATCTATCGCCGCCAGTTCAAACCGTCGGCGCAGCTTGCCCAGCCCTATGCCGCCGCAGCATTCAATGCCTTTGCCGCCGATACCCGCGAGGAAGCCGAATTGCTCGCCTCGTCGCAGCAGCAGGCGTTCGTTGCGCTCCGCACCGGCAATCCGGGCAAGATGCAACCGCCGCTCGCGGGCTACAAGGACAGCCTGCCGCCCAACGCGCGTGCGATCCTTGACCATGTGCTGCAATGCTCGGCCGTCGGCACCGCCGACGACATCGCGGCGGGGCTGAAAGCCTTTGTCGCGCGCACCGGGGTCGACGAAGTCATTATTGCGTCGTCGATGTACGACCATCATGCGCGCAAGCATTCGCTCGCCCTGACGATGGAGGCGAGCAGGTCTCTCTGATCGCCTTCCACCCCATGTTGACGCGGCTCCGGCAGGAGCAGTATAGGGACGGTCCGACCAAGGGCGGCCCGTTTTGCGGTCGCCTTTTTACTTTTGACTGAAAGGTGCCTGCCATGACGATCACGCCGCTGATGCCCGTATACCCCCGGTGCGGTGTGCGTCCGGTTCGCGGCGAGGGCGCCTATCTGATCGGCGAGCGAGGCGAGCGCTATCTCGACTTCGCGAGCGGCATCGCGGTGAACCTGCTCGGTCACGGTCATCCGCATCTGACGAAGGCGATCCAGGATCAGGCCGCGACGCTGATGCATGTGTCGAACCTTTACGGCAGCCCGCAGGGCGAGGCTTATGCGGCGCGGCTCGTCGAAAACACCTTCGCCGATACGGTCTTCCTGACCAACTCGGGCGCCGAGGCGGTCGAATGTTCGATCAAGACCGCACGCGCTTATCATTCGAGCGCGGGCAATGCCGAAAAGCACAATCTGATAACCTTCAACAACGCCTTCCACGGCCGCACGCTCGGCACCATCTCGGCGACCAATCAGGAAAAGCTGCGCAAGGGCTTCGATCCGCTGCTGCCGGGCTTCGCCTATGCGCCGTTCGACGACATCAACGCGGCGCTCGATCTGGTCGACGATAACACCGCGGGTTTCCTCGTCGAACCGATCCAGGGCGAGGGCGGCATCCGTCCGGCGTCGCAGCCTTTCCTGCAGGCGCTGCGCGACATATGCGACAAGCGCGACCTGATGCTCGTGTTCGATGAAGTCCAGTGCGGCGTCGCGCGCACCGGGCATCTCTATGCCTATGAACATTTCGGGGTCACCCCCGACATCATGGCGAGCGCCAAGGGCATTGGCGGCGGCTTCCCGATGGGCGCGTGCCTCGCGACCGAAAAAGCCGCGCGCGGCATGGTGATCGGTACCCACGGTTCGACTTATGGCGGCAACCCGCTGGCGTGCGCGGCGGGACAGGCTGTACTCGACGTCGTGCTCGAAGAGGGCTTTCTCGCGTCGGTCAAGGCGACGGGCGAACGCCTCCGCGGCGCGCTCGAACAGCTCATTCCGAATCACGATCAGCTGTTCGACAGCGTGCGCGGCGTCGGGCTGATGCTCGGGCTCAAGCTCAATTCGGACAGTCGCGCGTTTGTCGCGCATCTGCGCGACAATCACGGGCTGCTGACCGTTGCGGCGGGCGAGAATGTCGTCCGCGTGCTGCCGCCGCTCAACATCGACGACAGCCATATCGCCGAATTCATCGAGAAATTGTCAGCGGGTGCGGCGAGCTACACGCCGCCCGATTCCTGATGTTTTCCGCTCCTGTGGAACGGGGGGCATGATGCGCCACTTCCTGAACCTGTCCGACGCGGGCGGGGACGCGGTGGCGGCGATGCTGGTCGACGCGATCGATCGCAAGGCGGCACGCGTCGGCTGGCCAAAGGGCAAGGTCGACGCCGATGCGCCGCTTGCGGGCCATGTGCTCGCGATGGTGTTCGAGAAGAATTCGACGCGCACCCGTGCCTCGTTCGACATCGCGATCCGCCAGCTCGGCGGCACGCCGATGATCATGGACGCGGGCGTGACCCAGCTCGGGCGCGGCGAGACGATCGCCGACACCGCGCGCGTGCTGTCGCGCTATGCCGATGCGATCATGATCCGCACCGACGATCATGCGAAGGTCGAGGAGCTGGCGGAATATGCGAGCGTCCCCGTGATCAACGGCCTGACCGACCTGTCGCATCCGTGCCAGATCGTCGCCGACCTGCTCACGATCGTCGAGGGCGGCAAGGCACTACCCGGGCTGGAACTCGCGTGGCTCGGCGACGGCAATAATGTCCTCGCTTCGCTGATCGAGGCGGCCGGGATGTTCGGCTTTCATGTCCGTGCAGGCGTGCCGCAGGGCTATGAACCCGATGCAAGCTTCGTCGAGGCGGCGCGTGCTCGGGGAGTCCGCATCGACATCATGCGCGACGCGCGCGAGGCCGTCGCGGGCGCCGATCTGGTCGTCACCGATACCTGGGTGTCGATGGGGCAGGATCATGCGCACAACAAGATCGCGGCGATGGCGCCTTATCGGGTCGACGAGCGGCTGATGGCGGGCGCCAAGAGCGACGCGATCTTCCTCCATTGCCTGCCCGCGCACCGCGGCGACGAGGTCATCGACGCGGTAATCGACGGTCCGCAGTCGCGGGTATGGGACGAAGCCGAGAACCGGGTCCATGCGCAGAAGTCGATCCTGCTGTGGGCACTCGGAAAATTGTGAGTTCGAACAAGTGAGTGAAATCATCGAAACCTGGTTCGACCAGCCCTTGCTGTTCACCATCGCCGAACGCCATGTGCGCGGGCGGCTGGTTCGGCTCGGCCCGACGCTCCAGACGATCATGAGCGCGCATAATTATCCGCCGGTGGCCGAAAAGCTGCTGGCGGAGGCGCTGGTGCTCACCGTGCTGCTCGGATCGACGCTCAAGGACGAGAACGGCCAGATGACGTTGCAGGCGCAGACCGGCGGCGGGCCGATCGAACTGCTCGTCTGCGACTATCGCGGCGGCGAACTGCGCGGTTACCTGAAATTCGACGCCGAGCGACTGGCCGAGGTCGGGTCCGATCCGACCTTGTTCGCGCTGTTCGGCGAAGGCTTCCTTGCCATCACTTTCGATCAGGCGGCGACCGCCGAGCGCTACCAAGGCATCGTCCCGCTCGAAGGCGCGTCGATCGGCGAGGCGGCCGAGCATTATTTCGAACAGTCAGAACAAATCCCGAGTCTGATCAAGCTCGCCGCGCGCCACGATCCCGAGGCGGGCTGTCTTGCCGGCGGGCTGCTCTTGCAGCATCTGCCCGAAGGCGAAGTCGGTCGGGACCGGTTGCACGTGCGCCACGACAGTGCGGAATGGGGGCATGCCAAGACGATCGCGACGACGCTGAAGGACGAGGAGCTCACCGACCCCGCCACCTCGCTCGAAACGCTTGCATGGCGGCTGTTCCACGAGGACGAAGTGCGCGTCGAGCCCGGCATGTCGGTCTCGCGCGGATGCCGGTGCAGCACCGGCTATTTCGCCGGAGTGCTCGCGCAGTTTCCCGAGGCCGAGCGGGCCGACATGGCCGATGAAAATGGCCGGATCGTCGTCGACTGTGCCTTTTGTTCGCGCTTCTTTCCGATCCCGCTCGATGAAATCTCGGCGTACAATCGCGCGGAATAATTGCGGAATTTCCGCAAGTTTCGGCGACGAGGCGAGGTTATCGAGCGCCAAGTGGTTGAAAACGCATCTCCGGCTTGCTAGCTAAAAGGGAACAGGGTCGCATCTTCGCTCGTTCGCGGGCGGCCAATGGATAGGTGGAATGGCGATCTTCTCTCCCGCATTGCGAATGTCTCTCGTTGCGCTCGGCTGCGCGGCCGCCAGTGCAGTTCCGGCGCAGGCGCCCTCGCTGGCAATGCTCGACCGTCTCGAAAAGGGCAGCTGGCAGCTTCGCGAACGTGGCAAGGATGCCGTGCTGCAGACGATTTGCATCGGCGACGCGCGGCGGATGATCCAGATCCAGCATCCGCGCTCGACCTGTTCGCGCTATGTCATCGAAGACACGCCGAATTCGGTGACGGTCCATTATACCTGCCCCGGCGCCGGCCATGGCCGTACCAGTATCCGCAGCGAGACAAACCGGCTGGTCCAGATCGACACGCAGGGCATCGCCGACGGAAGGCCGTTTTCGCAGGCAATCGAGGCGCGCCGCACCGGCGGCTGCTGAGCGAACGAAATACTAACCATGCTGCGTTAGACCGGATGCAGGGCTTCTTCATGAACGCCCTTTCTCCCTAACGGCTGTCATGCCGAACTGGGCCGTGCGGCAACTGCCTCGCGGCCCGTTTCTTTTGGTGCGCCGCAACACTTGCACCCCCCGCAGCGCGGGCCTATCTGGCGCCGATGCAGCAAGTTTCCGGAAAAACCGTGATCGTCCTCCTGTCGGGCGGCCTTGACTCGATGGTCTGTGCGGGCCTCGCGCGCGAAGCGGGCGCACATATCGTCGCGCTCACGATCGACTATAACCAGCGCCATCGTGTCGAGCTGGAATCGGCCGCGCGCATCGCCGACTATATTGGCGCGGCCGAGCATATCGTCCTGCCGCTCGACCTCCGCCGCTTCGGCGGGTCGGCGCTGACCGCCGACATTGATGTGCCAAAGGATGGCCTCAGCGACGACGTGCCGATCACCTATGTCCCCGCGCGCAACCTCATCTTCCTGTCATTGACCCTCGGCCTTGCCGAAGCGCGGCAGGCACAGGACATCGTCATCGGCGTGAATGCGCTCGACTATTCGGGCTATCCCGATTGCCGCCCCGAATTCATCCAGGGCTTCGAAAAACTCGCCGCGCTCGCGACGCGCGACGGCGACAAGGGTGTCGATTTCCACATCCATGCGCCGCTGCAGCATATGACCAAGGCCGATATTGCGGCCGAAGCGGCGCGGCTCGGCATGGACGCGGGGATGAGCTGGTCGTGCTACGACCCGACTCCCGAAGGACTGCATTGCGGATCGTGCGACAGTTGCCGCTTGCGGTCGAAGGGCTTCGCCGACGCGGGGCTCGCCGACCCGACGCGCTACGCCTGAGCCGATGACATACGCGGTCAAAGAGATTTTCCTCACCCTGCAAGGGGAGGGCGCCCAGGCAGGACGCCGTGCCGTCTTCTGCCGCTTTGCCGGCTGCAACCTGTGGACGGGGCGCGAGAAAGACCGCCCGAAGGCGATCTGCCAGTTCTGCGACACCGATTTTGTCGGCACCGACGGGACTCTGGGCGGGAAGTATAAGACCGCGGCCACGCTCGCCGACGTCATCGCCGAGAGCTGGGGTCAGGGCAGCGATGATCGTTACGTCGTGCTGACCGGCGGCGAGCCGATGCTGCAGGTCGACGATGCGCTGATCGATGCGCTGCACGAACGCGGCTTCACGATCGCGATCGAAAGCAACGGTACCTTCCCGATCCCGCGCAGCATCGACTGGATCTGTGTGAGCCCGAAGGCGGGCAGCGAGCTGGTGCAGACGAGCGGCGACGAATTGAAACTCGTCTGGCCGCAGCCGGGCAGCGATGTCGCGCGGCTCGCGGCACTCGATTTCGAACATCTGCTCGTCCAGCCGCTCGACGACCCACAAGCGGCCGCCAATGTGCAGGCGTGCATCGATCTGGTGATGGACGATCCGCGATGGCGTCTGTCGCTGCAGACGCACAAGAATCTCGGACTGCGCTAGAGCCTATTCGCCCTTCTTCGCGGCGGAATCGGCGGTGATCGCCTTTTTCGCGACCGGCATGTCGACCGCATCGGGATTGTCAGCCTCGGCGCTTTCCTCGGCCGGCTCATCCGTCGTGTCCGCCGCATCGCTCTTCGCCGCATCCTTTTTCGTGCCGTCGTCCGGAACGCTGTTATCGACCGCTGTGCCGTCGCTCGCCGCATCGTCGAGGATGATCATCGAATCGCTCACCGACCCTGGCTGCACCTCGACCGCGTCGAGTTTGGTTACCGACTTGCCGGCGGTGCCGCCGCCGCCGCAGCCGGCGAGGGCGAGCAGGGAGAGCGATGCGAGAAGGGTGCGGGTCATGCGGCGTTCCTAGTCTTTCGGTGAAAGCTTGTCGAGAAAGGCCGGAAGCGTCTGAACAAGCGCCACGTCGACCTCGGCGAATGACGCCGTCCGACCAAGCGCCGCGAGGCTCGTCACCGGAAATTCGGCAATACCGCATGGCACGATGCCGCCGAAATGCGCAAGGTCGGGCGCAACGTTGAGCGAAAAGCCATGCATCGTCACCCAGCGCTTCACGCGCACGCCGATCGCCCCGATCTTGGCCTCGCGGCCGCCCTGGTCGTCGGTCCAGATGCCGATGCGGCCCTCGGCACGCCGCGCCTCGACGCCGAGCAGCGCGAGCGCATCGATCACCCAGCCTTCGAGCGCGGAGACATAGGCACGCACGTCGCGCCCGCGCTGCGACAGGTCGAGCTGGACATAGCCGACGCGCTGGCCGGGACCATGATAGGTATAGCGACCGCCGCGTCCGGCATCGTAAACCGGAAACTGCGGGTTCAGCAGCTCGGCGGGATCGGCGCTGGTCCCGGCGGTATAGAGCGGCGGATGCTCGATCAGCCAGATCCGTTCGCCCGCCTCGCCGGCGTGGATAGCTGCGGCGCGCGCCTCCATGTCGGCCAATGCGGCGTCATAGTCGGTCAGACCGGGACTGATCGTCCATTCGGGCGGGGAAAGGGGCGGCATCGCGCCGGCTATCTGGCCCGCCATGGCGCCTTGCGCAAGACCCTCTGCGCCGGTTGCCGACAGGGCTGGACAGGAGCGCCGAAGATCGTCACCTTCGCGGCGACCGGGAAATCGAAAAAATGACGGGGTATCAATGGTAAAATTCGACATGGGTGCCGCGTGGGACGACACGCTGCAGCTTTTGAAATCGCACACAGCGCTGGTTGGCACGATCGCCGGCGTCTTCCTGTTCCTGCCCGCGCTCGCGGTCGCATGGTTCGGCCCGGTGCCGATCGAGCCCGCGGCGGGCGCCGATTTCAATCAGGTCATGGAGACTTTTCGCGAAAGCTTTCGCCAGATGATTCCGGGGCAGCTGGTTATCGCGCTTTGCGCGCTCGTCGGGACGGCGGGTATCCTGCGGCTCTGGCTGTCGCGCACCGGGACCAGTGTCGGCGAGGCGCTGACCTTCGCGCTCATGCTGTTCCCGACGATGATCGCGATCCAGATATTGTGCGGCATCGTGATCGGTCTCGGCTTCATCCTGTTGTTCGTCCCCGGCCTCTATCTGCTCGGGCGCCTCGCGCTCGTCACTCCGGCCGTTGCCGACCGGAGCCTCTACAACCCCTTCGAAGCGATCCGGACGAGCTGGGAGCTGACGCGAGGCAACGGCTGGGCGATCTTCTTTTTCCTGTTCCTCGTCGCATTGGTGATTGTGATCGCGGCGCTGATCATCGGGGGCGTCGTCTCGGTCATCGCGGGCAACGAACCGGGATTCGGACGAATGATCGGCGGCTTCATCGAGGCCGCTTTCAGCGCCGTCGGCAGTCTGGCGTCGATCGCCGTTTCGGCGGCTGCCTACCGCCAGCTCGCTTTGCGGACTTCGTCCGACGTGTTCCAGTGATGCGGGTTACCGCCAATAATAATGATGTGTCGCAAACGGGGCGAAGCCGGTCCGGCTTTGGCCCGCCTTGGATGGAGTGTGTGGGACTGGTTTAAGAACAGGGGAAGTGACATGACGAAAATGAGTATCGGAGCGGCCTTCTCGGAAACCTTTGCGTTTCTGAAGGCCAATTGGATGCAAATGCTGATATGGGTGGGCGGGGCGCTCGTCGTCGTCGGTCTGCTCGGCTTTTTGGTCCTTGGGTCGACCTTCTCGGCCATCGCGCTGGCGCCCAACGACCCGTCACTCATCATGAGTGCGTTCGGCAAGATCTTCCTCTTTGCATTGGTCGCGGCGGTAATTTTTTACGGCGTTTCCATGCTCATCTGGCGGGGCGGCATGCACCCGGGAGAGGCACCGAATTTCGCATGGGCGTTTCAGGCTGGGCCGGCGTTGGCCTTTGGCATGTTCGTGGTGATGATCGCTGCCTATATCGTCATCTTCATCGTCATGTTTATCCTGACGCTGATTTTCGGCGCGGCGCTCGGTGGCATGGGGGCATTCTCCCCCGCTGCGCTGGAGTCGGGCGGGGCAGGCGCTATTGGCGGCGGGGCGATCATTCTGATGATCATCCTCTATATCGCGATGATCGTTTTCCTGTTGTGGGTGCAGGGCCGCTTCCTGGTTGCGGGTCCCGTGATGGCCAATCAACTGACACGCAATCCGGTGACGGGCCTCGGTGAATCGTGGCGGCTGACAGGGCCGTCGCAGTGGACGATCGTCGGTTTCTATCTGCTCTTCACGATCGGCGTGTTCATCTATGCGCTGATCGCGGGGATGATCTTCGGCGGGGTTCTGGGCGCTATTCTGGGCGGTTCGGCGGTCGGCGCGATGCTGACGATGATCGTCATGGCGGCGGCGGTCTACCTGCCGATCATCATGATCTCCTTCTCGATGCCGGTCGGCGTGTATCGCGCCATTGCACCGCGCGCATCGGGAGACGTGTTCGCCTGATCGGCCAACGGAAAATGGAAAGGGCGCCTCCGGCGACGGGGCGCCCTTTCTATGTCAGTTCCATTTGGCGAGCGGCGGCAGGCTCATCAGGATCGCGTCGATATTGCCGCCGGTCTTGAGCCCGAACAAAGTCCCGCGATCGTAGACGAGGTTGAACTCGGCATAGCGCCCGCGCCAGATCAACTGCGCCTCGCGCTCGGCGTCGGTGAAGGGCAGGCCCATCCGGCGGCGCACGATCTGCGGGAAGATGTCGATAAAGGCCTCGCCGACCGCCTGCGTCAGCTGGAAATTGCGGTCATATTCGGCATCGTCGCCGCATTCGAGATGATCGTAGAAAACCCCGCCGACGCCGCGGTGGACGCCGCGATGCGGGATATAGAAATAATCCTCGGCCCATTTGGCATAGCGTTCATAGACGTCGGGACCGAAGGGCGCGCAGGCGGCGCGCAGCCGCGCGTGAAAGGCGTCGGTGTCCTCCTGATACGGAATCGGCGGGTTGAGATCGGCGCCGCCGCCGAACCAGCGTTTCGTCGTCGCGAGAAAACGCGTGTTCATATGCACCGCGGGGACGTGCGGGTTCGCCATATGCGCGACGAGGCTGATTCCCGTCGCGAAAAAGCTGGGGTCTTCGCCGGCGCCGTGGATCGACCCGGCAAAGTCCGGCGCGAATTCGCCGGCGACGGTCGAGACATTGACGCCGACCTTTTCGAATATCTTGCCGGTCATCACGCCGCGCACCCCGCCGCCGCCTTCACCCGGCGTCAGTCCGTCGGCTTCGCGGTCCCACGGCGTATAGGTAAAGAGCGCGTCGCTGCCCGCTTCGGCCTCGATCTTCTCGAACTCGGCGCAGATGCGGTCGCGGAGCGATTCGAACCAGCTACGTGCCGTCTGTTGCTGCGGGTCGAGCGAGATCATGCGGGAAAGCCTTTCGTTTGCCTGAGCGCTTCGGCGAGCGCGATGCCAGCCGTGACCGCGACATTCAAGGAGCGAAAGCCATCGCGCATCGGAATTGCGACCCGCGCGGCCGCCGCGTCATGGACATAAGGCGGCACGCCCGAGGATTCGGCGCCGAGCAGCAGGACGTCGTCCGGCTCGAAAGCGAAGTCGGGCAGGGGCGTTGCGCCCGCTGTCGTCAACAGCACCAGCCGCCGACCAGCGTCCGCGCTCCATTGGCGAAAGCCGTCCCAGTCGGCGTGACGGCGTACATTGGCCCTTGCAGCATAGTCCATACCCGCACGCTTCAGCGCACCGTCGGAGAAGGGAAAGCCGCATGGCTCGATGATATGTGCGGGCACGCCGAAACAGGCGGCGGTGCGCAATGTCGTGCCGACATTACCCGCGATATCCGGCTGAAACAGGGCGATTTCCATAGACGGCCCATAGCCGCGGCGCCGCAAGGAATCGAGAGGGCTTGGCGCGGCGCCTTGGTACAGTGAAAGAAGCAGAAATTGCCTGTTGGCAAGCCCGGACAGTGCGGCTATCAGGCCCGCAATTCCCGGAGGGGCCGCCGGGTTGTGCGCTTTCGTGCGCGTGCAACAGGGGCGGCCATAACTTCGAGAACTTTTGTAGTTCACCCATGCAAGGGCAGTCGAATGGCCAGTGAATCTGAACTCAACGCCGGTATCGAGGATGGCGTACGCCGCCGGGATTTCATCAATATTGCGGCGGTGAGTTTCGCTGGTGTCGGTGCGGTCGCCGTGGTGCTGCCGCTGCTCAACCAGATGAACCCGTCGGCCGACGTGCTCGCGCTGTCGACGACCGAAATCGACATTTCGGCGATCCAGCCCGGACAGGCGATCAAGACCAGCTGGCGCAAGCAGCCGGTGTTCGTACGCAACCTCGTGGCCAAGGAAATCGCCGAAGCCAAGGCCGTCCCGCTGGGCGATCTGCGCGATCCCGAAACGATCGACCAGCGCACCAAGCCCGGCAAGGAAAACTGGCTGATCACGCTCGGCGTCTGCACCCACCTTGGCTGCGTGCCGCTCGGTGCTGCGGAAGGCGAGAACAAGGGCGATTTCGGCGGCTATTTCTGCCCGTGCCACGGTTCGCACTACGACACCGCGGCGCGTATCCGTAAGGGCCCGGCGCCCAAGAATCTGGTTGTGCCGCCCTATGATTTCACCAGCGACACCGTCGTGACGATCGGCTGAGGAGCGAGATAAGATGAGCTTTCCCTGGGCCAAACCCTACGAACCGACGCATCCGCTGATGAAGTGGATGGACGAGAAGCTGCCGATTCCGCGCCTCGTCTATAATGCCACGGGCCCCGGCTATCCGGTCCCGCGCAACCTC
>Ga0247823_10000284_pt1 | contig 43818 bp, 86 predicted proteins | sample 13C_PalmiticAcid_2_FD_192426 | JGI IMG/M metagenome (GOLD analysis project Ga0247823, IMG submission 192426) | Soil microbial communities from agricultural site in Penn Yan, New York, United States - 13C_PalmiticAcid_Day30 | ecosystem: Environmental > Terrestrial > Soil > Agricultural land... | reverse complement strand
GGTCAAAAAATGACCACCCCCCCATACCCCTGGTGCCAGTCTCAAAATGAGACGTATCTAGTCCTGTGGGGGGGGTGTCTCAGAATGGGACGAATCTCAAAATGAGACTGGTCGCTTTGAAACCACCACCCACCTGCTGCATGTTGCATCTACTCACCCCTCGCACTGCGTACCCTATGGCATGGCCCACACAGGGCACGCATGTTGTCAGGGTCTAGCCGCTTCGTAGGGTCGTCCTTTACCTTGACCATGTGATGCACCTCCGTTGCCACCGTCGTGCGTCCTACGTCCAAGCAATCAAGGCACAATGGGTGCTGCGTTAGGTACTGCTTGCGGAACACCTGCCAATCCCAGCCATACCCTCGCTCGCCTGTCTTCTGCTGGTGCTTTGGTCGCTCTACCTTTTGGCACTCACACCTTCCACTCACGGCCCTACCGCATCGGTTGCAAATACGCTTGGGCTTGTACGGCATCACTCATCCTTTACCCACAGCACCGCATACACCTGCAACGTCTGGGCAGGCGTCGCATCGCTCGTCCCTGTAACCGTCAACGTGTACTTGGTATCAGCCGAGCCACCCGTCACAGCGAACTGAACAGCCTTGCCGATGTCAGCCGTAAAGCCATCCTCATTGATTGCCGAGGTGTTCACTGCCACGCTGCTAAAGGTCAAGCCGCTAGGCGTAGCCGTTACGGTGGGCGTGCCTGTCAGCTTCTCTGCACTACGTAACTTCGGCACGAACGAAACAGCGCCGTTTAGTGTCTCGCTAGGCGTCTTGTGGCGAATGTCTTTGCTGGTCAATACGCTCATTCGTCGCTCCACAGCGGCAGGTTGTTAGATTCAACTTCGTAGTGCGGTTGTCGTGCGTCAACTTGGAAGTACAGCGGGCGGTTGATGGTTTCCCATGTAAGGACGGGGCGAACCGCCACCACCGTCGCCGCCTCGCCCACACCGAACCCACTGGTGATGGCGAGCGACGAACTGCCCCAGCTACCTAAGCCCAGCGTGAGAACGGATGAGGGACTTCCTTCTAGCATTACGTTGCCTCCGTGATGGAGGTGGGCGTCGTGGCTGAATCAAGCGTGAACGTCTTGGCCGTCGTCGTTCCATCAACCCGCTTCAGCGTCTTAGTCGTGCTCGCAATCGCCGCCCGTCCCAAGTGTGCCGAGATTTCATAAAGCAGTTGAGCCACCGAGCCGGTTGACCCTGCGGTTCGGTAGGCTTCGGTGAGTGCGGTGGTCAATGCGTCCGTCACTTCCGATTGAACTTCCGCATCCCAGGACGCATTCCACGGAATCGCTGTCAGCCCTGCCCCTGCTACGCCGATGTCGTCCACGTACCCGATGATGGTTGTTTGGTTCGCGGCAGTAGCGTAGGCGGCAGCAAGGAGCGTTCTAGCGTTGAACTCGCTTACGGTTGGAATGTCGGCCAGTTGCGTGTCAAGGTTTGCACTAGCTAACCCAACAGCGGTTCGCACGCCAGCCGCATCGAGCGGTGCCGTGTAATCGCTCACGACAAAGTAATCCGCAGCCACCAGCGTGCGCGCCTCAAACTCTGCATTCGTTGGCACATCGTTCACGCTCGTTTGCAGCGTGCTAATCGTGCCGGGAATCGTGGTCGCCGTATCCTCGAGAATATCCGCCGCAGCCTTACCAAACGTGCCCGTTGTAACGTGGCCCGCTGTCGCCTCATCCCATACCGCGTCGGCAATCGCAGCAGCCGTTGGTGGCGTGCCCGTTGCCACATCGCCAAGGATTTGCCCAGCGGTGTCGGCGGTTGTGTGCCCGGTCAGGTCTTCATCCCAAACAGCATCCGCAATGTCTGCCAGCGTTAGACCTGCGCCGCCAGCGTTGTCGGCAATCTCTTTGACAAGCGAACCCGCTGCCGCACCTGAGTATGTGCCCGTCGCGTTGTAGCTGAAGAATAGTTCGATGAGTTCCTGCCAAGTGGCATCAGGGAACTTCGCTGCCGTGAACGCATCCGCCGCAATGCCTGCCGCTGTAATCCAGTCGTTCGGGATGCTTGGCAGGTTCGTCAGGTTCGTAACCGTCGTGATGGTTCCGCCAGTGATGTTGGTACGGCTGGCAATCTCTGCTGGGAATGCGACGGTTCCCACGCCTACCACGACATCGTTTCCACCCACCTGCGCAATGTTCACATTCCACTTGTCGAGCGTCGTGTTGTAGTTGGTCGCGAAGTCTGTATTGAAGACGGTGCTTAGGTTGGTTACGGGTGTGGTGCTGCCGCCCCACTCCTTTACATCCACATGTGCCATGCCGTCTGACTCAACCGTGAGCGTCCTACCCGCCGTCGTTGGTGCCAGGATGCCGGTTGTGGGCAGGGTATAAACCTGCACCGTCACAGGCACCGCACCAGTTCCTGTAAACGTGAACGCTACGAGGTCGTAGTTCGTTTCCGCCTGCGCCGGGGCGTAAGTGTGATACCCATTACCTTCATGCGTACAAGCACCAGAGCCAACGCTACCAGTGGCCTGCGTACCAGCATCACCAGTTACGGCAACCGTGACCGCGCCGGTGAATGCCGAACCATCGGTGGCCGACACCATCTGACAACCGATCTTCTGGCTTGCGACGTTCTTAAGCATCATGCCGCTCCGGGCTGAATCAAGATATTGCTGTAGCGTGCCCAACTGGCGTTGAAGGTTCCCCCGCCCCCTGCATCCACGAAGAAATACCGCTTCGGCTTGTACCAGTTCAGGGTGTCGGGGCTGCCGGCCTTGCTGTCCTGATACTCGGCAACTAACTCTGTCGCCGACAACGCGCGGCTATAGACTCGCACATCGTCCATGCCGCCTTCCCAGTATTGCCCGGCAAAATCACCAAGGCGTCCAATTGTCGCAATGGTGGTGCCGGGATTTGCAGGCGTACCACTTGCCGCCACTGGGTCAAACAGGACGCCGTTTTGATAGCCAAGGAGTGACGCGCCGTCGTACACAAATGCGCATCGCGTCCAGATGTTTGCGGGCGGGACAGTGAGTGTCACTTGCAGGTAACTTGCTGCACCAACAGTAAAACCACTCGACGCTCCGTAGCGCCAAAAGAAGGTCGCGTTCTGGGCTGATGAATCGATCTGCCCTATCACCGAGCGAGTGCCCACGCCAGCGTCATAGAGCCAAGCCAGCAGTGTCCATGTCGTCAGGTTTGGGATATTTGCTGTCGGGATGTATTGTGAAGATGCAGACGAAAAAGAAAGAGAGCCAATACTACCAACAGGTCCAGCTGGTTTCCACGGATTGTCCGAGGCAGCGAACCCGGTCAGTAAGCCGTGATTGATGCCACACAAGTCATAGAGTTTTGGCCCACCCCACAGCGGATTGTCCTCACCCACCTGCCAGCGAGAGACTAGCCCAACGTTCAGTGGGTCATCACTAATCGGGTTGTCCCAGTCAACACGCATCAGGCGGTGTCCTGAATGAAGGTGCGTACAGGCACAAGGATTACACGACTGTCGTTGTTGGTGGCTGTCGCTTCATCGCGCACAGCTTGGTCCCAGTTGTTGTCAACAACCGGAGCGACGTAGCGGGCTTTCGGTCGCCAGATGACAGGGTTTTGTACCTGTATCGCGTTGCCGTCGTTTGTTGAAATGAGCGACGTAACAGGGCGTCCCAACTGCTTCGCCCATTCATCTTCGTTGCCGTCCGCAGGCCATGCGCCGTCACTGCCAGAGACACCAGCAGGCCACGTTGCGTTGTCGTAGGAGCAAGCCAAGTACAAGTCGATTGCCATGCCCGCAGTCGGAGCGCTGCCCGACTCGACAATCAGTTGCACGTAGTAGTCCTGGTCCCATGTGGCACCCAAGTCAGCCGATGCACCCATACGGCCAGAGCCAGCAGCGAGGGCTTCAAACGTGAGTGTCTTGGTAACACCAGACGCCCCAGCTTCGCCCCAAATGACAGCGGTGCCATGCTCGGACTTCACATAATCTGGCAAAGCCATTAAGCACCTCCCGCGATGAGCTTATCCACCGCCCCATCAACAGCCGTTTGGATTCCCGCATCGGTGGCCGCGTTGATCTGCACCACGGTCAGCGCCTTGTTTTTGGCGAGCACGTAGTTCAGCAGCACATCGGCTTTCCCGTTCGGGTTGCTGATCGCAGCATTCGCCCACGTCACTTGCGCGGCGGTAGGTGAAGCGGCGTCCAGTAGTGTTTGTGCCTTGACGGCCACCGCTACCGCCACCTTGTTGCGCAAGTCGCTGTTGGCCCGCAGTTCGTACAGTTCGGCGTATGTCGCCATTGCTCATGCTCCGTCTGCAAAGATGTTGACAGCCGCATTAACAGCCGTTTGGATAGTAGCGTCGGTTGCGCTGGTGATGGTCGCCACGGTGGCAGCGGCGTTCTGTGCAAGCAGCGCCCGCAACATATCGTCCGCGTTGCCGTCCGGGTCTATCAGCACCTTCTTGGCCCACTTCACGCGGTTCGCGTGGTTCGTGGTGCCGACGTCTTCGGTGCGGATGGTTTCCGCCGCGATGAGGCAGGCAATCGCCACCTTATCTTTCAGGGTGCTGTCGTTGATGAGCGTGCGGAGTTCGGTGTAGGTCGCCATGATTAAAGCACTGCCTCCTTGACGATGGTTGCCTTCTTGACATCGGTGCGGGCTGCCAGGGTAAGTAGCAACGCTTCCGCTGCTGCCTTCGTGCTGACCTTGCCAAACGGACTCACCGCGCTGGACGTCGCAAACTCGACTTCCACGTAATAGGTGACTTCGACCGTCTCTGTCTCACATGCCATCTTCTCTATCTCCTAGTTAAAGCTTCCTTTGCCCACCACGCCATAAAGCACGGCTGATAACACGCCCACGCGATGCACCAAACAGGCATCAATACCGCAATAAGCGTGAACACGAACACCAGTCCCATGCGGCGCGACAACGTGAACCGCTTCCGAGCGGCAACCTTGATGGGGTCCAGCGGTTTCCACCTGCCCATGAACCACCACGGGGCGTAAGTTTCTGCCCGCAGGCTTGTTTGAAACGAGTAGTAAGCGACTGAGCGGTTACGATTGAACTCGACTCCGAAGTGAAAGGGCCATACGCGCGAGCGTGACTTCATCACCACGAGCCGGTCCCCGAACCCGCGCAACAACGCATAGGTTGCTTGCAGGAGGCAGTTACCGTAGTTGGATCGCGGGAGTTTCATTTGCGGAGTGGCTTGCTTAAATCCTTCCGGTATTCCTTGGGCAACACCTGCCGCTGTTCAAGTTCTTCGTCCCATTGGTCCCAGCTTTCCGTAAACCGATGGTGCTTCACCTGTCGCAGTACGCCGTTGTCATGGAACAGCACTTCACCGCTTAGCGGTTGTGGCTCGCCTTGCTTTACCAGCCGCCAGGCTTCCACGTCGTAGCGTCCGTCGTAGGCGTTCCATCGCTTCCATAGCAGTTGGCTGAATACGTGTCGGGCTTCGTTGTCGTAGTAGTGTTGGAGGTGGCACACGTCGAACTGGTCAGTCACCGCCGCTTCATAGGGCACCGTCGTCAGGAGTAAAAAGGCGGCGTACATCATGCCACTTACTCCGGCAGATGTTCTTCGATGATGGCAATTAACGCTGCGTCGTCCTCGTTTTCAGCGTCCAAGTCTTTCAGGTCGTCGCGCGTGTAGACACCAGCACCCCCAGCGCCGTACTTGTCCGCACCTTCACTGAAGCCGCGCGAGTACGCTTGCAGCAGTTCGAGCGAATCGAACTCAATCACATCCTCAAACTCGCCTTCGCAAATCATCACGCCCTTGAACATCGCTTCCCCTTTGTGCTAACCCACCCCAGCGCCGGCGCTCCGAGCATTCAGTGCTTTAGCGTTTGTGGCTCCGTCACTACCGGCAACTGGGATGGCTCTATCCGCCGCTCTTCACTTCAGCGGAAGATTCGTTGTGTCTATGCCTTTGCCTCAATCCATTCCGTGTGTATCTGGTCGTTCTTGAAGTAGCTCCGCTGCCAGTACCCGCCTAGCGGCCGTGGTCCGCGTCCCTTTTCAACGTGCCAACTTGCGTGCCCATCCTCAAACTCATCCTTATAGGTTCCGCACCGAACAAACTGTACTTCGCCAACTACAATGCGGCTCTGTGGGTCAAGTGACATTCGCGGAGCGGGTGTGCTGTTCTTCCAGTGGACATGCCCGCTCACCATCGCGTCCGCTAATACCCATTCACTCATGCGGCTGAAATCAATAAGTCCCTTAGTGACTGGCCCACCGCCGCCGAAGCCGTGGTTGTAATAAGCCGTGTAGCTGAAACCCTTTGTTCCGTTCGCCTTAAACAGGCAGCGAACAAAACCGCTGTATCCTCCCTTGCGTGTGATGCCGCCTCGGTCCCGCAACCGCTCACACAGCCGCTCGATCAAACAGGTTTCGTGGTGCTTGTAAACGCTCGTCTCGTGATTGCCCAAGCCAATGACCGCGATGTTCTGCTTCCAAGGCAGATACCAGTCAGCCGCCGTGCTTACCAACTTGTCGAGGTAGTTCCCTGCTTGATGGATTGGCCGAATGCTTTCTTTGTCGCCGCGTGGGTCGCCCTTGCCCTGCATCGCACAGAACGTGTCGCCCACCTTGACGATTAACGCTCCCCGCTCTTTCGCCTCATCGTGGTGTGCCTTCAGTAAATCCCAGCGGCACTTGGGGTTGTCCCAGTGTTCGTCGCTCATCCACAAAACCCAGCCTTCCCAACCGCTTTTGACGTTGGCGGCGCGGAACTCATGGACGTTGCGAGACTTCTCTACAACGGTCCAAGGAATAGGGCGGGTTTTGACTGCCATTAACCCCTCACCGTCTTGTGTGCCACGGAATACCAGTGCCCCCAGGACTTTCTATGTGGGTCGGTCGCTGGTCCGTTCTCGTACTCGTCTGCGGCATGGGCGAATTCGTGAATGACACTATCGAGCATTTCGCTTTCGCTGTTCCCTCTCGCCAGTCGTATCCGCCAATGGTCGCCCATGTTCTTACAGTCGCCGTGTGCAGGTTCGCCGTGATGGGCTTCGAGGGTCGTGTCTTTGACTGTCATCACCACAAAAGGCACACTAAACGCCGTCCGCAACATGCGGATAACGCGAAGCGTTTCGGTGGTGAGGTATTGGGCCATTCATCAACCAGCGTTGTTTGCTGCCTGTGTCGCATGTCGCTTGCCTTGCCAAACTCTTCCTGGCGAACCGTTACTATCCGTTGCCGTGAACTTCGCGCCGCGCTTCGCTGGTCGCATGAACTCGATCATGGCGAAGTTGGCGACGTCCACGAGGTATTCCGTATTGCCTGTCTCAGCGTACTTTTGCAGACGCAGTTGCAGCGATTCGATGGCGTCAACCTTGTGCGGATAAGCGTCCTTCAGCGGGCCGTATTTGTGATACGACACCTCCATGCGGTTGCGCATGAACTCGATAAACCGATCGGAGAATTCTGATGCTGGAACTGCCATGCCTATTGGTTCTCCCCAGATGTCGAGAAGGATGTCATCCACTTCTTAGCCCTTGGATAAAGCCACATGCTCGACACGATTCCGCAAGGGCCTGCTGCCAGGAATGCGACGGCAATGCGCAAGTCGCTGGCAATGATTGCCTGCTTCGCAATTGAGCCGGTTAAGTACATACCGCACATTCCGAGTAGTAGTGAATTTGTTGCCGCTGCCCAATGATGCCCGCCCGTTACGATCTGCTGCTGCAACCCCAGCAAGAGGATGTAAGCAAACTGCACCGCGAATACGATGGCGGCTTCGCTCACTGTTTATTCCTCTGCTCATCCACCCAATCGCGCACATCCCGCAACACTTCCGCGTTACTCGCCAGCGCCGATGTGTTCTGCTTCAACGCCGTGGCACACTCCGCCATCATGGTGCGATTCGCCGCGCCTTCGATGGCGTGGGCGGTGCTGTCGCTTTCAGTTAGTCCCGCGATAAACTCCCGCGTGTCTTTGCGCTCACTAGTGTTCGCCTTGCGTTCGAGCGACAGGAAAGCCAGAAACGCAACCACTACCAAGATGATGGCAGCCAGCGCCACATAGAGGCCGGGAACTTGCTCCGCTACCTCTTGCGGTACGGTGTCTTTCAGGGTTTGAGCGAGTAGCAGTGGTGTCATCTCATGCAGGCTTTCGCGGGGGTGAGTTACTTCTTTTCAATCAGCGGTCGCAGGTGCTTGGCGGCGTACTTCAGTGCCTTATAAAGTTCCTGTGCATCAGCGTCCCATTCATTGCTGTCCGCATGCTCGGCGGCGAGTTCCATAGCGCGAGCCATCGCACGCAACGCCTTGCGGTTACTAATGGTCATGCGAACCGTTACGCAATTGAAACTACTTGCCATCCCTCACTCCCTCCCCCGATACCGCGTTACCGCATTCACCGCCGCCACAACCACCGCGCCGACTTCCTCATTCGCCCCTAGCATTTCGCAGCAATGGTTAATCAGCATCCCGCGCCTCTGCTCTGGCGTGTGGTCGGTCGGTTGCTGCATATCGCGAATGATGGACAACTCCCATTCGTGGAATACGAGGTTGACGACGCGCCGTACTTCGTCCTCATCGCCGTGCAGGAATGCCGCGCGGGTGGCGTGAAAGACGAAAGCGTGGCGGGCGTGGTCAATCAGAATGCTCCTAGCGAAACAACCGGAAGCCGCGTGCCGATGGAGTCGGGCAACCACCAGGGCCGCAGGGACTCATGTACGGGTCAGGGGCTTGGACAGATTCAGGCTTCATCGCTGCCTGCTTCACGTACCGCCAAATGTTCGCCGCCGCGTCGTAACGAACCGTCTCGCCTTCATGGCTCTTGTACCAACTGCCGTTGACCTTGACGGGAACAGGCTCGGCATACTTCACGGCGTCCAATTCGTCAGCTAGTCCGTTGGCGTTGCTTTCAAGCCGCGAGGCAATCGCTTGCACTTCTGCCAGCTTGGCATCCTTAGCGGTAAGTTGCTTTGTCACATCATCGAGCCAAGCTTGAGTGCTCTTGTTCTTGTTCTTCAGGTGCTCAACTTCCGCCTTCAGGCTTGCACACTCACACGCAGCGCCGCAGGGGCAGGAGGGAGCGGTCGTCACGTCGTACACCGCAGGCGCGGATTGCGCGGGGGTTTCGCAGCCAGCAGAAAACAGAATCGCAAAGGCGGTGACGATCAGCGAAAGGTACATGGCGGCGCAGATTTCGTGGCGTTCGTCTTTGGTCATGGTTAAATCTTTCGTAGTGGTTTCAGGTTCAGGCACTTCCAATTAACACCACGGCAGGCTGACGCTAGTGTTTCTGGTTTCAATCCGACCGCCTTACCGGCTTCTACATAGGTCGCACCATGAAGAACCATTGCGTAGCCAAGCCGAATCGACTCAGCGGTTCCCACAGCACTCGGATTGCGTTCTCCAACGAAGTTGATGGCTCCAGCCTGTTTCGCGTGTGCCATATTCTCCGCGTGTGTGATGTACTCGAGATTGCTCGCAGCGTTGTTTGATTTGTCGGTGTCTTTGTGATTCACTTCGCTGTTGTGTGGGCATCCACCAATAAAAGCCTCAGCAACAATCTGGTGGACATATCGCTGTGCTCTCTGCCCGCCGCAATACAGATTTACAAAACAATAGCCTTTAGGTGTCTTTGCAACTTTCAACAGCCTCTCGCGCACCTTTCGCGGGATGCCGTGGCTTCTCTGCACAATGCGGGCAATGCTCTTGATGTTTCCGAGATTGCTCACTTCGTACAGCCCTTCGTATCCTTTGACTTGCCGCCACTCTTCGCTTACAGTTTCCATGTCGAGTCCTCCTAGAAAGGGTTTGACCAATGCCCCGGTGGTTACAGCCACGCGGGGTCTTTTCGTTAACTCTATTTCGCCGGTTCCAGCCAGTTATCTGGCGTCGTCATCGTGGCAATCGCAAACGCACCTTGCCACGCACTCTTGACCGTCCGCAGCGAGTCGTATCGCGTCACGTCGTAACTGTCGGGATACGCCATCACTTGTTCGGTGACGTTCCATTGCGCCCACGGCACCGCGTGACCAGAGCGGCCTACGCTAACGAGCATGCCGTGAAGCACCAGGCAGACGGCTTGCTCCCACGATTCGGGAAAGATCACTTCCAAGGGGACGAAGTTCTTCGCCGTCTCTTGCCAGCCCGATGGGAAACTCGATACCGACAGCCACCGCCCGCTGGCTTGGTTCAATCCACCGCCACCTGTTGTGCCAGGAATCGCGTGTTTGAATCCGTACTCTTTCGGCTGCGTTGTCTCTGGCAACATGCCACGCCGGCAAGCGATCTCAAGCACTTGCCGCACGTTAGCGCCGCCCCATTGGCGCGGGTTGGCTTCGGCGTAAACCGACATGGGCGACAACCAGACAGAACCCTTTGCAGAGTCCTGATAGCGAAAGCCTTTCTTCGGGCCTTCGGCGTAGATGATGCCGCGTTGACGATTACGAGCCGCTTCCGCGTTCGCTCGCAGGCTGTGGCAAGTACATTCGTGCGTGGGATCTTGGTTTGTGTACCTGTCGAGGTAGTTCATTCCCCAGGTTTTGTTGGCGTCGTTCTCACGCGCCTTATCCGCCCAGTCCTTCGGTTCGATCCACAGCCCTTGCGGGAAGTCTCGCGAGGCAGCGCCGCAAACATCCTTCAGCACGTCGATAGTGTTGCCGCCGTCGTCCAAGTAGCCCGATGGCTGCGACAGTACAACGTCAATCAGGTTGCTTGGTACGGGATCAAAACTGTTCATTGAGCCGCCTCCGTTACGTGCTGTTCCGTTGTCGGCCCTTTGACCACCCGCAACACAGTCCCACCTGCCTGAACCACCAGCGCTGGCAACCCTGCCTTGGTTGCCGCTTCCTTGGCGAGCTTGTACTGCTCCGGCGTTTCGCCGCTGCCGTCCGTGGTATCTTCCTCAAACGCTGTGGCGACGATGCCCGCTGCGTTCAGTTTGGAGAGTCCCGCAGCTACGCCGGAAGGAATGCCGCCGCTGTCTTTTTCGTAGACGTAAACCACCCGGTCGGCTTTGATGGACGGGATGACGTTCGGAATGTTCGGCAGAGAAGGCCAGTCGATGCTCGGGAACTTCGCCCCGCCCGCAATCCAGCCAATCGCAACACCCACAACCAGCAGCATCGCCGCCTGTTTCCAGCCACCGCCAACGCGCTGGCCGATCACAGCCACCGCACCTTTCCCGGCGTTTAGAGTGCCCCTCGCTCGCTTCCACCAGGCGGTTGCGAAGTCCTGGGCAAACGGCAGGGCAGCCACCGCCAGCACGGCATAGAGCAGCCAGGACGCATTAGGCGCGGCGGCGTAGGTTTGCACGGTTGGCGGGTGTTGAATCACCCAAACGCCCAGCAGCGTTAGCAGGCCAACCACGAGGGACGGAATGAGAGACTTCATCGGCTGAACCTCCAAGCGAAAGGGGTTCAGGATGCGTACAGAGACTCGATCAACGGGCGAATCTGCGCACGCAACCACGCCTTAAGCGGGATCTCGATTGCGTCCGGCACCTGGGGGAAGTTGAACTTCGCCACGAAATCCCATGCCGTCTCTGCCACGACAATGAGAGTTTCTTTAGAGACGCTGCCGGCTTGCTCACGGAGGAACGTGACCAGACGGGCAAACGGTTGGAGAGGGCCAGCTTCGCTGCCGGCGTCGATAGGTCCGATGGCTGCGAGTGCAGCGGCGTTCAGGTCGGCTGACATCAGAGAAGCCCTTTGCGGTTCGTTGAAACGAAAAAACGGACGTACCAGGGAAGCTCTTGCTTCTGGCACGCCCGTTTGCAAAGGGCAGTCACCGCGTCTTGCGGGTTTGGTCGAGTTGTCTGTGCGTAATCCTACGCGGGGGGGCGGTAGTTTGTCAAACTAGCGTTCCCCAATCTCCACCGGCATGGCGTGGCACACCTGCACATCCAGCGGCGCGACCACGGAATACTCCAGCCGTCCCGGCGTCCAGCAGTGGAACACCACCCAGGACGAACCGACTAGTACACCTTCGCCGGGGCGTGCCGTTCCTTTGCGGTGCCCTGTCTTTTCGGTGCGCGGAATGGTGATGCGTTCCACCACCACCCGCTGCGGTTCCTTCGCCGTCACCGTCCGCACCGTGATCCGTCCCGATGTTATCCCTGCCATATTGGTCCTCCCGACCGGCTGTTGGTTTCCGTTTACTTGGCTCCTGCCCATTTCGCTACTGCATCGCGCACTGGCTGCCACTCGCTTTGCCACCAGCGATGGTTGGTTTCCTCATCCTCGTCAGTCTCTTTCTCGCAATCGATCTGTAGACCTTCTACGGTCGGCGTTCCTGTGGCGGTTTCCCATTCGTGCGCGATAGCGAACAATCGCCCTGAACACTCAGGGCAGATTGCTACGTCTGCTGGCACTTCGCGCCACTCGATTCCGTGTAGTGGTCCCATCACGCGCCTCGCTCGGGGTTGGTGGTTAGTGCCTTGTCTGCGATGCTCCACGCGCCGGTTATGTTCGCCATGCCTCTAGGAGACATCCATTCCTGGTGCTTCTTGATGTCCTCTAGAGCGTTGCGGTAACGCTCCACCTCCGCCCGCAGTTCGGCGGTGGCGGCGTCCTTCTCCGCAAGCTGCTGTTGCATCTCCGCGACGATGGCGGCGGCGTGGGTGGCTTCATACGACAGGAGGGCGATACGGTCGCGAGCGCGCGCGACTATCATTTCGTGCATCAACTCGCTGCGAACTAGCATGCGCACTTCGCCAGCCACTTCCGCATCACTGCGGGTATCTTTGCGGGCGTGTTCAACGTGTCGCGATGCCCAGTGTTCCCCCGCTCGGTCGGTCATGGCTTGCCTTTCATACGCTGGGTTAGGTCGGTCATGGCGGCGGTTAGTTCCGGTGAACGCTCGCCGTCACACATTCGCTTGTATAGAGCATGCACCGCTCCGTCGTGCTGATGTTCAAAGCTCTTGTACGCGCAGCACATCCTCGCAAACGCCAACTCGCAGGAAGTGTCGGCCAACAGCCTCTCTGTCTCTTGTGCGCACTCCGCAAGTGCCATGCCTAGATTCGTGTCGTCGGCGTACTGCGGATAGTCCGACTTCCAATCGCCCTTTAGCCAGTGAATGAACGAGTCGTCAAAGTTGCGGGTTGCTGCGATAGTGTCCTCATGCGGCACGCGGCGGAAGATGGGGTATGGCCCGTTCACGCCAGAGTGGTCGTCAAAGGCGTAGATCATCACATCGCCCCACAGGTAAGGCTCACCTTTCTTCGGCGCACGCACTTCCCCTGTCGGCTCGAATCGGTAGAGGTCGGTCATGTGGTGGTTCCTTTCGTTTAGCAACGTATCACAATGGTCACATCGCCCACTTGGAAGGTGATAGCCGATGCCACAGGTTTCACAGAGGGTGTCTGTCATGGGGTGCCGTCAACTTTCTGCTGTGTGTTAAACATGATTTCGAGCAACGTACTGCACTGCTCAAGACTTGCTGTGGTCATTTCACCAGCCGCCGTCGCGAGGTTAATAAACGCATCACTAGCGATTGGCTTCTCAGCCATCCATCGCAGGCGGTCGTATCGCCGCGCAAGTTCGGTTAGTCGGTCGCTGGTTTGCCGGATCACGTCTAACTGTCGTTCACGATTGCTCGTTGCCATAGACTTCCTTTTCGATGTGAATAAGACGCCACGCAACCCACTCTCCATCGCGGACGCCTTTGCGAAGCGCCGCCTCAAGACCTTTGAGCGTTCGCTTGTGGTGCATCAGGTCTTGCCAAACGCTATGGGTTAGCTCCGGCTGATAGACCAGCACCATCGCTTGTGGTAATTGCTCGCTCATTCTGCTTCGCCTTTCGGGGTGAGGTGGTTCCATGCTTTCTCTTGCAGGTTATGCCAATGACCACAGAAGCCGTGGCGGCAGCCATCAAAGTCAAGTTTGTTCCAAGCATGGTGCTGGCCGTAGTGCTGTGCTTCCGCGAGGTGATAGCACAATGCCGTCATCGAAGTGGACAGGTCTAGGTCTGCCTTCCCCTCCTCCACCAGGGCGAGCACGTCGGCACGACGCAGGTACTCGCCGCAGTCGTGCTCCCTAATGCCGTCGTAGAAATCGTCATACCTTGTCAGTCCCTCAATCCGCTCTCGCAGGTTCATGGTTTGCTCGCTTTCTCGGTGGTGGTGGTGGTTACGGATTCGCTTGAAAGAACGCTCTGGCAAAGCCCATCGGCGTAGCACTACGCAGCGCAACGCGGTCTTTGCTTGGACTCAGCTTGTGCATCATGCTTCCCATCGTCGCCTCTACAGGCGTTCGCTGTGGTTCATTGAACTTGCCCCACAGACAAGTCCGCTTCGTGTACGGGTCGCCAAAATCGCAAGGGTCGAAGTAATACGCAGGCGGGCCAAGGTATCGCACCAGCTTGCCGATAGGATTCTCCAACGCCCACCAGACAGGCTTGCAGACCATCACTAGGCGTAGGCAGGCATCGACAATCGACAGCGCCTCAATCATGTCCTCATCGCTTCGTTCCCACCGTGCGCCGCTGGACGCAAAACAGGTGCAAGGCGGCGCTGCCAGGATGCCGTGAACCTTGCCGGGATGTTCCATCAGGCGAACGTCCCCGCCGTGCTGCAAGTCCACGCGCACAACATCGTAGCCAGCAGCCATGTAAGGCTCTGACCAGTTGCCGGTGTAATCGCACAGGCTCAGGATGGTTCGGCTGAAGGTGAACATGCGTGGTGGTGGTGGTCGCCGGGGGGTTACAACTCTTGAACGTCAACGCCCAGCATTACCGCCAAGGTATGCCGTGCCATCTCAGCGGGCTTGTGCTTGCCTGTGAACGTCAGGACGCGCCAGCCTAGACTGACAGCCGTATTGTGCTTGTCGCAGTCTGCGGTCATGCCAGCGATTGTGGAGTGCCTTCCACGCTGACCGCCGCCGTGAAGTTCGACCGCAAGTTTGATGTCAGGCCAGGCGAAGTCGTACCGCCACTTCCGCACCGGATGAAAGCGATACTCACGAACCGGCGTTGGCATTGCCTGTGCCATACTGCACCACTCGCGAAGGAATGCCCCTTCGAGCTTGTCCTTTTGCGTCTCTCGCTTCGCGGCTGCCAGTTGGGCAACCGGGTCGGGTTTCTTTCGATAGTCCGTCATTCTTCGCCGTCCTTGCGTGGTGTGTCGTTTTGTGTTCCCAGTGCCGCAATCGCCCGTCCTTCAAGGAACGACATCAGGCTTTCGCGAAATGGGTGCGAACCATAATTCGCCTTGCTTAGTTTCCTTGCGGTTTCGCTGATCCGCTGTAGCCGCGCGATAATGCCGCTGCCGTTGTCGATTCGCTCGCAGTCGTTGAGCAACTGCCGTAACGTCTCAAGTTCGCCCCAGCGTTCGACTGTCCAGGGTTCAAGTGCCATTTAGGTGCCTTCCGTGCGGGTGGTTTCGTTTTCAATCTGTGCGTCGATGTCTGCCAGTAACTTCGCGCATTGCTTTTCGAGGTCGTGGCGGCAAGCTCGCAGTGCCAGTAGGCGGGTTGAGTACAAGCGGCGCGGCTGCTGTGTGGTTGTTCTGTCGCTATTGCCCCATCCATGACTGACCGAACTTGAGCAAGCAGGAACGACACGCGGTTCGGCTAGATACGAGTTGTAGAGAAAGCCTTTCGCTAAGCCGCTGAACGACTCTGGAATTGGAACATCCGGTTCGACCTTCTCTGTAAACCGCAACGCCTTTGCCAATCGGAGTTCATCTCGCAGGCGTTCCATCTCCGCCTGCTCTTTTTTGTTCATTGCCATCAAAGTCCTCGTCGGTTAGGGTTCGTAGGGTCACTTCGGTTTGCGATGTGACGGCCAGTTGCAAAAGAATGTCACTGCTCCATCGCAAAGGCGATCTACAGCCGCCGCACCCAGACGGCGCTCAAAGTCCGCGCGCCCAGTTGTGTTTACGGAAATCCAAATAGGCTTGCTGCGGCTGTATCGCGCGTCGATAACGCGAATCATGAATGCCATCTGAAACGGAGTCAGCGCTTCTTCGCCAGGCGGGAGCGGGTCGCTGATGTACAGCACGTCAGGGCGCGCCAGCGTTCGCACGAATGCTTCCTCCGAGTCTCCGTCTCCCATGCGGTCGCGCACCCTGCCAAACAAGTCCATGCCGTTCCACCAGTCGAGCGTCTTACCTTGCAGGATTGCTTGACGAGCCATTGCCGACAGCAGGTGGTCTTTCCCGGTTCCCATCTTGCCGAACAGTATGACGTTTGTACCGTCCGCAATTTCGTCGCTCATGCACTCACAGTAGGCCAGCAGCCGATTGACAAGCCCATGCTGCTCGGGATGCTCCACCACGTAGTTGCCAACGCGGCACGCGCCGTACTTATCACCACGTCGCGCCACGAACGCATGGAAGCGATCTACCCGCGCCCACTGCTGCCGCTCTTGTTCGCGAGTCATGGACTCTTGCCGCTTCTGCTCGAACTGGTCAACGGTCAGCGGCCCCATTTCGCGGCTGATTTGCTCCACCCGCTTGCGGTGCTTTAGGTCGTCAATAATCGGGGCATGGTCTGCCGCCGCCGCAAGTCGCTTCTGCTCGAAAGCCGCTTGCAGTTGGTCAATATGACATTCGTCCATAGGTCGGGTCTCCGGTTGTGTCGGGCGATTCGCTGGGGTCAAACAACGTCCCGCTGCCGACAGGGTTCAGGAAGTCGCGCCAAAAGTTCTTCTTAAGAAACCGCTCGGGGTCTTTGGCGAACCCCTTCTGTGCGTCGCGAGACTTCGCGTAGTTCGCAACCGCCACTTGCAACTCCACCTTGGCGGTGGGCTGCATACGCTTCCACAAGCCGAACGCTGCATCCTTGCCACGCCGTCGCCCGTCCCGCTTAGGGTAGGCAAGCCAAAAGTCCTCGAAAGCCTGCGGGTAGCCCAATGCCGTCCCGCTGCCGTTGTCAGACTCGGCGGCGTCAGCCGCATGTGTATTAGGTTCTTCCCTTATTGATTTATTACTTTCTTCTACTGTGGACATGTGCGGGACATCTGCTGGACATGTGCTGGACACCTGCGGGACATCGGTTTGCTTGTCCTTTTGGTAAGTGCTGTATTTCACAACAGTTACAATGGTGCATCGGTTGGACACGGAATCGAGTTTTACACACTGCATTTGCTCAAGACTCTCCAACCAACGCCAAACCGTTCGCGATGATGGCTTGTGTTCGCCGTTGTATCCGTGTCCGTACAAGGCACCGTGAAGTGATTCCCTGCCAGTGATGAATTGCCCGCGCTTCACATCCATGACGGTGGTCGTGCCAGGGATTAGCCACTTGCCGTCTTTCCATGCCGCCTTCATTAGGCAGAACATCCAAAGACGGAACAGGCCGTCATGCTGCATGACCGGATTGGTCAGCAGCTTGCGATGAACGGTAATCCAATCACCAGTCACTTAGGCACTCCCGCCTGTAGCATCCTTACAATCCGTTCCGACGCTCGTATTATCTATTTCAGATAATACCTAGTCAAGGCAATCTAATGCCTCGGCGGTTTATTCTTTCGGGAGAAGCGTTCGCACGCTGACGCCGAGAGCTGCCGCGATGTACGGCAAGGCGTCAAGACTGGGTTGGTTCGTTCCGTTCTCCCAGTGGTAGATCGTGGGGACGGCAACCTTATAGCCTGCCTGTGTGACGGTCACAGAGAACCGCTCCACGTCGAGGCCAGCACGTTCGCGCAGCGTCCGTATGCGGTGCGCAAGACGCCCGCTATACGTTTCAAGGTTTGCTGCTTTCTTCGGCTTTGCCATTTTGCCAACCACGTTAGAACCTCCCATTGTCGTTTGCGTCCCAATCACTTGCAAGTATTCAAAATGCCGGGGCGTTCCCATTAACCACCCCGGCTGCTACGCCACACGGCGCGGCTTATGTGTCGTCAACGCCTACCACGCGGAAGTGGTTTTTGCTCAGCACAGCACCGTGCCAAATAGGGTGCCGCGTCGTGACCTTCACGCTTGCCAGGTTGCGTCCGCAGCCTTCGACGATCTCGCACCGTAGTTCCGGCTCGCTGGGGTCTGCCGAGCGACGTAGGCGAACGGTGGCGGTCTTGTAGGTGATGGTTTTCATGTTGTTTCCTTCCAGCATTCCCGTTTGTCGATGTTGCTAATCTGCTGCCGCGACACGCTGTAACGGGCTGCAATCTGCGCCTTGCTCACGCCAGACGCCACCAGCCGCCGAATCTCGGCCACGTCGGTGTCGGTCAGTTTGCGGGTGCGGCTGTACATCCCGTCCGTGCGTTCCATTGGTTTCATCATGTGACGGGGTTCCCATTGGCGTCTTTCTGCACGTTGGGTTCGTATTCGCCTGTGTCCACGAAATACACCTGATGTGTCAGTTCATCAAAGGCTAAGCCGACAGCCATTACGTTTGGTCTTGAAAGCAACCGCCCCATTCGCACGCAGCCGTCATCGTCAAGCCAGCGAATCGCCGGGAACTTTGATAAGTGAATGTGTTCCTTACATGCGGGTCGTGGCAGGTTCAAAGCGTCGTTCATTGTTTCACCTCACTCACAACAGGCGTTAGTTTCTTGATGGTGTTGAATTCCACGGCAAAGCAATAATCGCGGCGTCCTTCAAAGAACAGCCACAGCCTGCCCTTGACGTAGTTGTGTCCGATCAATCGCACCGGCCAGACAAGCTCACATTCCCGCTTGATGCGGCAGACGGTTTGCATGTAGCACAAGAGGAACATTTCGTCCTGATAGCGGTCTAGGTTTTCGGGGTGTATGGCAATCATGGGTGCGGTTCCTTGCAGGCAGGAAGCCCGGCTCGCACCATGCGAACCGGGGAGGGAGAGAGGGGCTATCTCAAAAGGGAACATCCGGGTCGCTACCAGCCGCTTGCCGCTGCAACGCAGCCTTGGTTTGGGCTGCTGGGACGCCTTCCGCTCGCAGTGCGTTAGGCGACGTGCTAGGAGGCGTGGCTGTCACATAGCCGGTGATCTTATTCCGGTCGTTAAAGCCTTCCACCGATTCGATGTCCACTTTGCACTTGCCAGACCAGCCCGGCAGTTCGTCTGCGTGAATCTCGCCAGCGTCGTACTTGTCGATGTTTCCGGTTGATTCGCAGAACCGCTTCAGCTTGCCGTTATCCAGCAGCCAATCCTTCAGTGTGTGTTCCTTGTCGGGGCCGAACACCTTGCAGGAAATCTCAATCATGTCGTTGCCAGCCTTGCTGGTCTTTTCGGTGGCCGTCAGAACTTCAAAGTCGTACTCACCCTTGGCAAGTAGTTTGTAAAGTTCTTCGTCGGTCTTGGGGGTGAAACGCATACTTCCAATCCTTTCTTAAAGTGTGTTCTCGGCTTGCTTCTTCAGGGTCGCAATCACTTCCTCGGCGGCGGCGCTTTCCAAGTCGTCGAACGATTCGACGCCACGCTTCGCTAGGGCTTTGCTAATGCCCTCGTCGTTGATCTTCAGCTTCTTCAACAACTTGTCGATTTCCGCCAGTTGGCTTTCGCTGGCAAGCTGTAGCGTGTGCGTCTCGGCTTCGATGGCGTCTTTGCCGTAGCGGGTGGCGAAGTCGGCATAGGAAAGCGGGAACTTTTCGAGGTCAGGGAAGCCGACTAGACGCGACTTCTTTACCGTGGCGACGCGCGACGCGCCTTGCTTCTGAATGTGCAAGGTCAGGTGCAACTCGTATTCGAGTTTGTCCCAGCAATCGAACGTCGCCGGACCTTGCTTGTCGTCGATCCACGTTGCCTTTTCGTGGGCAATGAACAGCACGTTCATATCCAGGCGGTTGACCCACGACACCAGCGACCGCATGAAAGCGATGGCGGGTTTCTTATCTGCACCGAAGGCATTTTTGTCGCCCAGCCGCTCGGCTTCGTGGGCGATGATTTGGTTGTAGAGCTTCGTGATGGAGTCAATCACGAGCGTTTTGAAGCCGTGTTGCTCCGTCGCCAGGGCGCGAATCTGCCCCAGCACAAAGTTGGGGTCGAGCGTGCCATCGGACGGGCCAAGGTACATGCCGCCAGCGGCTTCTAGCTTCGCCGTGTAGTGCTTCAGGTCTGCCCCGCCCTCGGTATCCATGTACGCGACTTTGGGGAAGTCTAACGCCGTCCATGTTTTGCCGACGCCAGGCCGTCCAAACCAAAGCATCTTAGGCCGACTTGGCGCGGCTGCCTTCGGAGCCTTAAACGCAAGTTTCGGTTTTGTTGTCACTGTCGCCATCCTGCAATCCTTTTAAAAGTGGTGCTGTTCTACGCCGCACCTACCGCGTCGTTAATCGTCGTTCGTGTCTTGTTTGGTGTCGGGCTGCTCGTTGTCTGCGAGCTTCTTCGCCGCTTCTGGAAACCACCGTTCATTACACCGCCGTATATGGTCCCGCTCTTCAAACGCATCCTCCCAGCCGCACCGCCTAGCGGCTTCGTTCGCCGCGTGGTTCCGTTCGATGCTCATTAGTAGCCTTTCAGGGGTTGGGGTTTCGCGTAGGCGAAGCGAACGAGACGGGCCTTGCTGTCGATAATCTCGTTCCACTCGTCATCGTTTAAGCGGTTCCAGATTTGCCCCAGCATGAGCGTGTATAGTTCCGCGCGTTGGTCGAGAGACATTCCTTTGGTGGCTTCGGCAAGGTGTTCACTGGGAGTCATTGCGGGGTTCCTCCTTTTGCTTTTCTTTTATTTCGCCGCGTAGAATCGGCACGTCTCTTGGCGCTTCGACGTGCAACCGAATGCGCCCGCCAGAATCGACAACCGACACGCAGATGTTGTCGCCAATCCAGACTTGCCCTAGCGGTGCCTCGGCGTTCCTTTGCGGTGTCCGTCCGATGATAAGTGCCATTGCTCGAATCCTTTCGATGGGGTGGGGTTAGCTATCTGCTGTCAGAACTCGGATTCCAGACGCGAACAGGTTCATTGCAACATGGCCCGCGATGTATCCATAAAAGACAAACCACTCAAAGTCTGTTGCACCGCCACGAACTAAAATGGATCGCATGACATAAACCCATGCAGGGAACAGCAGGCATAGCGTCGCCACTGTCACCGCACAGCCAACCAATGCCATGCCTTTTGTTTCTTTGTTCACGTTCGTTCTCCTTATTGATTCTCCAGCCAATCCAGCTCACTTCTTACCTCGGCGAGCGTTGCGCCTGCCCTGAGTCTTGCGAGCGTGTACGCGCTGACGTTCACGTTCGCGAGCCGCTGACGGGTCTGGTATTTGGTGAACCGCTTCCATGTGACCGCGTAGCCAGGTGCGGTTATCAAAGATGCGATGGCAGACAGGGCACTGTTTGCCAGTTTCAATAAAACGTTCGTAGCCATCTTGGTATTGCTCCTTGGTGAGGGGGAGGGCGATGTAGGTCATGTGTTCCGCACCGTCTTATAGGTCTGTGCGTTCTTTCCGGTAATCAGGCACTTTCGCGTTTTGCCAGTTAAGGCAATCAGCTTCTTATCAAGCAGGCCAGTGTATCGCTTGCGAATTGTCTCGGCACTGTATTGCTTGCCACGGTCGCCGATGATGTGTGATCCGCGATGCCCAAGTTCATTCGCCGTGAAATCTGCGGCGACGTTCATCAGAACAACAGCAGCTTCCCACGCGACCTGTTCGGCATCTGCCAAGTCCAGTTCTTCGGCTGCGTCTTTGCTCGTAGCCGGGTCCGTGTGCCGCGCCGGTGCCGCGTAGTGGGTTTGCGTGGGGACGTCATCACCCCACAGGTCTGGTTGCTTGAGTTTCATTGGTGAACCTCGTAATTCATCCAAAGAACTTCTGTCTTTTTTTCTTTCACCTTCGCGCCGCTGCTCTTGTTGTCGATCTGAATATCAATGCGGTGCCAGCCGTAAGCCGCTTCCGCGTCGCTATACAACTTGCTGGGATAGCCGCTCAGAATGAACTTGCCTTTGATGTTTGCCAGTGCCAGTAACAGCCGGTGGTGCTGTTCCTCATCCATCTCGCACTCGTAGGCGTCGGTCGCGCTCTTGTGCCGCGTCTCGTGCAAGTAAGGCGGATCGCAATAGAACAACGTCTCTTCGCTGTCCAGTTTGCGGATGAACTCGCAGGCGTCCTGGTTGCGAATCTCCACGCGACGCAAGCGGGCGTGCGCTTCTGGCAAGCCATCGACAGCCGACAGCCAGGCCGACACGTTCTCATTCATGCCGCGACGGGTGCGGCCGGTTGGTGTGCAGAAGTCTTTGCCGAGTCCTTGACGGGACTGGCGGTAGCGGATGAAGAACTTATACGCGCGTCGAAGTGCCTGCCGCTCGTTATCATCGTCAAGCAACTTGATAAGTTCTTGCGTTGTGGCCGAGTCGGCTTCAGCGCAATCGAACTCCCACTGAGACAGTGGCGTGCATTCCGCAAGACGCTGAAACTTCTGGAATAGCTCGTCGTACTTCAGGTGACACCAGAAGTTTGTCAGTTCGTAGTTCAGGTCATTCACGAACTCTGCCACGCCCTCGCAAGGCTTCTGGAACAGAACCGCCAAGCCACCCGCGAACGGTTCGCAGTAGCGTGTGTGCGGTGGCATGAGGTCGATGATGCGCTTTGCCATATAGGATTTTCCGCCGTGCCATTTGAGTGGTTGTGTAATCATCACTTCCCCCTCACGACATACTGAGCCTGCACGTCGTCGTGCGAGTAGCTGATGGCGAACTCGCTGCTTAACGCGCAACCACACGTTGAACACAACAGCAGCAAAAGGATGAATCTCATTGTTCAACCTCCGCAAAGTTCAGCCGGGCGAAGGGGGCGGGGTGGGTGTTACGCATAAGAATCCTTTCTTATTCATCCAAGGCTTTAACGAGCATGTGACGTTCAAGCGTCCGAATTGAAATTCCCTTCTTGCGTTGCTTGGCAGCGACGCGCAACCACTTGTCCAGGAAAGCAGGCTCGCAACTTGGCGGCACGCGCAGCACATGCACTTCGCCATCAAGCCATTTGTCCCAGGGGTAGTTAGGCAAAGACGTTGGCCGTCCGCGTTTTCCAGGCACAGCATTTACTCCTTGTGTTTCGCAGCACTTTTCGCAGTAGCGCGGGTGAGTGGAACGATCTTGTCCGCATTGCGTGCAGCGACCTTCCGATTGCCACCACAACTGCCAGAGACGCTGCCTAGAGATTGTGGAGACACGTTGCTTAGCTTCTTCGATTGCAATGCCATGTCGCTGCGACAGATAAGCTGCAACGACGTCGCGAGCTTCGTAAAATCGCTCTGTACGCTTTGACCAAAAGAAGTTGCTCGGTGAGGCAGGAGCACTGCGATCGTATCGGACTAGATGAGCCAAGCCGCCTCGGTGTGCGTAGCACTGTTCAATGAATGCGGCAGCAGAGTCGGCCCATTCATTGCAAAGCATGTCCTTGTTCTTATAGTTTCGCCAGGTAAGGTACCCCTTGTGATAGCTATATCGAGGCCCGTGTGTGGCACGGGTGTTGTTCGCCTGCTGCTTTCTGGTAGCCCAGCGACAATTGGCGGGGCTTTGGGTCGCCTTACAATCTTCGCATTTGCCGCACGTATAACTGCCTTCATTGTCGATGCGGTCAATGGAGTGGTCGCTAGATGGCCTATCGCCCATGTCGTCATGGAACGCGATAAACGAATTTCGCCACCGATCACAAACCCGAATACCACGAGCACCGTAGCGCGGATAGTTGGGATGTGACTCATTGCAGCAGCGGGCAAGCATCATGCCCCAGATTTGATACTCACTGGTTCCCGAGCGACCATGCCGCTCCTTTACTGCTTTGTCTCTGCGAGACTGGCGGGTTCTCTGGGCGACCATGCCTAGCTCCTTCTACCTGCGGTTGCGTAACTACGCACCGCGATCCCTCACCCAACGGCACCTTGCCGAAAGGTTTACTTGGCTTGTGCTTCGATCCAGGCGATGACTTCGCGACCTCTGTACCAGCGGAAGTTGCCAACGCTGATTGGCTTGACCACTCCGCTGCGTCGCATCTCTGAAACCTTCTCGTCGCCTAAGCCTGCCTCAGTCAGCAATGCTCGAGTCGTGTAAAGACACTCCGGACGGAGAACCCCATACGCGATGTTTCGCTGACTGTCGTTCACGGCTTAGCTCCTGCGGAACTCGTTCACGATGTCCAGGCGTTGACCCTGACGACTAGCGAGAAGCTTGCCGGTGCGTTGCAACTTGGCATCAAACAGCGGACGTTGTTCGATTGGCAGTTCCGCTCGAGCGGTGCGATACCGCTGATAGTGAACTACACAGAGTCCGCGCTTGTGCGCCGCCGCATCGCATAGCAAGCACTGGCAGGCTTCCGCTTTTTCGAGCGTCACCTTCCGTACCGATGCGTTTGGCTTTGCGTCCACCATGACCACCACTCCGTTAGCAATACTGACTTGATTCGCGAGTAACACGGATTGCACCTTCGGTTGTTGAAAGTCCTCCGTGTTACTCCTGTCTCCCTTCAGGCTCCGTAATCGTCATTCCTGCGTAGGGAACTATAGCAGTAAATAGGAATGTACTACAAGGGCATAGCCAAAGAAAATACTATGTAGAAACGAAGTTAGGACGCAAAGTATTTTGTGGCAATGACTTATTGCCCTAGAATTTCTTTTGGCGTACCGTTATTCACATGGCACGTTATTCAGACGAGACACCAATGACCGCCGCTCAAATGCGAGAATATGCCGCCGCTCTCGAGGGTTTGGCAGCGACGCACCGCCTGTATGCCGACTGGATAGAGAGGGAGGGCATACACCCTCTACACGTCCAGAATTTCAAGTCAGCCACAGGAGCAATCGAAGGACTGGTGTCGTTCTTGGGTGCATCCGGCAAGGCGGTTGCCGAGGCGCTGATGGTTAAGAACCTTGAAGACCTGCCAGACATGTTTGCCGCCGCGTCAACGGAGCCGCAGGCGAAGATGGCACTGCTGGCACTCAGGAAGCGTCGCGAGCTTTACCTAGAAAGATTGACCGAGAACGACAAGCGAGAAGCGAAGGCCGAGGCAGATGCCGAAGCACTTCTCGAGATAACTGCCGAGTCTGATTCGGGACAAAACACGGGACGAGGAAAGAGGGGAGGCAAACCTAAGTCCTGACCCACAAACAACCTGGAGGGTAAGCGAACTGGAAAGCGTCCTGACTGGAATAGATTCCCTGGCGTCCGACAGGCTACCGATAGCCTAGAAAACAAGCCTTTTCTCGAGCGGTTCCGCTCTTTCAAGTCCCTGAAATCGGTCGTTTACGGGACAAAACGCGGGACAAATTTCCGATGCCCATTCGCGTTTACGTTCGTCAGAAGTCAGACAGAAAAGACTTGCTTCTTTATTACAAAGACCCGTTGACCGGCAAGGAGAAAAGCAAGTCCGCTGGCACGTCCGAGCGAAAGGCTGCCGAGCGGGCTGCCCAGCGATGGGAAGCAGAGCTTGACGAATTTCACGGCGACGGCTCCGGCTGGGACTTCTTTGTTGAGCGATTCAGGGATGAGCACCTAGCCTTCAAGGCTCCCAATACTCGAGGGGCGTACATGACGGCGCTGAACCACTTCGCCGCCAAGGTCAAGGTTACTAACCTGTCGGAAATCAACACCGGCACAATGAGCCTGTTCGCCTCGCAGTTGCTCAAAGAGAACCGCCCCCAAGCATCCATCAAGAGTTATCTGACCCACGTTCGTGCGGCCCTAAGCTGGGCAGAGCGTGTCGGCATGATTAAGAAGGTGCCGCACATTTCGATTCCCTCAACGGGTTCTCGAGGGCACATGCGGGGGCGTCCGCTGACCGCTCGAGAGTTTGCCAAGATGCTGAAAGCTTGCAGGCAACGGGACAATGCTCGAGCGTGGCGCGACCTGTTGAAGTTGCTCTGGTATAGCGGGCTGCGGCTGGGCGAAGCCTTGTCGTTATCGTGGGACACGCCACCGCTGGTGGTGCATCTGGACGCGAAGCCATACCCATTAATCGTGATTGATGCCGAGGGGCAGAAGTCCCGTACAGATACCGCCGCACCGATGGCACCTGACCTTTACGCCTGGCTATCTCGAGTCCCGCCAGAACAGCGGCATGGTTACGTCGTGCAAGTCGTCAACGCGGTCGGCAAACGCTACAACACCGAGAAGCTGTCCGAGGAGGTGTCTAACATCGGCAAGGCTGCCGGCGTGAAAGTAACCGGCAACGACGGCAAGCAGCGTCACGCAACGGCTCACGACCTACGGCGCACCTTTGCAACGCGATGGGCTGCCAAGGTGCGACCGTTGACGTTACAGCGGATGATGCGACACAGCGATTTAAGTACCACCCTCAAATTCTACGTCGGACTGACCTCCGCAGACGTTGGTGCCGAACTGTGGATCGGAAAGGGAAAAGATCCCTAAGAGGCGGTAATGGTTTGGGCTGTCGCAGGCTTTGCGGTTGTAGGCTCGAGCGAGGGCTTCCATCTCGAGAATCGTGGCCGGCACAAACTCCTGTCCTAGTGGCTCGAGCGGTTCTGTGTCGTCCAGTGGGTTGAATAAAGCCAAAGTGCAGTCCGCCATAAATCAACCTCCGCCATCCTACGGAAAAGAAACTACCTCCGTGTAACCTGGATCAAAACGTCTTGTTTTGATATCCGCCTAAAGAGTCCCCACCACAGGCAACGCTAATCATCGATAGAGTTTCATTTAGAGACAACCCATCGTAAGTAGGAAACCTTGCAAAACCGTCACGCAATTCGCGCATTTCTGCGTGCGAAAGCGGGAATTCGTTCAAACAATGCCTAGTCCGCGTCTGGATTAGCCGCCGTGACCGTCAAGGTTCTGCACTGCTTGGGCTTCCAATCGACCGCGCCTTTGTTCTTCAGCGCGACCAGATGCCGGTAGACGCCATTAGGTGACGCGATGCCGAAGTGATCGGCTATCTCGCGATAACTTGGCGAGTGCCCGTGCTGCGTGCTGTAGAGGGCTAGGAAGGAAACGATAGACGCCTGCCGAGGCGTGAGGCGTGAGGTGAGCATGGGATGCTCCGAAAGCCTGGATTGACGCACCAGACAGCGGGTTCCGCCCCGTCATGGGGTTTCGGTGGCGAGTGCTATCATAGTGAACGAATGCTATTAATCAAGAGAATTCCGGGCATCAAGATGTTGCGGTGTACAAGCGTTTTTCCACAAGCGCGCGGGGTGACAAAAGACTGTCACTGGCTAGCCCGCGCGAACGCCTGTAGAATCACGACCAAGGAGCCGCCCATGATTCCAAATGAGATGTTTTGGACGCTTGATACCGTCCGTGATGCCTACGCTCGCAACGAACCGCCAGAGCGGATTCATCGCATGCTCACAGCGATTGGCGAGCGCAGTCGTGAACGCTCTGAAAGCGACAAGGTGTTCGCCCTACTTCGCGAGCGATGGTCGCCTAACCTTGAAGGTGATCCATTTCAGTGGCAGTGGCGTCGTCCTGGCAAGCGTGCTGGCAAGCGTGCTGGCAAGCGTGCTGGCAAGCGTGCTGGAAAGCCGGGGCGGTTGTTTCTCAGTACCGGACAGGCGTACTCGGCACTGATGAAAGAGAAGTAGGCGTGCAATCTTCCCGCCCCCGTCGCTATACTTCAGCAGTGGCACATTCGCCACACTCGGCAACGGAGAACAGTTGCACGTTTCGCCCTGGCAGGCGAAGGAGTGGTTAGATGATGACGAAAACAACTGAGGATCTTTCCCGGCAAGCGTTTGATCTATTCCGCGAACACAAGTGGACAGAAGCCGCAGAGCTTTTCGATCAATTGGTAGAGAATCCTGTGGGATTCTACTCAGTACAGACCTTCAAGGATCGCGCCGCAGAGTGCCGCAGGCGGGCGCAATTGGCCGCCGACATCGAACGTCTTGATCCGGCTGTAGTGAGCCAACTGCGGGCTATTAATTCTTACGCCACAACAATGGTCAAGGAATCCGACAAGCACACCGAGGCGGCTCGGAAGCGAGAGGCAGCGGCAGCAAAGAAACTGATTGCCGCCCTGTTCGATCGCAAACCACTTCCCGGCGAAGTCGATCTGCTGACGGAATACTAACCCCGGCACTCTCCCGCGTCCGTTGGCTCGCCAAGCCCCTGCCGCAAGGAGCGGGCGCGGGACGTTTTTTGTTTTCCACGACCGCCGCCGCCCCGGTTGTCGCTTGATTCTCTCGGCGGGAGTGGGTAGGGTAACTGCCATCAAGGGGGAATGCGATGCGAGCGTTTATTCTGGCGGTGGTGGTGCTTGGGTGGGTTGGTGTGGCGGAGGCCCAGTCTTACACCGTGACTATCAGCGGTGTCACTGACCCCACTCGCAATCTGTTTCCGGCCAGTGCCATCAATGGTGCGTTCCCTTGCAATGACCTGGCAGGTGGTGGAATTTCATTCGCCAGCGGTCGTCGGGTCAGTCCCATTAAGTGCGCCGCTGGTAACTTTCGGGCACAATGCTTTTTAGAGTCCGAGTCGCTACGCAATGGCTCGGCAATCGTTCGGGTGCGCGTAAGCATTGGCGCGGGTGCTGTTGGCGAGGACGGCCAGATAACCTACCAGAAGATTGTCAGTGAGCCAGTAGACTTTAGCGGCATGACGTTACCATTCTCTGGCATCTTGAATAACGCCATCGGTCTGCCAACTGGCTATGCTGGGTCGCAAGCGCGGGTCAACTAGCCCCACTGCTTCAACACCCAAGCGTGGGCGTTGTTCAGCCACTCTTGACGCTTCGCACAGCCGCCGCATTGTGGGATGCCTAAAGCGTCCGTCAGTTGCTTGATTCTGTCGCCAAACAGCAGTTGCCGCGAAGCCTCTGGAAAGTGCTGCGATATATCTTCTGGCTCACGCTTAACACCGCAGACGCAGTGCATTCTTTCCTTTGTCGTCCAGTTGGTAATCATGCGGCAATTGACGCACTGATGACGAAAGTACCGCACGCCGTCTATCGTCTTTGTGTTGCGAATGCGCGATGGTGTCATATGTTCAGCGGCGTGATGGTACAGGTCAGCGAGCCTGCCGTATGCGTGTGCCCGTCCATGCAATCTTCCGAGTCGTTAATGGCGCTGCAAGCTGGGCCGTTGTTGAATGTGTAAGTAGTCGCTGGGTCTTGCCTGAGTGTTGTGCCCCATTTATTCAATAAAAGAAATGACGCACAAACGTGCGTTTCAATGCTCCATACACTGCAAATATCAATAGCGCAGCGATAGGTGCAGGCACCGCCTGCAAAGTTGCGCAGGGTGGTGTATGACGTTGCGATAAAAACGGTATCGTTGAACTCGGCAAAGTCTGTGCATGGATTGAATGGCGAAGTCGATGTAAAGCCGCTGAATTCAATTTGCACCGCATAGGGCCAGGTGCCTGTGTTGCAGATACTACACGCAGGCGCGCACGTTGGGCAGTCAGGGCGCGATACTGACAGCCGGTGTTGCCAGTCAAACGACTTAAAGGAAATCGTGCCTACTCGTGTTCCTGTGGCTAATCCCACCTTCGTGCCGGTAATGGTTACTGATTGGTCGATTGATGCGTAAATAGCCGACTCAGTGGCCCCATCGAAGATTTGTGCCGTCAGCAATCCATCGGAATAACACAACCGCACAAGCGTATCGACGTTGCGCGCGCCCTCGAATAGTGTTGCCTCAAAACCGTACAAGCTGACTGTCCCGGCATTCTTTCTTCCAAGCTGGATATAGCTTTCGGTATTCGTGAACCGCACTTGGCAGAAGTAAAAGTTGTTGTCGTCCACATAGCCAATTACCAATCGCGCTACGTCGTTGGATGTGTTGCAGTTGATGATAGCGGAAACGTAGCCAGACGGTTCGGCGTCGGGCTGCGTCTGTGTCGTCACCATCAAGCCATCTGCCGCGCTGCACACTGCTGCGTTGCTGCTGATAGACCAGTCGCCAGCACGCTCGCTCCATGAACTGCCCATGCTACTGGTGTTGGAGCGGTCGAAATCGTCTGAGAAGATGGCGCAGGATGGTGTACAGCAATTGCAGCCGGGATTGTTCTTCTTAGGCACCGCAGTCCTCCACAATCGGGAACCACTTCTTGCCCACCAAGCCGATTAAGATGTAGGTGTCGGCAGCGACTTCAGAAGACATTGCGTTCAGGACTGATTTGGTTTCCTCGGTTTCCTCGAACTCGTCATCGTCGTTGACCTGTTGAATCGTGACTTCGCCACTGCCGAGGGCAACGCCACTACGCGCAGGAATGGCCGAACCTGTTTTGGCCCACTTCACGTCGTCATAGCGGAAGGGCAATTGCTTGCGCTGATACCGTGGCCGTGGCACGTTCTCCCCGGTTGTTTCCTTGCGCTTCAGTTCACGCAGGAAGCGTACATCTTCGGCGGTGAGTCCATACAGTGGGTCAGCCATTAGAAGTTCAACGCCTCTTCTAGCTGGAGAACGTTAAAAGGGCGCGCGGTGTAGATCGTAGGGAAGCGGCGAAAGACGGGTTCCGCGTCGGTATCGAGTTCCGAGCCAAAGCCGTTTAGTAAACCAAGGCGCGGTTGCGGCGGGTCGTCGTCGGTCAGGAAGTAGTTTTTGAAGTTCGGTCCATCGGGGTTGATGGTCACGTAATAACTGCCGATGTCCAACAACTGCAAGTCCCAGGTATCAGGGCGAAACTCTAGCGTGTAGGTGGTTCGCCAGTAACGCAGGTTCTTCTTGTACTGCTTGCGGGTGCTGATGCCGTTCAGCTTGACCGTGCGTGGCCCACCCCCTTGAAAGTTGTCACTGTTGACCGTGTTGACGTAATCGCGAATCTGATTGATGTTCAGGAACAGTTCATTCCGCGTGATGGTCAAGACTGGGAAGTGTTCTTCCATCTCTGGCGGCGGGTCGAATGGTTCGCCAGCGGAAGTGACAGGCGCGCCGAATGTGTTGTCTACAAGCGTGCCGTTAGGGTCAAACACTTGCGACGCCAGTTGAATAACTCGCATCCGCGTGGCAAAGTCAAAGCTAACTTCAGGCGGCTCTAGTTCAAGGCTTTCTTCCTCGTTCTCCTCTTCCTCTGGGTCGTCGTGCTTCGATGAGTAGTTAACCGTGACTTCCCACAGGCGGCGCGAGTTGCCTACAGGGGCAGCGTTGCGGCTGATGCAGCGGGCAAGCGGGTCGTACTCGGTGGAGGTCTGGTACTGATAACCGAGGAATGGCAAGCCAGGACAGAACGAGACTTCGCGCGCGCCCGTATGGTCGCTGTCGGTTTCGACCACAAAGATGCGTTGGTATGTAATCTCGTCTTTGGTGGCAACCCGTTGCCGTCCTTCGGCACGCTCGCCACGCAGGGTCATTGCCATGTTAGCCCTTTACGTCCAGCAGGATTTCCACGCTGCCGATGCTGCCGATGACTGCGGTGGCGGTCGCAGCGTCATTCACCAGCACCGCCATGCGAATGTCGAGCGTATCGCCGGGGTTGAGCGTGGTCGGGGTAATCGTGAAATCAAAGTTCGCATCGGTCAGGCTGTTGATGCTCTGGGCGGAAGTGGCGCAGATGTCCGAGCCAATCCCCGCTTCGTCGTCCGAGCGGTAGACTTCAAAATCCACCGTGGCGGCACTGCTGGCTACCGTCGTAACCATCCCCGCGTGGGCGCGAATCGTGACCGACTGGCCCGCCACATAGGTATGCGGCAAGGCGAAACTGCACCGGGCGTAACGGGTCGTACTGCCTGCCGCTTTCAGGTCGCCGGTTTGAATCGCTGGCGAGCCAGTGCCGAACGTGCCGCCGACAATCGCCAGGTCATCCGTGGCCGCCGTGCCAGGCAGGTTCGTCTGCATCGCGTCCCAGACGCGCCAGTTCGTTGGCAGCAGCTTAAAGCGGGCATTGTCCTCTTGGGTGAGGCTACTACGGGTGTACTCTGGCTTGGTGCCGAATACCGACAGGTTGCCTTGAATCTGCACGTCACCGGGGAATACGGTCGGGGTTGCCATGTTGTGTCCTTATAGGTTCGCGGGCGCAAGCGTGACTGTCTTCTGCGCCGCGATCTTGCGCAGTTCTTTAAGTTGGTCGAGAAGGATCTTCTTGCTGCCGTCCTGTTCCCGCAGTGCCGCGTTGATGGCAGACGTAGCCGCTGACGAGCCAAGGGAAAATGCACCGGGCTGCACCATCTGCGCACGAATCGCGGCTTCGGCTACTTTGCCCTGTTCCTTCTGGGCTGTCTCCGAGGCTTTCTTGATGGCGGCGCGTTCTTTCTCAACTTGGGCAATGAAGTCGCGACCGGCTTGCCCGGACAAACCGCCTTCGAGCATCTTCTGGGCTTCGGCCATCGTGCGGGCCGAACGCTCTACCTCATTGCGGATGTTGTTCACCCCGTCGTCGTTATCGAACAGGTCGGTCATACTGACCTGCTCAAGTGCGACCTTGACCATTTCGAGCTTTGTCAGCCATTGGCCGAAAATCCAATCCGCCGCCGACTGCCAATACAGGAAGATGCCGCTGACGATACCTTGCAGGTTGGCCCATTGCGCACCCAGCCACGTCACCCAGCCGCCAATACCTTTAATGGCACCACTAGCAGACACTAGAGGAGCGAGCAATGCTTCGGCGTTCTTCAGGGCCACGATGAAGGCGGGTGCCAGTTCGCCACCGACGCGCAGAATCGTCAGGTCAATCTCGCGATTGATTTCCTGCCAGGTGTCACGCATCGCGTTGACGTTGGCAAGTTCCTGCGGCCTTAACAGCGGGCCAAGCTGTTCAATTTCGGCAAAGGCTCGCTTGATGCGGCCGATGACTTTTTCGACCGTCAGGAAGGTGGCAAGTACGGTGCCTGCCCGATTCGTTGCACCGCTAATAGCACCGGCAATTGATGCCTGAAACTGCTTTAGTTGCCCCTCTACCGGCGCAAGTCCCTTTGCCACGCCTGAAGCGTTGGCGTCAATCATGATCGACAGGCGGCTGACTGTTGCCATTGGGGATCAAACTCATTGCTGCGAGCATGTCTTCAAACGTCTGCTCTGGGCTTTCCGTCTTCATGCGTGGCGGCATGAAATCCGCCAGCGAACCGCCTGCCATCGCTCTCGCCACAATCGCTGCCTGCATATCGCTGCGGTCGTAGCCAATCGCCTCATGTTTATGTAGGCACACCAGTTCGGCATACTCGCGCGAGGTCATGCGTTGCAGCATCCGGCGCGGTGTGCCAAACCCTAGACCCAATGCCAGCCGCCATTGCAGGACTCGCACCGGGTCGCTTGTCAGTTTTTTTCTAGTTCCTCCATGTCCTCTTTGCTGATGGCGTTCATCTCGCTGATGGCGTTGAACAGCCGTTGCACGCCAGGTGCAGCCCGCTTGCCAATCTTCTCGGCAGCGTGGTCGAGGTCGTTGGCAAACAACCGCTTACCGTTGGCGTCGCACAAGCAAAACGCGACCATCATGGCGCGAATGCCAATTAGCCCGCGTGTCTCTTTCAGTTCGACCAGCTGTGATTCCATCGCATCGCGCTCGTCCGCTCGTAGCGTGGCGATGTACACTTCCCCGCCCCACTCTGGCACCTTGACCAGTTTCGGGGGCAGGTCGTCGGCTTTGAGGATGTCGTCAACGGTTAGCATGCTGTCCTATCAAGTGAAGGTCGGCAGAGCTTGCGGGCGGAAGACTACTGTGGCGGTCATCAGGCCGCGCGACGTGACTTCGCCAGTGCTGTAGTCTGCGATGAAGCCGCTGCTGCACTGCCAGGTCTTTGTGGTCGAGTAGTTGGCGAACACGACTTGCGCACCAAAGCTGGTACGGGCAGCAGCCAGGCTGCGCAGCGTGGCGTGGGTCGAGGTGTTCGGGTCCAAGGCAATCACCACCGTAAGCTGTGGAATCGTCGGCACGCTGGCCGGAATCATGTACGGGCTGATGGGGTCGCTAAGCGTGGTCGCGTCAATCTCTTCGTTTTGGATGACGTTCGCGCCGTTGATGCTTTGCACCTGCGCTACGGTGTCATAGCTGCCGTTGTTGTCGTCGTCGATCTTGAATGTGACACTATGCCCGGTTTTACGTTCAGCCATCGGCGTACACCTCAATTAGCAGGGCGTGTATTGAATCGGTTTCAAAGCTGCCGACTGGCAGGATTTCGTAGTCTTTGCTGTGGTCGGTAATCGCGGCGAAGCTGATGCCGCGCCCGTTCCATTTGCGTTCGCTGCCTTCTAGAGTGGACTGGGGGAATCCATTGATGAGCCGCTTGACTTCGTTGGCAATCACATCCGCTTCGGCTTGGCGATCGGCTCGCACCTCTAAGTCAAAGTTCACCACCTCCAACCCGCCTACGCCGTCCAAGTCTGTCTCTTCAATCGCTCCGGTCTGGTGAAACACGATGTACGGCTTCGCGTCGTCATCGGGTGCGCTGTCCTCTAGCACTCTCCCCTTCACCGTATGGGCGATGATGGCTTGACTGGTCAGCCAGGCGCGGAAGTCTTTGGCAAGTGTGCTGCTCATTTGCGCCCCATCTTCGCCACTTCCTTGGTCAGTTCCTCTTGCATCTTCTTAGTCCCCGCCTCGCCTGCCTCGCGCCCCTTGGCGGCAATCGACTTTTGCAGGAAGCGTCCGTTCTTGTTCTTCTTTTCAACCAAGTGGATGTACCGACTGGGGCTGCGATACTTCAGCGACTTGCCCGCCGCCACTGCCTTGTCGAATCGCTTTTGTCCGCTGACTGCTATCGTGCCGTCTTTCTTCGTGCGGAATGTTGCCACTACGCCGATGTCGCCTCTCGCGTTCTTCTCTCCGATGGCTACCTTTACTTTGCGGCGGCTGCCGACTACTGAGTACGCCCGCTTCTTGTCCCTAGTCAGTGAGGTCTTAACGATTAAGTTCTTTTCGAGGGTCTTACTGTCCTTAGGAACTCGCTTGACCGCTTCTTTCTTCAGGATGCCGCCCGATGCTGACAGCCCCTTTTTGATGACCACCCGCTGAACACGTTCCGGCAGTTCGCGAACCGCTGCAATCGCTTCCGCCATGCCGATGACGTAGAACCGCAACGTCTGGTCAGCCATTACGCAGGCACCTGCACACCGCTGTTGAGGATGTTGAACCGGATACGTGCCGCCGTGGAGCCAACGCCCAGGAATGTCACGTAATCACCGCTGGCGAGGTCGCCTTCTGGAGCAATGCCGCCTGCCGTACCACTCAGCACGTACAACTCGCCAACCGTGACCGTAGCGCCGATGGTCAGTTCGCCGCTGGGGGCGTACTTGATGGGCTGCCCACTCGAAGCGCCGTGCAAAGCGATGCCGACAACGGTTGCCGTGGCCGATGAACTGTCGCAGTCGGCCAGCTTCAGCTTGTTCGAGTCGCTGGTATCCTCATACAGCACTTGCCCCGCCGTAATCGTCGCGCCCGCAGTTCCGTCACGCGGAGCCACGTCGGCATAGACAGCCACACTCGCAGCGGTAATTGACAGGTCAGGCATCTTTTAGTTCTCCGCAGATAAACTGCCACTCTTCGTTGAGTTCGTTGACGTTGTTAATGCCTGCGATGAATAGCAGGCGGTCGTTGTGTTTGATTCGCCAGGTCGTTGTCGGTTCAACTGCCTTGCTGTAGCGAGTTCGTAGGCGGTGCGTGGCTTGGGCGTTCTGTTGGTTCGCCACGAGTTGTTCGTTAGCGGTTAGATGCTCAATCGCACACCAGCACTTCGCCCGCGTCACCCACTTATGTTCGGGCTGGCCGTACTCATCACGACCGCCCGTTGGTTGTTTCTCCTGCAACTCAACTAGATGCCGTAGCTCGCCTGCCTTAATCATGCGTATTCCGCCACCATGTACGGTGCCAGCAAGGACTCTACAGCCAAGTCGGTCGGCTTTGAGTTGCCTTGCGTCACTGCTGACCGCATCTCGTACCAGTGATTGATAAGCAGCAGCATTGCGTGTTTAATCGGTTCTGGTACGGCTGACGCGCTCGCATAGCCTGCGGTGTAATTCACGGTTACGGCTGCAATGCGCGATTGCGTTGCCGGCCACGTCTTACCGTAAGCCGGCGTAACTCTCGCCATCTCGCTTTGCAGGTCGTAGATGTAATCGTCGGTCGAGAGTGTCGTAACGGTTCCGCTGGTGTCGTAGTAAGTGACGCTACTTACTGCCGTCACTGGCGGAAACCGCAAGAACACCACAGACGGGAACCAGTCCAGCGTGAGCTTCCAGGTGCAGCTCATAATGCTGCGCCCCATCTCACGCTGTACGTGCAGTCTCGCCCGCTTTATCAAATCGTTGATGGCATCATCTTCGCTGTCATCCGTTACCCGTAAATGCAACTTGGCCTGCTCAAGCGTCAACGCTTCACTGGTTGCGTCTGCTACGGGGCGTGTAACTGCGTGAGGTTTCATCAGCTACAGCGGCTTGTAGTAAAGGATGATCTGCCCAGTCTTGGAGTTGCCGGCGTTGTTCACCGTTACTGTCAGCTTGTCGCACACCACAGGCCAAGCCGCGATTCGCCCTGTGCCTGCGGTGTCTTCTAGCGGCAAGTAGGTTTCCAGTGTGGTTGTAGTGTGCCGAGCAATGAGCGCGGCAATCGCTACGTCATCCATGTGAATGGATAAGTCAACGCCTTCCTCGTCCGTCAGCACCACATCCCAATTCGCATCGGGGGCGGCGCTGCCGGGGTCGGTTACAATCTTGACTAGCTCGCCAACGATCTTTCGCGTAGTGCAAGCCACGCTGCCGGTCGTGTCGTCTGTCACAAAGTCAATCAGCACCTTACGCACGCCGGCGCGATAGCCTGAGCCATCTACGCCGTCGTCGTAGGTGATGGTCGTACTGCTGCCTGCCATCGGCTAGTCTCCGTGTTAGGCTGCGGCTTCAACGGCTGCCAGGGTAGTGCCTGCCAAGCCGATGGCCTGCCAGGTGGTTGCCGTGGTGCATACCGCAATGACCATCGTGCTGGCCGCAATCGCCGATTCAGCATCAGCACCGCTACCACCATTGATGGCAATGCTTGCGGGCGTGCTGGTCCGCAATTCGTAGCCAGTCGCGCCGTTTCGTAAAATCACAATCGTCCCCGGCGTAGGTGTCGGCAGAACGACAATGTGAGTTGCGTTGGCACTAGTGACGGTCACAAACTGCAACATGCCGGCGTCGGCAATGGTGCCAGTGGTCAATCCGTCCGCAGTAGCAGTTACAGCGGCGGTGTTGTAGGTCAAGTCGCCAAGGGTGACACCAGTGCTGGCAAGCGTCAGCAGAGCTTCTGCCGACGCATTTTCAAACACTAGACTGCCGCCTGACCACTTGCTGCGAACATTCGTTGCGGGCATCGTTGACCCTCCTTTGCTGTGAGTGGCTTAGACGATGGCCGTTGCTGGAATGTCTTGCGCGTACCGTGCGCCGTGTAGCATGATGGCGATGCCGCCAAGCACAGGCGAATCGACAACTTCGGCGGCTTTCAGGCGAACATAGCCATAGCCAGTGTCGCCAAGTTCTTCCGCGTCCACTTCGATCACATACAACTGGCTGCTGCCAGCCGTTGTCGCGAAGCCGGTTGTGGTGGCAGCGGTCAACGCGCCTTCAGTGTCACCGCTCGTAATCGCCTTGTAGCGAAACGGAATGGCGGTGACGTTCGAGCCGCTGGTGTCATCGCTGGCTTCCACCGTGATGGTGGAAGTGCCAGTCGTGCCAACTCCCTTGTAAATCAGGAAGGTGGCCTTGCTGTACGCCTTCATGTTCACGATGTCGCTGTACACCGTGCCGGCAAAAGCATCTGCCACAGGGTCAAGGCCCTTGACGAAATGCACAGTCTGAGAAAGAGGCTTAGGCATCGCTATTAGCTCCTGTTGGGTGTTGGGGTATTAGGCGCGGGTATCAAGCACAACGAATGGCGACTTGGTAGCCGAACCCTTGAACGGCGTCAGAGCCGAGTTCCACACCGGCTGCGCGTCGTAGCGATGAATAAAGCGGAACGTGTTCTCGTTCGTGGTGAAGCGAACGTGAATCGACGAGTCGGCTTGCATACCGCCCTTCTCAATGGCGATGACCTGCGAGAAGTCGGCCAGGATGATGTCGCCAGCGGTGCCAAGGGTCTGGCAGTATTCCACTGGAATCACAGGCCGGCCCTTGAGACGCCCGTAAGGCGTATCAGCAGCGCCGCCTGGTGGCATGTAAACAGGCACGCCACCCGTACCAATCGCCAGCGACATCGTATCGAGGGCGGGTTCCACGTCCTGATTGATGAGCCACACCGCATTGGCACGACTGCGCGCCCACAGTCGCGACCACATCTTGTTGATGTTTTCGTACACAACCGTGGCGGCTGCCTGTCCGGTTTCTTTGGCCACAGAAATCTTGGCGGGGCAATTCATCACGCCCAGCGGTTGACCTGCGCCAGTACCATTAACCAGCGCGTCCTCTTTCATAAAGGACATTTCTTCGCTGAACGCCTGCATGAACACCGAAGCCAGAGCCGAGGCATCTTGCAGCAGCCGATTGGTGACATAAGCCAAGCCAATCAGGTCGCGCAGTTCGAGTTCCATCTGGCGAAACTTCGGTTTCTTAGCAGTAGCCGCGTCGGCTTCCGCTCCCCAGTAGACTTGTACGCCACCCCAACGCGAGCCAGTGGCGCGGCTGGTTTCGTCCACCGCCAGCAACTTCAAGCCGTCGCTGTTGGGGCCGATGTTGATAGTGCGTACACGGCTGGCAACTTGGCCCATCTCGTTCATGCGGCTCAGCAGTTCGGTGCTGAAGTCCTTTTGAATGAGATAGCCACCGTCGCTTGGCACACCTGCCACGGCCGCGCCCGAAGCCGGCGCGAGGCTTTCCCACTTGAGGCGGTTATCTTCGCGGCCCGACAAGGCAACACCGGCAATGGCTTGCAGTTGCTCGCCAAGGCTGCGGAACGGCTCTGGCTCCTTGACGCGAATCTGCGTCTGTGCCAGTTGGTCCGGCTGGGTTTGCCGGCCATTAGCTTGCGACAAATCAACACCGAGGCTGTCGATGTACGAGCGGTTTTCGCGGTCCTTCTCCAGTGCCGCAATGTCGGCCTTGAGCGCTTCCGCTTCGGCTTTCAGCAAGTCAATCTTGCCGAGTTCTTCCGCAGAGAAGGGGCGGTTTGAGAGTTTGCTGGCCTTGGCGTAGGTCTGCAACTCATCTTTGATGGCCGCAAGTCGCTCTTGCTTCTGTTGAATCGGGTCCACTGCTGTGCCTCCTGGTGGCCAGCGAACCCGAATGCGGCTACGAAAAACGCCAAGCATGTGCGGGCATCTGGCCAGTTTGTGAAACTGGTCCAGGTAGCCGGCAGCCGCTTGGCGTCTGACGCTCTACCGTTAATTGGTTGATGTAATACTACGAGAAAGCCGCTAGTCGCGTCTATCAGTTTGTACCAAACTTGCGCCCATATTTCTGAACGGTGGTCTTACTAATGCACAAGGCTTGCGCCACCTTGCGCACTGGTTCCATTTGGCGACGCTGTTGGATTTGCTCGCGTAAAGCAAACGGCAGAGGCTTTCCCCGGTTGGCCATCAATCAAGCTCCGTGGCAATGTAGATGTCCAGCATCACGCCATCCGCTGACGGTGCTACGGGTGCTGGCGGTTCTTCGGTGTCTGGTTCCACGCCGTAACGGTGGTTCAGGTATCGCTGCACAAAGGCCGATAGTCGCGACTCAACGAACTCGCGCGGCTTGCCGTTGAACTGCTGATTGAGCATTTCGCAGCCTTGTCGCACAAGAGCATCGGGCAATCCGTCTACGGTGCTAGACGATAGAAAGGAGTTTGTCGCGTCGCCAGTGTCTACGATGTCGCTGGCATGTAGGCAAGTCGGTCGCCACAGGGGAGGCAGTTCCTTGCCGGCGTCATCCTTGAGCGGTCGCCCTTGCTTGTCCAGACGATGCTCTTGTTCTGTTTGCAGTACCAGCGACGTGCCGAACGCTTCTGGGTCGCTTTCGGCTAGGTCCATCACGTACACGCCCAGCGGCTTGCCACCGCCGATTGGCTCGTCTAACGCCGTCTTGTCTAGGTATAAGTCACCGCGAGCAACCAGCACTTCCCGCATCAGTGGCTTTCCGTCGCTATCGGTGCCGGCCTCACGCAATACGGTATCGCTTTTAACGTCATGAAAGCGCCCTAGAAACTTGCCGATGCCGTCATCTGACAGGTTCGGATGGGCGAACCGGCTCTTGAGTCCGCTGCTTTTGCTTTTCGCCAAACTGACGATTTGACGAATGGCCTTGCGGTCGAACTCGCCGCGTCCTTCGCTCTTGAATGGCCCTTCCTCTGCGAGAATAACGCCGTGAATGATGGCTTTCTCGCGATCTACTGCCGACGCGCCACCCGTTGCCGCGCGTAGCCATTCGCTTTGCGTTGCCGTTTCCATTACAAACCCTCCAGTTCAATAGTTCGTTCGTGCCAAGTTGCTACGCAGGCGTCTACCTTGCCGGCCAATTCTTCCGGCTGACAATCCAGCAAGGTGTCAAGCTGTTGCTTAGACTCCTTGATGTGGCTGCTGATGATGCCGCTCAAGTCCGCCTTGCTGTTGCTGGCGACGGCTGCCAGCTTGAATGGTCGCGCCAAGCTACGCTGCATGGTGCCTTCGTGCTTGTCGTAGAACTCAGACAGCCGAGCATCAAAGCGGCTAGTCTTCTCTGCTACTCGCTTTACGTTGTTAATCTCGACTGAGAGCATCCGTTGCCACACATCCTGAAGCATTGCCAGCGCCATCTCAGAAACCACCGCCCGTAGGTTGTCGTCGTCCTCTGGTTCGTCTTCTTCGTCGGCTGGTGGTTCATTGGCGGGTGCTGGCTCTTGCGGCCCCTTGGCTGCCATCTCTAGTGGCACCATCGCCTGTTGTAGCCAGTGAAGGTCGCCTAGCGGGCCAATTGGGTTGCGGTCTTCCAATGCAAGCCACTGGTTTAGCGTTAAGGCACCGTTGAAGAATTGTTGCTGTAGGGCATTCGTGCGCGTCGTGATGTCGGCTCGCTCTAATCCCTCAACAACGTGCTTAAAGTACAGCGACTTGCGCTCCTCTGGTGTCAGCAGCTTCTTATTTAACTCTTGCTCCCACAGCACCAGCCATCGCATCAGGCTGTACTTCACGAACTCAAGCGACTGCTGCTCGATGTTATTGTTCGTGCTGCGTAGCAAGTGGCCTATTAAGTGCGGTGGCACTCCGTACCATCGGGCGATTTCTTCGATATTGTGCTGCCGCGTTTCAAGGAACTGCGAGTCTTCGGCGCTAAAGGAAAGTACCGTAACGTCAGCGCCTTCCGGTAGCAGTGCCGGGCGTCCGTTGTTCTCTGGTCCGCCGTGAATCTCCTCCCACTGCCGGCGAAACTCTGAACGGGCGTCGTTGTCCTTAAACTTTCCACCCTTAACGACAATCTTCGGGCGTGCTGAGTTGCCGAAGTACGCCGCGCCTTGCTTCTCGGTAGCGAGTCCGAACCCGATGGAGAGTCGCGCACTGGCAACCACGCCTTTGCCAATAATGCCGTCTTCGCTAATTGGGCTGGGTACGTGCAGAACTTCACTATCGCGCAGTTCGGTTGGCTCGGTCAGGTTGTTGTTGATGTAGTACCGCAGGCGTCCATCGCTGCCGCGTCTGATGTTCTTTTCTGGAATCCGACTCGCGTGGATAGGATGCAGCGCCACAGGCTGCCCGGCGCGGTTGCGTTCGATCTCGCTAAAGCAGTTGCCAGCGTTGACCTGCTGCGCAATACGCGACGAGCGGTACATCATCGTCGTCATATCGTTGTTCGGTGCGTCGTGCACCAGATAGTAACGGGGGTCGTCGGTCGCCGGCTCACTGCCGCCGCCAGGCAATCGCCGGAACAACTTCAGCGGCAGCATTGCCCCCGATGTAGACAGCAGCATGGTTGCCGCCCAGCAAGCCGAGTACGTCATCGCGACGTTCTCATCTACGGGCACGCCTGCCACCGTGCGATTGGATGGCAGGCCATACCAAAAGTCGTCGTGTGGTGCTGGGTTCAAGTTAAACAGGTTCATCAAGCTCATTGCTGCTTGCCTTTCAGTTGTGCCAACACCACGAACGCCAGTCCGATGCCGCCCACTACCACCAGCGATAACGCCGGGTCTTTAATTGCTACGCCAATGCCTATCAGCGCGGTCGATACGATAACCACGCCGATGTCTACAAACTTTGTCATTACACGCCCATTTCCGGTGTCCACACTTCGTCAGGTACACACGCCTGTGCCCTTGCCAGCCCCATCACCAGCGCCACGATGCCGTCGATGCGTTCCGTGCTGCGTTTCTTCGATGGCTTGATATTGCCTGCCGCGTCCTGTTCAATCGCCACGTTGGCGGCATTCCAGCGCAATACAGGGTGGTCGCCATGACGTAAGCGGCTTTCGAGTACCAAGCCTTCGAGCGCCTTGCTTGGGCTGCTCATACTGGCGTACCCCTGCCCAAACTCCGCCATCGCGAAGCCGTCGCCGTCCAGTTGCGTGATAATCTGGTTCGCGTTCCAGCGGTCGCAAGCGATTTCCTGTATCTGGTACTGCTCGCGCAGTTCGTTGATGAACTTGCGAATGTACTCGTAGTCAATCGCGTTGCCGGGAGTGGTCTGGATGTAGCCTTCCTTGGCCCAAATGTCATAGGGCACGCCATCGATACGGCTGCGCCGGCGAATGTTTTCCTCTGGCACCCAGAAGAAAGGGAGTACGTCGTAGGTGCCGTCGTCGTCTGGGAACACCAGCACCAAGGAGGAAAGGTCGGTCGTCGTTGATAAGTCCAAGCCAGCCCAGCAGGGTCGGTCGGTCAGGTCGCGCAACTCGCCACCCATCTGCTCCCACTTCTCCATAGATAGCCAGCGGGTTGCTTGCTCGGTCCACTGGTTGAGGTAGAGGTTGCGGAAGCTGTTTTCGTAGCTAGGCGATTCCTTGGCGCGGCTGCACTCATCGCGGAGAAAGGCAAGCGAGATGCTTTTCTCTAGGTTCGGGTTGCAGCGGTGCCAAATGGTTTCGTCTGTCCAGTCCTCGTCATCACCGAGTTCATACAGCAGCGGCAGGAAGTAGGGATTGTCGTTGATGCCGTCGCGAATCTGGCGGGCGCGGTTCCATACGTCCCAGCAGATCGAGTGTCGGTCGTGCCCCGCCGTGGTAATCGAGACAAACAACGGGTCTTGCGTCGCACCTTGCCCCGTCTTTAAGGCTTCGTACAGGTCGCCGTTCTTCTGTGTGTGCAACTCATCGAAGATAACGACCGCTGGCTTCGTGCCGTGAACTGGCCCCGCTTCGGCTGGAATCGCCCGATAGAAGCTGCCAGTGCGTTGGTAGGTGAGCCGCTTGGTCGAGTCGATGACCTTGAGCTTGCTCGATAGCCGCCGATTCGCGTTGACCATGCGGGCGCTCATGTTGAACACTAGCGATGCCTGGTCGCGGGATTGTGCCGCCGAATAAATCTGCGAGGCGCGACGGCCCATCGCCGTGAGTTCCAGCAGAACCAAGCCAGCCGCCAGCGTTGACTTTCCGTTCTTACGCGGGATGCCCACCAGCGACTCGCGGTAACGCCGCGTTCCGTCCGGTCGCTTCCATCCGTAGAGGGTTGCCACATAAGCAGCCTGCCAGGGTTCAAGGCGGAAGGGGTCGCCACATTTCGTGAACGGCGAATCGTCAGGATGGGTCAGCACATCCGAGAAAAACCCCACCGCGTGCGCAGCGGCAGCCGCATCCCACCGGCAATCGCCAGCGGTACGTAGCGGGTTGTAGCCCGCTAGGTTCTTCGGTGGTGTGCTGAATGGGGTCAACCAGTCACCTTAAAGTAGCGGTCCTCAATCTCGTCGGTTTTCTCTTCGTGGCCGGACATAATCTTCGCGCGGTCAGCGGGAGTCAGGCCGAACTTGCCTGCGAGGGCTGACCACTTGGCAACGACCTTGCACAGCCCGTCAACATCGCCTTCGCTGCTGCACTGCCAGTAGTGCCGCCAGAGGTCTGCCAGGATGGCAAGGGCGTCCGTGTCGATCCGCTTTGTAACGCCGATGGCTGACAGTTCCGCAGACACAAAGTTAAAGTGCTCGCGAGCTGAACCTTGCAGGCGTTCGGGGCATTCTGGAAAGCCCGAAAGCGGCATATCGGGCGGGATAGCCGTGCGCGAACGGTTGCCTTCAAGGTCGCGAATTGCCGATGGTTTGCGTGGTCTGCCCCGGCCCATAGCCTAGGTTTCCTATATTCCCGAAAAT